>Ga0256405_10005602_pt1 | contig 21391 bp, 16 predicted proteins | sample RumenRJG_02DNA_FD_189096 | JGI IMG/M metagenome (GOLD analysis project Ga0256405, IMG submission 189096) | Bovine rumen microbial communities from Lethbridge, Alberta, Canada - RJG_02 | ecosystem: Host-associated > Mammals > Digestive system > Stomach > Rumen | place: Canada: Alberta... | reverse complement strand
TATCTAACTGTTAGGTCGCCTTCGACAATGTTATTTGAGGTTTATGTGCAAGCATCACTGTTTCTTACCCTTTCAAAACTGTTTAAACACTTACCGTAGTGCTACAGACTAGACGATACATCTGTAGATACCTATATCAATTTCTCAAATAACGTAGTGCTCTAAGCACTTAGTCTAGTCAACTAGGCTGTGAAGCCCCCGCTTCAAAAGAATAGCTTTAAGCGGTGGGTGGTTGACAAGTAGTAACCTTACGCTAATGTTGATCTTGCATGTAGCAAGACGTGTTTGTTAATAATAGTTGCGTATCATAGCGATTTAGCACGCTAAAGTGCGTGATCAAAAGCAAACTATTTTGACAAAAAACTCATGAAAAATAACTTTTTTCACCAAAACTTGCCCTATATCTCATTTTGCACCACACTTTGCGCACAAGCTCTCATAGAGACATTTGCACCAATAGCTTTAAACTCAATTTTGAAAATTTTGAAATTAATTAATTTCTTTGCTTGAAATTTAAAAAGGCTATCCCCATATAAGTAACAACGTTAATTCTTTTGAATTTAAATATAGAGACCAATATGCAAACTGAAGAAAATCAAATTAAGCAAGCTATTGATGAGGCTAGACTTAAAGCTCAGGCTGAAAAAGAAGCTTACGAGCAACAAGAGCAGGAGCTAGAAGAGCAGGCAAATGCTCAAGCTCAAGAAGAAGAGACTGCAACAGACGATGCTGCAGAAACTGAGGCTCAAGCTGATACTCAAGAGAGTGCTTTTGATCCTAAAGAGTTTATGGCAGCTAATGAGCAGTTAAAAGCTCAGGTAGCTCAATTAGAGGCTAAGTACAAGGCTGACACTGAAAAGTTTATCCGTGCTTTAGCTGAGTGTGAAAATCAAAAGAAACGTATTGAAGCTGACGTTGAGCGTGAGCGCAAATACGGTAATGAGAAGATTTTAAAGGCTTTAATTCCTGTAGTTGATTCTTTAGAGCTTGCTCTAAAGCACTCTAATAAAGAAGATCCTGCAATTAAGCCTACTATCGAAGGCGTTGAAAACACCACTACTTTACTTTTAAAAGAGTTAAAGAGCTTTGGTGTAGAGCCAGTTGATCCTAAAGGTCAAGCCTTTGACCCTAACCTTCATCAGGCAATTTCAATAGCACCATCAGTTGAGTTTGAACAAAACATTGTCATGGATGTAATGCAAAAAGGTTACACCTTAAACGGTCGTGTAGTTCGTCCTGCTATGGTTATTGTTTCAAGCGGTGCTCCTGCTGGTGTGAAACCACAAGAAAACCCTGAAGAGAAAAAAAATACAATAAATATTGAAGCATAGTCTTGAAATTAAAAATTTCGACTCCATTTATTGAAATAGTTAAGAAAGAGGCTAGAGAAAATAAAAAAATCTAGCTTAAAGAATTTTAAAGAGGAAACATAAAAATGGGCAAGATTATTGGTATTGACTTAGGTACTACTAATTCATGTGTTGCAGTTCTAGATGGCGACAAGGTTCGTGTTCTAGAGAACTCAGAAGGTCGTCGTACTACTCCTTCTATCGTAGCTTATGCTAAAGATGGCGAGATCATCGTAGGTGATGCTGCTAAGCGTCAGGCTGTAACTAATCCTAAGAACACTTTATTTGCAATTAAGCGTTTAATTGGTCGTCGTTATGAAGATCAAGAAGTTCAACGTGATATCGGCATTATGCCATTTAAGATCACAAAAGCTGACAATGGCGATGCTTGGGTTGAGGTTGATGACAAGAAGTTAGCTCCTCCTCAGATTTCAGCAGAAGTTCTAAAGAAGATGAAGAAGACTGCTGAGGATATCTTAGGTGAGGAAGTAACCGAGGCTGTTATTACCTGCCCTGCATACTTCAACGATTCACAGCGTCAGGCAACTAAGGATGCTGGTCGTATTGCAGGCTTAAACGTAAAGCGTATCATCAATGAGCCTACCGCTGCTGCTATTGCTTATGGTGAGGATAAAGCTAAGGGTGAGCAGAAGATTGCTGTTTACGACTTAGGTGGTGGTACCTTCGATATCTCAATCATTGATATCGATGAAGTTGACGGTGAGAAGACCTTCGAGGTTCTAGCAACTAACGGTGATACCCACTTAGGTGGTGAGGACTTTGATAACCGTATCGTTGACTACTTAATTGAAGAGTTCAAAAACGAGCAAGGCGTTGACTTACGTCAAGATCCTTTAGCTCTACAGCGTTTAAAGGAAGCAGCTGAAAAGGCTAAGATCGAGTTGTCATCATCACAGCAAACTGATGTAAACCTACCATACATCACCGCTGATGCAACTGGCCCTAAGCACATGAACATCAAGATCACTCGTGCAAAGCTAGAGTCATTAGTTGAAGATCTAGTAAGCAAGACCTTAGATCCTGTTAAGACTGCTTTATCAGATGCAGGTCTTTCTCCATCAGAGGTTAGCGATGTAATCTTAGTTGGTGGTCAGTCACGTATGCCAATGGTTCAGAAGTTAGTTGCTGACTTCTTTGGTAAAGAGCCTCGTAAGGACGTAAACCCTGATGAAGCAGTTGCTATCGGTGCTGCAATTCAAGGTGGTGTTTTAACTGGTGATAAGAAGGACGTTCTATTACTAGACGTTACCCCTCTATCATTAGGTATCGAGACCTTAGGTGGTGTTATGACTACTCTAATTGAGAAGAACACTACTATTCCTACTAAGAAGTCTCAGGTATTCTCAACTGCTGAGGATAATCAGCCTGCTGTTACCATTCACGTATTACAAGGTGAGCGTAAGAGAGCAGCTGACAACAAGTCACTAGGTCAGTTCAACCTAGAAGGCATTGAGCCAGCTCCACGTGGCATGGCACAGATTGAAGTTACCTTCGATATCGATGCTGATGGTTTAATCCACGTATCAGCTAAGGATAAGAAGACTGGTAAAGAGCAGAAGATCACTATTCAGTCATCTTCAGGTCTATCAGACGACGATATCAAGCGCATGGTTCGCGAGGCAGAAGAGCACTCAGCTGATGATAAGAAGTTTGAGGAATTAGCTAACGCTCGTAACCGCGCTGATGCTACTGTTCACCAGGTTAAAAAGCAGTTATCAGACTTAGGCGATAAGGTATCTGATGCTGATAAGACCAAGGTTAACAAGGCTGTTGCAGATCTAGAGTTAGCAGCTCGTGGCGATGATAAGGATAAGATTGAGCAAGCTGAAAAGGCTTTAATGGAAGCTGCAACTGCTTTAATGCAGGCAGGCCAAGCTCAAGCTCAGGCACAGCAAGCTCAACAGTCTCAAGGCCAACAGCAACAACAAGAGTCTAAGAAGGACGACGATGTTGTAGATGCTGAGTTTGAAGACGTAACCGACAACAAGAAATAATCTTAAATCATAAAGATTAGTTAAAGGTGGGTGGGGGATAACCCCCACCTGCCTTTGTTAGTTTAAATAGAGGGTATTATGGCTTCAAAACGTGATTACTATGAAGTTCTAGGTGTTGAGAAAGGCGCCGATGATGCAACCATCAAACGTGCTTTTAAGCGCCTAGCAATTAAGTATCACCCTGATAGAAATAAAGATCCTGACGCAGGCGAGAAGTTCCGTGAGATCAATGAGGCTTATCAGGTTTTATCTGATCCTCAAAAGCGTGCAGCTTACGATCAATACGGCTTTGCCGGTGCTGATGGCTCTCAAGCAGGTGGCGGTAACCCATTTGGTGGCGGTGGCGCTGACTTTAGCGATATCTTCGGAGATATGTTTGGTGATATCTTCGGCGGTGGTCGTGGTGGTTTTGGTGGCCGTTCACAAGGTCCTCAAGAGATCCCTGGTCGTGACATTAGAATTAGATTAGTTCTAACCTTAGAAGAAGCAGTTAAAGGCTGCAAGAAGAAGGTTAATGTTAAGACCTATGTTAAGTGTAAAGACTGCGGTGGCTCAGGTCTTGGTAAAAATGGTAAGAAGACTACTTGTCCTCACTGCCATGGCCAAGGTCAAGTTCACATCCGTCAAGGCTTTATGACTATCGCACAGACTTGTCCTCACTGTCAAGGTGCAGGTTACATTGTAACTGATGGCTGTAAGACTTGCGGTGGCACCGGTCGTGTAGTTGATACTAAGACTTTAGAGGTCACCATCCCAGCAGGTGTTGATGATGGCGATAGAATTAGATTGTCAGGTGAAGGTGAGGCTGGCTTAAACGGCGCACCAGCAGGCGATCTATATGTTGCAATTGAAGTTAAAGATCATGAGATCTTCACTCGTGATGGTAACGACCTATATTGCGATGTACCTATTAGCTTTACAACTGCAGCTTTAGGTGGCAAGGTTGAAGTTCCAACTTTAGATGGTCCTGTAAACATTACTATTAAGCCTGAAACTCAAACTGGCGTGTTGATGAGATTATCTGGTAAAGGCGTTAAGTCATACCGCTCATCATTTAAGGGCAACTTGTACTGCAAGATTGTAGTTGAGACTCCTGTCAACTTAACTGATCATCAAAAAGATTTGTTAAAGCAATTTGAAGCAAGTCTAAATGGTGATGATGGTAAGTCAGGGGATAAAGACTCAGCTAAATCAACAGATACAGCTGCTAAGCACAAGCCAAAGTCAGAGGGCTTTTTAAAGGGCGTGAAGAAGTTTTTTGACGACTTATCACGTTAATGAAATTTGACTTAGCTCTTTTCTTGAACAAAAGTTCAGTTTAGAGTATAGTCATACACAATAAGGCGCCTAATGAAAGTTAGGCGTTATTTTTTTTACTTTTTAAATTTTGAGGTTTTTAAAATGGATCAGACTCCAATGACTCCTCGTGGCGAAGAGTTACTTCGCAAAGAGCTTGTGCGCTTAAAGACAGTAGAAAGACCTCGCATTGTAGCTGCCATCGCAGAAGCTAGAAGCCATGGTGATCTAAGCGAAAATGCCGAGTACGATGCTGCTAAAGAAGAGCAAGGTTTGTGCGAAGGCCGTATTAAGGATATCGAAGGCAAGCTAGCATCAGCTAATGTTATCGATGTATCAAAGTTAAAGACACCAAATGGCGGTGCTTTAAAGGTGATCTTCGGTGCAACTGTAACTGTTCTAGATGTTGATACTGAAAAAGAGACTACCTATCAAATCGTAGGTGAGGACGAGGCAGATATCGATAACAATCTAATCTCTTACAAAACTCCAATTGCTAAAGGCTTACTTGGCAAGTGCGAGGAAGATGAGATTGAAATTAAGATCCCAAAGGGCACTATCTGCTACGAAGTTGTAAAAGTTGAGTACAAGTAATAGTTTGACTGATTACCACTTAGCTTAAAAAGCAAATTAAAACAAAAAGGCCTGTAAATAAAACTACAGGCCTTTTTCATGATTTGTTTGTAATTGTTTTGTAAAAGTTGGCTAAGGCTTAAATAAGCTTAGCGAGGTAGAATGAAACGGCTGTCATCCTTGCGTTGACGGAAAAGTACTGCAATACGACCGCAAAGAGATACTAATTCTGCGTGAACTGCAGTAGCTGCCTCAGTTGCTTGCTCTTTACGAGTGTCGCCTGCGTTTAGACGTACTTTAATTAGCTCGTGATGCTCAATTGAGCTATCAAGCTCTTTTAAAACATTTTCAGATAAGCCGTCATTGCCAAGTAAGACCACTGGCTTTAATGAATGAGCTTGTGCCTTTAAAAATTGGCGCTGATGTGAATTTAATGACATACATTACCTACATAAGAAAAAAAATCGTATCTTATACGTGATCTTATCACTTAGATGATCGCATAAGTCTTGCGCAAATTGTATAATATTATCGAATTTTTTTAAATATAAAAAAGTAGATATTCAAACTTTAGAAAATACTTTAGATAACAAAGTTGTTTAGGATTTAGTTAATGCCAGCAAAGAAAAGATCTGCAAGCCAAACTAGATGGTTACAGGAACACTTTTCCGACCCATATGTAAAGCAAGCTCATAAGCTTGGTTTACGTTCAAGAGCCTCTTTTAAATTAGAAGAGCTGCAACAAAAAGATCATTTAATCCGCCACGGTAATATTGTAGTAGATTTAGGAGCTGCCCCTGGTGGATGGTCAGAGTATGCCATTAAATGCATTGGTGAAGAAGGACGCGTGATTGCCTGTGATATTCTGCCAATAAGACCTATTCGCAATGTACAGTTTTTACAAGGTGACTTTAGAGAAGATGAAGTCTTTAAAAAACTGTATTCAATGATTGGCGTAGGTGCTCATGTAGTACTATCTGATATGGCACCTAATATGTCAGGTAATTTAGCTATTGACCAGCCTCGTGCGATGTTATTATCTGAGCTTGCTTTAGATATGGCTCGTCGTGTGTTAAGACTTGGTGGTACCTTTGTAGTCAAGGTATTCCAAGGTGAGGGCTCTCAAGAGTACTTAAAAGAATTAAGACAGGATTTTACGACTGTAAAAGTACGTAAACCTGATGCTTCACGTGATAGATCACGTGAGGTTTATATGGTAGCAACTGGTTTTAAAGGTCATCCTTTAAACGGTGTAGCACCAGGCGATGAATTTAACGACAATGAAGAACTAAGTGAGTAAATATGACTAAAAATCTCATACTTTGGTTAGTTATTGCTGTGATCTTAATGACTTTATTTGAGTCATTTACCTCATCAGACTCTTCTGGTAGGGTACAAGATTACACTAGCTTTGTACGCGAAGTAAACTCTGACCAAATCCAAGAAGTGGTTTTTGATGACAATGTGATTAACGGTGTGAAAAAGACCGGTGAGCGCTTTGTTACCGTAATGCCATTACGTGATCCTGCAATTATTGACTCTTTACTTACTCACAATGTAAGAGCAACTGGTACTAAGCCTGAAGAGAGAAGCACTTTATTCTCAATCTTCATCTCTTGGTTCCCAATGATTCTGTTAATTGCAGTGTGGATCTTCTTTATGCGCCAAATGCAAGGTGGCTCAAAGGGAAATCCATTATCTTTTGGTAAATCAAAAGCTAAGCTTTTATCAGAAAACCAAATTAAAACTACCTTTGCTGATGTTGCAGGTTGCGATGAGGCTAAAGAGGATGTAGTCGAGTTAGTAGACTTCTTAAAAGATCCATCTAAGTACTCAAAACTAGGTGGTCGTATTCCTCGTGGTGTGTTAATGGTAGGCCCTCCAGGTACTGGTAAGACATTACTTGCTCGTGCTATTGCAGGTGAGGCTAAGGTGCCTTTCTTCTCAATTTCAGGCTCAGACTTTGTGGAGATGTTCGTAGGTGTTGGCGCAAGTCGTGTAAGAGACATGTTCGCTACTGCTAAAAAGAACGCTCCTTGCATTATCTTCATCGATGAGATTGATGCGGTAGGTCGTAAGCGTGGCGTAGGCATGGGCGGTGGTCACGATGAGCGTGAGCAAACCTTAAACCAATTACTAGTAGAAATGGATGGTTTTGAAGGCTTTGAAGCCGTGATCATCATCGCTGCAACTAACCGTCCTGATGTGCTTGACCCTGCACTACTACGTCCAGGTCGTTTTGACCGTCAGGTAGTAGTAGGCTTGCCAGATGTACGAGGACGAGAGCAAATTTTAAATGTTCATGTAAAGAAGGTTCCTTTAGCCAAGGACGTGGATACTGCAACCATTGCTCGTGGTACTCCTGGTTTCTCTGGTGCTGAGCTTGCAAATCTTGTAAACGAGGCAGCTTTAAATGCAGCTCGTCATAACAAGCGTGAAGTAAGCATGAACGAGTTTGAAGAGGCTAAGGATAAACTTCTAATGGGTGCTGAGCGTCGTTCAATGGCGATGAATGAGCACGAGAAGATAAACACTGCCTACCATGAGGCAGGTCATGCGATTGTGGGTAAGTTAGTACCTGAACATGATCCAGTTTACAAGGTATCAATTATTCCTCGTGGACGCGCCTTAGGTGTAACTATGTATCTTCCAGAGCAAGATAAGGTTTCACAAAGCCGCATTGGTTTAATGTCAAATATCTCTACATTATTTGCTGGCCGTATCGCTGAAGAGATGATGTTTGGCACTGATGCCGTAACTACAGGTGCTTCTAATGATATTGAGCGAGCTACTCAAATTGCTCGTAACATGATCACCCGTTGGGGCTTTTCTAAGCGTTTACCTCCTATGCAATATGAAAAGGATAACGAGTCTAATGCTTACTTAGGTGGATCATCTACTTCAATGATTTCAATGTCTCAAGAGACAGCTAAAATTATTGATGAGGAAGTAGCTGAGATCATCAACTCTTGCTATAAGAAGGCTCAAGATCTTCTAGAGTCTCACAAAGATGTTTTAGAGAACATGAAAGATGCTTTACTAAAATATGAGACTATTGATGCTGATCAAATCGATGATTTGATGAATCACAAAGAAGTAAGACCTCCTAAAAAGGCAAGTGATGATAAGTCAAAAGACAATTCATCAGATGACAAAAACAAGACATCAAGCAATAAAGAGGTTACCAAGACTTTGGTAGAATCTAATAATGGTGATGTGAAAGCTGATGATAAAAAAGTTGAAGAAAAAGTAGAGACTAAATCTACAGATACTAATTCTACAGATACTCCAACTGATAATAAGTCAGACGAGAATAAATAGCCTTTGGCTTTAGATAAAAAAGGCTCTATAGTACATTTTGTACCGATTAAAGAGCCTTTTTTATAAGCCTTTAAAAAAAGGATGACGTATGAAGTTAAGACTACCTAATGATAAAGACATGGATTTAACCCTTACTAAGGTAATGGGTACAATTGCACTTGTTGAAAATGATGAGCGCACCATTGACGATCTTGTGTTATTAGCAGATAACTATGTAAAAGCTGGTGCTGAGCTTTTAGAAGTTGGTGCTAAAGCAGGTAGTAAGGGCATTGATGAGACTCGTGTGATCTCGGTATTAGGTGCTATCTTAAATAAAGTTGATGTACCTGTTGCTATTAACTCCAACTCTTTTGACACTTTAAAGCAAGCCATTGCTGCCGGTGCTTCGATGGTGATCACCACCGATGGACTAGCTCATGAAGGTGTAATTGATCTTGTAAAAGATTCTGATGTTTGTGTGTGTCTTCAATACAAGGCAGAAACTAAGATTGAGTCAACAGATGATGCTGTTGCCATGATCTCTGAGTATTTCTTTTCTAAAATTGACACTCTTTTAAACGCTGGTATTAGCAGAAAACGTCTTTTAATTGACCCATCTGTAGTTAATGCCTCAGTATCTAGCAAACTTAAAGTTTTAGGACGTTTAGAGTCTTTTAGAAGCTTTGCACTTCCTATTTGTGTAGCCATCCCACGTCAGATCCCAAATGAAGATAGTTTCATGAAGGATAATCATGTGCTCTCTTTAACTACAGCATTATTTTGTGCGCAGAATAAAGCGGTACAGATAGTAAGAACTCCTGATGTGTCAGATGTGGCTATTGCCATTGGTTTTTGGCAGTTTATGTCAAGTAAGACTAAACCATTTAAACTCTCAAAGGCAATCGTAAGACGTCTTCGCAATATGCGTGATGCCATTCGCGATTTTAAGAAACTTAAAAAATAAATTTTCAATCTAGCGTTATCAAAGCTAACGCTAGAAAACTAATTTTCAACATAGTTTAACAACATAACTATTTACAAGATTTATTAACATAACTTTTAACAAAACTTAAAAATAAATGAATAGAAAGTATTTTGGAACCGACGGTGTTCGTGGTCGTGTAGGTCAATTCCCAATTACCCCTGATTTTGCAGTAAAGCTAGGCTTAGCTGCGGGTAAAGTTCTAGGTAAAAAACACGGTAAGGTAATTATTGGTAAGGACACTCGTCTATCAGGTTACATGCTAGAGGCTGCCCTAGAGTCAGGCTTTTCCGCTGGCGGCATGTCACCTGTGATGTTAGGACCAATGCCAACTCCAGCAGTTGCTTACTTAACCCGTGCATTTAGAGCTGATTTAGGTGTAGTGATCTCTGCATCTCACAACCCATTTTTTGATAATGGTATTAAGTTCTTCTCTGCTCAGGGCACCAAACTTCCTGATGAAGTTGAGCTTGAAATTGAAAAGTATTTAGATGCTGACTCTATTGATTTAGCTAATGCATCAGACTTTGGTCGCGCTTTCCGTCAAGATGATGCCCCTGGTCGTTATATTGAGTATTGTAAGTCAACCTTTGCAAGTCAGTTTAACCTCTCTGGCATGACCATTGTTTTAGATTGTGCTAACGGTGCTACCTATCATATTGCACCACTTGTTTTCAAAGAGCTAGGTGCTAACGTGATCACCATCGGTGATAAGCCAAATGGTACAAATATTAACGATGGCGTAGGTTCAACTCACCCTGAGGCTTTGCAGGCTAAAGTACTAGCTACAAAAGCTGATCTTGGTATTGCATTTGATGGCGATGGTGATCGTGTACTCATGTGCGATAAAAATGGTGTGCTCCGTGATGGTGATAACCTACTATATATTATTGCCAAAGACACTCAAAAGCGTGGCCGCTTAGAAGGTGGTGTAGTTGGTACCTTAATGACTAACTTAGGTCTAGAGCTTGCGCTAAAGCGTGAGGGTATTCCTTTTGCTCGTGCTAAGGTTGGCGATCGCTATGTAATGGAGCAATTACTTGAGCGTAAGTGGAACTTAGGCGGTGAGAACTCTGGTCACATCATTTCACTTCATCATGCAACCACCGGTGATGGTATTGTATCTGCTCTACAGGTACTTAAAGCTTGTATGTACTTTGGTAAGTCAGTTGAAGAGATGTCTGAGGGCTTAACCATGTTCCCTCAAGATCTTATCAACGTAAGACTAACCGCAGGTCTTGATGTTACAACTGATGATAAAGTTCAAGCTGTAGTAAAAGAAGTTGAAGCAGAGTTAGGGGACACCGGTCGTGTATTATTACGTAAATCAGGTACTGAGCCTGTAGTACGTGTCATGGTCGAAGGCGAGGATGCACGAGATGTTCACACTAAAGCACAACGCATTGCCGATGTGATTATTCATCAATCAGGCTGTGAAAACGCTTAAAGTGCTTGAAAAAATCTTGTTTTGCTTGTATCATTTTGCAAGCTTTTTATACGCAAAATAGGGCGTTTACTTAATATGTACGAAATTGGAATTGTAGTTTTACTATTAATTGCTATCGCTATGATTGCTTTAATCCTAGTGCAGCAAGGTAAAGGCGCAGGTATGGGCGCATCATTTGGCGCTGGCGCTTCAAACACTGTTTTTGGTTCAGTAGGTTCAGGTAACTTCTTAACCCGTTCTACTTGGACTTTAATTGTACTTTTCTTTGCAGTTTGCTTATTCTTAGGCTATATGCAAAAGTCTATGCACGAAGAGAAGTCAAGCTTTAGTAACATCGGTGATGGTGCTGCTACAACAGAGACTGTTGAAGAGCAAGCTCCTGCTGTTAACACCGACGCTCCTGTAGTTAATACTGATGCACCTGCTGTATCAGAGACTACTGATGCTCCTGTTACTAAGTAAGCAATACTTAGCTTTTAAATAAAACTTAAAAGAAAGTTTAAAAAAGTATTAAATTAAGCCTCCTTCTCGGAGGCTTTGTTGTCTTTAGAGTATGTATAGTCCTCGGAGTTTTCATGTCATTTCATGATAAACAAATTAAGATCACTGTTGTAGATAGATTAGGCACTAAAGGCTGTCATCGTGGTATGCGCATTGGGCAGACTTTTGATTTTGTAACACAGCGTGGACAAATGTGCCCAATGGTTGAGCATATTGCCTTTATTTATGCAGATATACTAAGGTATGGTGGTAACTTTGGAGGAGAGAGACCATATGAGACAGAGTTTTGCTGCTCAGACCCAAAGACTATCATGGTTTATAAAATTGAACTTGTAGGGGAGAATGTGCCATTTACTGCTAAGTAGTTTTTGTTCGTACTCTTCTTGATTTATTTACCTTGCAAGCTTTGTATTACTGCTTGATAGGTGGTTACATGATGGAATGTAAGGCGTACGCATGACATCATTAAACTTATAGCAAGGTATCTTTAGTTTTCCTTTTAAAAGAATTAATTTCTTTGGGAATGAGTTAAGCTTCAGTATTACATTTTAGATTTTAATTGAGGCTTTAAGTTAGGCCTTACACTTTTGCAAAAGTTTAAAAGCGCTTAAATATCACGTTCCTTTCAAAAGCTTTATTGAGGACTTATCTTTTCAAATTTCCTTTTTTAATTTTTTACCTTTCAATAAATCCGATATATATCCTATTTGACACACTTTTGCACCAAAAGTGCACAGTTTTATAAGTCATTTTTCTCTTAAACGTTTGCGCAAGGTTAGCTCTTATCAAGATTAACGAAAGTTTTTGATAAATTGCACATAAATATTATGTTATATGTTGCTTGCTCTTGTTTTTTTTTTTTCTAGTGCTATATTTGCAATTAGGTAAATATGATTTACTTAGGTTGAGCCATGTAAGTGGGGACTTAGATGGCTTTTGAGATAACTTAAAAAAAGGAAAAATATTAATGTTAAAACTAACTCGCGGTGCGATTAGCTTCTTATTAGCTCAATACAGAGCTATTTACAAGCACGCATATGTAAAAGGTTTAGCTAGTGCAATTGCAGTTTCTGCTTTTGTAATTCCTGCAGCAGCTCATGCTGATGGTCCTGCAGATTTAACCGTTGAAGCAAGTAAAACTGTTGATGTTAATAAAACCAAAGATTACGGTACTGTGACTTTAAATGATAAGTCAGTATTAAATATCGCTGGAGACTCAGGTGACGTTAAAGTAACTGCTACTAAGATTGTTGGTCAGTCAGCAAACAAGACTGCAGGTGAGGCCAATGATAAGACAGATGCAGCTGATGCTAAGTTTATCAACATTTCATCTAATAACTCAACATTAACTGTATCTGGCGATGGTTTAAAAGAATTTGCTGGTTTCCATTCATTTATCAATGTAAATAAGAAAGGTACTTTAGCAATTAAGAAAGGAGAGGATGATGATGGCTTAAATCTTAAAGGTCGTCTATCTATTGAAGATGGTACCTTAACTGCTAAGAGCGTGACCTTAGATGATGATAATGCTTCATTAAACATTGGTAAAGAAGCAACCATCACTACAAATGATATTACCTTAAATAAAGGTTTAATTTCTAATAAGAAGAAAGACCAGTCAATTAAAGAAGTAAGTGGCGGTGAAGTTTGGTCCGATGATGGTGTATCAACTACCATTGAGACTCTAAAAGGCGGTAAGCTATACGCTAATGAAGGTAAGACTCAAGGTAGTTACAAAGCAAAAGCCATTGCAGTAGAAGATAACAAGACCTTAACTATTGAAAATACCACTGTTACAACTGATGCTGCTGCATCAGTTGCTAAAGGTGGTACTTTAGAGATTGCTAGGACTGGTAATTTAGTAGTTAGTGGCGAACAAACCTTAACTAATTCAGGTTTGACCAACGTATTAGGTACCTTACAGGGTAAAGTATCAAATGCTGGTACTTTAAATGTTGATAAAGAAGGCAAGCTAGTTGGTGAATTAACTGTTACTGAAGGCAACGCAACCTTTGGGGAAGCAAATTCTGATTTAACCCTTGCTAAAGACGGTGTTAAGTCTGTAACCATTTCTGGTGGTGCTTTAAACAACAATGTAAAAGTTGCAAAAGATACTACTTTAACCATCAATGGTGGTTCTGTTGGTGATGTAACTACTACTCTTGCTAAGACAGAAGGTAGCGCTAACGGTGCATTAACCATCGATACTTCATCTGATGCAGCTGCTTCTATCAAGTCAATTACCGGTGTTGATGATTTAACAATTACCTCAGGTACTGGTAAAGATGTAACTGTAGCTGGAGATGTAAATCTTGGTGAAAATGCATTTGTTTCAGCAGGTGCTGGTAAGACCTCAATTGGTGGTACTTTAACTGCTAAGTCTGTTACTGTATCAGCTGGTGATGCTGATTTTGATGCAATCGTAACTAAAGGCGAAGTAAAAACTACTACTAGTGCTGCTAATACAACCTTTGCTAAGGGCATTAACACTGAAGTTGCTGTAACTCTAGCTGGTACTAAGGCTACTGTTAAGGCTGGTGGTGTTGAAACTAAAGGTGCTGTAACTTTATGTTCAGGTGACACTCAGATCACTGGTGATGTAAAGGGCTCAGCTGTTACTGCAAGTGGTACTATGACTGCAATTACTGGTAATGTAGAGTCAACTGGTACAACTGTAATTTTAGATAATACCAATGTTACCGGCAATGTTTCAGCTAAGACTGATGCAACCTTAAAAGGTAATTCATCAGCAGCTAGCGTAAGCGGTGCAACTATTGTGTTAGGCGCAGCTGAAACCGACAAAATTGATGTTGGTGCTTTAACTGCTACTTCAAAAGAAAATGGTAAAGCTACCTTAACTATCAAAAACGGTACTGTAAATGTAAACGGTGCAACCACTGCTCAGAAGATCGCTGTTGAAGATGGTACTGTAAACTTCAAGAATACCGTAACTGGTGATGTAACTGTAACTGTAACTGCCAAAGCTTTAACCTTTGATAAGGGCGTAACTGGTGACTTAGACGCATCAAAAGGTGGCGATATTACCTTAAAGGGTGGTGTATCAGGTGCTTTAAAGACTGCTGCATCTAAGACATTAACTCTTAATGGTAACTTTGAGCAATTTGGTGGCGAAGATGTAAAAGGTAATGTAACCATTGATGGTGGTGCAACCTATGGCGTTGGTACTAAAGATACTCTAGGTGATCTAACTGTTGGTTCTAATAATAACTACACCGTAACTAATGGTACTTTAAATGCTAAATCTGTAACTGTTAATGGTGGTGTATTAACTGTTGGTGAGAAGGGCGTTCTTACTGGTAAGACTACTGTAAATGGCGGTACTGTTATTGCAGATGGTTCTACAGTTAATGTTGACACAATCGATAGTTCTTCTAATGATGTAGTTTTAGGTGGCAGTAATAAGATTGGTACTGTTAAGGTTAACAATACCTTAATCGCTGGTTCTAAAAATGTAACTGTAAATTCAGGTACTACCTTAGATGCTACTGCACTTATCGATCAAGGCAAACTAGTAACTTTTGATGATAAAGGCAATGTTACAAATATAGCTAGTGCTGCTGAAGATGCTTTAGTTAAAGATAATAAATCAGTTATTACACCTGATAATGTTGCTGGTACTGGTATCTTAAAGGTAACTGATTTTTCTGGTAAGACCATTGATACAGATAACTCAAATAAAATTAAAAAATTATTTAGTTCTCATAATGGTCTATTCGTAGATATCGGTAATGTAACTACTACTGCTAAGGCATCAAGTGCTACTGAGACTTCCGTTACTGTTAGAGGTCAATACAGCAACGTTGTTTTACAAAAGGCTGATGGAGCTAAACCAGACTTAGTTGTAAATGAGGCAAAAGTTGCTGATGACACTGAATTAAAGGTCAAGAGCGAAGGCGGTAACTTTGTATCAGCTTCTGATGGTTCAGCTGCTAAGGTAACTCTAGTAGGTGATAAGTCAAAATTTACTACCGTAGGCTCTGGTACTATCGGTGACGTAAAGGCTGCTAATAATAAACAAGGTACCTTCAACGTACAGCCAGGCAATGTAACAGCGGGTGATGTAACTGCTAAGGACGTAAAGGTTGACGGCAATTTAACCGCTAAGGTTGTTGATGGTGCAACCACCGCTTTAGGTGAGAACGCTAAGTTATCTGCTGATAGCTTAATTGCTGGTACTGCTTTAGAGTTAAAAGAAGGCGCAGCTGTAAACGCAACTGGTGCTGTTTCATCAACAACCTCAACAACATTAGGCGTTGGCTCAAGCATTACTGGTAAGTCTGTTACTGTTCAAACTAGGACTGATGATTTAGCTAATAACGTTAAACTTGCTGCAACAGGTGGTGATCTTGAAGTTCGTGCTGATGATAATCTAGGTAATGATGCTCTAGAAGGCGTAACCTTAATGGCATCTGATGCTGTTACTGTAGATAAAGCACTAACCCTAGGTGACAAGGCAACCATCATCGGTAACAAGGGTGTAACCGTAAGTGGCGACTTAACCTTAGGCAAGAATGCTAATGTTGTAGCAAATGGCGATACTGGTTTAGCTCTAGCTGGCAACAAATTAGAAGTTAATGCAGGTTCAACCATCGCTGCATCTAAGATCGCAAACTCTGGTACTGCAACCTTCACCGTTGGTAAAACTGATGGTGCTGTTTCAAGCTTAACTGCTGAGAAGTTAGATCTTCAGTCAGCTGGTGATGTAACCTTAAATAACGTCAACACTAAGATCGGTTCTCAAGGTGCTGTTGTTAAGGGCGCTTTAATTGCAGAGAAGGGCTCATTTGAGTCAGCTGGTGCTGTTGATGTAACTGGCGCATTAAATGCTAAGGTTGATACCTTCAAGGCTAAGTCTCTAGCTGCAGGTGCTGCTGCAACCTTTACAAATGCTCAGGTAACTTTAGATGATGATTCATCAGTTACTGGTGCTTTAACTGTAAACGGTGGTTCTTTAGCTGCTGCTAAGAAGTTAACCTTAACTAAAGGTGCTGAATTAACTAATGGTGCTGATGTCAAGGTTGGTACTGCTGATCTTGCTGCTGGTGAGGAGATCACTGTTGGTAAGGCTGATGGTAAGAATGCAACCTTCTATGCTACAAACTTAGTTGGTGGCGCTGGTTCACAGTTAATCATTGACCCTGCATTTACCGAGAAGGCATCTGTAGGTGCTGCTCACGGTGGTGCTGGTGATGGCAACCAGTTATCTACTTTAACTGCTGTTGGTCAGAACTCTGCATTTGGTTGGGGCGTAAGCTCAGTATCAGAAGCTATCAATGCTCTAACTCAAGCAGGTTACATGTCAAATGGCAAGTTCTCTGAGTCAGGTGTTGGTACTGCTGCATACTTAGCTCGTACCTTAGACTTAGCACACGGTAGCTTAAAGCTTGCAAATCAAGCTGCTGCACCTACCCCAGGTGCTGCTGGTACCTTATCACTTGGCAACAAGACTGCATTACTATTAACTACTAATGTAATCGGTGATGCTGCTAAGGCTGGTACTGCTGTAATTACTAATGCAACTGCAACCGTTGAGTCAGGCTCTGAGATCGCTGTAACCGGTGAGATCGATGGCTCTGTAATGGGTGCTAACGTAGCATTAGCAACTGATGCTAGTGGCAATGTTCAAGACTTCACTAAGTCAACCTTTGTTGATAAGACCAATTCAAACTTATTTGACCTAAGCTTTGATGGTAAGAGATTCAATGGTACTTATGATAAGTTAATTGACTTTAACTTAAGCAAGGCTTCAACTCCTGTTGCTAACTACTTAAAGGCAGCTCTACCAACAATACGTAAGGGTGCTGGTGTTGGTGCAAACTACATCTTAGCTAACAACTTAATTGACCAAGGTGAATCTCTAAACGGTATTGCTCGTTTAGGTGCATTCTCTGGTGCAATCTCTGTTGCTCAGATGGCAGCTGATCAGACCACACAGGCTACTGCAACTCGTTTAGGTACTTCACACTCACAAGCTTTAATTGATGGTGATAAGAACCAAGGCTTTGCTGTATGGGCAAACCCATTCTATCGTTCATCAAATTCAAGCTCACTTGATGCTCAAGGTACTGAATACGGTGTAGATGCAAACTTAGCTGGTATCTCAATTGGTGCCGATGCAACCTTCAACAACACTCGTGTTGGTGCTGTAATTACTTTAGGTTCAGCTTCAGTTGATCCAAAGGATGCAGCATCTCAGGTTGACAATGATGCTAATACCTTCGGTGCTGGTTTATACGCAGGTACCACCTTATTTGGTGACTTCACTTTAACTGGTGATTTAAGCTACACCCGCGTACAAAACGACATCACTTTGAAGACCCCAACCTTTGGCTTTGACAAGCTAACTGCTGACGGTGATTCAAGTGTATGGACCTTAGGTGTAACCGGTGCTTACAACATCGATCTAGGCAATGGTCTAAAACTAGCTCCTCATGCAGGTCTACGTTATAGCTCATACGACTTAGATAGTCTTGCTGTAAACTCAATGCAGGGTGTTGTTGCAAACAACAGCTATGAGAAGATGAACGTATTCTCAATTCCTGTTGGTGTAAACCTAACTAAGACCTTCAAGGTTGGCGATTGGGCTCTAAACACTGTTGGTGATTTAGGCTTAACCTTCAATGCTGGTGACAAGGATCTTGAGTCAACAACTACCTTCACAGGTGTTGCAGGCTCTTGCAAGACCGAGTCAGAAGTATTTGATTCAGTTGTATTCAACGGCAACGTAGGCTTAGATGCAAACTTAGGCAATCTAAACATTGGTGCTGCAACTGGCTTCAAGGTTGGCTCTAATAACAAGGAGTTCGGTATCAACGCCGACGCACGTTACAGCTTCTAATTTTAAGTTAGAACTTAACTAGATAAGTAGGAGGAGCAATCCTCCTACTTTTAAGCTAAATAAGCTTAAAGCTAAATCACTTTAAAAACTTTAGATCTGTTAACTTTTAACTTCCTTTAAAGTAGTTTTATTTAGTTTATGGTTAATTTCACAGTAAGTTTATAGAGTTATTTAGCTTAAAGCCTAGGAATAAATACAAGCAATATAAAGACAGGGAATAATTAAGTTTTCATCCCATAAAAAACATGATCGCATGATCTGTTTGAGGATATTTACGGGTAAGAGATGCATTTTTGCATCTTGTTTTGAAAAGAGTATACAGCTACTCTTATGTTTGAGCTTTCCCTCGCCTATTCAGGGGAAAGCTCACTTTTTTTTGATAAGTTACCTGTTTTAAAACACGTTACAGATAGGTTTGCTTTTTAAGCAAGAAGATCTTATTAAAAGATTAAATGACGAGTAGGGGTGATGACCTCATTTAAAGGCATATCCCAAGTATCAATGGGTACAGAGTCTAACTCTTGAAAGTCATAGGCAACACCAATTAAAAGGCATTGATAGGAAAGCTTTTTGAGCATTCTATCGTAATAACCACCACCCATGCCCAGACGATTTCCTTTTAAGTCAAATGCTACTAAAGGCACAATTAAAGCTTCAAACTTATCTGGGCTTACATAGTTTTGCTCAAGCTTTTCAGGCTCTAGAATGTGGAAACGATTTTCAATTAAAGGATCACCTTTTTTATAGGCATAAAAATCCATTAAGCCTTTTTCTTTTAAGTTCATGTGGGGTAGGGCAAGCTCATGGTTTTGCATTAAAAATTCATTGATAGGATCTGTGGATAACTCACCACCTAAACTTAGATATGATCCCACCATACGCTTTTCTGTAAAGTAGTGATGATCTTTTAAGACTTTTACAATCTCAGCACCTGCGTTTAAGGCATCGAGTGGACTTAATGCTCTTCTTTGTTCTAATATGCCTTGTCTTAAGTGTTTACGTATTTCCTTTTGAGCTTGATGATCTGCCATTTTTCACCTATCTATTTGCACTATCTACTTGCATTTAACTTATTTGCACCTGACTGTTTGCATTTGTCTTATTTGCACTTGTTTAAATTATCTTTCATATTGTGAATTAGCTTGTAGGCTTGCTTTTCAAAAGGTGAGGTAATAGTAATTGTATCGTTTTTTGTACTCTCTAAATCAAGGGCTACTAAAATAGCTACTTGAATAGGAGTAAGAGATGGATTATTTTGCATCAATTGTGCGCCTTTAGCTTCAATTGTGGCTGCAGCCTTTTCTAATTTTTCTTTTTGGGTTGCATCGCAGCGCAGTTTAAAGCTTTGTCCAAATAAGGTAAATTGGACAAATGTATCATTTTGATCCTCTGCCATTTGTTCTTTTTCCTACTAAATCAATTTTAGTGCATAACAATAGTATTACAAAAACGATAAAACTAAAATCACCAAGTTTTAGCATTTTTTGCATAAAAATAAAGCATTTCAATGCTAAAATAGCGCAATCTTTTAAGATATTCATCCTAAAAATGGAATTTTAAATTAATGACTGAGAAGTTACAAAAAATTTTATCCCGTGCTGGAATTGCCTCTCGTCGTGCTTTAGAGCAAATTATCGACCAAGGTCGTGTCACTGTAAATGGTAAGGTTGCCACCATTGGTGATCGTTATGAAGCTGACGATATTTTAGTAAAAGTTGACGGCAAGGTTGTGTTATCTCCTGATAACTCAGCTGTTAGCTGCCGTGTTTTAATGTATCACAAGCCAGAAGGTGAGCTTACCACTTTATCTGATCCACAAAACAGACCTACCGTATTTGATCATATTCCAAAGCCTCCTACTGGCCGTTGGATCTACATTGGTCGTCTGGATATCAATACTTCAGGTTTATTACTTTTCACAACCGATGGAGAACTTGCTAATGCTTTAATGCATCCTAAATATGAAGTAGAGCGTACCTATGCTGCACGTATTTATGGTGAGGTTACTGATGAGCAATTAGATAAGTTAAAACAAGGAGTGATGCTTGAAGATGGTAAAGCACGCTTTAACACCATTACCTATGTAGGTGGTGAGGGACGTAATGCTTGGTACCATGTAACCATTAAAGAAGGTCGTAAGCGTGAGGTAAGACGCTTATGGGAAGCTGTAGGCCTTAAAGTTAGCCGCTTAATTCGTATTAAGTACGCAGGTGTTGAATTAGATCCACAGTTAAAGACTGGTCAGTTTAGAGAGCTTACTTTATCTGAGATTAACCGTCTACGTAAGACAGTGAAACTTGAGCCAATTGCTGAGTTAGCACCAGCTCTTGATTTAAATCAAGAAAAGTCTACTCGTGCTAAGAAAACTGCTCGTCCTAATATCAACACAAACTCCTCAAAGTCTCGTTTTGATAAGGATAGCTCAAAGACAAACCGTAACTCAAAATTTGGTGATAAGAAGTTTGGAGAGAAGAAGTTCTCTGATAACAGGGGATCATCAAAGAGATTTTCTGATAATAAGAACTCATCTAAGCCATTTTCTAAATCATCAAGATTTGGCGATAAGGATGACAATCGAAACTCATTTAGTCGCGATGGCTTTGGTAAAGACCGTTATGCTAAAAAAGATGGCTTTGGCTCTAAGTCAAATCGCCCTCATGGCAAGAACTTTGGTAAATCCTCAGATAAGTCTTTTGGTGAAAAATCACGCAACTTTGGTGGCGTGGTAAGCTATAAGTCAACACGCTCTGATGACTCAAGACCAGGACGCTCTTACAACGTTAAAAGCCGTGGCTCTAAAGGTCGTGAGAACTTTTCAATGAGCAGTCGCAGAAGTCGTAATTTCTCTAAATAGTCTTAAATAGGTCTAATTAGACATTAATCGAATCTAAGACTATTTTTGAAAAATCTGACAATTATCTAAATAAGGCGCAGTTTTTGCGCTTTATCCACTAACCGGATGCGAAAACACTGCCATTTATGGCGGTGATGAGCATCAAAGTAAACTGTTTTAAGCATTGTAAGCTAGTTTACAGACAAATTGTAGAAATTTGAATGTTATGACTCGAT
>Ga0256405_10005601_pt1 | contig 21394 bp, 21 predicted proteins | sample RumenRJG_02DNA_FD_189096 | JGI IMG/M metagenome (GOLD analysis project Ga0256405, IMG submission 189096) | Bovine rumen microbial communities from Lethbridge, Alberta, Canada - RJG_02 | ecosystem: Host-associated > Mammals > Digestive system > Stomach > Rumen | place: Canada: Alberta... | reverse complement strand
ATGGCTCGGTACGTATTCCCCGCGTTTTTCATGCCCTTCCACCGTCAGCACCTCCAGCGAGAAGATCTCGTCGCTGACAGCATGGGCTTTCTGCAGACCGGTTTCCTCCCGGCATTCACGAAGCGCCACAGCAAGAAGATCCTCCTCTCCGTCGGCATGTCCGCCTGTCCAGGACCAGGAATCGTAGATCCTGTGATAGACCATGACGACCTTTGTCCGCTGCGGATTTACTATCCAGGCCGACGCCGTCATATGCGCCACGAGATTGCTGCGAAGAAATGCATCCGGATTTTTCTCCAAGAAGTCCAGGATCACAGCCTTATCCCGCGTCTCCTGCTCGTTGCAGGGGACGTATTTTTTGATATCCTCTTTGATCTTCATTCCGCCACCGTATAGACATCTCGCCGCAGCCGCATAAAAGTCGGCAGCTGAGCGCGCACTTCATCCACCCGTCTGAGATCCAGCTCCGCCGTTATGATCTGTTCCGTTTCGTCCGCCTCGGCCAGCACTATCCCGTAAGGGTCATAAACCACTGAATGTCCCCAGCACTCGTAATCAAAACCGTCATATCGCGCAGCCGAGGCACCTATGAAAAACACCTCGTTGTCCACCGCGCGGATCTTCAGCGTGTCGGCCCAGTGCGCCGGACCGGTCGTCATATTGAACTGCGCCGGCAGAAAGATCACCTTCGCACCGCGTACGGCCATCGCGCGAAAGAGCTCCGGAAAGCGTACGTCAAAGCAGATCGCCGCGCCCATGCGCCCAAATTCCGTGTCGAACACCGTGATCTCCTCGCCGGGAGAAAAGGTCGCAGACTCGTGAAAAGACATGCCGGGAATATCAACGTCGAAGAGATGGATCTTGCGGTGCCTCGCCGCGATCCTGCCCTGCCGATCAAAAATGAAGCAGGTGTTGTAGAGCCTGTCCCCTTCCGTCTCCGGCACAGAGCCGCCGACGAGCCAGATCCCGTTCTCCCTTGCCCAGGAGGACATGGCCGCCACGGCGCTCTCGTGTCCCTCCGCGGCAAAGCGGCGGAAATAGCGCGAGGAATAGGGGCAGTTGAACATCTCGGGCAGCACGGCAAAATCCGCGCCGCTTTCGGCAGCGCGGGAAACAAAGTCGGCCGCCTTTTGCATCGTCTCCGCGCCGTCAAGCTCGGTACGGATCTGACACACGGTAATTTTGCAACGATCGTTCATAGCGTCTCCAGATAAGCGTCGATGTTGAAGGGGCGAACCTCTTCATCCTTTCTCAGATACAGCGGATGATGCGGATGGCCCTTGACGGAACACTTCCCCGCACAAAGCCATTCGGCGTTGTATTTTTGTCCAATGCGAACCATGTCAAGCACACAGTCCTTGAGATACGCTCTCTTCTCGATGATCGTGCCCCAAGCGGCCCATACGGCCGGTTTATGGGGCTTTTCCACGTGGGAGAGTATGTATTCGAATGCGCGCATATTCTCGCGATGAAGGCGCTCGTTGCAGCTTGTATCCATATCGTCGGGGTCGGTCGCGCGCTCAGCATAGACGTTGAACATGAGCCAGCTGTCATAGCCGTTGTGCGCGGCAATGCGTGAGACGGATTTGAGCGTATTGTCCAGATCGTCCGGTGCCGCGGTGGAAGGGTTTATGCCGATGCAGATCAGCGGAAAGCTTCCCTTCGTGCCGAGGATATATCGGTATTCGGTATAGAAATCCGGCACATAAAGCCAGCGCTTGCCGTCATAGCCGCCGCTCTTCCCCGAGGCGGCAAGCGCCTCGTCAAAGCCGAGCAGCTCGATCGTCTGGCTCTGTCCCTGCGGAATATGCATCTTCTCTCACATCCTTACAAAAGCAGATAGACCGTAAGCGGGATCGTGATCATGGAAAGCAGCGTCGTGACAGTGATGCCCTCCGAGCTGTACTCGCCGCTGCGTCCGGCCTGCAGGCTCAGTGCCGTGACAAGGATTGCGCTTGGGGTCGCGGCTGTGAGAACCATCGCGCCGGCCAGCACCTCGTCGCTGCAAATGAGCTTCATCAGCAGGAAAACGACGAGCGGCGCAAGGATAAAGCGTTCCGCCGTCAGCAGGAGCATGCTCCTGTCCCTCAGTGCCTTTCTCAGGTCAACATTCCCCAGGGACGAGCCGACCAGTAGCATGGACATCGGCACGGTCGCCGCGGCCAGTGATGAAAGGATGCTTCTGACCGGGGTCGGCACGGGAATGCGCAGAGCAAAGAGAATCACCGCCGCAAGCGTAGCAATCAGCGGGGTCGACAGGATATCCCTCAGATGGAATTTTCCGCCTTTTCCCCGCAATCTGGCGATGCCATAGGTAAACAGCAGCAGATTAAACGGGATGCAGCCGAGAGCAATGATAAATGCCCCCTTGCTACCGTAGACCGTTTCCACAACAGGAAGCGTGACGAACAGATTGTTGATCGCGCTCATAAGCAGCTCAAGCTGCGGTGCTTTTCCCTCGTCTACGCGCAGCAGCCGGACCGTGAGCGCGCCAAGCAGATACAGCACCACATAGGTCACGCTCGAGATCAGCAGGATCATGCCAAGCTCGCCCATCGTAAGCTCGGATGCGTCCATCGAGACGACCGAGTTGATGATCGCCGCTACGATGAAAATGTTAACGATCAGCCAACTCAAGCCGCGGTTGAAATCCTTTGTCAGGATCTGTTTTCTGGCGCCGACCATACCGATCAAGATCACAATCACGAACAGCGCCATTTTCGTCAGCAATGCGGACATTTGCATATGAACTCACCCGAATCCTCAGATCTTCAAAACCAGTTTTGCCACAAAAATATAGATCAAAAGCGACACCGCATCCGTAAGCGTTGAGATCAGCGGGTTCGCCATGACCGCGGGATCGACGCCGATCTTCTCCGCTGCGATGGGCAGAAAGCTGCCGACGACCTTCGCGAACATGACGATAAAGACGATCGACACGCTCACCGTCGCCGCGACGGAAACTGTGATGCTGTCGTTGCCGAGAAGCATGCCGTCAAGAAGGAGCATCTTGACAAAGTTGACCGCTGCAAGCGACAGTCCGCACAGCAGCGCCACGCGCCATTCCTTCCACATGACCTTCAGTACGTCTTTCGGCTCGACATCGCCGAGAGAAAGGCTGCGGATCACGGCGGTCGAGGCCTGGGCGCCGGAGTTGCCGCCCGTGCCCATCAGCATCGGGATAAAGGCGATCAGCACCGTCTGAACGGCCAGCCTGTCCTCAAACGAGGTCAGGATCATGCTGGTAAAGGTCGCCGAAAGCATTAAAAACATCAGCCACGGGATTCGGTTTTTCCACATTTCCGTGATGCCGGTGCGCAGATACGGTTTATCGGACGGCGTCATACCGGCCATGAGCTGGATATCCTCGGTGGCCTCCTGTTCCATAACGTCGATGATATCGTCGACCGTTACGATACCCACCAGGCGGTTCTCTTTATCCACGACAGGAAGCGCCATCAGGTCATAGTCCGAGAATTTTTCAGAGACGCTCTCCTGGTCCTCTGTCGTCACGGCATAGATGACGTTGCGGTCCATCAGATCCTCGATGACCGTTTCGGGGTCGGCCAGCAGCAGATCCTTGACGGTCACGATGCCCTCCAGCTTTCGGTCGGCCGAGGTCACAAAGCAGATATAGATCGTCTCCTTGTCCTCGCCGATCCGCCGGATACGGGCAAACGCATCCTTGACGCTCATGTATTTTTTCAGATCTACAAACTCCGCGGTCATGATCGACCCTGCGGAATTCTCCGGATAATGAAGATACTGGTTGATGAGGTTCCGCGTCTCGCTCGTCGCCGTGCGCATCACGCGCTTGACCACGTTCGCGGGCAGCTCCTCCATCATGTCGACCGCGTCGTCCACGTACAGTTCTTCCACGATCCCGGCCAGCTCCGAGTCCGTGATCGAGTTGATGATCCTCTCCTGATCCGGCGCGTCAAAATTGGCAAAGACCTCCGCCGCTTTCTCCTTGGAGAGAAGACGAAAAAGCATCGGCATGCGGTTGTCCTTGAGCGAGGAGAGGAATTCGGCCACGTCGAATTCCGGCATCTCGTCCATTCTCTCCCGCAGCGCCTTCATATTCCGATTGTCTAGCAGCTCTGTCAGCTCGTCGGTATGCTTATCGACAAGATCGTCATAAACGACTGGCTTGTCGATCCTTTCTTCATCCTCCAAACCGATCCACCTCCCTGAAATACCAGACTGTATTATACGCCGAGATAACTCTTCTGCTCGTCGCTGAGCGAATCGATCGAAACGCCCATCGCACGCAGCTTGCGCGCCGCGACTGCCTCGTCCAGCTCACGCGGGAAGGCTATTACGGTATTGTCCAGTTTTCCGCGCATGCGCACGAGATATTCGGCGCTCAGCGCCTGCACGGCAAAGCTCATATCCATGATTTCGGCCGGATGGCCGTCTGCGGCGGCCAGATTGACAAGCCGCCCCTCGGCGATCGCAAAGACAGTTTTTCCGTTTGGCAGCACATAGCCCTGGATGTTGTGCCGTGCCTCATATTTTTTCACAGCAAGCTCTTCGAGCCCCGCCATGTCAACCTCCACGTCAAAGTGTCCCGCGTTCGACAGGATCGCACCGTCCTTGAGTGAGAGAAAATGCTCCTTGCGTATGACGCCGCTGCAGCCGGTCACAGTAATGAAAATATCGCCCAGTGCCGCCGCCTCCGCCATCGGCATAACCTCATAGCCATCCATCACGGCCTCGAGCGCGCGGATCGGATCGGTCTCGGTCACGATGACCTTGGCTCCCAGTCCCTTGGCACGCATCGACACGCCCTTGCCGCACCAGCCGTAGCCGGATACGACAACATATTTGCCGGCCACGACCAAATTGGTGGTGCGCATGATGCCGTCCCAGACAGACTGCCCGGTGCCGTAGCGGTTGTCGAACATATGCTTGCAGTCGGCCTCGTTGACCATCATCATCGGGAAGCGCAGCGTTCCCTCGCGTGCCATGATCTTGAGACGATGGATGCCGGTGGTCGTCTCCTCACATCCGCCGATGACCTGCGGGATCAGGTCGGTATAGCGGGTGTGCATCAGATGCACCAGATCGCCGCCGTCGTCGATGATGATCTGCGGCGCCGCCTCAAGCACGCTGCACAGGCACTCCTCGTATTCCTCCATCGAGCAGCCGTAACGCGCAAAGACGTTCATCCCGCCCGCGGCGAGCGCGGCAGCGACATCGTCCTGGGTCGACAGCGGATTGGAGCCTGTCACATACATCTCGGCGCCGCCCATTTCCATCACGCGGCAGAGATAGGCCGTTTTCGCCTCCAGATGAACGGAAAGTGCTACGCGAAGCCCTGCGAAAGGCTTTGTTTTTTTGAAATCCTCGCCCAGTGCGCGCAGCACGGGCATATTACGCTCTACCCAGTTGATCTTGATCTCTCCCGACGGTGCGAGTGCGATGTCTGCAATTCGGCTCATATCTCTGTCCTCCCGGAAATATTTACAGATAATTTTACCATGCCCGTCCGCATTTGGCAAGGAAAAGGCCTTATCCTTCCGCCTGTCATTTTCCCGCTTTTCCTCACGAAAAGACATCGGTTTTTACAGCGCTGTCCGACTGTCTTCTTGAAATTACATAACTATAATTTGACTTACCTTATGTAAACTTCCAAAGGAGACTGGTGGAAATGGATGGACAAAGCGTTCTCTCCAAACTGGAGAAACTGTTTTCGCTTGAAAACCGTGACAGGCGTTTTCTAACGGCGCTTCGGTATTTTCTGGCGGCAACGCTGGCATATCTGCTCTCGCTCGCGCGAACACCAAGCGGCGGCGCGCCGTTTGCCATCGCGCTCGTTGCCGCGGCCGGGACCGGTTGGAGCGGCGCCGCTGTGCTTCTCGGCGCAGCGCTCGGTTATCTGCTCGGCGGCGGGCTCGGCTGGGGCATCCGCTATATCGCCGCCTCGGTGCTCACCTTTACAACGGCCTATATTTTTCAAGAGTTTTCCTTTGCCTCGCGTCCGCTCTTTATGCCCTTCTGCGCCGCCCTTATCACAGCTTTGACAGCTTTTCTCGGCAGCTTTTCGCTCTCCGGTGCCTCTGTCCCGGACGCAGCCGCTCTCATTCTCGAGACAGTGCTTGCCTTCGGCGGAGCTTATTTCTTCCGCATCGCGATCGAAAACCGCAGCGATCTCTCTGAACAGGGCGAGATCCGCCACAGTGTTTCCGTTACCCTTCTTGCCGCGTGTGCACTTATGGCTCTCGTTCCCTGGAAGCTGTTCGATCTTGTTTCGATCGGACGCACGCTGGCATTGATCGTGCTGATGGCCTCCGCTCTCAAGGGCGGGATGCTCACCGGAGCTGCGGCCGGCACCGTGCTCGGCATCACAACGGATCTTGCTTCGGGCGGCAGCTGCTTCTACGCCATGGCCTACGCCCTCTCCGGGTTACTCGGAGGCGTCTTTTCACGTCACAGCCGTCTTGTCTTCACGCTCTCCTTCGTCCTTGCTTCCGCTCTTGCCGCAACATGCGCATGGTCGGGCGCGGTCTCGACGGCCGCTCTTTTTGAAACCTTCTGCGCCTCGGTCATCTTCATTCTTCTCCCCGCCCGCTTTCTCGGCAGCCTCGGCATGTTTCTGCATGACAGCGAGCACGGAAGCGGCGAGCGGGATCTGCGCCGCTTTGTTGCCAATAAGGTCAAAGGGCTCGGCGAAGCCTATGGCGAGCTGTACGGGATCGTGGAGAGCTCTCTTTGCGACAACAGCAACGACAACGACATCGCCCGCGTCTTTGACCGGGCTGCGGACAGGGTCTGCGTTCACTGTGTTAACAAAAACCGCTGCTGGAACGCGGACTATCTCGACACGCTCAGCGCGCTCAACGACGCTACGAAAGCCATGTGCCGGAACGGCTCGCTTACCGCCGAGGATATTCCCGGCTTTTTCCGCAGCAAATGCACGGATCTTGCCGCTTTCATCGGTGCCGTCAACAGCGAGCTGCGTGCGCAAAATTATCGACGCGAGCTCAAATCACGCCTTGCCGAAAAAAGCGCTGTGGCATGGGAGCAGTACGCAGATATGGCCCGCCTTCTCACGGCCGTGTCCGATGAGCTCGGCAGCGTCAACGGCTCGGATCTCCTTGCCGAACAGCGGCTGCTGCGCTATCTGCGTTCGATTGAGATCGACGCCGAGGTGTCCGTCTACCGTGACGGCCGCGGCAGGCTGCGTGCCGCTATGGAGAGTGGCTCTCTCGTTCCGCTGACATCCGATCCCGGATATCTCGAGCGGCTATCGAACATATTAGGCGTACGCGTCTGTCTCCCCCAGGGAACGGAGGTGTCCGACGTGCGCCTCGTCGTGCTCGAGGCCGAGCCTTTGGCCGTCTCTGTCGGGATTGCTGCGCTGAAGAAACGCGGCGAGCGTGTCAGCGGCGACAAGGGCAGCTATTTCAAGACCGATTCGGGCGTCCTTTGTGTGATCCTCTCCGACGGTATGGGCACAGGCGACGAGGCCGCCCGAGACAGTGCGCAAGTCGTCGCGATCCTCGAGAAATTCCTCCGCTCCGGGGCAGACGGCGCCGCGGCAATGAAGGTGCTCAATTCCGCGCTGCTCCTGCGCAGCGGAGAAAACTGGGGCTTTGCAACGGTTGATCTGATGTGCATCGATCTTTTCTCCGGAGAGACCTGCTTTTACAAATACGGTGCCGCGCCCTCCTATGTCCGAAACGGCAGGACCGTCCGCCGCATCAAGGGCGAAACGCTCGCAGCCGGGCTCAGTCTCGGCGGCGGCAGCGCACCGGACGTTGTGCGCATGAAGCTCCAGCCCGGCTCTACGGCGATCATCGCCTCAGACGGCGTTATTGCCGACGGTGAGGATGAATGGGTGAAAAATATGCTGCTGCGAAGCGGTGAGGATATGAAATCACTTGCCAAAAACACGCTGCGTGAGGCGGAAAAGCTCTATGGCAGCGGCGACGATATGACTGTCGTCACCGTGCGCGTGGAGGAACGGGTATGATCGGCCGGATCCGAAGCGTACTTGGCGGCACGCTCGGAAGACTGTTCATCCCGCGCCGCTCCTTTGCAGAGGATCGCGGCAGAGAGGGGGAGGTGATTCGCGGAAGCGCGGGCAATGTGATCATCGTAAAGTCACCGAATACCGAGTATTTCAAGGAGGCAATATTCATACTTTGCGATGATCTCTTTACCCGCCGCGGGGTCAGCAGCGCGCAGATCCTGCGTCAGGCTCGCAGGGCGGCCTGGGAGTATACGGCCGCCCATGCCCCGCCGAGCAGCATCACGGTGCTCACGCGGCTGCTGTATTTTCTTCTCGGCGCGGCGGCTGGGCTGATCGCGGCGTTTTTCCTGCTCTGAAAGAAGTGATCCCCGGGGGTGCCTTCAGGCGACCCCCGGGGATCCTCTATGTAGAGATTTGTGCTTAATTGCTGTAAAACATCGAGACATATTCCTCAAGCGTGATACCGAGCTCCCGGATCTGCTTGGCGGCGTCAAGCCCGACATAGCGGAAATGATTCTCCCCGCATCCTCCTCCGGTCAAGCCTTCTCCTCCCGCCGGATATCGGAGAATAAAGCCATATTCCCACGCATGCTCTTCAAGCCACCGCTGTGTGCCTGTCTCATCCGTGTTTCCACCGATATCAACGGCAAGACCGAGCTGATGCTCGCTGTGTCCAGGCTGCTCGACTTCCTCGGCTGCTCGTCTTCTTGCTTCTTCAAGCGGCGATCCGTCGGCCATGTAATCCTCTGTCATGGCGTTGAGCAGCTCACGCTGCTCGCTTTCGCTTCGATAGGCTGCCAGGACGCATGGATCATGCCCTGCTGCCCTGCAGTCTGAGAGCATCTGCTCAAGCTCATATGCGCAGCGAGCGTCGACCATATGGGTATCGTCGATAAAAGTCAGCGTCTGCGCGCTGTCGGCCGGAGCGAGCGTCTCGGCATTGACGATCGTCAGCAGCGTTTTGTCGTTTCGTCTCACACGCCAGCCGCGGATCTTGGCCAGGAAGAACAGAGACGTGACCATAACGGCGAACGACAGCAGCAAAGTGATCAGCAGGATCCATTTTCTGCGCTTTTCTTTTTCAGATTCCGGCGTCGCTGCGTGACGCGCCATGGGCCTCGCCTCCTTTCGCGCAAGTATGCCTCTCTTTATATATGACGTTTTTTATTTGAAAAGGTTTCACGGAAGGGTCAGGAAAACATAGAAATCTTTTCCTCTGATCGTAATATACACCATCGGCACGAAATTTTACAGCCGAACTGCGCGGTTTTAAGGAATATTTAGATTTCTCCGGCAGCGCGAAGACATTCACGGAAGAGAAGCCGCCTTAAAAAGCAGCGCCGCGAAGATGGTTCTTCACGGCGCTGTTGCGGTTTCAGAATTGTTCGTCGAATTTGTACGTGATATCCTCCTCGAGACTGAGCCTGGGCTCCTTCTTCGCGCTGATGCGCGAGATCGCCGGGATCACACGAACAACCGTCAGGATCGTGATAAAAATGCAAAGTCTTGTCGCAAGCGCATTGTCCAGCACCAGAACGCCAGCGATCGTAAGCACGATCGCACCGGCAAGCGTGCCGAGCGGAAGATACTTCGTAAGCCATGCTGCCAGGATCGTTGCGGCCAGCACGGCCAGACCGACAGAAACGTCGATGAACAGGGCGCCGACCACGATCGCGCCGGTCGCATAGCTCCCGCGGAAGCCATAGGGTGAGGGATACATCCTTCCGAGGACCAGACAGAATGCCGCAAGCGCCCGCCCGACGACGGCATTGCCGTCTGCGTGAAACAGGAGCCCGGCGATCACGAGCGGGAAGGCGTCCTTGATGAACTCGACCGCAGCGAGCTTGGCAAAGCCCTTGACACCGTAGATACGCCGGAAATTCGGCAGCCAGCGGCTTCCTTTTCCTATGCGCCGCAGGTTAGTCTTGAACACAAGACGGGATGCGACGACAAGAGAATTAAGTGTTCCGAACAGATACGCGATCGCAGCGGAGAGGATACTGAAGACCCAGTATTTCATTCCTTGTCCCCCTTCTGACGGATCACGATACGGACAGGCGTCCCCTCAAGGCCGAATACGCTGCGGATCTGGTTTTCAAGATAACGCTGATAGGAAAAATGGAACAGTTCGCGCGAATTGCAGAAAATCACAAAGTTGGGCGGCTTGATTCCCGTCTGCGTCATGTAATAGATCTTCAGCCGTCTGCCCTTGTCGGTGGGCGGCTGTACGCGCGCCTGCGCATCGGCGAGCACATCGTTGAGCATGCCGGTCGAGATGCGCATATTGCTCTGGTCGTTGACAAAGTTGATCAGTTCAAAGAGCCGCTCCGTTCTCTGGCCGGTGAGAGCAGAGATGAAGAGGATCGGTGCATAGCTCATAAAGCTCAGATCGCGCATCACGTCCTTGCGCATTTTCTCCATCGTGCCGGTCTCTTTTTCGACCAGATCCCATTTGTTGACGACGACGATACTGGCCTTGCCCGCTTCGTGTGCCAGTCCAGCGATCTTGGTGTCCTGCTCGGTCACGCCCTCGCGCGCGTCGATCATGATCACGCACACGTCCGCACGTTCGATTGCAAGCTGGGCCCGCATGACCGAAAATTTCTCGACCCGCTCGTCCACCTTGGACTTGCGCCGGATTCCGGCCGTGTCGATAAAGACATATTTGCCCTTGTCGTTTTCAAACGGTGTGTCCACCGCGTCGCGCGTCGTGCCCGCGACGTTGCTCACGATCACGCGCTTTTCCCCCAGAATGCAGTTGATGAGTGAGGATTTCCCCACGTTCGGCTTGCCGATCACGGCGACCTTGATCCGGTCGTCCTCTTCCTCCTCGTCCGTCTGGGGCGGGAGGTGGGCAAGGCATGCATCAAGCAGTTCACCCGTTCCGTGACCGTGCACAGCGCTCACGGCGATCGGATCGCCGAGGCCGAGTTCATAGAATTCATAGACCGCGGGATCCTCCGGTCCGGTGGAGTCCGCCTTGTTCACGGCAAGCACGACAGGCTTGTGCGACCTGAGCAGCATATTGGCCACGTCCTTGTCCGCCGCCGTCACGCCGGTGCGGATATCGGTGACCAATACGATCACGTCAGCCGCGTCGATCGCGATCTGCGCCTGTTCGCGCATAAACTGCAGGATCTCGCTGTCGGTGCTCGGCTCGATGCCGCCGGTGTCCACCATATCAAATGTTCTGCCGCACCATTCGCACTCGGCATACAGCCTGTCGCGCGTGACGCCGGGGGTATCCTCCACGATGGAAAGGCGCTTCCCTACCAGGCGATTGAACAGCATCGACTTGCCCACGTTCGGGCGGCCGACGATCGCCACCAGTGGCTTTGCCATCTTTCATCCCCCTCCTTATCCGTTTTGATTGTATTGATAATATTCCTCCGCTTTCCCCTCGGCCGGCTGTCTCACCGCGGGCAGCTCGCCCGCTATCGCGTCAAAGAGCGCGAAGCCGTCCTGCTCGATCGGGTAGATCGGAAGTCCGAGCGCCTCAACGGCCTCGGAAAGCTTGACGTCGTCGAGGAAATCCATTTCCTCGCGGCGCAGCATGTTCTGTGAAATAAAAAGCCGTTTGCCCAGCGGCTTTCCTTTGAGTTGGGCGATCAGATCGCCGCCTGTCACAAGGCCGGAGACGTTGATGCTGTGACCGAAAAAGTCGTTTTCGATCCCATACACCTCACCCTCCAGTTCCGGGTATCGTTCCTTTGCCATCGCGATAAGCCTGCGGAAGAACGGCGCCACAGAGGTTCCGCAGGCGATGGAAAACGGCACGCCGTCGACCCCGTCGGAGAGCTTCAGCGCCGAGCGGAATTCCGTCTCCAGCAGCCGGATCATCCCAACGCCGTTTTCCAGTTGGGTATGCTCCTCGTAAAACTCGTCCTCTGGCAGCTCGATTCCCGCCTTGAGATACATCTCGTCGCCGCAGAAGAAAATCCGCGTTCCGTGCTTTTCCACACAGCGGTCGCCGAACGCTGTCACCTGTGCAATCGTTTCGGCGGCATGCTCCGGCGTAAAGGGCGTGAGCGGATAAAGCCCCTCGCGGAACTTTGTCAGCCCCACCGGCACGATCGACACGCTGTGTACGCCGGGATACATTGCCTCAAGGTCGCGCATCGTTCTCTCGAGCGCTTCCCCGTCGTTCAAGCCGGGGCAGCAGACGATCTGGCAGTTCATCACGATCCCGCCCGCGGCAAAGCGCCGCATGGTCTCGATCGTCTCCCCCGCGCGGGGATTTCGCAGCAGCTCGCAGCGCAGCGCCGGGTCTGTCGTATGGACCGAGACATTGATCGGGCTGATGTGCAGATCGATGATACGCTGGATCTCCCGCTGTGAGAGATTGGTCAGTGTAATATAATTGCCGAGAAGAAAGCTCAGCCGCGCGTCGTCGTCCTTGAAATACATGGTCGGACGCATGCCCTTGGGGAGTTGGTCGATGAAGCAGAAAACGCAGTTGTTGGCGCAAGAGCGCGCGCGATCCATCAGATAGCTTTCAAATTCAAGCCCCAGATCGCCGCCCTCGGCCTTCTTTACCGTCAGGTGGTATTCCGTTCCGTCCGGACGGCGCAGCACGACCTTCAGCACGCTGTCGTACGCAAAGAACTTATAGTCCAGCACGTCGACGATTTTGTTGCCGTTGATCGACACCAGACTGTCGCCCACGGCGGCACGGCCGCGCAGCGGGCTGTTATAGTCGATCGACCTGATCTGATTTTGCGTCGTCCTCACCTTCTCCCGGAAAAGAACATTCGTCCATGCGCCGGAGGCGCATGACATCCGATTGCTTATTTATGCAAAACGAGGAAAGGTCACCCTCTCCTCGTTTTACACATCAATTACTTGCTTTCCTCAACATTGATGACCGTACGGCCCTTGTACTGGCCGCAAGCCTTGCACGCACGATGAGGCATGCAGAAAGCGCCGCAGTTGGGGCACTTAACGATGCTGGGGGGCGTGAGCTTCCAGGTGGAAGAACGTCTCTTATCACGTCTCTGACGCGATACCTTTCCTTTCGGGACTGCCATGTTGACACCTCCTGCTGATTAAGCTGTTTATGAGCAGCTCTGTTTTATAGTCGCTTAGGTCATGTATCCAAAAGCTGCTCAAGCACAGCAAATCTTGGATCGAGTTCTTTTCCGCAGCCGCAAGGCCCGAGATTTAGATTCTTTCCGCAGCGGGGGCAAAGCCCCTTGCAGTCATCCCGGCAGAGGAACTTGGTGTCCATGTCCAGGATAAACAGTGTGGAAAGCATCTCATCCAGGTCGATCTCGTCGCCATCCAGGAAGAACAGCTCGGGATCGTCGGCGTTATCCTCGTTTTTCTCGACGATAACCGCGGATAGCGGTGTTGTTTTGGTGCAATCGAATTCGCCTGCGCAGCGGTCGCATACGCACAAGAGCTCGGTTTTGATCTCGCCCTCCATCCGAAGGACGCCCGCCTCGTTGAACACCCGTCCCACAGCATGCGGCGCCGTTTCGTATCGCAGGATCGAGGGAAAATCAAGCCCCTCGCTCTCCAGATCGCACGAAAAGGGAACGCTGCTTCCCGGGATCTCGATGATCTCACGCAGATTCAGTTTCATAAAAGCACCTCGCTTGGCCGCCTGCCTTCCCTCCCGCATACAATATGTGGGAACGTCAGCCTTGATATTATAGTTGAGAGTTCAAGACTTGTCAACCATAATTTTATATTGTATAATCACAAAAGCTGAAAAAAATCAAGGTTGGAGGAGCCATGAAAGAGCTGCATGTCAAAAAGAACGACGCTGGCCAGCGCCTGGACCGTTTTGTGTCCAAAGCCGTGCCGCTGCTGCCGGAATCTCTGCTGCAGAAATACATCCGGCTCAAGCGCATCAAATTGAATGCAAAAGGCGCCAAGCGCGACACGCGCCTGCAGGAAGGCGACGTCCTCCAGCTCTATATCAACGACGAATTTTTCGAGCAGCCGCGGGAGGAAAACTCCTATCTCAAGGTCGGAACGCCCCGTCTCGACATCGTTTATGAGGACGAGAATATCCTCCTTGCCGATAAAAAGCCCGGCGTTTTGTGCCACAGCGCCGGCGTTTGGGATTATAACACGCTGATTGCGAACATTCAAGCCTATCTCGCCCAGAAGGGCGAATGGAAGCCGCGGGAGGAGAACGCCTTTGCCCCCGCGCTCTGCAATCGGATCGACCGCAACACCGGCGGCATCGTCATTGCCGCAAAAAATGCCGAGGCGCTGCGGATCCTCAACGACAAGATCCGTGACCGGGAGATCGACAAATACTATCTCTGCGCCGTCCAGGGGCGTCCGAAGCCCGCCTCCGGCAGACTTGAGGACTATCTGTTCAAGGACGCCGTCAAAAACCAGGTATATGTCAAGCAGAAAAGCGAGCCGGGCGCCAAAACAGCCGTCACGGAATACCGCGTGTTGTGCTCGTCAGGCAGGCTCTCGCTCGTCGAGTGCCACCTTTTGACCGGGCGTACGCACCAGATCCGCGCCCAGATGTCGCATGCGGGCTGGCCGCTGCTCGGCGACGGCAAATACGGCAGCGAGCGCTTCAATAAGGACTATGATGAAAAGGGGCAGGCGCTCTATTCCTACCGGCTTGTTTTCGACTTCCCCACCGATGCCGGTATCCTCAATTATCTCAAAGGCCGCGAGTTTCGCGTAGACAAGGTCGATTTCGTTGAAAAATACTTCCCCGATTATACGATCAAATAAAGACATCCGTCTGGTATTCGGACGGATGTCATCTTTTTATTTTTGTTTCTTTGCCCGCCGGATCAAAATCGCCTGGATCAGCAGCATGATCCCCAGCAGCACGGCAATAATACCCATGCCGATCAGCGTCCAGCTCATGCTCCGCGCCACAAAGCCGAGCAGAAGAAGCATCGGCGCGCCGAGCACGATTGCCCAGAGGTTCTGATAGATCAGGTTGTGCGAGGCCGGCGTCTCATACAGCGGGTCGATCTCACGCAGCAGGATCACGCCTGTGCTGGCCGTTCCGGTCAGCATGCCGTAGAGCGAGAGGAAGGCCTCGTCGGCATAGTCCGGAAACAGCGCGCGGCTGATGCGCAGATTGTAGAAATACGTCGCCACCGCTCCCAGCGTGCAGAGCAGGATCAGTGGGATCCAGAATTCCTTATAACGGAAGGCAGAAAGGTTGATCGCCGCGATCGAGGCCACGACCATAATATCAAACATCGTGCCGGAAATGCGGTTGAGCATGAAGTTGTTGATATATTCCCGCTTGACGACGCCTTTTTTCTTCCCCTTTTCGAGGCATGTCCGCACAAGGATGGCAAAGACCGTGCCGATCAGGAAGTTAAAGCCCCAGATCAGCGGCTTGACGGTATTGACGGCGAATCCGCCCGCGCGGTCGAGCAGCACGGTCACGCCCGCCATCGCCCCATAGGCAAGGAAATAGGACACGAACACCAGCCCCAGCTCAACCGAGAGCTTGTCAAGCGACTCCGACAGCGGGATCTCCTCCTTGCCCGTGACCATCTCGGCGGAGAGGTCCTCGATCTCGTCGGCGTTTTCGATCTGCGCGCGCTTGTCTCCGGCACGGCGAAGCCGGTTGAGGTAATACACGCCGCCGACCGACGCGGACACGAAGCCCATCGCCGCGATCGTAAGGCCGAAGCTCGCGCCGTTGGCAAACGCGGGATACTCGGTATAATTCTGGTAAATGCTGCCCCAGTTATAGGCCTGTCCCAGTCCCTGGCCATAGCCCATCGGCAGCAGCACGCCGCCCGCGGCATAGCTGCCGATCGCATAAAACAGCACGACCGTAATGATGAGTCCCAGCAGCGCCTGCAGCAGATAGGAGCCGACGACAACGGTGCTCGTCGCAAACACGTCGCGCCGCGCCTTTTTGCCGCCGATCTTTTCCGTGTGCCGCAGCGCCATCGCCACGAAGCCGAGACCGAGACCGTGGAACGTCAGCGCCTCAAGCGTGGAGGTAACGAACATCGAATGTCCGAAGATCGCCCTGAAGGCCGCATCCGCCGCCAGCACCAGAAAGCCGCCGAGCACCGAGCTGGGGATCAGACTGCGGCGCAGGAACGGGATCTGGCGGCGCAGTGCGTTTGCAAGCAGCATCGCACCGAAAAGGACGGCGAGTGTCACGACAAACGACCATACCTCCGCATCCCAAAAGCTCATCTGACCGGTCATGTTACCACTCCCATTTTCTTCAAAATTTTTAATTATGTGTTTGTATTTTATCCTTTGCAGCGGCTGTTGTCAACCGCATAGAGCCCTTACCAGACGCTGCGGCGCAGGGCGAACATCACGAGATAATACGCGCTGCCGAGAGCCCAGAGCGCGTACAGCGCAACACGTGCGCTCTTTTTCTCGCTGACAAGTCCCATCGTGATCGGAAGCGGCAGCAGCACCGCCATATAGCGCGGCGCGCTTAGAAGCCACGTTGCGCCGATCGCGATCGCATAATACGCGATCGACCAGGCCGTTTCACTTGCGCGCAGTTTTTTTGCCCCGAAGAGCAGGATCACGAGCGTACCGAACACGGCCGTTAGATTCGGCAGCCACAAGCCCATCAGGGTCTCCCTGTTCCCTTTTGCAGCAGCAGAGAGAGCATAGCGCATCTGATAAGCCGCCGTGTTGAAAAACAGTCCCAGACTCTGATACCAGTGTTCCTTCTGGTAGATCATGAACTGAAACGGATTTCCGGCAACGAGATAGTTTACCAGGAGATAGGCGCCAAAGCCCAGCGGTACCATCAGCATGGCGCAAATCCCGCGCGCGCACTCCTTTTTTCCATGGAGCAGGTCTCCGACTAATTCAAGGAAGAGCGGCACGAACAGCATCAGCCCCAGCGATCGTGTAAAGGAAGCGAGCGAGCCAAAAAGCCCGGCCAGCAGCCATCTCCGCCTTTGCAGTGAGAGAAGACACATGCACGTGAGCAGCAGGAACAAGCTTTCGCTCATCGGGGCAAAGAAGAAAAACGACCCGGGGGTCAGACAGAGAAATGCAACTGCTCTCTCTGCCGCGCCGCTGCCGTATTCTGTCAGAACCCAGCGATAAAATATACACAGCGCTCCGGCGAAGCAGAGCGTTGAAACCAACAGCCCGGAGAGGACATAGTCTCGAATCAGGAGTGCAGCAAACCTCACCGTGATCGGATAACCGGGCAGAAAGACGAGTTGTACGACCCGGTCAAGCTCCCCCTCCGACAGATACCAGTCCCGTGCAATGCAGAGATAGTGGAACGCGTCGGCAGACTTCCAGAACTGCAGGAACTCACCCGCCGTGAGATCTTGGTTTACATAATGCAGTACCAGCCAGACGCAAAGGTAGTTCACGCCCGCCCAGACAAACCCGACAGCAAACAGCTGCGGTGAAGACAGCCGTCCCTTATCACCATGCGCTTTTTTCTTGCCGCGCCGCTCAAACCAGAGCGAAAACCACGCCGGTACAAAACGCAGACAGACGCAGGCAAACAGCGCCGTGCACACAAGCGCCGCGATTACCTCCGCCGCTTCCCGTCTGCCGCTGCCAAGCCACAGCGCAAACAAAACGCACAGCACAGCCAGACCGATCCCCGATATAACGGCCTGCGCCTTTGGATACAGCTTTTCCTTCATGCTTTCCTCGCATAACAAATCGGCGGAGCAAAAGCTCCGCCAATATTATGTAAACTTATTATTCGCTGATGTGATCCATCCCCTGGCTGATGATCGTCCGAACGTGATCATCGGCAAGCGAATAGAAAACGCTCTTTCCCTCGCGTCTGCTCTTGACAAGTTTGTTGCGCTTTAAGATCGCAAGCTGATGAGAGATCGCCGACTGGGTCATATTCAGCGCCTCGGCCAGATCACAGACGCAGACCTCCGCTTCCAGCAGGACAAACAGGATGCGCACACGCGTGGTGTCCCCGAAAACCTTGAACAGCTCAGCGAGATCCATCAGATCCTCGTCAGGCGGGAGGTGTTCGCTCACCAGCCGCAGCAGATCCTCGTGGACTTCCCTGCTCTCACAGCATTCGGCATACTGTTTTTCCTGCATTTCTATCCCCTCTTTACGCTTTGATCGTCTTTATTATACAGCATTATCGGTCGGATGAAAAGCCCTTATACGTTCTTGACGTTCAGCGCCCGCACGGCGTTGAGCACCGCCAGCACCATCACGCCGACGTCGGCGAAGATCGCGCTCCACATCCCTGCAAGACCGAGCGCACCAAGCACGAGGCAGATCAGCTTAACACCGATGGCAAAACAGATATTTTCCCTGACGATTCGCAGACACTTGCGTGAGATCCCGATCGCCTTTGCGATCTTTCCCGGGTCGTCGTCCATCAGCACGACGTCCGCCGCTTCAATGGCCGCGTCCGAACCGAGCGCGCCCATGGCGATCCCGATATCCGCGCGTGAAAGCACGGGCGCGTCGTTGATGCCGTCGCCGACAAAGGCAAGCTTTTCTCCCGGTTCGGCCTGCGCAAGCAGCGTCTCAAGCGCGCTGACCTTGTCGCCCGGCAGCAGCTCGCTCTTTACCTCGTCGAGCCCGAGCCGCTTCGCCACATCCTCGCCCACGGCGCGGATATCGCCGGTGAGCATCACGGTCTTCTTCACACCCGCGCGGCGCATCGCGTCGATCGCTTCCTTCGCGCCGTCCTTGACGATGTCGCAGATCAGGATATGTCCGGCGTACGCTCCGTCGATCGCGACATGCACGATCGTGCCGACACTGCGGCACGCAACGCTTTCGCAGCCGATCTCACGCATCAGCTTTTCGTTGCCGACAGCGATCTCTTTTCCGTCCACGCGCGCGATCACGCCCTTACCGCTGATCTCGCGCACATCCGACACGCGCCCGGTATCCGGCTCCTTTCCGTAGGCGGCGACCAAGCTGCGGCTGATCGGGTGGGTCGAATAGGCCTCGGCGTGCGCCGCGTATGCGATCAGTTCCTCGTCCTCAAGCGGCGAATGATGTACACCGCTGACTTCAAAGCTGCCTTTTGTCAGCGTCCCGGTCTTGTCCATCACGACCGTCCGTACCTCAGAGAGCGTTTCGAGATAATTCGAGCCCTTGACCAGGATACCCTGGGCGCTCGCGCCGCCGATCCCGGCAAAAAAGCTGAGCGGGATGGAAATGACAAGCGCGCAGGGGCATGAAATGACCAGGAAGGTCAGCGCACGGTATAGCCAGGTAGAAAACTGTGCCTGGTGGCCAAGCAGCACGCTCATGAGCGGCGGCAGCAGCGCCAGCGCCAACGCGCTGAAGCACACGACAGGCGTGTAAATGCGCGCAAACTTGGAGATGAAGTTTTCCGACTTTGATTTCCGCGAGGTCGCGTTCTCGACGAGATCCAGGATCTTGGAGACCGTCGACTCGCCGAATTCCTTTGTTGTACGGATCTGCACGGCGCCGGACAGATTGATGCAGCCGCTGATGACCTCGCTGCCCTCTTTTGCTTCGCGCGGGATACTCTCGCCCGTAAGCGCAGCCGTATCGAGCGAGGTCTCGCCCTTGACGATCACGCCGTCGATCGGGATCTTTTCGCCGGGCCGCACCAAAATCACCGAGCCGACCGCGACCTCGTCGGGATCGACCTCGCTGATCTCGCCGTCCTCGCCGAGGAGATTGGCGCAGTCGGGGCGGATGTCCATCAGCGCGCTGATGCTGCGACGGCTCTTGCCGACGGCATAGCTTTGAAACAGCTCGCCGATCTGATAGAACAGCATGACCGCGACGCCCTCGGTATATTCGCCGAGCGCGATCGCGCCGACCGTGGCGACAGCCATCAAAAAGTTTTCGTCGAAAGGCTGCGCGTTTCGGATTCCCTTGACGGCCTTGATCAGAATGTCATAGCCGACGATCAGGTACGGCACCATGAACAGCGCGAAGCGCAGCCAGCCCTTGAGGGGCAGGAACAGCAGCACCAGAACGATCGCGGCTGCGGCAAGGATCCGCCACAGCATTTTTTTCTGCTTTTTGCTCATACCGCTCACCTCCCGCAGCCTGCCGCGCTCAAAAATCGATCTCGCAGTCGCTCTCCACCTTGCGGCAGTTCTTCAGCACGCGCTGCATCGTCTCTTTTTCGTTCGCGCCTTCATCAAACGAAACGGTCATTTTCAGCGTCATGAAGTTGACAACGGCGTCTTTCACCCCGTCTGTCTTTTTGGCAGCATCCTCCATCTTCTGTGCGCAGCTGGCGCAGTCCACTTCGATCTTGTAGCTCTTTTTCATGCTGACATCCTCCACAATCCATTCATATGAACAATCGTTCATTTGTTCAAGTCATATTATACGCCTTTCTTTTTCCTTGTCAAGTACTTCTGATCAGACGTTTTATCGTTAATCGATAAATTTTAGTTGACTTACGATAACTTTGGTGATATGCTTATCTCGCATGCAAAAGGAGGATGGTTTTATGCTTCGGATATCCAAAAACGCATCTGTCACCGTTTCGATCATACTGACGGCCCTGTTCTGTGCCGTTCTGCTTGCCGCGGCGTTCGTCCTTCCGGACTTTGTGAGACTGATCGCATCGGCAGCGCTGCGCCCGCTCGGGCAGCGTGACGGGATCGTGATCCTCTTTTCGGGCTATCTGATCCTGTTCTTTGCGCTGCTCGCCGCATTTGCGCTGATCCGGCTGCTGTTTTTGGTGCGCGTCGGCAGCGTATTCACCGCAAGGGCCGTTTCGTACATCCGCAGCGTCAGCTGGTGCGCGTTTGTGATCGCGCTCATTTTTCTCGGCATGACCTGGTATTATCTTGTCGCACTCGTGCTCGCCTTCACGGCCGCACTGCTCGGGCTTTGTCTGCGCGTGGTAAAGAACGTGATCGAGGAGGCCACGGTCATCAAGTCGGAAAACGATTTGACGGTGTGAGGTGGGGCTATGATCGTGATCAATCTCGACGTCATGATGGCCAGGCGGAAGATGTCGCTCGGAGAGCTTTCCGAAAAAGTCGGCATCACGCTGGCCAATCTCTCGATCCTGAAAAACAACAAGGCAAAGGCCATCCGTTTCTCCACGCTCGACGCGATCTGCAGAGCGCTCGACTGTAAGGTGGAGGATATTCTTGAATACAAGGAGGATCCTTGATGGAAGAAAACTCTTCCCTTTCCCCTGCTCCCATTTTCTCGGAGGAAGCCGCTCCCGCGGCTGCCGCGTCCGTCCCGGCGGCGGAGAACGCCCCGCCTCCCGCTTATACGGGAAAGGAACGCGCCCTCGCCTGGCCGCTTCTTCTCGCGGGCTATTTCTTCTGGCGCGTTTTCCCCATGTCTCAAAAGCCGCTTGGAGCAGTGCTGTATCTGCTGTCTCTTTTTGTGCTCTTCTTCGGTTTCATTTTACGCGGGAGAATGCGCTTTGGCGCCGTGCAAAAGCTCGTTGCCCTCTCCGCGCTGCTCGCAGCAGCGGCGGCGCTGCTTTGGGCCAACCGCTTTCTTTCCTTTATCTGCTTT
>Ga0256405_10005598_pt1 | contig 21404 bp, 13 predicted proteins | sample RumenRJG_02DNA_FD_189096 | JGI IMG/M metagenome (GOLD analysis project Ga0256405, IMG submission 189096) | Bovine rumen microbial communities from Lethbridge, Alberta, Canada - RJG_02 | ecosystem: Host-associated > Mammals > Digestive system > Stomach > Rumen | place: Canada: Alberta... | reverse complement strand
TCAGGCGGGTCTGCCTCTTTTTTTTGCGCGCCTTCCCCTAGGGGAAGGTATCAATGAATGAATCTATCAAAATACTAATTACTCCTTTTAAAAACAAACTGTGTAATAAATCTATTGTAAACCTACAGATTTTGTAGTAAGCGTAAAAAATCCGCTCTTTACAAAATACCCTAAAAAGTGTTATTATAATATAATAGACTTTTTGGAGGTATTAACGGTGGATATCGTCAAAGAAAAGGAATATTTAAATAGGACTTTAGATACGGTAGCGGACAATTTAAGTTCGGTCGACTCCGCTTTGGCTAACTCGGGGGAAGAGTTACTAAAAGAAAGAGCCGAGATTTGGGATTCGACTTACGAGATCGACGAGATAGAACAATCTACCTTGGAGACAAACGCACAACTAAAAGGGGACGCATATATCAATTTACTTTTAAGAAAAGGCACTCTCGAAAAGCAAGCGGACTCGCCGTATTGGGGCAAGATAAATTACACCCCGAACGGATTACCGACCGAGGATCTTTATATCGGGTTATCTTCTCTTGCGGATAGACACGGCAATATTTTGGTCGTGGACTGGAGAGCGCCCGTCGCAAACGTCTATTATAATTTTGAACTTGGCAATACCGAATACGTGTCCCCGTCGGGTGCGCAAAAAGGCGTGGTCAACTATAAGTATCAATTTAAAATAGAAAAAGGGACGTTAAAATTCGTCATCGACACTCAAACCACCATCACCGACGAAGTTTTGATGAGGGAATTGGCAAAAAACGCCACCCCCGTTATGAAAAATATCGCCGCGACCATACAAAGAGAGCAAAACGAAATAATAAGGTTGAATTTTGGCAAAAATCTTTTGGTACAAGGGGTCGCGGGCAGCGGTAAAACGTCTATCGCTTTGCACCGTATCGCTTATTTACTTTACAACGCAAGAGATACCATACGCGCCAAAGAGATATTGATAATATCGCCCAATAAGGCGTTTTCGGGGTATATTTCTCACGTTTTGCCCGAATTGGGCGAAGAAAACGTAGTACAATTGGGTATGGAAGATATAGCAAAGCAAGAACTTAAAGACGTTACGTCTTTTGAAAATCGCTCGGCTTATCTTGAAAAGTTATACGACGGCGAAACTCTTTCTCAAGAAGTGATAGCCGATCTAAAATACAAAGCGTCCGAAGAGTTCGTTTTAGATTTGCAAAGGTATATTTCCAAGTTAGAGAAAAAGGTATTTAAGGGACGTAACTTTAAAGTCGGGGATTACGAGTGCGGAAAAGATCTATTTGAAAAAATGTTTTTCCAAAGGTTCGCTTCTTACCCTTGGCTCGTGCGTATGAGAAAAATAGTCGAGTACGTAGAGACCGATCTTTCGAGATATTTCCATAACAGAATAAACGCAAAACTACATTATAAAGTAACCGAAAATCTTTTCGTTATGTATAGAAGATACGCGACGGTCGAACTTTATAGGTATATTTTGGAAAGACTTAAAGAAGAAGGCAAGCCCGTTATCGTGCCCGAAAAAGACGACGTTTTGCCTTTTAGAGACGTTTACGGCTTACTCTATTTGCGTATAAAAACCGAAGGTACGACTTTGGATTACGGCAAATACAAAATGGTTACCGTCGACGAGATGCAAGACTACTTCCCTATCCAATACGCGGTCATCAATCATTTGTTCAACTGTCCCAAGACCATACTCGGGGACTTAAATCAAATCGTCGACCCTTATATGAATATAGGCTCGCTCGAAAACATGCAAAAATTGTTGGGCGAACACGAATTTAGAAGACTTACCACAAGTTATCGTTCGTCAAAAGAAATAACCGAGTTTGCCAATAGGTTGGTTACCGAAAAGGTAAATCCGATCGACAGACACGAAGAACCGCCCGAAATAGTCAAATGCGGCTCGTTTGACGAAGAAGCCAAGGAAATAGATCGAGAGATAGATCGCGCGTATCAAGAAAAAGGTTACGGCTCTTTGGCTATCATTGCAAGAAACAAATCGCAAGCCCAACGACTTGCCGATAAACTTCGCAACAAAGTAACGGTGCTTTTGGATACCGACCGCGCTTATCGCGGCGGCACCGTTATAACTACCGCTTTGATAGTTAAAGGTTTTGAATTTGACGAAGTTATAGTTTTGGACGCCGACGAAGAAAACTATTCGACCGAGAGCGAAAAACGCATTTTGTACGTTACGGTAACGAGAGCGTTGCACTCGGTAAAATTCTATCACGTAGGCGAGTTATCGCATTTTCTTAAATAAAAGGAGTTTGATATGAAAGTTAAAGATTTCCCTTACAAACGTTACGAATTGGCGGAAGGCAAAAAAGCCTTTGAAGAGTTTAAAAGAAAAGCCGAAGAAGCAACGTCCGCTCAAGACGTTTTAAACGCTCGCAAAGAATATCTTGACGAGTTGGAAAAATATATCACCAACGCAAGTTTGGCTTATACTCGTTATACCCTAAATACTCGCGACGAGTTTTATTTGGGCGAACAAATGTATTACGACGAGATAGGTCCGCAAATGAACGATTTTAATACGCAATACGCGGATATAATGTTGTCGTCGCCTTTCCGCGCCGAGTTGGAAAAAGCGTTGCCCGAGACCGTTTATCCGTCCTACATGTGCGCAAAAGCTTGCCACTCTTCCGAGATAATATCCGACGAACAAGAAGAAAATTCGATAGTTACCGAGTATTCTCAACTTATGTCCCAAATCACAACGGACTGGCGCGGCGAGCAAAAGACCATAAGTTTTATAAGGGGCTTTGTAAACGATAAGGATAGAACGGTTAGACAAGAAGCCGCATTGGCGATAGATAAAGCCTTATCCCAAAATTCGGAAAAACTTGACGATATATACGACCGTTTGGTAAAAGTCCGCACCCGTATGGCTAAAAAGATGGGGTACGATAATTTTGTAAAAATGGGATATTATCGTATGATGCGTATCGACTACGATAGAGATATGGTAGATTCTTTTAGAAAAAACGTCTTAAAAGACATCGTCCCCGTCGTTAGTAGATTAAAACGTAACACCGCAAAAGCGTTGGGTATAGACGACTTTAAGTTTTACGATAACGACGTTATAGAAGGGGAAGGCAATCCGTGTCCAAAACTTGACGAAAAGGGTATTTTAAATGCCGCCAAAGAGATGTATCACGAAATGAGTCCCGTTACCGGCGCGTTTATCGACAAGATGTTAAATGCCGAAGCGTTTGACGTTACGGCAAGAGACGGCAAATGGGGTGGCGGATATTGTACCGACTTCCCCGCGTTCAAACAACCCTTTATACTTGCCAACTTTAACGGCTCGGCGGGTGATATAGACGTAGTAACGCACGAGTTCGGACACGGCTTGGCAATGGATTTCGTTTATACTTACGGGGATAAAGAAGCCAATATCGGCACGTCGGAAACCGCCGAAACTCACAGTATGAGTATGGAATTTTTTGCGGAAAAATATATGGACAAGTTTTTTGACGAGCCGGATAGATACCGCTACTATCATCTTGCGTCGTCCTTGACGTTTATTCCTTACGGCGTAATCGTTGACGAGTTCCAACATATCGTTTACGAAAACCCCGATCTTACCCCCGCGGAAAGAAACGCCGAGTATTTAAAATTGGAAGAAAAATATCGTCCTTATCTTAACTATAAAGGACTGCCCTATTTATCCAAAGGCACAAGATGGCAATATCAAATGCACATATACGAAAGTCCTTTTTATTACATTGATTATTGTCTTGCCCAAGTTGTCGCATTGGAATTTTTTGCGGACTCTTTGAGTGATTACGACGACGCATTAAATAGATATTTCGAGCATGCAAAACGCGGCGGAAGATACCCGTTTAATAAACTTGTGGAATTGGCGGGATTAAAATCCCCGTTCGCCGACGGTGCTTTATCGATCACCGCTAAAAAGGTAGAAAAGGTCTTGACCGAGTTAAAAGAAAAGATATAAATCCCCATTTTATCGTCGTAGCCTTGTAAACAAGTCTACTTTGGATAAAATCAACCGCCAAAGGATTTTATTGCGAAGCAATTACTATAATTATAAGGATAGAGATGTTTCGACTACGCTCAACGACTCATAAGTATCTCTTTTGACTTGCCTTTACGCAAGCGTAAAGACTGCGTTTTTTAGAGAACTTATTCGTCTTCTCCAAAACGCAAAAGCGTTTTGTCGAGTATATAATAAAATATACTTCGTGCATTTTCGCTTTCGTTTGTGCTTCCTAACGAGCGAAGCGGGTTTACACCCTTGTCGCAAAGCGACGGGAAAGGGGGATTGTCTGCGCACAAAGAAGGCAATCTTTGATTGACTACGACTGCGGAGAGGGGGTTTTTACGATGACCCCTAAACGTCCCTTTTACGCCCGACTAAATATTAACTCGCAAATAAAAACGATTTCTCGACTCAATAAATTATAAAAAATCCTTGCTAAATAAAATTTTTTTTGTTACAATATATAACTGTCAAGAGAAATTGATATTTGCTAGTGTGGCTCAGTCGGTAGAGCAGCTGATTCGTAATCAGCAGGTCGCCGGTCCGAATCCGGCCACTAGCTCCAAAAAAAGCAGTCTTATGACTGCTTTTTTTTTGAGCTATGTATTTTGCGAACAAAGAGAGCAAAATATACATCATGCACGCCAAAGGCGTGTACATCATGCCACCGCTTGCGGTGGTACAAAAAACCGTGTTCGCAAAACGTTATGTGTCGGCAAAATCCGACATTATGTACCGACTGCGTCGGCATTATGTATCTCGCTTTGCGAGACGTTTTTTTACAAGGACAAAGATACTTCGACGGCACTTCGCTTGCTCAGTATGACGAAGCATGTAAAGTCATCCTGAGCCTGTCGAAGGATCTATATCCATCATTATAATTAAATTTTTTGTATTGTAATTTTGTATTGCAAATATGAAAACTTCGCTACGTTCCTTTGCTTTCAACTATTTATGTATTTTGCGAACAATGCGAGCAAAATACACATCATGCACGCCAAAGGCGTGTACGTCATGCTTGAACAGTTCACTCTTTTTGTGTATAATTAAATTAAAAGAGATTGAAAAATTACAATTTGTGGAGAAAAACAATGAATTTTCTTGAAGAATATTACAACAATTACGATGAAGAAGGACGCCTTCATTCTCATCACGGGCAAGTGGAATACTTGACAACCATGAGATATATAAAAGAGTGTTTGGACGGAATTTCAAATCCAAGCATCCTTGAAGTTGGCGCAGGCACGGGACGCTATAGCGTAACGTTGGCAAAACAGGGCATACGTGTAACGGCAGTTGAATTGATCGAACATAATTTGGAGATATTGAGATCCAAATTAAACGGTACGGAACCTATCAATGCGATAAAAGGAAATGCGCTCGATTTGTCCGCATTCGGGAACGATACGTTTGACTTAACGATGTTACTTGGTCCAATGTATCATCTGTTTACTCGTGAAGACAAACTAAAAGCACTCGGTGAAGCAGTAAGAGTAACAAAACCCGACGGATATATACTCGTTGCTTACTGTATGAATGAACCTACGGTCATTCAGTATTGTTTTGGCAAAGATAATTTAAAAAGAGTGATTGACGACAATCTACTCGCAAGCGATTGGCACTGCCTCAGCGAACCCAAGGAACTATTTGAATTGGTAAGGATCGAAGATATCGAATCATACAATGCCGAATTTCCGATTAGAAGAATAAAACTTGTCGCAACGGACGGCGCTACCAATTATATGCGCCAAAAGATTGATGAAATGGATGATTATACGTTCAAAAAATGGTTGGACTATCACTTTACGATTTGCGAACGGCAAGATTTGATCGGAGCGTCCCATCATACGCTGGATATACTACGAAAAGGGTAACGATCATCGGTTTGACAATTTCGTCATTGGTGTGTATTTATCCAAACCCAACGTCTTCGTATATATTCAAGGCGAAACCGTTCACACTGCTTTTTAATGATAGTCCCAGATTGTCTCATATATAGTCGAAGACGTAGTCCACGACCAAGGGGCGTGTCCTATCGAGCGAAGCGGATTTACACCCAGCAAATAAGTACGGGCTTTTACTTGTTTGCTCTTATAGAGCAACCTACGATTTTTGCCCGACTTCTTTGCTTCCGTCAAAAATCTATCGGATTTTTGACGGGTTTTAAAATGGATAGCCAATAAAAGCGACGGGAAAGGGGGAGCACAAACGAAGGCTAAAATGCAATAAAAAGCGGATAGAGCTCCTTCGACTTCGCTCAGGATGACGATAAACAAAGTGCGAAAGTATTATCTATAATTATAGCTATTGCTTTGCAATTCTTTTCTATCGAAAAGCGTATCCTTTCGGATACGGCTATAATTCACCGCACTGCACTCGGCGAAAATATACAAGTGCATTTTCACTTTCGTTTGTGCTTCATACTGAGCAAGCGAAGCGCTGTAGAAGTATCTCTATCAAATCGTCGAAGACGTAGTCCACGACCAAAGGGCGTGTCCTATCGAGCGAAGCGGGATTACACCCAGCAAATAAGTACGGGCTTTTACTTGTTTGCTCTAATCGAGCAAACTGCGTTTTTTGCCCGACTTCTTTGCTTCCGTCAAAAATCTATCGGATTTTTGACGGGTTTTAAAATGGATAGCCAATAAAAGTGACGGGAAAGGGGGAGCACAAACGAAGGCTAAAATGCACTTGTATATTTTCGCCGAGTGCAGTGCGGACGGCAAATGTCTATTCAAAGAATAGGGTATTATCGAATTATTTCGATAATACGTTATTGCAAATGCAATAACAACATTTGGCGGTTGATTGCCAAAGTAGACTTGTTTACAAGGCTACGACGATAAAATGGGGGTTTTTAAAAAAATGATTATGGTTTATTATTTTTGTTTAGATTTTACAGTCCTTGTAAGATAAATTTGGTTTATTACAATAACAAAAGTCTAAAAACCCCCTCTCCGCAGTCGTAGTCAATCGAAGATTGCCTACTTTGTGCGCAGACAATCCCCCTTTCCTTCGCCCGTAAACGGTCGAAAGGGTGCAACCCCGCTTACGCTTTTAAGGATAAAGATGTTTCGACTACGGTCAACAGACGATATAATACTTTTATGCGATATGTTGCTTTGCAACACGATATGTTTCACTTCGTTCAACACGATATATACTCGCTTTGCTCGTATTCGATATGATATAAATTCCATAACGTCCCGAAAGGGACATATCGTGCCACGGGCATATCGTATCCGTAAGGATATATCGCAAATTCCGTAAGGAATTTATATCGCTTTGGTAATAATTATTTAAAAACCCCCTCTCCGCAGTCGTAGTCAATCAAAGATTGCCTTCTTTGTGCGCAGACAATCCCCCTTTCCTTCGACCGTAATCGGTCGAAAGGGTGCAAACGCTAACGCTTTCAATGCGAAACTGTTCCCCTCTCCGCAGTCGTAGTCAATCAAAGATTGCCGCATATTCGGGATAGTTTATGAGAAAACGCGTTCGAGTTGCAAAGTGAGTGGGGGTTATGATATAATTAAAAAAGGAGAAAAGCACAATGAAAAAAGACGGTTCTTTGACGCTCGTACATATATGTTTGATAGTTTTCGCACTGATATTAAGTGTCGTAAGTATAGTTTTGTTATTTGTCGCAACCGACGGTTACGATAGGGGCGAGCGGATGCAGTATACCATTTTCTACGTAATTAACGCTTTGGCGCTTATAAGCGTTTTTGTATATGCTCTAAAAGGATACGGCAAGGACGTAAAATTCTTTTACAACGCGTTCTTTTGTATGCAAATAGTTGCGTCAATTTGGTTGTTTATACTCGATATAACTTTTTTCAAAAGCGGTGCCGCTTCGATAATTGCCTTGATAGTATTGGCTATAAAGGCATTGGCGTTGATAGCGATAACCTTCTTGGCTGATTTGAAAAATAAAGCGTGGATATTGTTTTATATAATATTAGGTGCGGACGTAATAGGGGTAATTTTATCGCTTATATCCGTTTCATCCGCGGACGTCGCCTTTAAAGTCGTCGCAAGCATTACGCAACTTGTCGTTGCCGGGGTATTAGGTTTGGCAATTTACAAAAAGCATTCGGACAAGTTAAAACGCGGAAGAATATAATTTAAACGTCTTTCAACCCCCACGGTTTTAACAAGTCGAATTTATCGTGATGCTTCCTACGATCCGATTACATTAGGAATTTATATCGCTCTGTAATAGTATTAAAACTTTATCGGTGTTTAAAAATGAAGCAAAAAAACGGCTTAACGATTATCGTTAGCCGTTTTTCAAACTATTTTCGGTCAAGCAGGAAATCAATGATGTTAAAATGCAATATTCCGTCTCTCGAAAAATCGGGAATATCACTCGAAATAACGTATTTTGGGTAGTTATCGTGTATACGTTCAAGGTTTCCAAATTCTCGCTCAATAGTTTTTTCGGAATCCAATGCATAACAGACTTGGAAATATGCTCGGGACTTACCTTTATACGCTACAAAGTCAATCTCGTAATCGTCAAACTTGCCCACTCGCACATCATAACCGCGATATAGCAACTCAAGGAAAACGATATTTTCATATAACTTGTTATAATCTATCTTTTCGCTGTTTTTGGTGGCGTTACGAAGACCTAAATCAACTGCATAATACTTTTCGCTGGTTGAAAGCAGTTTTTTGCCTTTTAAGTCGTATCTTTGCACCGGGTAGATGATCATTGCGCTTTTAATATATCCGATATAACTAACTATGGTATTGACGGTCGTTTTGATTCCGTTTGATTCTAATGCGGATACGATAGACCTTGCGGAAAACGGGTTGGCTATATTGTCCATTAAAAAAGATAGTAAAGCGTTCAGTAAATTGACGTTTTTGATTTTGTGCCGTTTGACAATATCTTTTGTAACGATACCGTCATAGGTGTCGGAGAGATACGGTTCAACAGATATTTCTTCCAACGCAAACCGCATAGGTAGACCGCCGTATTTGAGATAGTCTTGAAACAGTGCTTCGTCGCTCACGTATTTGTTGTTTTCGAGCGAAATTTCTTTTGCTTCCGACAAAGTAAAAGGATATACGTGAATTTGGATATATCTGCCCGCAATAAGTGTAGCAAGTTCCCCTGAGAGCAATTTTGAATTGGAACCCGTAATGTAAACGTCGCAATCGAGATCGACGAGTAATGAAGAAACGACTTCTTCCCATTTGTCGACCATTTGTATTTCGTCAAGGAAGATATAAGTTTTTCCTTTTATTTTTTCACAGGTAGAAAGTAGATATTCATACAAAGCGTCGCCGTCTTTGTATTTCTTATTTCTTTTTGATTCGAGACTTATATATATGATTTGATTCTTATCTTTTCCGTGATCCAAAAGGTATTTCTGAATTTGAGAAAGCAATACGGTTTTCCCCGAACGTCGTACGCCGGTTATGACTTTGATCAAATTTTTATCGATTAGCGGAATAACTTGATTCAAGTAAGCTTGCCTTTTGATCATATCAAATACCTCATTTTCTTTAATATTGACAGAATTATAGCATACAAAAAACATCTTGTCAATATTTTTGTATGTTTTAAAACGTACAAAAATGAAGAATTTGGATTTTTGTCATAGTATAAAAATAAATTAAATCTAATCTTCTAATCCTAACAAATAGTCAGCCGAAACGTTATAGCGTTTGCAAATCATAATGATATATTCGGCAGTAGGTAAACTTTTTCCTTTTTCCCATAGAGAAACAGTATCTTGAGATACGGATATGCTCTTCCCAAATTCACTTTGATTTAGTTTACAATCAACTCTAATCTCTTTGATTCTCTCGCCAATAATATTCATCATAAGAGTATTTTACGAAAAATGTTCGTAAAATACTTGCAATACGAGAAATTCTCGTATATAATATAAAATATATATCATATTTTGAAAATAAGGAGAGAAATATGCCAAGAAAACCAAATCTTTTATCAATAGAAGCTTTATTTAAAAAGGGCAATGATTTTAAACTTACTCGTCAAGAGTACATAAAGAAACAGGCATAGATATTCCGCAAGAAAAAAACTATACTGAAAAGAGTTCTGCAATTGCTAAAATGGCAAAACAATACGGGTACTGTGTTGAAGTCGTGCCTGAAACTTTGTTTTTTATAAAGAAGGAGAAAATTATGGAGGAAAAAAATTAATGAGAAAAATCGCTATCACCTGTTTAGTTATTGTTTGTTGTTTTGTTTCGATCTTTTACGTAGGTTGTGGGGAAAAAGGTGATTATAAAGTTAAGGAGTTCTACGATTCAGTAAAAGAATCTCAAAATAATCTTGATATAATAGCAGACGAAATATATGTTTGCTGGTATGACTTTGTATATAAAAAAAAATACAGTAGCGTTGATTTGGCACTTCTTAAGGCTTATGTCAATAAATATAATGAAGTGGAATTTGTTAAACAGAATGATGAACAAATAAAAGATTACTTCGCTACAGCAAAAAACGCTTCTTTTGGTCAAAAAGTTAAAGATGTAATGACGGCATATAGTGATTATTATGAGTTTGTTATCAATGTAAGTGGTTCATTTCAAAGTTATTCAGCAGATAAAGAAACTAAGAAGAAAGCATTGGCTACTGCATTAAGAGAACTATATTACGAATTATAATTAAGATTTTATGTAAATCATTAGATGTATATTTTTATAATCAAATCGTCATTATAAATAAAGATACCCGCATTTGTTAAGTTGCGGGGATCTTTTTGTTTTGGGGGATTTGCATTGGGGGAATTAAAAGAGTTTTTTTGTTGAAATTAGATTTAATTGCGGTTATAATTAATATATATTTATTTTAATTGTAAAATTGATATATATTTATTTTAATTGTAAATCGGTGAGGTGTTTTGATGGAAAAACTTAATCAACACGACAAAACCAAGTATATGGCGCAAAGAGAGTTTTTATCTTATCGAGAGCCGTTTAATGCGGATTATATTTGGATCAAAGATAACGGTACGGCGGTATGGGCGGCTTTTTCTAAAGACATAATACTCGATAAAGACGTTGATAAGGCTATTTTTGATATATCTTGCGACACTCACTATTGGCTTTGGGTCAACGGCGAAGAGATAGTTTGGGAAGGTTGTCTAAAAAGAGGAATAACCCCCGATAACGGTTTTTTTGATAGGATAGAAATAAATAATAAATTTAAAGCGGGCGTAAATACGATCTCCGTACTCGTTAGACATCTTGGGGACGACGGTTTTTCACACAAAGACAGCGGTTTCGGCGGATTCGTTTTAGAAGGTACGTACGGCGTTTACGTTATGACGGACAGTAGTTGGAAGGCTAAAAAGTTCGCTTACCGTTTTAAATCGTCCGACTCTATTAAAAATCTTAATTTTAGATTATCCGAAAGGGGTAGCACGATAATCGGAAGGGATTATACCGAGTTTTGGAAACAACCGTCCGACCCAAATTGGGCTAATGCGATAGTGTACGATAAAGCACAAAGTCAAAAGTACTTTGGAAGATCCTATTTGAACCCCTTACCAAATAAAGTGGTAGAAGATACCGTTTATTTTGATCTTAACAAAACCAATTCGGGCAAATACGTTTTTAAATTGGACGTAAACGCTCAATTTTGTCCGTATTTTGAATTTGTAGCGGATAAAGACGGTAGAAAACTCGTATATTATACCGAAAATAAATTTTTTAATTACAAAAATACCTATATCGCAAAAAAAGGTGAAAACAAGTTTTTGGACTTTGCTTGGATAAACGGGGAAAGGTTGACCGTAATAGTCGGCGGGGGTATAACCTTAAAGAAAGTCGGCTATCGTAAGAGTGGATATGACGCCAAGATAATAAACGGCTTTAAGTCTTCGGATTCGGCGCTTAATTCTCTATGGCAAAAATCCGCAAATACCTTAAAAGTTACAATGCGCGACTCGTATATGGACTGTCCGGATAGAGAAAGAGCGCAATGGATAGGGGACGCCGTAATAGAAAACGAGATGAGTTTTTATTCTCTTACCCCCCAAAGTTCCGCCCTTTTCCGCAAGGCGATAATAACTACTTATGGTTGGATACACGAAAACGGCGTTATTCAAACGGTAGTTCCCAACGGGGATAGATCGTTTGAACTGCCCATGCAAAACCTTGCTTTTTTGGTCGGTTGCGTGGACTACGTCAAGTATTCGGGGGACGATAGCGTTTTGCCTATGATACGCTCTATGGCGCAAGGATATTTACCGTTGTGGGAAATAAAAGATGATTTGATAGTCCACCGCAAAGGGTCGTGGGACTGGGGCGATTGGGGTAGCAAAATCGACGTTCCCGCCCTTGAAAACGCTTGGTATTATTACGCGTTGCAAAAGATATTGACTATCGTAGAGCCGTCCGATAAGTTCGCTTCCTTTTTGACCGAGCGTATGAGTATCATCAAAAAAGGGTTTGAAAAGTTTATCACGCCTTTCGGAATTACGAGCGGACAAAAACCCGACGATAGAGCGAACGCAATGGCGGTCATTGCGGGACTTGTAAAAGAAGAAGACAAAAATGGGGTTTTGGACGTTTTGGTAAACGTAAAAAACAGTTCCCCATATATGGAAAAATACGTCGAACAAGCATTGTGCGTTTTGGGTAGAGTCGATCTTGCTTTAATGCGTGCAAAACAAGTTTATTCGGCGATGATAAAAGACGACTGCACCACTCTTTGGGAATTTTGGGCAAAGTGGCGGGGTACGACAAATCACGCTTGGGCGGGCGGTACTTTGTTTATCCTATCTCGTTACGTCGGCGGTATTTACCCTACAAAAAACGGTTTTTCCGAGTTTGAAATAAGACCCGATTTTAGCGTTTTAAAAGATTTTAGCGTAAGTTTAAACCCCGTCTTCGGCGTGGAAATATCCGTAAATGCCGAAAGCAAAGACACAAAACGTAAATTGACCGTAAATTGTTCGTCCGACGGCGGAAAACTTGTAGTTTATGGTAAAAACTTCGTGTATAACGGTGTAAAAATAGATACGTCCCCCGAAACGGAAAAAGAATTCGTCTTAAAAGTCGGTGTGAACGAATTGATCTTTGACGCGTAGTCAAAAGTAGTCTATCAAATAACGTTAGTTATAACAAAACGCTTTTTGTCGGGGGTTTATATGGCAAATATCACTTATAGAAAAAAGATATTATTTAGGATAGTCTGTAGCGTATTAACTTGCGTTGCGCTTTTCTTTTCGGCAATGTTATTGGGGAAAGCTGGCACAATTGACTTAACGATAGACGTAAATAAGGCGGGAGTTTATTTCGGTATATCTTCCCTTTCTTTATTCGTTTACGAAATACTCGCTTTTATTTATTTAAATAGAAAGGCTCAAAAGGCTTATGGGTTGTACGTCGTAAATATGTGTTTATATTTGGCGTCCACCGTCTTGGCTTTTTGTACTAGCGTAACGTCTTATTGCTTTTTGAGTGCGTCCGTCGTTTACTTGGTAACGCCTTTGATCAAAAGAGCAATATCAATAGTAAATAAGCATACCAAACGCAACGTCGTTTTAAACGTTATCATAGGGATATTAAACGCAATTTTCTTGATACTGTCCGTCGCTTGTTTCGATATTAACGAATTAAGAGAATTGACGTCGAGTTTGTTGGTCGGCATAGTTATGCTTACGAATTGCTTGGTTTACGTAGGCAGTATGGCTTTTTCCGATTTTAATATGGAATTGCTGAAAAAGATAATCCGCAAAACTTACGCAGGGGAAATTCTTTTCGGGTTATTGTTATTGATAATAGCGTTTTCGCTTACTTTGACTACGGTAGAAGACGGCATAGCGTCCTTTGGCAACGCGCTTTGGTATTGTTTTGCGATAGTTACCACTATAGGCTTCGGCGATTTTGCGGCGACGACTTTTTTGGGTAGAATACTATCGGTGATCCTCGGCGTTTACGGTATAGTGGTAGTGGCTATCATTACGTCTATAATCGTCAATTTTTATAACGAAGTCAAAACCGTTCCCGACGAAGAAGACCAAGATCTTGCCACCGACCCGACGCTTGGATCCGACTCCTCGCCCGAGATCTCGGACAGCCAAGCCGAGTCGACCGAGAACAGCCAAGCCGAGTCGACCGAGAACAGCCAAGCCGAGTCGACCGAAGACAGTCCCCGATAAGACGAATAGACGGGATAGCAAACTACAAATCGTTACAAAAAGGGGATGTTAAGAAACGCGAGTTTTTCTTAACATCCCCTTTTTAACTAAATCCGTCCTTCGGTCGGGCAAAACCTCACTTTGTTCGGGTGAAATCGCTTCGCGGTGAAATCCTCGCTTTGTTCGGGTTAAGGATGGACTGATTTGATTTCACCGAGCGTGAAATAGTTTTAATCAAAAAAGATAGTTCCTTCATCATTTTATTGGAGCGAAAGAAGAAACTTTGTTGAATAGGATAAAAATATGGCATAAAATATCTCCTTTATGGGGATATTTTACAAAAAAAATAAAAAACATCAAAAAAAAGGCTGTTTCTAAACTTGCGTTTCTTAACAGCCCCTTTTTGATAATTAAAATTCAAATATTCAATTACAATAATTCGATATTGCAGGACTTTAAAAGTTTAACGTCCGCTTCGGGCCAAATACTACATTGAACTTCCCCTATATGCGCCTTTTCGAGCATATACATACAAAGACGAGATTGCCCGATACCGCCACCCACCGTCAAAGGCAAAGTGCCGTTTATTATACCTTGGTGATAGTCGTATTTTAATCTATCCGTATTGCCGGATATTTCGAGTTGTTTCTTTAAAGACTCGGCGTCTACTCTTATACCCATAGAGGACAATTCGAGCGCCATTTTTAACACTTCGTCCCAAACGAGTATGTCGCAATTAAGTCCCCAATCGTCGTAGTCGGGCGCTCTGCCGTCGTGCGGTTTACCGCTTTTTAACGCCCCGCCTATTTGCATCAAACACACGGTGCCGTATTGTTTGGTTATTTTGTTTTCACGAGTTTTCGGGTCGTCTTCGGGATATAAGTCTTCGAGATCTTGAGTGGTGATAAAAAATACGTTCCTTTCGGTCGGAGATTTGAGCCTAAAATATTTTTGCATCAACTTGTCTTTAGTGTCCGCGATAGCGTCTACTATTACGGTAACTATTTTTTTGAGAAATTCCAAGTTGCGGTCGTCTTTTCTTATAACTCTTTCCCAGTCCCATTGATCGACGAAAACCGAGTGCGTGTTGTCGACGTAGTCGTCCCTTCTTAACGCCAACATATCCGTGTATATGCCTTCGTCGACTTTGTAACCGTATTTATGCAAGGCGGTGCGCTTCCACTTGGCAAGAGATTGCACAACTTCCCCGGTGCCTTCCATATTGCCGAAGGTAAAACCCACCTTTCTTTCAACGCCGTTCAAGTCGTCGTTTATACCCGTGTCTCCTTTAACTATCAAAGGAGCGGTAACTCTATCCAAGTTAAGTCTTTCGGCAAGATTTTTTTGAAAGGTGTCTTTTATAAATTTGATCGCTTTTTGCGTTTCTCTTCCGTCTATAAGCGGAACGTAATCGGTGGGTAGGATAAGTTTCATAGTTCTTTCTATTATCTGATGTTGCCTACAGTGCGGGGGTAAAGGATAACGTCTCTTATGTTAGTCATGCCCGTAACGTACATGACCATACGGTCGAAGCCCAAACCGAAACCGCTATGCGGGACCGTACCGAATTTACGCAGATCCAAGTAGTCGCCGTATGCGTCCAAGTTCATGCCTCTAACTTTCATTGCTTCAACTAATTTATCGTAATCGGCTTCACGTTCGCTACAACCGATGATCTCTCCGACTCCGGGTACCAAAAGGTCGGTACAAGCGACGGTTTTGCCGTCGGGATTTTGCTTCATATAAAACGCTTTTATTTCCTTGGGATAATTGCACAAGAATACGGGTTTCTTGTAGATGACTTCGGTGATGTATCTCTCGTGCTCGGTTTGTAGGTCGCAACCCCAACTTACGGGATATTCGAATTTTGCTCCGCAGTTCATCAACTGCTCTACCGCGTCGGTATAGTCGACTACGGCAAAATCGTTGTTGACTATATTGTCGAGTTTTTCTCTCAAACCTTTTTCAAATCTCGTTTCAAAAAATTCCAATTCGGCAGGACACTCGTCGATGACCGCTTTTGTGATGTATTTTATCATATTTTCGGCTATCTCGATAATGTCGGGAAGTTCGGCAAAAGCGACTTCGGGTTCAACGTGCCAAAATTCCGCAACGTGGCGCATGGTGTTGCTCTTTTCCGCTCTGAAACTCGGTCCAAACGTGTATATCTTGCCGAGCGCCGTCGCCGCGACTTCGCCTTCTAATTGACCCGAGACCGAAAGACCCGCTTTTTTGCCGAAAAAGTCGTTTGCATAATATTCTTCTTCGGATTTGTATTTATCCGAATAGCCTATCGTCGTAACCTTAAACATTTCGCCCGCGCCTTCCGCGTCGCTACCCGTTATCAGCGGGGTGTGAACGTAGATAAAGTGATTTTCGCCAAAATAGCGATGTATGGCTCTTGCCAATACCGAACGAACTCTAAATACCGCGTTAAACGTGTTGGTACGCAAACGAAGTTGGGGATTTTCCCTTAAAGTTTCCATTTTTTGGAATTTCTTTTGCAAAGGATAGTCGGGACCGCAGTCGCCCAAAACCGTGATGGCGGTCGCGTCCAATTCCAAACCGTTGCCGTTAGGGTTATTTGCGATAATACCTTCTACTTTCAACGCCGAACCCAAATGGGAGGCTTCTTGCGGTAGATCGAGTTTGGCTTTGTCGATAACTACTTGCAAGTGTTTTAAAGAAGTTCCGTCGTTTAATTCCAAAAAAGCCACGTTTTTGGAATCTCTTGATGTTCTCACCCAACCGCAAACGGTAAGCGAAGTACCGATGGAATATTTACCGTTTAAAATATCCGTAACGTCAATGTGTTTCATAATAACTCCTAATTTATCGCGGTCAAACCGCATTAATGTTTTTATTATATCCTTTAATAGGCCATCTTGTCAATTTTACTACAATGTTTTTAAATTTTTGGTATTGACGAGAATAATTTGATTAGGTTATAATATTGATATTATTTAATAATAAAAAAGGAGATAGAAATGGATAAGCTTAAAAGAAAGCAAACTATGTTTTCCGTACTGCGCGCCGTTGCGTATTTCGCAGGGTTCCCGCTGTTACTTCTCGTAGTTTTGCTGGGTTCAACCCAATTTAGACACTCCGCGCCCTTCCTTGATTCTTGGTATATGGGGTTGGTCATTTGCGCGATACCTTGGTTGTTGACTGCCATACTTCAAATAGTTTTCGGCGCTTTCGTTAAAAACCAAAATTTAAAGACTATAGTTATCGTACTCGTTACCGTTGCCGTAATGGTCGGCTCGGCGGGTATTATAGATATCTATGGCGCTTCGGTCATTAAGAAAGAGCAAGAAAAGTATTCTTCCGGCAAATACGCTTCTTCGGAACTTGAGATCAACGACTATTATAAACAAGTTAACTGGTACGTTACTTTGACGGATAAAGAAAGTTATACCGACGAGTTTATGAAAGTTTACGATCGCTTTATCTCCGTATATAACTTAAAGACCAAAGGCGGAAAAGGGTCTTCCCGCTCGGACAAAAACACCGACGGTTCCCCCGCCGTTAAGGGTACCGAAAAAGGTTTAGGATTAGAAAACGTTTACGTTAGTCCCAACGGATTACTTTCGGACGGTTGGATATTTAGCGTTAAGAACGCGATAGACATCATTTCGATCTACGACGAAACTATACAAAAAGCCGAAGCGGCGGGTATAGATCTCGAAGAAAAATACGATTCTATCATCAACACCGTCAAAAACGGGGACGAATATCAAGCGTATATGGCTACCGACGAATATAAAGCCGCTTACGGGGAAGACGGTACCGCATATCACTATATGATAGGCGAAGATAAACTTAACCGTATGGTTCCCGTTATCGCAAAATATTTGGCGGTTATCATCACCGACGTCGCTAACATTATGCCCGTTACCGCTTCTTTGATCAATAATCTTATCGACTTTGACGCATTGAACGGCATTAAGAATTTGGACGATTTGGTTACGTTTGCAAATAACACAATAGTAGTAGTTGCAAATAACAGTATGGTCAAGGGTATTTTGGACAGTTTGGCTCCCGGTAGTAATCCTTTGCTCGATCCTACCACCGATAGCGGTTATTTGGAACTTGACAAGCAATTTATTTTGGATCTTGCCGCAGACTTTACCTATTACGTATCACCGCAAGCGCGTCCTATCTTCGACTTTATAGCCGAGACCACAACTACCGACGGTGAAGGCAACAAGGTCCCCGCTTGCGATATAGTAGACGGAGAGGGCAACGTAGTTTTGACTGCCGCGGAAGTTCAACGCTTTGCTTACGCTCGCTATTACGGTCAAAAACACGGCGCTAACATCGGCTCGGTACTTATTCCTACCAAGACCGAAAACGCGGACGGCACCGTAACTTATTCCAATATAGGTCAAATCACGATGAATACTTCGGGTTATCCCGCGGAATTTGCGTTTAGTCTCAAAGAACTTTATACTTTGGACGCAGGTTTGGATTATATTCCGCAATTATATCCTATCCTTGTCCCAAGAAGATATCTCTACGTCTTTGCAGGCATTTGCGCATTGTGCATGATGCTCTTCTATCAATTCTTAAGAAGGGAAGAAGAAACCAGAGATGAAATGATCGTTCAAGGAGGTGCAACGTTATGAAATTGAAACCTAACCTTTTGAATGTTTTGGAAATAGTTTTACACGTACTCGGCTTCCCCCTTTTGTTGGTCATAGCGGTAATACTTAATATCAACGTTATGTCCAAGTCCGCTCAATACGGCATATCGGGATTTGTATTTATAATCGTTATCGCATTGTTTGCGGTAGGATATTACGTCGCATACTTTATCCTTACCAAACAAGAGAAAAAGCGTAGACTCGCGTTATCCAAACAAAACGCTTCGGCTAAAAACCTTAACGTTAAGTTGGCAAAAAAGGCGGATCCCGCTCGTCGTACGGGTTTGGTTTTGGCGATAGTGGCGGTTTGTTGTCTTACCGGTTTGTGGGCGTTCTTCGACGTCGTTATGCCCGGACCTTTGGCGACCGCAACTTCAAACACGTTATTTATAGAAGATCTTTCCGACGGTTGGAACGAGCGTGCCAACGTCAACCAAGAACTTTTGGATACCTATATCACCCGCGCTTATTATTCGGGCAAACTTACCCAAAAGGACTTGGGAACTTATCTTAAAGAAGGCGTTAAGAATAAAGAAGTCTCCGCACTTTTAGACGTCGACTTTGCAAGTATAGACAAGAACGGTTACGGCACGTTTATCGGACCGTCTATCGATTTTGCTCAAAACAATCGTATGACCATAAGCGCAATAGTTCACTTGCTTTTGGACGATCGTACCCCCATTTCCGAAAAAGGGGAAAGACAAGACGCTAAAATACCCGTTACCACCTTTAAGGTAGAAAGAAGCAATCCTTATCAAGATTCTCAATTAGTCAACGAAAAGAAGATCGCGGTAGGCGGTACTTATATGTATTTGCGTAGCAACCAAGGTTATATCCTTTATAACGATTCTTTGGACGTTGCGGGTACCAAGGTTGACGGTTTGATCGTTTTAGAAGATCTCGTCGGATATAGAAAGGTCGAATATTTGACCGCCAATGCCGAAGACTCTTCCTTTATTTACGTCGTAGACGCCAATAACGGATTTAGATATTCGGAATCCGTTTACGTAAACGACGTATTGGAAAGAGAGACCGTTATCGAAGAAAAGGACGGCGGACTTGTTGCTCATATCTATAATATCGGCGACGAACCTTTGAACGTAACTTTAACGGGATCGGTAGAAAAAACCGACAAAGGTTACAAAATAAACGCTCAAGCAAATCCCGATACCGACGACGCAGTCGCTTTTGCAAACGTTTTGATGTCAGCCGGCGCAAACGAAATATTTGATGGTATAGTTACCGTTGACGGTTGGTATTTGGGCGTTGACGACGTAGTTTGTTTGTCCAAAGGTAAAGCCGTCGAGTATTCCACTTGGGATATATTCGATATGTTGGGTACGGATACCACTTTCGATCTTCCCCTTGCAGGTATAACCGGTTTGACCATACCCGTAGTCAATATGACGGGCGGTGCGTTGCTTTCGACCTATAAATACGCTATCGACGACGTACTTTCCACCGTTGGCGCAATGCTTTCGGACGAAAATATAGTCGGTTCGGACGTATATATCTCTTTGGATACCGAAACGGGCGTTTTGGCTATCACCCCTTGCAATATAGAAAGAGGTACTTTGGACTACATGAAGCAAGCGTGGTTGCAAAATAACGGTTTAATTTATATTATCGTTAGTTTGTTCTCGTTGCGTAAACTCTTCTTGGCTTTCGCGGGATTCCTTGCCTTGATCTCTTACCTTATCGGCGTAGTTCGTGAGTTGAGATTTGCAGGGCAAGTACCCGAAGCCGAAGCGGAACCTTCGGAAGACTCTTCCGAAGAGCCTTCCGAAGAAGCGATCGTTACCGAAGAAGTAGAAGGCACTGACATTTAAAAAACTATTTTAAAAATATAGGGACTTGGATCGTCCCCTAACCTAGTCCAAACGCAAAGTATTGGATATAAGGTAAAAATTAAAAAAAACCGTCAAAAATCTCGTTTGATTTTTGACGGTTTTTTAACAAGGATATAGACCCTTCGACGATGCTCAGGGTGACGAAAAAATGCTTAGAGTTATGTATAATTCGTCATTCTGAGCAAGCGAAGCGCCGTCGAAGAATCTTTTTCCAAATAATAAGGATAAAGATGTTTCGACTACGCTCAACGACTCATAAGTATCTCTTAAGACTTGTCTTAACGCAAGCGTAAAGACTGTGTTTTTTAGAGAACTTATTCGTCTCCGTCAAAAATCTTCAGGATTTTTGACGGGTTTTTAACAAGGATATCCTTTTTAATTAGATGTTTCGACTACGCTTCGCTTGCTCAACATGACGATAGACGGAGTACAAAATATTATCTATAATTATAGCCATTGCTTTGCAATTCTTTTCTATCGAAAAGAGTATCCTTTCGGATACGGCTATAATTCACCGCACAGCACTCGGCGAAAATATACAAGTGCATTTTCGCTTTCGTTTGTGCTTCATTCTGAGCAAAGTCGAAGGATCTTTATCCTTAAAAGCGTAAGCGTTTGCACCCTTTCGCCCGATTATGGGCGAAGGAAAGGGGGATTGTCTGCGCACAAAGAAGGCAATCTTTGATTGACTTCGACTGCGGAGAGGGGGTTTTTAGACTTTTGTTATTGTAATAAACCAAATTTATCTTACAAGGACTGTAAAA
>Ga0256405_10005597_pt1 | contig 21406 bp, 15 predicted proteins | sample RumenRJG_02DNA_FD_189096 | JGI IMG/M metagenome (GOLD analysis project Ga0256405, IMG submission 189096) | Bovine rumen microbial communities from Lethbridge, Alberta, Canada - RJG_02 | ecosystem: Host-associated > Mammals > Digestive system > Stomach > Rumen | place: Canada: Alberta... | reverse complement strand
ACCTGGGGCATATGTACCTAGAACGGATACGTATATTGAAAAAGAGTTGGATGTCAATGATGAGATAGACAGATTGAGAAACTCTGCAACAGCTTCACTATGTGAAAGAAGAGATACAATAGTTGTTGCCTCAGTTAGTTGTATTTACGGTTTAGGTGCACCTATTGAGTATTTTTCACAAGCTGTCTCTATAAGAGAAGGTGAAGAATTAGATAGAGATGTTCTTTGTTCAAGATTAGTAGACATTAGATACAATAGGTCTGATTTTGACTTTGTGCGTAGCACATTTAGAGTTAGAGGAGACACAGTAGACATATTCCCAGCATGGTCTGCAGAAACTGCTGTTCGTGTTGAATTCTTTGGAGATACTGTTGAAAGAATTTGTGAAATAGACTCCTTAACCACAAAGGTTATTAGTGAACTTAAAAATGTTGTTATTTTCCCAGCTACTCAATATGTTGTTGGTGGAGATAAGGAAAAAATCTTTGAACAAATTTTAGAAGACAAACAAAAACAAGTTAAGTTTTTCAAAGAAAGAAATAAATTAATTGAAGCACAAAGAATTGATGAAAGAGTGAACTACGACATCGAGATGATTCGTGAAATCGGATACTGTTCTGGAATAGAAAATTATTCAAGATATTTTGATGGTCGTTCACCTGGACAACCACCATACACACTCTTAGATTTCTTTCCAAAAGACTTCATTTGTTTTATAGACGAATCTCACATGACAATACCTCAATTAAGAGCTATGTATCAAGGTGATTTATCAAGAAAAACTAACCTTGTAGATTATGGATTTAGATTACCTGCAGCATACGATAATAGACCTCTTAGATTTGAGGAATTTGACAAGCGTTTAACACAGATTGTTTGCATGTCTGCAACACCTGCAAAATACGAGTTAGAACAGGCAGATCAAGTGGTTGAACAACTTATCCGTCCAACTGGTTTATTAGACCCAATTGTTGAGGTTAGACCAATCAAAGGACAAGTAGATGATATTATTAATTTGATACAAAATGTATCAAAAGAACACGGAAAAGTGCTTATTACAACCCTTACAAAGAAGATGGGAGAGAAACTAACAGAATTCTTAAAAGAGGCAAATATCCGTGTAAGATACATGCATTCAGACATAGACACATTAGAGCGTGTAGAGATAGTTCAAGCCATGCATAAAGATGAGTTTGATGTCCTCGTTGGAATCAATTTATTACGTGAAGGTTTGGACATGCCAGAGGTAGAATTGATATGTATTTTGGATGCAGATAAAGAAGGATTTTTACGTTCAGAAACATCTTTAATTCAAACAATTGGAAGAGCTGCTAGAAATGAGAAAGGTAGAGTCATAATGTACGCAGATAACATCACATCTTCTATGCAAAGAGCAATAGATGAAACCAATAGAAGAAGGGGCGTACAAGATGCATATAATAAGGAGCATGGAATCACTCCAAGGACCATCAAAAAGAGTTATTCAAATACACTTGAAATAACCAAGAAAAAGAAACGTGATGAACAATACACGGTCAAAGAATTAGTAAAAGAAATCGAAAGATTGAAGAATATAATGCAAACTGCTGCAGATGCTCTAGACTTTGAAAAAGCAATTCAAATCAGAGATGAAATTGCAGAGTTAAAGAAACAATTAAAATCATTAGGTTAATTATGGACGAGATTAAAATAATTGGTGCGAAAGAAAATAATTTAAAAAATTTAAACCTAACCATACCAAGAAACAAACTAATTGTTTTCACAGGGCTAAGCGGTTCAGGTAAATCATCATTGGCATTTGATACCATCTATGCCGAAGGTCAAAGAAGATATATGGAGAGTTTGTCTTCATATGCTAGATTATTCATTGGCCAAATGAAGAAACCAGATGTTAATTCTATAGAAGGATTATCCCCAGCAGTTTCAATAGATCAAAAAACAACTTCGCACAATCCTCGTTCAAATGTAGGTACCGTTACCGAAATCTATGATTACCTAAGATTATTATATGCAAGAATTGGTCATCCACATTGTCCAGTATGTGGCAAAGAAATTGAAACACAAAGTGTAGATGAAATTGTAGACATGATTTTAACCCATGATGCTGCAAAGATTTATGTCATGGCGCCTGTTGCTCGTGGAGAAAAAGGTGAGTTCAAAAAGCAATTTGAAACATGGAAAAGAGCAGGATATGTAAGGGTTAGAGTAGATGGAGAAAATAGAACTCTAGATGAGGATATTGTTCTAGATAAAAACATCAAACACAACATTTATGTTGTGGTAGACAGAATGGTAATCAAAGAAGGCATCTCAAGACGTTTAACAGATGCAGTTGAAACAGCTATCAAATTATCCTCAGGATTAGTAACCATAGACTATAACGGAGAAGAAGTTTTATACTCCACATTATATGCTTGTCCAGACTGTGGTGTTTCCTTTGAAGAATTATCCCCAAGATTATTCTCATTTAACAACCCACATGGTGCATGTCCAAAATGTACTGGTTTAGGATACACAGGTGAAATAGATCCAAAACTCTTTATAAAAGACACAAACCTCACACTTAGAGAAGGTGCAATAAGAACAACAGGATTCTTCATTGGTCAATCATCCAAAGCAGATCCAGCATTTGCATCTCTTGCAGCAAACTATGGTTTCTCATTAGATGTTCCTGTAAAGGATTTGCCAAAAGACATTCTAAAGCTCATTTTCTATGGTGAGAAAGGAATGAAGGTAAAGATTAAGTACAAGAAGAACTATTCTTCATACTGGGGTAGAACAGCATCAGATGAATGGGAAGGAATCTGTAACCAATTAATGAATCGTTATAACAAGACAGATTCAGAAGCTGTCAAGGAAGAAATCGCTCAATACATGAAGCAAGTTCCTTGTAGCGAATGTGAAGGTAAGAGATTAAAGAAAGAAGCCTTATCTGTAACAATTGGCGGAAAAAATATCTATGATATTTGTAACCTATCAATAACAGATTTAAGAAAGTTCTTTAAAAACCTCAAATTAACTGAAACAGAGAAGCTTATATCAAAGACAATCGTTAAAGAAATAGATGCAAGATTAAAGTTCTTAGAAGATGTAGGTTTAACATATTTAACACTTTGGAGAAGTGCTTCAACATTATCTGGCGGTGAGTCTCAAAGAATTAGACTTGCAACACAAATAGGTAGTGGTTTAACAGGCGTATTATACATCTTAGATGAACCAAGTATTGGCTTACATCAAAGAGACAATTCTAAACTTATAAATAGTTTAGAAGGTTTAAGAGATTTAGGTAATACTTTAATTGTTGTTGAGCATGATGAAGAAACAATGAGAGCAGCAGATCATATCGTAGATATAGGTCCAGGTGCAGGTGTTCATGGCGGTGAAGTATTAGCACAAGGCAGTGTAGATGACATAATTGCTTGTGAAGAATCATACACAGGTAAATACTTATCTGGTGAATACAGCATACCAGTTCCAATAGCAAGAAGAGTTGGCAATGGTAAATTCTTAAGTGTAAAAGGAGCAAGACAAAATAACCTTAAATCCTTAAATGTAGATATACCTTTAGGCACATTCACCTGTATCACAGGTGTTTCAGGTTCAGGCAAGTCTTCGCTGCTTAACCAAATCATTGTTCCAAGACTATCTAAAGACTTAAATGGTGCATTTGTTGAAGAGGGGAATTATGACTCAATTGAAGGCATGGATGCACTAGATAAGATTATAGATATAGACCAAAGCCCAATTGGTAGAATGCCAAGAAGTAATCCTGCAACGTATACAGGTTTATTCACACCTATCCGTGAATTATTTGCATCTCTTCCAGATGCTAAGTCTAGAGGATATGGACCAGGCAGATTCTCATTCAATATGGCAGGTGGACGTTGTGAACACTGTCGTGGAGATGGTGTTATAAAAGTTGAAATGCATTTCTTACCAGATATCTATGTTCCTTGTGATGTTTGTCATGGTGAAAGATATAATAGAGAAACTCTTGAGGTTAAGTATAAGGGTAAGAGCATCAATGATGTTCTTAACATGACAATTGAAGAGGCTCTAGAATTCTTTAGAAACGTTCCTAGAATCAGAAACAAGTTACAGACCTTATTTGATGTTGGTTTAGGTTACATGAACTTAGGACAATCCTCAACCACATTATCTGGTGGTGAAGCACAGAGAGTTAAGCTTGCAACAGAATTATCCAAGAGAAGTACAGGTAAGACAATATATGTCTTAGACGAACCAACAACAGGTTTACACACTCATGATGTAGCCAAACTATTAGGTATTCTCCAACAACTTGTAGAACAAGGAAATACTGTTGTAGTTATTGAACATAATCTAGATGTTATTAAGGTAGCAGACTATATTATAGATTTAGGTCCAGAAGGCGGAGATGCTGGTGGTACATTAGTAGCAAAAGGAACCCCAGAACAAGTCGCCGAGGTTCCAGAAAGTTATACTGGACAATATCTAAAAAAGATATTGAAATAATCCAATTTTTAGTTTTTTAATTCGTAGACCTAAGTGCAACCACTGGGTCTTTTTTAGATGCAATAATAGATGGAATAAATCCAGCAATGATATTAAGTATCATACTTAATACTACAAGTAGTATTCCATGCCACCAACAGATTTGTGCAAAGTTTGCTGGGACGGAATTGGATATAGAGTGAAGTATTGCATTCATTGGGAAATCTAATATCCAAGCAATGATAACTCCTAATACACCAGATATTGCACCTATAATAGTTGTTTCAGAATTGAATACATTTGCAATATCTATCTTTCTTGCACCAAGAGATCTTAGTACACCAATTTCCGTTGTTCTTTCTAATACAGAGATGTATGTAACAATTGCTATCATGATGGAAGATACAACTAGAGAAATAGCAGCAAAGGCAATAAGGATACCAGATACTATTGTAATGATATATCTAAGCATTGTACTTACAGTACCTGCCATATCAGTATATTTAACTCTTAAGATTAAATCACCTTTTGCATCACATTTATCATTCCATGCATCTAAGTAAGCTAAGACGGCATCTTTATCATCAAATGTCTTTGCATATATATATACAGAAGAAGGCATCGTAGATGCACCCAACCTTTGAAGTGCAGTTTCATATCCAGAATTTAAGATGGTTAAAATTGCATCTGAACTTAAACCAAGTTCTGGAATAGAACCAAGCATTGTCGAAATGAATACTTTAAGAATAGATGGTGCAATATTGAGATCTTTAGATATCAATGTCATCATGCCATTAACTGTTTCTTCATTTGCCATATCTGCAATGAGTTGGTCTATTTGTTCTTCTGTACAATAACCTTGTAAGTATTGCATAAGTGTTTCTTTATTTAACATTGTCTTCAATGTTGAAATAAGAGATTTTTCACTTAATCCATATGAAGTCATGATTGTAACAAGAGTAGAGTAGTCTGATGCGAAATCATTACCGTTTAGTACAGACCAGTCTTCATTTGCTCTTTGAGCAACTGCTACATCAGATTGCATACAGTTATTCAAATAATACTCAGCAAGTTCTGGAGTATAAGCTAGACCAGATGGCATAAATGGAAGAATCAAATTTTTGTTTTGTCTAATAACGCCAACTATCTTAAGAGGAATGTTGCCAGGTTTTTCGTATGAGTCCTTAATCTTATGCTCAAGATATAATTCTTTGCCATCCACATCTTCGGTGTAATATCTATTGTTGTTTGTAATGATTGTGTAAACCCTTGGGTTTGTCGTCTCATTATAAACGAATTCACTGAATGGAATGTTTGCATATGTATTAGAGTCATCATCTTTATAAGACAATTGATAACCCAACATTTCAAGAGTGCTTGCATTGATGTTGTTGTATGCATCTACAACAAGAACTATTTCATCATAGTTTTGAGGATATCTTCCATAGAGGACATCATATTGGGTTTGCATGAAGTCTTTATCTAACAATTCGCCCCAATAGTTTCCAGCAGAACTGCCATACAAATTAACCTTGCTAATATCGCCTCTGTAATTCTTTACAGCAAGTGTTGGTCTAAATGAATAAGAATATCTAATTGAGTTGTAATATTTAGAATCCAACGCTTCTACATAATCTATGTATTCTGGAGATAAGATATTTACAGAAATATCTATACCAACTGCGTTCTTAATTGAATATGGTCTAACTTCGTTATCATCTGGATACATATTATCCGTGTTGTTGAAGTTATCTATAATTGAAGATGTATCAATGGAAATTGCCATACTTGAAATAGTAACTGGCATATTAACCAAAGTGCTTGTTTGCAAGTTTTCAACATAAATGTTGAATCCATTGGTTAAAGATAAGACCAAGGCAATGCCAATAATACCAATAGATCCTGCAAAAGCTATAAGACCTGTTCTAAACTTTTTGGTCCATAAGTTTCTTGCAGAAAGCATCATGGCAGTGAAGATAGACATAGATGCTCTATTCTTCTTTTCCTTAGGTGCTTTAGCATTTGGTAACTTTGGTGCCGTAGGTGTAATACGAGAAATGTATTTAGATGTTTCTGGTTCTACAAGTGGAGTATCTGGTTTTTCCTCAGTAGGAACTTCTATATTCTTATTCTTTCTTGCATCACGTCTTTCTTTATAAAACTCTTTTCGAACATTAGCTTGTTGGGCAAGTGTTAATTTTCTATACTCACTTGCAGGAATGCCAAATACAAGTCTTTCTTTTTTAGCAACAACAGGTGTTTCTTCTTTTTGGATAGGCTTAACTGGCTCAATCATAGTAGGCATTCCATCATATGGATTGCTATCTGAAATAATGCCACCATCTAATAATTCAATTATTCTTGTAGAATAACGTTGAGCAAGTTGTGGGTTATGTGTAACCATAATTACAAGTCTGTCATCAGAGATTTCTTGTAATAGGTCCATAATTTGTTTAGATGTTTCTGTATCTAATGCACCAGTTGGTTCATCTGCTAAAATGATTTTAGGGTTAGTAACAATTGCTCTAGCAATTGCAACTCTCTGACATTGGCCACCAGACATTTGAGATGGCTTTTTCTTTAATTGCTCACCAAGTCCCACTTTTTCAAGTGCAGCAATAGCCATAGCTCTTCTCTTGGATCTTGAAATACCAGAAATAGAAAGGCCCATTTCAACATTTTGCAAAACATTAAGATGAGGAATGAGATTATAACTTTGGAAAACAAAACCAATATAGTGGTTTCTATAAATATCCCAATCTCTGTCTTTGTAGTTTTTTGTGCTTATATCTCCGACAATAATATCTCCAGAGGTGTATTGGTCTAATCCGCCAATAATATTAAGTAGGGTAGTCTTACCACACCCTGAAGGACCCAATATGGAAACTAGCTCATTTTTACGGAAATTAATACTGACGCCATTTAGTGCATGTACAACATAGTCTGGCATCTTGTAATCTTTTCGTATGTCGTATAATTTAAGCATAATTAACTCCTTATATGTAAAACTTATTTTATATTCACTAAAATAAAGTTGTCAATATAGCATTTCAAAATATTTAAATGTATGGAAGAGTTCTGTTTTATAAACAGAAAAATAAACATATTGATAAAACACAAATAGAGTGTTAATATTGCAAATATGAAAGCAATAAAATACGTTTTATATATTTTCATCCAATGGACATGGGGATTTATACAATCCTTCATTGGTTTAATGCTATTCATAAAGTATGCTGCAAAAGGCAATAAACATGTATTTTATCATGGTGCAATAATGACCTATCATGAAGAGGGTTGGGGCGGTGTTTCCTTAGGCATGTTTACATTCGTAAACGGCACAAGATCTCAAGAGTGGTTAAAGGATGCCGAACCGCATGAATATGGTCACACAATTCAGTCCCTAATTCTTGGTCCACTTTATTGTTTTGTAATAGGCATTCCATCCTCAGTTTGGTGTAACGGAAAGAATGGAATTGAGAAGAGAAAACAAGGTGCAAGTTACTATGATTTCTATACTGAATCATGGGCAAATAGTTGTGCAGAAAAAGTTTTAAAGTGTGATAAAATAGTTTATGCAGATAATGAAGCAGCAGCAATTAGACAGAAATTAAGCGAGGGAACAAATGAGTGACTTTCATACAAGAACAGAAATGTTAATTAAACCTCAAGGCGTAGAAAAACTAAGAAATGCCAAAGTATTAGTAATTGGCCTTGGTGGTGTAGGTGGATATGCAGTTGAAGCACTTGCAAGAGCAGGTGTTGGACATATTGGCTTAATGGATAATGACAGAATATCCGAAAGCAATATAAACAGACAAATTCTTGCAACCGTAGAGAGCGTAGGAAGGCTCAAGACAGAAGTTGCGAAGGAAAGAGTATTATCTATCAACCCAGAGTGTGATGTCGTTGTATACCCTTATACATATCCTACAAACGAGTTAGATATTTCTATGTTTGATTACATAGTAGATTGTATAGATACAATCACCAACAAAATTGCACTTGCAAAAGAGGCAAAAGAGTGTGGTGTAAAACTAATATCCTCTTTATCCACAGGCAATAGATTATCTGGCACATATATTGTTTCAGATATTTATGATACAAAGAATTGTCCAATGGCAAAAGTTATGAGAAAGAAACTTAAAGAAGCAGGAATAAATGAGCTCAAGGTAGTATTCTCACCAGAAGGTCCAATGGAAGATGCGGAGGTCGTTGAAGAGGCGGGAAGACATGTTCCAGGGAGTATTTCATATATTCCAGGTCTTGCAGGATTAACAATTGCAGGCGAAGTAATTAGAGATTTAATTTAAATTACCAAAAATCACCCCCAAATCACCCATGTCTAATATTGAGAACAAAACTCAATATTAGTTAAACTATTAGCAAATAAATCCTAAAAGGAGATTTGTTATGAAAAAGAAAGTTTTATGGATATTAATGCTTTGCTTGGTTATTGTTCTTGCAATGGCACTTGTTGCATGTGGTTCAAAAACAAGTACAAGCACAGATAATGGTACAGAAACTACCACAGGGGACCAAGGTGGTTCAAGTGGCGGACAAAGCGGAGGTGGATCTGGAAATTCAGGTGGAGGCCAAGGCGGAGGTTCCGGTTCTGGAAGTGGATCTGGCGGTGGATCAGGAAGTGGATCTAGCGGACAAAGTGGTGGAGGAACAAGCAATTCTTTAACTCTTCCAACACGTGATGCAATTCTTGCTTCAATAGATTTATCTTTATACAAAATTTCTGCAAGCAATTTATCTGGTGATGTAGTGACAACAGTTGCATATGATGGAGACTATTATTACCATGCAAATCCAAATCCTGTTTTTGCTAAGTTAATTGGAGATTATGCTTATCAATATGGTAAGAATTCCAGTTCAAATAAGTATACTGCATTAAGATCACCAACTACCATTGCTAATATTTTAGGATTAGGTAATGTTGGTAGTTTATTCTTATATGCTGGTGAAACAATAACATATGAGAGCATGGAAGCAATAACCTTTATTGGACGTCCTGCAAAACAATATACTTGTACATCTACCGATCCAGGCAACAATGTACATACAGAAATATTAATAATTGATGATGCGACAGGTGTATGTTTAAAACATGACTCATCATATGTTTTAACGGATAGCTTCGTCGGTGGTGCTCAAAGAGTATCATTTGCTGTGACAGAATTAGAATATGGTGCAGGTAATACAGTAGCACGTAATTTTTTGGATACTTTCATCAACAACATTGATGTTTACACATGGGATACGGTATATATGACACAAGCTGGTTTAACAGCAGTTGCTGCTCCATCATCAACATGGACTTTCTGGTCAGCACAATTTGATCACAATACTAATAGAACAAGTGTAGCTCCTGATTTAGATACATTTTATCATTATTATACTTCTGATGTAGAGGGAACAAAGGATGCTATAAATACCTTTATTCAATCCTTTTATAATGCTGGTGCAAATAAAGATGAATATGGAGCGAATCAAACATTTAATGATTTGTGTTATTATGATACAGATGATAGTTCCTATGATTTTACAGGATACACAAATTTAGGGTATAAAGTTTTTATCTCTGCACGTAATAGCAGTTCTGTTACACCTCGAAATTGGAATATAGAAATTCAGATTTATATCGAAGACTAATCAATAAAAAAGGGGCTATAGATTAGCCCCTTTTTTTTGTCTAATTATCATTTTATTCTTCTGGTTCTGTTGGAGTTATGTCAGCATCATCTTCTTTGCTTGCAGCTTCAATAGTTGTTTCCATAGCTTCATCAGCATTGTAGATAACATTTTCCTCATCAGCTTCAACTTCATCATCAGATGGTAATTCTCCAGTTGCTTTTCTTTCTTCAATAGTTTGAAGTAATTCAGCATACTTGTCTTCTGTAATCTTATATCTTGTAAGATATACAGCAAGTGAAGATACTAAGAATAGGACTGGTGCAATTGTTAATACAACCAATAACCAGTTAGGTGTAGAAGAAGCTACGTCATCAAGAATATTCTTAATTAATTCGGCTTTATCACCAACCAAATTGCCAGCAGTATCGGCATTTTCTATATTAGAAATTTCTTGTGTAATATTTGTAATCGCAAGAGCAGCAAATGTTAAGGAAACAATACCTTGAACAATAGCACTTCCCATCTTTGCCATGAATGGACGGAGTGAGAATATAGATCCTTCAGCTCTGTCTCCAGTCATAACTTCGTTATACTCAACACAGTTTTCAATTGAAACTGTTAATACCATGTAGTGCATTGTTTGTCCAATTGCAGCACCAAATCCAGATGCAGCGAGCAATGCGAAGCATGCCATTGAGTTAGATTGCCAACATAAACCTATTACAAGCATTAATGTGTATGAGAACACTGCTAAAGCAACAGAGAATGTTGAAATTTGTTTTCTCTTGAATTTTCTTGTAAGTAGTGGATAGAAAATCATAACACCAGAACTTACACTTGAAATAATAACGAATAATGTTACTAAGAATCCTTCGTATCCGAATCTTAAGAAAATGAATATTGAAAGGATAGAGGATGTTAAGATAGCTCCACCAACGTTGTAGAACAACATACTAAGTGATGCCCATAATAATTGATGGTTCTTAAATAATACTTTGAACATTTTGCCCAAAGAAGGCTTTTCTGCATTTGCTTTCTTTGGAGGTAATGGTTTTTCTTTTACAACAAGTGTTGTCATTGTTTGACAACCAATGAATGCACAACAGAATAAGATACACATAACTGTTGAACCTGTATTAGCATTGCCACCAATTGCTGTACTACCATAAGCTAGTGTAGGGAATAATACAACGGATATTCCAGCACCAATACCTGCAAATAATGTTGCAAATGTGGAAATGGTATCTCTGTCTTTTTGGTTGGATGTAAGAGATGGTAACATTCCCCAGTAGCTTATATCGTTCATTGTATAGGTAATACCCCAGAGTAAATATGCAAAGATAAAGAATATTACATATGCATCGCCTTTAAGTGGTACAAAGAACATTGAGAATACAACTGCTACGTTGGTTATTGCACCAATCATAATCCATGGTTTAAATTTACCCCATTTAGTACGAGTGATCTCAATAATTCCGCCCATGATTGGGTCATTACAAGCATCAAAGATACGGCAAACAATCATAATCAAACTGATTGCAATCATGTTTGCTGCACTAAGGTTTTTTGTTAACAATAGACAAGTGAATAATTGTGCATTGACAAGGTTATATACCATGTCTCTTCCAATACCACCTAAACTATAACTCCATAGGTTACGTTTGGATAGCTTTTCCTCGCCAACAACTTTTTGTTCAGCCATTTCTCCCTCCAAAAATTAACATTCAAATACGAATGTTAGTGGTCCAATTTGTTCTTGTTGAATAATCATATGAGCGCCAAATACGCCTGTTTGAACTGGGACACCCTCGTTCATTATATCATCTCGTATTCTTTCATACAAGATGCGTGCACGTGCAGGATCCTCAGCATTTAAAAAATCTGGTCTATTACCAGTACCTTTTCCTAATGTTCCAGATAAACAGAATTGAGATACTAGCAGTATCTCTTGACCTACATCTTTAACAGATAAATTCATTTTTCCGTTGTCATCTGCGAACACTCTAATTTTTGTAAGTTTTCTCCCTAAATAATCTGCTTGAGCTTCAGTGTCTCCTTTGCATATTGCAACAAAGACTACTAAACCAGATTCGATATGAGAAACAACCTTTCCATCTACAGATAATGTTGCTGGTCCTGTTCTTTGTATAACTGCTCTCATTTATTACCTTCCTTTTGTGGTGCCTTTCCTAAATATTGGTATAAGACACATTCTAATTCTGAATTGTAAAGTTTTCTAGTTTTATTTGCTGTTTTGCCAAAATACTTTTCAAATCCTTTATAACTTGTGATGATATATGCACACCATTCATCTAAAGATGAAAATACCTTGCCAAAGTCTTTATATAATGCTTGAACTTCTGAATTGCTCAAGAGTCTTTCTCCGTATGGTGGGTTAGTTATTATAACACCATGAGCAAATCTTGAAGATAATGCTCTCATGTCTTGAACTTGAAAATGGATTTTGTCTCTAACTCCTGCATTTTGTGCATGTTTCATTGCAAGAGAAATAGCATCCTTATCTATATCAAAACCCGAGATTCTAACTTGTGTATCTAATTGTTCTCTGTCTTTTGCTTCCTCATATGCAATATCTCTAATAACAGGGGAGTTTGTCCATTGCTCATAAGCAAAAGATCTATTAATTCCAGGTGCTATATTTAATGCAATTAAAGCTGCTTCAATTGGAAATGTTCCAGAGCCACAGAAAGGGTCTACAAATGCTCTATCTTTATTCCAAACAGATAACTCAATAATTGCCGCAGCTGTTGTTTCACGCATTGGAGCGGCGCCCACATATGTTCTATAGCCACGTTTATGAAGACTGTCTCCAGAAGTATCTAAAGATACTTTAACTATATTCTCAATAATGGATACCTCAATATTGTATTCCGGACCACTCTCTGGAAGTGTATTTCCCATCTTTGCTACAATTGCTTTTTTGGAAATACTTTGGATAGAGGAGAGAGCAAATAAAGTGCTCTTAATGCTTTTTGCATTAACAATGATCTTTCCATCTTTAGATAATATATCTTTCCAATTAATTGAGAAAATGCCATCATAGAGTTCATCAAAAGTATTTGCTTCAAATTGAGAGATAACAATTCTTACTCTGTTAGCTGTACGTAAAAAGAAATTGCTTCTCGCAACATCTAAAAATTTCCCCTCAAAAGGGATTCTTCCGTAGTTTGCACCTTTTGGATTATAGCCTAAAGATATTAATTCTCTTTTTAAAATAGCCTCGATTCCGCTAGCACAAGAAGTCTCAAGTATTAAATTGCTCTCAAAAAAACTCATAAATTAATAATAAATTATTATTGAATATTAAGTCAATAATAAAAGCGCCATCTTTCGACAGCGCCTTTAATTATTTTAAGATAGTTTTATACAATGTGATAATAGTTGTTGCCAATTTTTATCATTAGTCCAGTATCTAAAACTTGTGTAGTGTATTCACTTGATGCGACTCCAGTAATTGCATCGCCGATTTGGTTGCCATTGCAGTTAATGAAAGTGAATGTATAAGTTGTTTCAACTAATTGTCTCTTTACGTATACACCTTTTGAAATATAGAACATATCAAAGCCTGTGTCAGTTGCTGGATCATAGATAAGTCTAGAATCTGCTGTGCCGACAGCATAAGATACAAGTTTGCCATCATTTAATGTACCAACAATATAATCGCCAACCAAATCTAAATTTGCGAAATCATTAACACTTAGATTTGTGTTTTTAATGGAACCTGAAAGATCTATTGCATATAGACGCATATTTTCATCTACCACTAAGAAAGCATTGTTTTCTGCTGCCTGAATTTGATCGGCTTTTGTGATAGTATTTAGATACTTATCTAAAATATATAGATGAAGTGGATTATTATGTTCATCTAACATGTAATATGCATATCCACCATTTGAGAATTTAACTGCAACGCTTTCTGGGTTGAATAAATCTGGTGTGCTAACTAATATTTCACCATTAGAATCTACTACATAATATTTAGATGCAGCAGAAGGAATCTTATCATCAGAAATGCCATTTAGTTTAACTGAGATATAAAGGTTGCCGTTGTTTGCAGTGAAGAGTTTGAAATTTTTATCAATTACATATCCCTTCAAGATTTGAGTAAGTTCACCTGTCTTAATATCAAATACAAACATTGCATTCTTTGTTTTTACTGAATATGAAATGTAGCTGGTCTCTGTAAGATAATAATCAAAGTCATTTGAATCTGCTGGAAGAATTGCTTCTCCATATAAGACAACCTTGCCACCCTTTATACAATCTTCATCGAAGCTCATTCCTAAGTCACCGAAATCAAAATATAGTGAAGAGGAAGGATTTGAAGATGTGTAACTGTTATAGAAGAAAACTGTATTTTTGGATCTATCTATTACATAAAAATATCCGCTCATACCTGGAACTGAAGTTTTTTCTTGATATTTATTTCCAGCATCGAAGGTTGGAATAACTAAGTCTTCATCTAATGGTTGAATTTCAAAGCTTTGCAAAGAAATCATTTGAATAGATGATACGCCTTGTTTACTTACAAATGTTGCTGTTGTATAAGGTCCAAAATTAGGATCTGTTGCCTTTTCGCTGCTTATGGAAATATGAGCGTTGAAAGATAATGTATTAGTGAAGAAATATGTTGTTGCATCATCAGAATACAACCAATCACTATCACCATTTAATGTTGTGCTTAAATAATTTCCATATACATCAACAACTTGTCCAATATATTTATATATTCCACTTTGTTTGTATTGTGCTGTTGCAGTGTAAATGTATTTGTATGTGTATCCACTATAGTCTTTACTTGCAATAGCATAAGTAGTGAATGGACCATAAACTTTTTTATCATTTACTAAATCATAGATGTAGTAATTGTCCAAAACTTCAGCCGGATCTGTTCCTTGAACAGTAGTGGTTGTTCCATCTTTAATAATCCAAAATTCAAGACCACTATCTGTAGTAATTGTTGCAACTTTGTTAAAGGATGCATTAGGTGCAATTATAGTGTACTCAGAAGGAATGTTGACAGTTTTGTTTTCTGTGACACCATCTAGAGCTATAACTGTTTCGCCTGTGACAACGTCTACTGATGTGCTATTTGAAGAATCACCTTTCTTCTTATTACATGCCATCATTGAAAGTGCACATACAATAAGAACTATAACAAGACATAAACTTATCAAGAGTTTGGAATTTATTTTTTTAGTCATAATAAACCTCCTAAGGTTGATAATGTCTTATTATTGTAAGACATAGAATGTTTTGCCAGTTGATAAATTAAATTCAACAGCAAGTTTGCCATTTACTATACAAGCATCGCAGTTTACGCCCACCATTGGTGCTTCAGCTAATGTGAAGGATTGTCCAATTTGGTTGTTATCACAGGTCATAAACATTACAGTGTTTGTAGCATTTGTAACTTTCATGAATACACCATTTGCAAGATAGTAACATGAAACGCCAGATTCTGAAACTGGGTTATATATTGTCTTTGGTTGAGATTCTCCAAGTTTAACTGAAACAAAGTTACCAGATAGTTCTGCAGCTAAAATATATTGTCCAAATAGTTCTTCATATGAATAATCTGCTCTGTTTGCAATATAACTAATGGTTCCTGTTCCATCCATGAAATATGCTTTGGTACCATCTGCATTAGTTGTTACAAGAGCTTTTTCAGACTTGTATGCTAAATTGTTAAGATAACAAACAGTATTTAAACAATTATCTAAAAGATAATCCATAGTTCCTTCATAAATGTAGTATCCATTTTCTAATTTAGAAGTGATTTTTGTTGTGTCGAATAATTCTGGAGTGCTTACAACAAAATTACCATCTGCGTCAACAATGTAATACATGGATGTTGGGTTAACGATTTTTTCAGCTGAAATACCACATACTTCTACAGCAATATAAGCCTTTTTGTTATTTGCAGAGAATACTTTGAATGTATCATCAATTTGGTAGCCTTTTAAAATTTGATTTAATGTACCGGATGCAATGTCATAAACGTATAACGCTGTCTTGCCTTTTAATGTACCAACAATAGAAGGAGAACAGAAGTCATAATCTGTTGCTGCATCTGGAAGTGTAGCTGATCCATAAACGAAGACTTTTCCACCTACGATATAGGATGTGTCAAACTTAACCTGTAATGTTCCAAAATCTAATGAAAGTGTAGATGTTGGAGCTGATGAAGTGAAGCTGTTATAGAAGAGGATTGAATTTGTCGATTTACTTTCATAGTAATAATAACCACTTAATCCAGGAACTTCAGTTTTTTCAATATATTTATTACCTACAGCATATGATGGTGTGTTCGTTGATTCTGCATATGGTGTTAGTTCATATGTGCGGAAGTTTACTTTATATGTGCTTAATGAATCACTGTCTGCATCATAATACTTTCCTGTGAAGTACTTAGTACCATCTGCTGCAGTTTCCAAAGTATCATCTATGTCCATATAGTTATCATAATAGAATTGATAGAAAAGTACGTTGCTGCTTCCTTGATATAGTGAAGCATTAGTATCTGTTCTATCTTTAAACAATTGATTTCCCGCATAATCATATATTGCGCCAGTATATTCCCAATTGGTTGTCGCTGTATTATATGAAATACTTGCAAGTGCAAGATAATAATAGTATCCACCACCAGTTCCATTTATGTATTGATATGCTGAGTAATAAACATTGAATGATTTAATGGTTATACCATTAATTGCATCATATAAATAATATGTGTAAATATCTTCTGCATTGACTGTTACTGGTGTTATATCCTTAATAATCCAATAGGCTGCACCAGAACCAATCTTTTGCTCACTAACATATGCATATTTAGTTGTGTCTAATGCTACTTTAACATAATCTGTTGGAATAGTTCCTGAAGATTTAACATCTACATTATCGATAGTCATTGTTGTGGTTCCAACAACAGGGGATACAGAAGTACCACCATTTGTCTCTTCGCCTTTCTTTTTGTTACATGCAATCATTGATACTGCACAAACAACAAGAACGATAACTAAAACAAGACTAATTAATAGCTTTGTGTTTATTTTTTTTGCCATAAAACAATCCTCCATATAAGAGTTAAAACTTAAATTTAATTATAAATAGAATATTAATAATTAGTCAAGATAGGTAAAAAAAAGCCAGGTAGAACCTGGCTAATAATTATTGTGCTAGAACCTTTCCTAAGAAGTCTTTTAGTCGAGGCTGTTGAGGATTATCGAACACCTCTTGAGGTGTTCCTTGTTCAAGAATAGTGCCTTCAGCCATGAACAAAATTCTTGTTCCAACTTCTCTTGCAAATCCCATTTCGTGTGTAACAATTACCATTGTCATACCATCTTCAGCAAGTTGCTTGATGAGATCTAATACTTCGCCAACCATTTCTGGGTCTAGGGCAGAGGTAGGTTCATCAAAGAGCATGACTCTTGGTTTCATAGCAAGTGCTCTTGCTATAGCAGCACGTTGTTTTTGTCCACCAGACAATTCTGATGGATATGCTTGCGCTTTATCCGCAAGACCAACTTTTTTTAGAAGATTTAATGCATCTACTCTTGCTGCTTCAATGATTTCCTTCTTTGATCTATATGGGAAATCCATCACTTCATGTTCTTTAATATTATTTAAACTAGCCTTTCTATTCTCTAATTTATTTTTCTTTTGGTTAAGTTTAATAACCTTTTGAGTTAGAGCATGATTGTATGATGCGAATGGTTTGCCATCTTGAATTACAATGGTCTTTGTTTCAAGCCATTCTTGTTCAATAGGAATAAGTTCTTCAGAAATAGCATCAATCTTTGATTGAAGAGCAGCTTTTCTTGCTATAATCTTATCGTTATATTTACCAACGATATGTTTTGCAATTTTATTTTGGGTAGGGTATATAGCCTTTTGTAATTTATACTTTCTTAACTTCTTTTTATTAACGATGATAGGTGCAAGCGTGATGTTATCCAAAACATTCATATTATTGAATAAATTGAATTGTTGGAAAACCATACCCATATGTTGACGGTGTTCGTTAATATCTACCTTTAAGTCTGCAAGGTCTACTCCATCAAAATAGATGTGTCCAAAGGTTGGATCTTCTAAGCAGTTTAAGCATCTTAAGAAAGTGGATTTACCAGAACCAGATGGTCCAATAATAACTACTTTTTCACCTTCGTGAATACTTTCAGTAATATTGTCTAATACAAGAAGGTCACCAAAACTTTTTGTTAAATTTTTAACATCTATTAATCCCATGATTATTTATCTCCTTTGAATACTTTCCCAAGGCGGGATCTCCAGTCATCCTTCTTGTTATTGAGTCTTACGGCTTTACCTTCTTTTTTAAGCCATCTTTCAAGAAGTCTTATGAAAATTGTAATTATAATTACAATAACTAAGTAGAAGAGTGCAAGCATAAGGTATGGAATGATATATTCATATGTTCCAGTTGCAATTTGCTTGAATGCTCTTGTAAGATCAACGATGGCGATAAAACTAACTACGGAAGTATCCTTAATTAATAAAATGAATTCATTGCCCAAGGTAGGGAGGATATTCTTTATTGCTTGAGGAATAACAACCTTTAACATTGATGCGCCATAAGACATTCCAAGTGCTCTTGCGGCTTCTAATTGTCCTTTGTCGATACTTGTTATACCTGCACGCATAATTTCAGATTGGTATGCTGCGGAATTTAATCCAAATGCAACAATAGCAACTATTATAGCATCTACTTTTATTCCAATTAATGGGAATAGAATATAGTATGTTAATAACAATTGAACGACAATAGGAGTCCCTCTAAAGAAACCTATATAAATATCGCTTGTGACTGAGAAAAATTTTGGTAAAAATTTGTATCTTGGAATTACTTTAGTAATTGCAATAAGTGTTCCAATAATCAAACCGATTACTAGACCAGCTATTGCAATAATAATAGTTACTTTTAAACCATCAAGGACGACATGATAGCCGCCCTTGTCTACGAACTGGTTTACAAATAATTCCCACTTTTGTTGCATAAATTATTTTCCTTGAAGGATCTTTTCAACTTGTTCTGTTGTTGTGCAACTATCAAAAGTTGTGTCGTCTTTCAAACAAATTACTACTTGATATGAATCTGTGTAGTATGGTGTTGAGAAGTTGACGGTTTGTTTTCTTTCTTCTGTGATTGTTAATCCAGATGCTGCAATGTCTGCTAATCCTTGGTTAACTGATAATACAACAGAATCAAAATCCATATTGCTAATTACAACTTCATAACCATATGCAGCTGCAAATGTTTCCATGATTTCGATATCGATACCTGTGAATTTTTCACCATCCATATATTCAAATGGAGGGAAGTCAGCACTTGTAGCAATAACTATTTGATTTGTTTTGCTTGGATCTTTTGTGCCAGCACTATAGGTTTTGATAACTGCTGGGTCAGCTGTATAATTGTCAATGATTGTTTGTACGGTTGCTGCATTTGCTGCAAGCCATGCATTTAAGTTTGTTAGTAATTCAGTCTTTGACTTATTTACACCATATCCATATTCTTCTGCGGAAAGAGGAATATCAATGACTTTTGTTTTGTCTGCGAATTGATTTTGAAGTGCTGTTGCAGTTAATGAGTCAATTACAACATATTTGATGTTGCCATTTACTAAATCCATAACAGCTTCTGTGCCGGTTGTATAAGGTGTGGTTGTAACATTTGAAAGTCCTTTAACATATAATTCACCTGTTGTACCTGCTTGAACACCAATCTTGGTTGTTTTTGTTTTGTTACATGCTGTTAATGCGAATGCACCTAAAACAGCGATGCTAAGTACTAATACTAAACAAATAATAACTTTGCTAAATTTTTTCATAATTAAGTCTCCTTAAGTTATTTATAATGTTGATATAATATATTCCTTAATTAAAAAATGCAACTAAAAAATTGAAAATTTGTATATTTTTTATAATTTTTTATATTTTATGCAAAAAATACTCAATTTTTATGCAATTATGCACATTTTATGCAAAAATTAACTTCTTGACTTTTAGAAACAAAAGTTAGATAATGTTTACATGCCTTACAAAGTATATGCATTAATGAAAAAAGGTGGAAATACCTTCCTAAAGAGTACACAAACAAATGAGAGTACTGTTCAATCTGCTCTAAAGAAAGCAGAGGAGTATTTCTATGCACTTGCAAAAAGAGGCAAAGAAAAAGGTAAATTCCAAATCGTAATGTATAAGAACGTATAGGAGAAAAAGGATACAGGCTATTGGGGGCTTGTGCCCTCATTTTTTTTGCCTTAGGACATATTATGAATGAAAATTTAATGAGATCTAAAGCCAAAGCAAAGAAGCTTGCAATGATATTAACATCATTGTTGTTTGTATCCGTGCCTTTTATAGTAGTTGGTGCATTACTTATGGCATTGAATATAGTGTTCTTTTTAGGTGTTATCTTATTGGTAATTGGAATAGCATTATTACTTGCAAATGTATATGCAGTTCCCAATGCATGGATGATACACAAAAAGTTTGTAAATATGGAGACTCTAGTTAATCTCGTTGAAAAAGATAATATTACATCTTTTTCCCAACTTAAAGACATCCTAAAGATTTCAGATTCTGAATTAAGAAGTCTTATAACAATTTGCAAAACCAAGCAATATATTGGAGATGTAGCAATTGAGGGAGAAGAGGTAAAAGAGAGCAAAGTTTATGTTTGCCCAACTTGTGGTGAGACAATTAAAGATATAGAGAGTATTAGCTTTTGTCCATATTGCGGAAGCAAAATAGAAAAAATCACTATTGACAAATAGTCAATTCGCCATTATAATTCACAAGGCAATAAAAATTGTAGCAAAGGAGAATGTTCCATGAAAGAGTATGACATTTGTATTGTAGGCGCTGGCCCAGCTGGTATTTTTACCGCATTAGAATTAATAAAAAACGGTCAACACAAAAAGATTTTAATTATTGAAAAAGGAAGATCCGTTGAAAAGAGACACTGTCCAAAAGCAGAAGTTGGACATTGTGTTGGTTGTACTCCATGTAATATCACAACAGGTTTCTCAGGTGCAGGTGCTTTCTCAGATGGAAAGTTATCTTTAAGCGAAGAAGTTGGTGGTGAATTACCAGATTTAATTGGACATGACTTTGCTCAAGAGTTAATTGATTATACAGATCAAATTTATCTTGATTTTGGTGCAGATACTCATATTGAAGGGTTAGGCAACGATGAAAAGATAAAGGTCATTCGTAGAAAAGCAATTAAGGCAGGATTGAAATT
>Ga0256405_10005595_pt1 | contig 21423 bp, 18 predicted proteins | sample RumenRJG_02DNA_FD_189096 | JGI IMG/M metagenome (GOLD analysis project Ga0256405, IMG submission 189096) | Bovine rumen microbial communities from Lethbridge, Alberta, Canada - RJG_02 | ecosystem: Host-associated > Mammals > Digestive system > Stomach > Rumen | place: Canada: Alberta... | reverse complement strand
AAATCAATTTTTGTGCCCGGCCGCCGCTCCCGCCGGGGTCTGCCCCGCAAAACGGCTTACTCGAAGCTGCGCTGTAAATACCGCGCTTCGCTTGTGCAGAAGTTTTGCGTTGCAAGTCCCCGGCTCCGCGGCTGCCGGGCACAAATTTACTTTCCCGTTCAGGCATAGAAATACAAAATTGATTTCCCTGGCGGTAACAAGCCCGCTCTTGCCGTTTCACTGTTTTCAATCTATAATAGAGAATATTTTAGTACAGAGGAAAGCGTACATGGTTATTTTAACACTTAACTGCGGCAGTTCATCCGCAAAATATCAGGTGTATGACTGGGACAACAAGGCAGTGCTTTGCACTGGTATCGTAGAACGTGTAGGACAGGACGGTTCTGTCATCACCCACAAAGTGGGCGCAGAGAAGACAAAGATTGAGAGCCCCTGCCCGACCCACAAAGAGGCAATTGAGCTTATTCTGAAAGAAATCACCGATGCAAAAGTCGGCGTTATAAAGGATATGAAGGAAGTCGGCGCCGTAGGCCACCGTGTGCTTCATGGCGGAGACAAATTCACCAAGTCCGTCATCATTACTCCGGAAGTGCTTGAGACATTCCGCAGCGTGCAGGATCTGGGACCGCTCCACAACCCGGCGAACATCATGGGTATCGAAGCTGCGCAGAAAGTTCTGCCGAACGTGCCCCACTGTGCCGTCATGGATACGGCCTGGCATCAGACTATGCCCGACTATGCATACATGTATGCAATTCCGCGTGAATGGTACACCAAGTACAGCGCACGCCGCTACGGTTTCCACGGAACTTCATTCCTGTATACTTCAAAGCGTGCGGCAGTCCTGCTTCACAAAAAGCCCGCCGACACAAATCTGATCATCTGCCATCTGGGCAACGGCGCTTCCGTGTGCGCAGTCAAAGGCGGCGTTTGCTACGACACGTCCATGGGTATTACCCCGCTTGAAGGCCTTGTCATGGGTACCCGGTGCGGCGACCTTGATCCTGCCCTGCCCTTCTATATCATGCGCAAAACCGGCATGAGCGCGGAAGAAATGGACAAAGCGCTGAACAAGCAGTGCGGTCTGCTCGGCATCACCACCAAATTCACCGACGGACGCGACATTGAGGACGGAGCTGCAAACGGTGACAAGCTGTGCCAGCTTGCCATCGATATGTTCGTATTCCGCCTGCGCAAATACATCGGCGCATACAAGGCTATTCTGGGCCGTGTTGACGCGGTTGTATTCACCGCCGGTATCGGCGAGCGCTCACCTATCGTCCGCGCCGCATCACTCAAAGATCTTGATGACCTTGGCATTAAGATTGATCTGAAGAAGAACGACGCTTCATTCGGCGGCAATGCGGAAACCTGCATCAGCGCTGATGACAGCAAGACAAAGGTATTCGTCATCCCCACCGATGAGGAGCTGGTTATGACCGAAGACGCCTATGCGCTGATGAACGGCACCTACGACGTCCACACGAACTTTACCTACAGCTTCCAGGATCCTAAATACGTGAACAAAGCGCGCGAAGAAGCGCTGAAAAAGGATCTTGAAAAACGGCCGCAGTACGGTACGGTAATCGTCCGTCCGTAAGCGCGCTTAAGATCACGCTGTTATAGAACGGGCTGCCCCGCCATGCGGGAGCAGCCCGTTTTTATTGAAAGGTAATAATATAGAGCCAAGCGTACCTTGGCCGGACAGCTTTGCGCTTAGTGCAACCGGCGGCTACCGGCTCCGCAGCAGCATAAGGATAAAGGCAAGAATAAAGAAGATCTGGGGCAGAGCCGTAATGAGCAGTACATCCAGCGGAATGCCCCGTACAAGTATGGTGCACGGAATGATGATCCCGAGCTTTACCATCAGGTCAAAGACTATCCCCACGTAGGACACGATCGCTCCGGTTACGAGCACCATCCATGAGGGATCTCTGGTACGTGACCACAGCATAATCGCCAGAAACGCCAGTACGCCTCCGAGCACAAGCTTTACAATGAACAGCAGTACCTGAGCTTCTTCCATTAATCAGCAGCCTTCCGCAGCGAACGGCGTATTTTTCAGCTTACGGAACACGCCTGCATCAGCGCCGAACGGTACGATGGACGGAATTTCATACACAGGACTTATAACAAGCGCGCAGTCAAGGCAGTGCTTTACAAAGTCCTCGTACTGTCCGCGGGGCAGCTTGGGATACAGATACGGCCCCTTACGCGTCCAGTATTTTGTCACCACGGGATCATAGATGAACCAGTCGGTTTCTTTGCGCTCCTGAAGCGCAGCTATCATATCATACATGCTGCGTGCCGCCGCCGCGGCAAGCGGTGCGGGGATTTTGATTCCCGGATGCTCGGCAAGCGCCGCTTCGGCCTGCGCCGACGGAAGCATGGCCGTAATCCACAGGGACTGCGTCCACGGCAGCGGCGGTTCGATTACCACCGCGGCAACGCCGCTCCAGTCAGGAGCATCGGGCAGCCACGGCTTCCACATGCTGGTGCTTTCTTTGCCCGCAGCCAGCGCCGTCTGCAGCGCGGCCCGCTGCGTATCATAGATTCCGACGATTCTTCCGGATGCAAGCAGGTCACCGGCGGCTCTGGCGATGCGGCCGGTAAAATCCGTGTCATAGCTTCCGGTTAAGCCGCGGCTCAGCACGTTCTTAAAGACCGTAAAGCAGGAGCCTCCCCAGCCCAGAATGGCACGGCCGCCCTCCTGATACAGATCGGTAAGCCGGACTCCTTTTCTGGTATATAAAAAGCAGCCGCGGGCGCGCTGCACCGCTCCGTAGCGTGCGGATATTTCGTCTGCCAAAAAATCAGTGCTGTTCATAGCCGTAAGTATAGCAAATCAGAAAAGTTTATACTATGCGGCAGCACAACTTTCATACGAAGCCATGTTTTTATGCTCCGCGCCCTTTACCTTCTGTATCATTACAGCTATAATTGCAGTAATGGTACAGAACATGCAGTTTTAATAAAAAACCTGTATCAGGATTACAGTGCATTGCACAAGCTAACGTCAAGTTACAAGGGAGCATACAAAATGGGACAGAATTATTTTAATTCAATTCCGTGGCGCGAAGCGCGCCTTCAGTTGGGACATTGCCGGTCAATGGCTAAAGAAGAATTTGCCGACGGCGTAAAGGCGCTTAAAGGCAAAAAGATCGTTATCGTCGGCTGCGGCGCGCAGGGTCTGAACCAGGGTCTGTGTCTCCGTGACAGCGGACTTGATGTAAGCTATGCTCTGCGCGAAACCGCCATCACCGAAAAACGCCAGAGCTGGAAGAATGCCACAGAAAACGGTTTTAAGGTAGGCACCTATGCGGAGCTTATTCCTACCGCCGATGTGGTGGGAAACCTTACTCCCGACAAGCAGCATACTCCGGTCATCACCGAAGTGCTTAAATATATTAAAAAGGGTGCGACCATCTGGTACTCACACGGATTCAATATCGTTGAGGAAGGCATGCAGATCCCCAAGGATATTACCGTCATCATGTGCGCTCCCAAAGGCCCCGGTACGGAAGTCTGGCACGAATTCCAGCGCGGATTCGGTGTTCCTGATCTTATAGCCGTACACCCCGAAAATGATCCTAACGGCGAAGGCTGGGCTCAGGCCAAGGCGCTTGCCGTAGGCATGGGCGGAAGCAAAGCCGGTGTTCTGGAATCTTCTTTCGTTGCGGAAGTAAAATCAGACCTTATGGGCGAGCAGACCATTCTGTGCGGTATGCTGCAGGCCGGAACCATCGTGTGCTACAACAAGATGGTCAGCAAGGGCATCAAGAGCGACTATGCCGTTAAACTGCTGCAGCACGGCTGGAACGTGGTTTCTGAAGCTCTGAAATGGGGCGGCATCACCAATATGATGGACCGGCTTTCAAACCCTGCCAAAATCAAGGCAAACCAGCTGTCAAAGGAGCTTAAAAAGCTGCTGACACCGCTGTACCGCAAGCACATGGATGACATCATCAGCGGTACGTTCAGCTCAACCATGATGAAAGACTGGGCGAACAAAGACCATGACCTGCTGACCTGGCGTGAAGCCACCGGCAAACTGCCGTTCGAAACCACCGCAGAGGGCAGCGAGAAAATCAGCGAACAGGAATACTTTGACAAAGGAATCCTGCTTGTTGCCATGGTAAAAGCAGGCTGTGAGCTGGCTTTCGAGACTATGGTTGACGCAGGCATTAAGCCGGAAAGCGCCTACTATGAGTCTCTGCATGAAGTGCCGCTTATCGCGAACCTGATCGACCGCAAAAAGCTGTACGAAATGAACCGCGTTATCTCCGACACGGCGGAATACGGCTGCGCGCTGTTCGCCAATGCCGCGGTACCGCTGCTTGAAAAAGAATTCATGCCTTCCATCGACACCGATGTTATCGGCAAAGGGCTTGCCCTTAAAGATACCTGCGTGAACAATACGCAGCTCGTGAATGTAAACGCGGAGATCCGCAACCATCCGATTGAAGTGGTGGGACGCCGTCTGCGCGAGTACATGACCGCCATGAAACCGATCGACACCACAAAATAAGCGCGTCTGACGGTTATGGGCATCTCGAAACCTCCGCTTTCGAGGCTTTTTCGAGGTTCCCTTATATGAATGCCGGCCGCCGTTTATTGGCGGCCGTTTTTTTTGCCCTGCCCTATAAACATTGTCTGCACTTTATGTTATACTTCATTAATTTCAGATTTTTCAGGAGAATCATATGAGCAACGGAGAAGGAATTCTGGGACCCAAAGACCGGCCGTCCCTGCAACGTTGGATTCCGCTGAGTTTTCAGCATGTGTTCGCCATGTTCGGGGCAACTGTTCTAGTTCCCCTGCTGACGGGGCTGAGCACTTCGACAGCATTGTTTACAGCGGGTACGGGAACCCTGCTGTATATTGCCGTTACCAAAGCAAAGGTTCCGACATTTCTCGGATCATCCTTTGCATTTATTCCAGCTTTGACTGCTGTCAGTCAAGCTTACGGGCCTGCATATGCGCTTGGCGGCGCAATTTGTGCAGGCTTTTTTTATGTCCTGGTGGCCGGAATCATCAAGCTTGCCGGGCGGTCATGGATCGACAAGGCGCTTCCGCCGGTAGTCATCGGTTCTGTAATCATCGTTATCGGCATGAGCCTTGCGCCCACCGCCGTCAACGAAGCGTTCTACCGGCCCGCGGACGGCGGTCAGGCGTACTCCCTGATATATGCAAGCATCGCGCTTGTAACGCTGATTATCGCGGTCATAGCCACCATCTTCCTGAAAGGATTCTTCAACACGCTGTCAATCCTTATCGGCCTTATCGGCGGCTACCTGTTCACGCTCATCATGGGCGCATTCATTCCCGCATATCATATCATTGATTTTTCTGTAGTGGAAAAAGCAAAATGGATCGCACCGTCTTTTCTGCAGGTTGATTCCGCAGGCCATTACTTCTGGCTGGCGCCCAAATTCAACCTCGTGGCAATTCTTACCTTTGTCATCGTGTCGATCTCGACAATCTGCGAACATCTGGGAGACGTACTGACCACCTCTAAGGTAGTAGGACAGAATTTCTATGATGATCCCGGCCTGCACCGCACGCTGCTCGGCGACGGTCTGGCAACCGTATGGGCTGCCGTTTGGGGCGGTCCGCCGAACACCACCTACGGTGAGAACATCGGCGTCATGGCCATTACAAAAGTGTATTCCGTATGGGTTATCGGCGGCGCCGCAGTGATCGCAGTAATCCTGTCATTCTGCCAGAAATTCGGAGCGCTCATACAGACCATTCCTGCCCCGGTACTGGGCGGCATCTGTATCCTGCTGTACGGTCTCATCGCCTCATCAGGTCTGCGCACTATCGTAGAAAGCGGCGTTGATTATCAGAACAAGCGCAACCTTACGATCTCATCGGTAATCCTTGTGATCGGCATCGGCGGCGCCGTGCTTAAATTCAACATCGGCCAAACGTTTACGTTCAGCCTCGGCTCCGTTGCCCTTGCAACGGTAGTCGGCATCGTGCTGAATCTTGTAATTCCTAAAACCTGCGATACGCAGAAATAACAAAGCTGCTACTGCTTTCCGCCGGAAGCATCCGTTGCGGATGCTTCCTTCCCGGATACATCCGCAACGGATGTATCCGGATCTGCGGACTTAGTATGGCGCACAAACTTTCCTGACATTTCCTTAAACCTGCCGAACAGCACGGAGGATTTTTCTCCGATCGCTGCAGCCGATTCTGCTGCAGCATCCGCAGCTGCGTCTGCTGCTTCCGCAGCCTCCTTTACGCTTGAAGCTACGCCGTCAAGCACCTTGTTCGCAGCGGAAGAAAAGAAGTTCGTTTTCCCGACCGACACCAAAAAACCGTCCGGCTCGCCGGAATCCGACATCAGCGGAATAAAATGCAGCTGGTACTTTGCGGCGTTCACCGTTACCGGACCGTGCTTCTGCACCATTTCATTGCGCAGCGGAATTATCGTTACCTCCGCATACAGCTGCTCTATGCTCATGCCGAAAATGGTATCCTTATTCAGTCCGTCCGTGAATTTAGACAGATACACACCGGAAGCCTGCATGACGTCTCCGGCGGAATCAAGCAGCAGCAGCGGCTCGCTTGATAAAGACAGCAGGGAACTGACCGCACTGTTCAAAAACCGTATGCGCTGCGCGCGCTTTGCGCTGACTTCCTCCACAGAGCGGAACACATCCCTGATGCTGCCGCCGATAACACCGAACTTTTCAAACCGAGAATCGGCAACCGTACCGCCGGAGCGCGCCAGCTCCAGAATATGCTTGAGCTCGTCCGTCCGGTTCTTAGAATGAAGCAGGATAATGATGTACATCACCACAAGGATAATGGCCAGAACAAGCAGGCAGAAAAATACCAGCTCCGCACGCTGCTTGTTCCCGGCGGCTATCAGAAAACGGTACAGCTCCACCCCGCCGGAGAGCGTTGCACAGAACGCAAAAAGCACAAAGACTGTCAGCGCCACGCTGCTTATACAGATCATCTTACACGGACTCCTTAAACTGCTCTATATCATAGTTTTTTCCCACCAGAATCAGGATGTCGCCCGCAGCCAGCGGCTCCTCCGTATCAGGGAACAAAAGCCGCTCGGTGCGTACGGGATTACCTTCTGAATCTATGGACACATCCGTATGCTTTATACCGGCCAGATGCAGCGTGAATTTATCCCGCAGGGACAGGCTTTGCACCGTCTTGCCTACGAACAGCTCGGGAACATAGAATTCCGTCATGCTGGTATCACCGGTAAGCGGCACGGTCTCACGAATCTCAGGCGTAATAAGCCGCTGGGCTATGCGCGTACCTTCATCCTCCTGCAGGTTGATCACCTCATTGATGCCGATCTTACGCAGTACCTGCGCATGGATGGGCGACATTGCCCGGCCTATGATATAGGGAATGCCGCGGTCCTTTACAAGTACGCTTGTAATGATATTGGCCTCCATCTCCTCTATGGCGATGACAGCTGTATCCACATCCTCAAGCGGAGCCTTTGCCATGGCACGCTCATCCGTAGAATCTATGAGCAGCGCCGTAGACACCTTGTTTTTAATCGCGTCCACAGACTCCGCCTTATTATCAATGGCAATGACCGTACCGCCGCGCTTTGCAAGCACCGCGGCCATAGTTCTGCCAAAACTGCCCAGACCAAAAACGGCAAAGACTCTTCCTTTAGATTGCGCCATGGCAATTCCTCCTGTCATTCACAGTTGCAGGAACCTCTAAATGTTCTTTTTCAAGGTTCCCCTATTCTATAATCATGATATATAGGCCTGAACGGATCAGCCTATGGAAATATCAGCCTGCGGCCAGCGGATATGCTCTTCCGATGAGTCCGTCGAAGCCGATGAAAGCACGGTAAGTCCTCCCACACGCCCCCAGAACATGCACAGTATGAGCAGCACCTTTGACAAAGCGCAGAGATCCGGCGTCAGCCCGGCCGTTACACCGGCGGTACCCAGCGCGGAGCAGACTTCAAACACAATGCGGGCTATGTCACCGCCCTCAAGCATGGTCAGCGCGATAATGCCCGCAAACATGACCAGGCAGTTGGCAATGAACAGTACGCTTGCCTGAAAAACCTTGTCGCCCGATATTTCCGCACGGCCTATTCTGAACCGCCGCTGTCCTTTCAGATACGAATACAAAGCAGCTCCGAGCACCGTAATCGTATTCACTTTGGTACCGCCCGCCGTACTGCCCGATGCGGCGCCGATAAACATAAAGATACTGAACACAAGATAGGTGGCGGGACGCAGCGAACCAAGCGAAACGGAATTGAAGCCCGCTGTACGGAACGTTACGGACTGAAAGAACGCGTTAAGGTACTGCTTTGTAATAGGCAGCTCGCGCATGCTGTTGTCATATTCCAGAATATAATAAAGCAGCGTACCGGCAACCAGCAGGATCAGCGTGCCGGTCAGCACGACCTTTGTATTCAGCGTCAGTTTTTCGCGGGCATCACCGCGCTTCCGGTGCACCGCAGAATCAAATACCGCCCGCAGGTTGGTGATGCAGGCAAAGCCGATGCCGCCCGTAATAATAAGCAGGGCAAGTACAAACAGCAGATAGGGACTTCCGACAAACTGCTCCAGATTGCCGTCAAACAGCGCAAAGCCTGCGTTACAGAATGCGGACACGGAATGGAACACGGCATACCATGCGGTTTTAAGCGAAAATCCCATGAGAGGAACAAATCCGATGAACAGCAGCACGCTGCCGACAGCTTCGATCACGGCGGTGGTGAGCACAATACGGATCATGGACACATAGATGCTCGCCGTATCGTCATCACTGAGCATATAGCTGAGCATAAGCTTGTCGGCAAGGGAAACGCGGCGGCGGATAACAAAAATCACAAAATAGGACAGCAGCATCAGGCCGAGGCCGCCGATCTGAATGAGCACAATAAGCACCAGGTGTCCCCAGAACGTAAAAGAAGCTGCGGTGTCCACTACGGTCAGCCCCGTCACGCAGACGCAGGACGTAGCCGTAAAGAGCGCGCCCAGAAACGGCAGGCCTTTGCCGTTCACGGTAGTAAAACCCATCATGAGCAGCAGCGTACCCGCCAGAATCACGCCCGCAAAACTGAATAGAATTGTCTGCGCCGGGTTCACCGTCAGCCGCTCAACATATCCTTTGAGCCGCTTCATACGGCTGTACATGCGCAGTACCGTAAAAAAATTACGCAGCAGGACCGCCAGCGCCGCTATGCCTGAGGCAGCCAGCGCATGATAGATGAACTTGGAATATAAAAACAGCAGGGTAAACACAACCGTAAAGGTGAACGACGCCCAGTGCGCCTTGAAATAGTGTGCCTTGTACTTTTCCCGCACAATATCATAGACCGTCTCGCCTATTACGCAGGCCATAAGTACATAATCTATGACCTGTCCCACAAGCAGCACCACGCCGCCGGATATTCCCAGCACCGCAGTGATATCAGACTGCTCTATAAAAAGAGACACAACGCTCAGCAGCACCGTTACGGCGATAAACTTTTTATATCCGTTCATGTTCAGCTATGCATTCCATTCATTGATGAACTCAAGCATGTACTGCTGTACGTTCGCAAACCATTTTTTCTGCAGGGCACATGCTGCTTTTCCAATATAACGGAAGTGCCAGCATTCCCAGCGGTAACCGGTAACATCCTCATACTGCTTGGGAAAAGAAAGCGACCAGCCGTATTCCGCCGCATGTGCGTATACCCAGCGCCCCATAGGCGTGGTATCAAAGTCATCGGATATAGAGCCGAAATCAATGGCCGTACCGAGCTGATGCTGGCTGGTGCCGGGACGGGCACTTTCGCGCTCGGCTTCTTCCAGGCCGTCAACACGCACCCAGTAGTTGAACAGATTTTCCTGATATGCATAGGAACGGTAGGCGGAGCTTACCAGCAGCTTGATGCCGTCCGCAAGTGCGCCGCGGCACATTTCCTGCAGGGAACGGTACGCATCCGGACGGAGCGTCATGCCGGTTTTATTCACATTGAACAGTTCGTCCGATTTCAGCGTCACCATGCCGGCAGGTACATAAGAATCTTTCAGGGAGTGCGTTTTGTCCACCAGCAGAAGCAGGCTCAGGTCTCCGTTCCGGGAGGCCTGTTCTTCCGAAAGTACGGCACGCAGGTCGGCAAGGAATGCCTTTCTGTCAGTGATATGGACTTCGTCCTTAAAACGTTTCGACATCTTTGCAAGCACCTGATCCACCCGGGCTTCGTCAGCATCCGCAGCTGCGGGAGCGGCGTAAGCAGCAGGTGATGCCGTCAGGGCGGCAAACAGCACGGCGGCTGTACCCAGCACAAAAGCAAGCTTTTTCATACCGCAAGTGTAGCATATCAAAACGTATTATTCCATAAGAATACAACCGGCGGCGCAGCCCGCAGATTATACCGGCCGGTTCTCTTGAAAACTGAAGTTTTTCGAGGGAACCCTATTTATTCCGGAAGGTACCATGCCGATATTGTACATATGAGAATTAAAACCTTTCTATATGCAGTACTTCTAACGCTGACCGCTACGGCCGCTTTTGCAGGGACTCCGTACAAAATCGGAGTCATTGCCTCATATTATGCGGATAAATTCCATGGCCGTACTACCGCCAATGGCGAGGTATTTAACATGTACGGCTATACCGCAGCTCACAAAACACTGCCTTTTAATACGATTGTAAAGGTTACGAACCTTGAGAACGGAAAATCAATTTCGGTACGTATCAATGACCGCGGGCCGTTCATTCCCGGAAGGGAAATCGACCTGTCAAAGGCCGCCGCCATTAAGCTTGATATGATGAAGCGCGGCACGGCAAAAGTATCATTAGAAATCATCCAGAGCACCGACCTGAAGGCCATGGAAGCGGAGCAGGTTTCTACCACGCTCGTTCCGGGAAGCCGCTGGGACATCCAGCTCGGCGCATTCTCAGACTTTGCCAATGCGGAGACGCTTGCACAGCGCCTGCTTGCATCCGGCTTTAAGAATGTAGTGTACCAGAAGACCAAGACGGTTACCCGCGTGGCCCTGCGCAATATTGCGGCGGAGGACGTGGAGGAACTGATCGATCAGCTTGAGCGCAAAGGCTTCACCACCCACTTTGTCCACCGCCGCACGGCAAAGAATTAAGTACACCCCGATTCCGAGGTGCACTGCAAGTTCCTGTCAGTCCGTCAGCAGACGGCACCGCCGGGAAGCTTCACGTCATTCAGATGCAGGCCGACAGCCCCGACAGCAGCCTCTATGCCCCGCACCACATCGGGCAGGGACAGGCTCGGAGTTGACGGTCTGCCGACCACCTGCGGCGTAATAAACGGCACATGCATGAATCCGCCGCGAACGCCGGGATATTTTTTAGCCAGCGTATACAGCACACCATACATCAGATGATTGCAGACAAATGTTCCCGCCGTATTTGACACGCTCGCAGGCAGTCCTGCATCCTTGATGGCCTGAACCATCGCCTTTATAGGCAGCGTAGCAAAATATGCAGGATCGCCGTCAGCAAAAATCGGCTCATCCACAGGCTGATTACCCTCATTGTCTTTTATACGCGCATCATCAATATTGATTGCCACGCGCTCAGGGGTAATGTCAAACCGGCCGCCGGCTTGTCCGATGCAGAGCACAGCATCGGGCTTTTCACGCTCAATAGCGGCCTGAACCGTTGCGATTGACTTTCTGAACACCGTAGGCACCTCAAGCTTTACCACCTGAACGGAACCTACCGTATCCTTTACCAGCTTTACGGCCTCCAGCGCGGGATTCACCGAATCCCCGCCGAACGGGTCAAATGCAGTAAGCAACAGCTTCATACAAAGCCCCCGCTAAAACGCCAGCACGTACATGAGTACGATATGCAGCGCAAGCATGGTCAAAGCAACCGGCAGCTGTGCTTTTATAATAGAATACTTATTGCGTGTCTCAAGCAATGCGGCGGGCATAATATTAAAGTTCGCAGCCATCGGCGTCATAAGCGTACCGCAGTAGCCTGCCGTCAGACCGAGCGCACCGACCACCACAGGATTCGCACCCTGCGCAATCAGGAACGGAATACCGATACCTACCGTAATCACAGAGAAAGCGGCAAAACCGTTGCCCATGATAATCGTGAACAACGCCATGGAGATACAGTACACGGCGGTGGCAACAAAGTGATTGCCGTCAGGGATAATGGCTTTAACACCGTTTGCAATGACCGTTCCTACACCTGCGGCGGTGAACAGCGCGCCCAAGGCAGCCAGCAGCTGCGGCAGGATTCCTACCGGGCCCACATTATCCATAAGGCGGGTACCGTCAGTTACAGCATATCCCGGCTTGCACTTAAAGATGGCGTACGCCGCAAACAGGGCAACCAGAGCAGACATACCGATGGCGTTGTTCGCGCCAAGCTTTTTCCAGAACGTGGCGATAAGCACGGCGGCCACAGCAAGCGTCAGCGCAGGCAGGAATACCTTGTAGCCGAATTTGTTTGCATTGCCCCGCGTCTGTTCGGCGGAAGGCACATCGCTGCGGCTCTGCTGCACTTTGTTCAGTGCGGACAGCGCAGCAATCACGATAACGCAGATACCCGTTATGAATTTAGGTACATACGGACCGGCGATAAACGTAAAGGCAAGGATAAACCAGAAAGCGGCGGTACATGCCCTGACCTTCAGGTTCTTGTCTTTGAGCGCCTTAAGCCCCACCAGTATAAACACAATACCGATGACAATATAAAAGATTTCAGCGACAGTCTTTGAAAGTCCCCATTTTGCAATCTCACTAAGATTAAGCATTACGTCCATTACTGCACCTCCTTATTTTTTACCTGCAAACTTTTTCTTCAGTTTTAAATCAAACAGCAGGTTGGCGGCAATGCCGACGATAACGGCAGCCACCGCAATGGGCCAGGACTGCAGCGCGATATTAAGCGCGTCCACATTATAGCCCTGATCTTTTAAGGTAGATGCAATCAGCAGTGTACCGGAAGCACCCATAAAGCAGTTCTGGGCAAAAAAGTTACCGTAGTTTTCAGCGCCCGCGGCAAGACCTTTAATCTCATCCTCGGTCTTTTCATCCATCTCACCGTATTCAGCAACGGCGGCACCCTGTGCCATAGGATTGACCAGCGGACGTACGAACTGGGGATGACCACCAACACGCAGTGAGAACGCAGCGGCGGCAGCACGGATAACCAGATAGACGGATACCACTTTTCCTACCGTGGCGTTCTTTATCTTTTTGATAAAGTCCACGGCCTTGTCCTTAAGACCGAACCGCTCGCAGATGCCGATTACAGGCAGCGTGAGCACGAACAGCGTGGCAGTTCTGTTGACCAGAAAAGAGTTTCCCAGCGTTGTAAGAATAGCAAGCGGTGAAAGGCCAGCTACCAGACCCGTAACCAGACCGGCGATAACAACCGTAGCGATTGTATCCAGCTTCAGAATAAAGCCGACAACTACGATTAAAACTCCGATAAGCTTCAGCAGTTCCATGATACACTCCTTTATTTGTAATATCAGGTAAAGTGTATTGTGTCACAGGATTTTATGCAACTGCTGACAGAAGCAGAATACAGGATAAACAGCCGTGCTCAGACGCAGATATGTCCGCCGGAAAGAATCTGTACGGAGTCTGCATATATATCAGGATTATGCATGACGATATCAAAGTGCCCCGCAGCATCATGGGTACCGCCGAGCGCAAGGTTCCGGCCCAAGCCTATATGGAACGTTCCTGCCGTACTTTCATCTTCTATATAAGACTGCCCTGCACAGCGGGCACATTCATTCAGACCTATGCCGAATTCAACGGCATAAAACATACGCGGATCATGAAAGCTTTCCATATAAGACAGCAGCCGCGCGGCATCGCTATTCTGCGCCCGGTCAGCCTGCAGGCGGCCGCCGGTAAACTGTGTCCTGACAGGGCTGGCCGGCGTTCCAAGATATCCCAGCGATCCGTCTATGACCACCGTACCCTGCGCGGAATCCTCCACCACTGGCACATACACTTCAAAGCTGGCGGAGCTGAAGCTGCCGCGGCGGCCGGTTCTGCCGCTGAAAAATCCCGGACGGCGTCCGCGCATTGAAAACACTGCATCCGTACCGGCAGGAGTCGTCACGTGCAGCTCGGACGCTTTTTTCAAATACGGCAGCAGTCGCCGCGCATTCCGCTCCGCAGTTTTAGTGCTCATGCCGATAAAATCGCTTTCAAACAACGACCTGCCGTTGTTGGTGGACAGCGGCAGCGACAGGAAACGCGCTCCGTGCTTAAGCGCAAAACCAACGGCATCTGTGGTGATAAAAGAATATGTAGTGGCGCCGACCACTACGTCCGCATATGACATTATATTGCGCATGGACTCAAGCAGGCGTCCGTCCTGAATCTGCTGCACGGGCAGCACGGACAGCTTGGTCACGGCGCCCCGCTGCTCCGCCTGCCGAATGCACGCATCGGCTTCCGTCCGGTGACATTCATCAGTGATAAAATAAAAAACTTCGTTACGCTTCACATACAGCCAGTCATTTATGATGATGGCCGCCGCCGTTTCAATATCCATACCGCGCCATTGTAGCGCAACAGGCGCGCTTTGGCAAACAGCATGAAAAACGTCGCGGAAAACACTCCCAAATTCGGAGTATAGGCTCCAGCAGGCCCGCCTGTACCAAACGGCGTTTCCGTGCTACGGTGTAGGCAGAACATGAAAATCGTATTGTACAGCACTAATTCAAACTATCTCAGCGCATTTCCTCGGGCGGATGATGCTTGCGGCGGCAGGCGCAGCAACAGGTACAGCAATGCAGGCAGTCCTGCCGGCACGCAAGACGACGGCCGCGATGAAGCGCAGCCGCCCGTATCATACACGCGGTTCCCGCCGCGATGCAAAGAATGGGAGCGCATGGCGCGGGCTTTTCCCGAGCACCAGTTCTACGTGGTGACACAGCAGCCCGGCATGTTCATGCTTGACGTGCCGCCGGTCGGCGTAAGGGCAGCCGCCAGTACGGACTCACCGGTTCCTGCGCCCGTGCAGTACATCGTACACGAGCTTGAGCGCACAGAAGACATCGCGCAGCTTATCGCGGGGCTGCAGCCGGACGCGGCAGTTGCGGCATCATTCTGGACGGCCCCCTATGACTGGGCGCCCATCAAGGACGCCATGATCGCACAGCAGCTTGAGCAGGCCGGCGTCCGCACGGTGTGCCACCCGCCTCACGCCGCGGCAGTCTGCTTTGACAAATACCAGACACACCAGAAGCTTGAGTCGCTCGGCTTTACCGTGCCGCGCGCCGTCTATGTACACCACGAACTATTCTGGTGTGAGCGCGGCCACCATCAGGTAAAGACCAACGTGTACAAAGAATACGTCCTGTCGCAGCTGCGGCAGCTGCACTACCCCATCATCATAAAAGAAACCGTTGGCCTGAGCTCCTACCGCATGGAAGTGGCCGTATCCTACAAGCAGGCGCTGGCATGGCTGCAGTCCGGCAAAAACAGCGCTGACCATATTGTGGAAGAATATATAGAAGGTATACAGTTCGGTACAGAAATCTACGGTACGCCCGGCGCGTACCGAGTGCAGCCGCCGTTTATGTTCAGCGTGAATAAATACGGCATAACCAGTCCCAAACAGAGCGTAAAACTAGGCCCCGTAACCGGCGGAGCCATGCAGCTGAGCGAGCTTAACAGCATGCTCACGCGCCTTGCGGAATCTCTGGGTCTTTCCGGCATAGCGCAGGTGGATCTGGTGCTGAGTCCGCAGAACGGCGGCACGTGGTACATCATCGAAATAAATCCGCGGCTGTCCGGCATGACGGAAAGCTACGCCGCGGCCTACGGCCAAAACCTGTACGAACTGATTCTGCAGGCAGCGGGAGTGCTGCCCGCCCCGCAGCAGCGGCAGCCGGACTTTACCTGCAACATTAAGCTGCCGCTGCTCACCGACGCTCAGATGAAACGGCTCCATGACGTTCCGTATGTAGTCTATGTAAGCCGCGTGCACAATCGGGAGGCAAAGCAGGAGCGCGAAAAGGGATACTGCGAGCTTATTTTTACGGCACCCACGATTCCGCAGCTTGAGCAGGAGCTGGAAGAGCTTGCGCATGACTACGCCGATCTCATGGAAGAAAGCTTTGTGGACGGAACCCGCCGGATGCTGCGCACGCTCGCGGAGCAAACGGACACCCCGTAACCCGCACGCGTTTCCGCAGGGTAAAGACGTCTATTCGATGAACCTGCTCCGCAGCAGCGCGATCTCTGCCTTGTAGCCGTCATGCTCATTCGGAGTTTCCAGTATGAACGGCAGTCCGCGCAGCGCCGGATGGTTGATCACGCGGCACAGCGCCTCAAGGCCGATGGCGCCCTGCCCGATTTTCTGGTGGCGGTCTTTATGAGAACCGAGCCCGTTCATGCTGTCGTTCAGATGTACCGCGCGCAGGAGCGGCAGTCCCACCGTTTTATCAAACTTCGTAAGCACCCCGTCCAGATCATTCACAATGTCATAGCCGCCGTCCCAGACATGGCAGGTGTCAAGGCACACGCCTGTCGTCTGATTGAAAGGAATCTCAAAAGCCGTGCCGGCCGTCTGAGCCGCATACACCGCTTCGGCGCGGCTTAAAATCTCGTGGACTTCCTCAAACGTGCGTCCGATCTCCGAGCCCTTGCCCGACATGGTCTCCACCAGAATCACCGTGAGCGGCCTGCAGCCGACTGTATTCCCGCCGCCGGATTCCTTCACGGCAGCGTCAGCTCCGGCACCCGTGTCCGCGGCGCCGTCCGCCCCGCCCGGTGTCCTGATCGTTGTACTGGCCGCAGCCGCGCGGCCCAGCAGATCCGCGGTGAGATGCATGCCGGTGTCCGCCCCCTGCTGCACGTGGCTGCCGGGATGAAAGTTGTAGTAGTTGCCCGGCGTATATGCCAGCCGGTGCAGATCATCAAGCATGGTACGGTATGCATAGTCGCGCAGCCCGGCGTCCGCGGCGCAGGGATTCAGCGTATACGGAGCATGCGCAACCAGCGGTATAATGCTTTGCACGTTATTCCCGCTGCGGTACCGCGAAAGGAACGCGGCAACATCATCAGGATCAAGCGTCTTTGCGGCGCCGCCACGCGGATTGCGTGTAAAAAAAGCGAACGTGTCCGCCGCCAGCTCCGCGGCCTCCGCCCCCATGGCGGTGTATCCTTTAGAACATGATAAATGACATCCGATATGCAGCACAGCGGCCTCCTTACATTATAGGAACCTTATATTCTGCGGGGCAGCGCTCCGGTCTCCACGCAGCACGGGCAAATCCCGGCGGGAGCGGCTGCCGAGCGTAAAAAACTAATTTCCCTGTTTTCTTACCCGATTTACTTTAATTTTGCAAGTATGTGTGCTATAGTTTTTGCATGCTTGATATCAACGAACAGAAAAAAATTGCCGTGCTCATAGACGCGGATAACACCCAGTATACAAAGCTCGGCGCCATCCTGTCAGAGATCGCAGTGCACGGGCATATCATCACAAAGCGTGCATACGGCGATTTTTCCTCCGAAAACCTTAAAAAGTGGAAGGACAAGCTCAACGAAAATGCCATCATACCTGTACAGCAGTTTTCATACACCCAGGGCAAAAACTCCTCGGACTCTGCCCTCATCATCGATGCCATGGACCTGCTGTACACCGAAAAATACGATGCGTTCGCCATCGTGTCCAGCGACAGCGACTTTACCAAGCTTGCGTCCCGGCTCAGGGAATCGCAGGAATTCGTGTTCGGCGTAGGCCGCAAGCAGACGCCCGTTTCATTCGTGAACGCATGCGATGATTTTATTTTTATAGAAAATCTTACGGAGGAAGCGGCTGATTCCGCAGCAGAAGCAGCAGACGCCGCTGCTGCCGAAAAGCTTATCCCGCAGCGCAAGAAACATCCGCAGAATAAAAAGGCACCGGCGGGAGCAGGTACGGGCGCCAGCGGCGACACCATGACCGACCGCCAGTTCCGCCAGATCTACCGGCTGCTCATCAACGCCTACGAAAAATACGCGGACGAAAGCGGCTGGGCGAACGTTTCGGCGGCAGGCTCGCTGTTCAAACGCCAGAACCCGGGATTCGACACACGTGACTTCGGCTTTAAAAAGCTCTCTGACCTGATCGAATACCTGAACGATGACTTTGAGCTTACGCGCATTCCCGCCGCCAATGGCCGCGGCGCCACGCCGTACTACCGGCCGATAGAAAAATAAACCGCAGGGCAGGAGGCGGCGGGAGGCGGCAGCCTGTGGTAACGCCGGGGCAGCCACCATTTTGTCCCGACCAAGGTCGGGTCTGAGTCGAGGGACTTTCCCTGCATCTCTATCGCTGCCCGCAATCTGTGCATTACACAGCACCGGGTTGTCCTGCATCTTATACACGAGCCGATAGTCCGAAAAATATGAAACAAGATTCCGCAGGTTTTCAAGAAGTTTTCATCGTGCTCTCAAAAAATTTTCAAATGACCTACCCAATCCGGCACGCCTGTGATATACTCCTTCCAGCTTTTAATATACAAAGTAAAAACAGGAGTTCAGGATGTTACATATCCCTCCCAGCATCATAAAAAAAACCGCAGTTTTCGTGACCGCTGCGATAATCGCAATGGCACTTGCGGCCTGCAAAATGGACATGGACGAATCTACCAGCGGCGGAAGGATTGTGCTGGCGCTGGACGGGGAGACTGTACAAAGCCTGAATAACGCAGTGCGCACGGCGCGTGCAGAGGAGCCCCCCGCGGATTCCTCAGCCGATACCGCCCAACAGAGCATCCCACCTGCATATGAAGGCACATATCTGGACATTGCGCTTACGGGCGCCGTGCAAAAAACCAAGACCATACCGGTGCAAGAAGGTATATCCGTTACCTTTGACGAGCTGCCGGCAGGTGTCAGCGTGCAGATAAAGGGAATCGTATGGCTGGAAGACCCGTTGCTCGGACGTATTGTCATTGCAGAGGGTATTTCAGAACCAATTGTCATAAAAGAAGGAGACAATCAGGCAACGTTGCCGCTGTCACTTCTGAGCGATTCCTTACAGGAGTCCCTTCCGAGCAAATTCCTGCCGCTTACGCTGAAAGCGCTCGAAGACGGTGCTATCAACATATCCGGTGCATGGTCTACGTTGCAGTACACAAAAAACGACGGGGAGATGACCGCACTGGCATCCAGCAGCATTGACGTGTCCGCCGGAGATGTGGTTTGCCTGTTTGCGGCAGCTTCTGAAAATGCAGGTAACGGTTCTACCTATATGAATATCTCCCCATCTGCCGACTGCGCGATATACGGCAACATCATGAGCCTGCTTACCTTAAGCGACGGCGAATGGAACCCGGATGCCACGGAACTGACTAAAAGAAGAGAGCTTGCCATGCTGTTCTATAACAGTACTCATATCAAGAACCATCCGGGCAAGGCGTTGGTGATGCCTGCTACAACACTGAGTGAACTCTGTTATTCCTCCATGTTTACAGGCTGTACAAGCCTTACTGTTGCACCGGAGCTGCCCGCTACGACGCTGGGAGTGCAATGCTGTGATTCCATGTTTTATAACTGTACAAGCTTAACTACTGCTCCTACGATACTGCCGGCAACCACACTGACAAACTATTGTTACAACTCTATGTTCCGTAACTGTACGAGCCTGAAAAATGCGCCGGACCTGCCCGCAACTACATTGACAACAAAGTGTTATTCACAAATGTTCGACGGCTGCTCAAGTCTGACAAAAACACCGGAGCTGCCCGCTACGACGCTGGCAGAAGAGTGCTATAACCAAATGTTTAACAAATGTACGTCGCTGATAACCGCATCTGAGATATCTGCCACCACACTGGCAAAAAAATGCTGTTATGAAATGTTCAACGATTGCACAAACTTGACCACTGCACCTTCAGAACTACCCGCAACCACACTGGCTGAAAGCTGTTATTACAACATGTTCAACAATTGTAAGAGTCTGATAAAAGCACCAGTACTGCCCGCAACTGAGTCGGCAACAACATGCTATTACAGTATGTTCTTTGGCTGCAAAGCCTTAACTGAAATCACCTGCTTTATAACGAATCCGGGAGAACGCCCCGGCGCTTTTTCTTATTGGAACAGCGATACCATTTCTTCCAGCGGAACGTTATACGTAAAAAACGATACAGCAAAAACAAACTGGGAATCTTTTACCTACAAACCGTCCGGCTGGATTGTTAAAGTTTACCCCGGCAGCTAACCCGTGTGGTTCCGACTGCAAACGTTCCCCGCGCAGAACTCCGCTGCGAACGTTGCGGCGGACGCATCGAAATGTTTTCCGCGGTCCAAGTGCGCGTCTCACTTTGCCGCGGGCGTTTCCGCGCTAACAGCATATTAGGATGTGACAAGTCCGCATATCCGGATGTGCCGGCACGGAAACACTGTCCGTGCAGGCACGGAAACACTGTCCGTACAGGCACGGAAACACTGTCCGTGCAGGCACGGAAGAACTGCCCGCACAGACACGGAAGAACTGCCCGTGCAGGCACGGAAGAACTGCCCGTGCAGGCACGGAAACTCTGCCCCATTAGGCAGGTACAGTCTCCACCCTTAGGCAGGTACGGTCTTCTCCCTTAGGCAGGTACAGTCGGGTACCACGAAAAGTCTCGAGGTTCCCATAATTTCTGCGCTAAACACCTCTCATCTTTTCACTTCCGCAGCCATATAACTCACAGGAGGTCAGTATGACTGAGAACGAAGCCCGGTTAACCCCGGCAGAAAAATGGGAGCGTGCCACGCTCGCCAACGACTTCATATTCTATAAGGTGATGCGCCACAACCCCGAGGAATGCAGGCAGATCCTTGAGCTGCTGCTCGGCATCAGCATAGAGCGCATCGAAATGACCGGTGAGGAAACCATAGACGTGGAGCCAGATGCAAAGGCCGTGCGGCTTGACGTTTACGCCAGGGAGGCCGGCGGCACAGAGCCGCGGGCGTTCGACATTGAGGTACAGGTAGCTGACACCAAGGAGCTGCCCGAACGCGCCCGCTACTATCAGGGCATTATGGACGTTGACATGCTCAAAAGCGGAGACCGGTACAGTGCGCTCAAAACCTCGTACGTGATCTTTCTGTGCATGTCCGATCCTATAATCCCTGCCGATGAGGCAGGCAGACGGAAGAAGTGCTACACGTTCGAAACCCGCTGCGTCGAAGATCCGGATATTGCGCTCAAAGACCGTATGTACAAGCACTTCTTTATCGTACCGGAGTGTGCTAAAATGATGCAGGACAGGGAGCGGAAGGCGTTTTTCAGTCTGTTCATACCGGGCATGGAGGGAACGGCGGGCACCGCGCTTACAGACAGACTGAAAAAGCTTGTGGAAGATGCCAAACAGAATATGCAGTGGAGGAAACAGTATATGACATGGGAGCGCCAGCGGGCATATGACTATCAGGACGGATTGGAAGCGGGAATCGCCAGAGGCGAGGC
>Ga0256405_10005593_pt1 | contig 21427 bp, 26 predicted proteins | sample RumenRJG_02DNA_FD_189096 | JGI IMG/M metagenome (GOLD analysis project Ga0256405, IMG submission 189096) | Bovine rumen microbial communities from Lethbridge, Alberta, Canada - RJG_02 | ecosystem: Host-associated > Mammals > Digestive system > Stomach > Rumen | place: Canada: Alberta... | reverse complement strand
CCTTTTATGCCTCCATTCTCATCACGCTGATAGATTGCTGACAGATGACCGAATGCGACTGATACAAGGAGACGGTCATACTCTGTATCAAAAATGTCGATTACAGCGTATCTGTAAGTAACATCTGAGTGCTCTACAATGATGTTCTTGAGTACAGTTGCTACCTTGTTTCCGTCAATGTTTTTGTAGGTCTTAATCTCTGTTCCGTTGTTTAACGTAATGAGATATTGCGGTGTTTGCATTGTTTACCTCTGTATTTTGATCAATCTAATATTTTGTTTTGCTAGATGTATCTAGCTTTCAAAGTAATATTAGATGTATCTAGCATCAAAATCAATAGATAAATCTAGCAAATTTTAATTATTTTTTATTACTTATTGAAAATTAAAGAAATTAAGAGATAAAAAAAATAGAGAAAGATAAATTTTTCTCTATTTTCTTATGAGGAAGGTTTAATGTATATGTTTATAAACCGCCGTCTCCGGCTTTTTCAATGACTCTTCCAATGATGTGAAAATATACACTTTCGTCATTATGATAAATTACTTCATCTGGGTAAGCTTTATTATCTGAACGAATAATAAGATCGCCGTTCATCTGCTTTATTAGTCTTTTAACTCTAATTTCATTGTTTACACAGATTGCATAAACATGGTTATTGCTTATGCTTGTATTATCATCAGTGTTTACCAGAATTTTATCTCCATTAAACAATGTTGGCTGCATACTGTCGCCGTGAACAGTAAATCTCTTGCAATTACTAGGCTTTAAGTTTCTTAAGGTGAAATAAGAAAGCCTATATGTAGCAGGTTGGACGTCTTCAATTTCGATATATGAAGGTTCAGCGCCTGGACCTGCTCCACATTCAATTTTATATTCTTGCACTTGTATGTAGTGATCATCACATTCGACATCATCAGGCAATCCTTTTACATCTTCAGCATCAGGTGCACCTTTGCCACTAACTAACCAATCACAATTAACATTTAAGAATCTGCTGACCTTTAAAGCATTATCTGATTTTAATGTCTTAACTTTATCTGAGCACCATTGGCTTACAGTAGCAGTCTTAATACGTGTATAACGAGATAAGTCTGCCTGTGATTTTCCTTCTTTTAACAAGCCATATTTTATGCGCTTGCCAAGCGTTGAAAAGTCGTTCATAAACTTACCCTCATTGTTTTTGTGTTAGATATATCTAAATTATAAATCTAATTGAGTTAGATATATCTTGCATTTTGTGCTAGATTTATCTAATATTGATTTAGAGTTATTATCTTCAAGGAGAAAAATATAAATCTATGCCAAAAATCGATAATTCAATAAAAGGTGATATGGCAGTAAAGCTCATTTCAGAGCTTGGCGGTGTTGTTGCTACAGCAAAGTTATGCCAAATCGCTTCATCCAGCGTTTGTTCTTGGAAACGAATGGGAGTCCCAAGAGCGAGAGTTATGTTTCTTCAACTAAAAAGGCCCGACCTAAAGATTTGGAAGGAATTTAATATTTAAGATGTGGTACTTTTCGGCCCCGGATTGGATTTTATCTTACAGGATGAATGCAATCTCTAAATTTGTGCTGCTTAGAGCGCTTAATCTTTCAAGAAAAGATCCAACTACACCAAGATTCTTAACAAATGAATCATTGGCAATGATGTTCGGTGTTTCTAAACGCACTATCGTTAATGCTTTTAAGGAATTAAAGGCAGAAGGCTTTATTACGCTTTGCCGAAACCCTAATAATCCATTTGATAATTCACGTTTTTTTATTCTTACAGAGAAAGCTTTAAGAGGTGATGATGATAATCAACTTATTGATTTTTCTCAAAGTGAAAAAATTGCACTTTCGAATAAGCAAAATTTACACATTGCAGAGGCAAATATTGCACTTTCTCAAAGTGAAAATATTGCACTTTCTTCATCTAAGAATATAGATAAGAGAAAGAATAAGAGAGAGAGAGCTCTCTGTTCATATACAACTGAGTGTGATAAGGATATACAACAGAGTTGTATTTCGGAAATACAACAGAGTAGTAGTTCTTCTATATATGAGAATGAATATAGAGAAAGAATAGAGAGAGAACACACTCTCTGTTCAATCATTTCTTTATCTGGTCTTATTAAATTATTCAACGATACAGCAAAGGTAATGAGTAAGGAACACCCATTAGCTCAGAGCCTTAATCTTAAACACGTAGCAGAGAAGTTTTATACCGTTAAAGCTTCAGCTACATTTGAGACCGATAAAGCCTTAACTTCAGCTGTAACCAAATGGCTGTTAGATGAAATTGAACACGAAATGAACAGTGGTAAAAAATCATCTGCCAGCAATCAGGTAGATGCATTTACTGCTATGGAAAGATTCGGTCAGTTTATCAATTCAAGAAATGAAAAGAGCATAACCACTGGAACTGATTATGCCCTTAAGTCAATAACCAAAAAGGAGTAGGTAATGACTAATAATGATTATAGCAGATTTTCAGATCTGTGGATGATGATGAGCTCTCTTAATGGTAATGGAGCTGAACCGTCAGAGAATCAGATTAAAGCTGCTTTTATGTTCTGTTCAGCTTATGAGTTTGAACTTGTTGAGAAGACATTTGCCAATATGGTAGAGAATTCAATCTCTGTAACTATTGGCAATATCCTTTCCTGCCTCACCCGTAACGGAATGACCAAAGAGCAGTTTAAGGCTCACGCTCAGCTTACTTACAGACACATCTCAAGATACTTCAACTGGTATACAGATGTGGTTTTCACTGACCGTCTTGCAGCACTTGCTTTTCACGCTGTCCTTAAAAGTCACGCTGATTACTGCGAAAGTGCCAAGGCTGATGATGACAGACTCTGTAAAGCATTCGTTGACTTCTATACAAGTTTTGACGTGACATCAATGCCTGACTATGTTGACGACTTAATGATCCAGTATGCAAATTACAGAGCTGATGTTCAGAAGGTTGTCCTTGTTGGTGACAGAAACGCCTGTATCAACGTATGTAATTCAATTTATGGTGAAGGCAAATGGGTTGAAGTATCTACTGCAAGGAAACCTTCCGCAGTTAAAGAGCTCCCAAAGGTTGAGATGACCGAAGATGAGCGAAAGAAGAATATTGATGAAGCTATTGCTGAACTTAAGGAGTTAATCTAATGGATATTATTAAAAATGTTGAAGCAGAGCGCGCTCTTCTGGGTGAGATTATCTTAAATGGTTCAGCTACATTCAATGCTGTTTTAGGTCTTGTGAGTGCTGAAGACTTTTTTGATGAGCGTAATCAGTATATTTTCAGTGCATTGTCAGAGCTCTCAAAAAAAGATGATTACGAGCTGTTTGATGTCGTTCAGATTTCAGAGCAGTTAAAAGAGGCTCAGCACGATGTTTCAGTTACGTATGTCGCTCTGCTGATGGATGATGCACTTGCCAAGATAAAGAATACTGTTGATAAAGCATACATTATTCATGAGACAGCGCAGAAACGCAGATTACAGAGAGCTATTGATGATCTCCAGGAAGTCCTTGAAAAATCTTATCAGACAGATGATTCTGACACTCTAAAGGGTAAGCTGTGCGCTGTACTGAATAACGTTAATAATAACGACATCAGCTCCCTTTACGAAAATGCTGCAGATGTTGCCAAGAACCTTGTGTGCAAGATTAAGAATAATGATATTGCAAAGATGTTTCCAACCGGTATTGAGAATCTTGACTTAATGCTTGATGGAGGTTTAAGAGCTGAAACATTAAACATCATTGGTGCTCGTCCTGGTGTGGGCAAGTCATCACTTGCTACAAGCATTGTACTTAATATTCTAAAAGACAACAAAAGTCTGTTCCCAATAATTATCTTTTCTCTGGAAATGGGAAATGAACAGGTAATGCAGCGCATCTTTTCATATTTTACAGAGCTTAAAGTTTCTGAAATTATGCATAACAAGACACCACCAGAGAGATGGCGCTCTCTTATAGCTGGTCTTGAAGATACCTTAAAGGTTTTTGATGCTGAAAAGCCTGCACCTCGTCTGTTACTTTCAGACAAAGCTTCATTAACCCTGGCCGACTTGGAAATGACTGTATCAGACGTAGCTCAGCGCTTTGGCGGTGTAGGTGCAATTATGGTCGATTACATCCAGCTGATGCCTGTAGACACTCACAATCAGACACGCGCTCAGGCTATTGGTGAAATATCACGCTCACTAAAAGAGCTCTCACGTAAATATAAAATGCCAGTAATTGCTTTATGTCAGTTAAACCGCGAAATTGAAAACGGCAAGGCTGTAGAGCCAAAGGCAAGCCATATTAAAGACAGTGGCTCGATTGAACAGGATGCAGATGTAATCGTTCTTATCACTCGTGATGATGGCAAGGCTGATTTACACGTAGTCAAGAATAGAAACGGCAGTACAGGTAAAGTTGAATGTGCCTTCATCGGCAATGCATGCAAGTTTACTGATTTCTCAGAGGAAAAGATGCTCGAATGATAACAATCACAATGCCCGTTCCTGTAAGCGCAAATGCAAGGCTTATAAGAACTAAAGGAAGGCAGCTAACGAACAGCAGAAAATATAGAGAGTGGTTTATTGATGCGTATCGAGAGGTACGCTCTCAAGTGCCAGAGCCTGACACTATCACGGGGCGTGTCGGTGTTTCTCTGACAGTGCATTTTAAAGACAACAGGCGCAGAGATCTCGACAATATCCTCAAAGGCTTTCAGGATGTTTGCACAAAAGCTCTGCTATGGCAGGATGACTGTCAGATAGATAATCTGCACGTTGTACGTGGCGAAGTTGATTCAGAAAAGAAAGGTTTTGTTGAAGTGAGGATCTGGGAGATAGATAATGACTAAGTATACTTATCACGTTGAAGACATTGATGAACAGGTCTACTGTACATGTACAGAAAAGCAGCATACCAAGACTGATAACATCAACCATCCGAGCCACTATGCAGGAAAGGTTGAATGTATCGACTGTCTCGAGAGCGCGACTGAAGGCCTGAATGGCATTGAAGCTGTATGTACTGCCAATGCAATCAAGTATCTTTATCGCTGGAAAAAGAAAAACGGCATTGAAGATCTAGAAAAAGCAAAGTGGTATATCAACCGCCTTATTGCAACATTGGAGCAGGACGACAATGACAAGAGAGCTTAGAGATGCAGTAAAAGACGGATATTCTGAAGAGTATTTGAGACTTCTTTATAACTTTGGTATATGGTCTCGATACTTCGGATGCACTGGCTTTAAGTCATTCTCACGTTCATCTGTCTGCTCTGTAATCACTGATGAGACTGCAGCTGAGATTGACAAGGCAGTAGCTGTACTTAAAAGGCACAAGCCAGACATCTACACTGTATTCAGAATGTACTACATTCAATCACTCAATGAGGTTGCAATACTTCACAGACTAAGGATGGAGAAGCAGGAGCTCAAGTCACTACGATATGTGAGCTCTTATGCGATAAGAGACTTAATACAGTATGCAGAGAGATATATCCTTAATGTGCTTCTTGGAGGTGAGAATGAAGACGGTGAGGTATAACGGCATTGTCTATCGCTCTCTTGCAGATTGCTGTGCTAAGCTCAATATCAGCTATTACAGAGCAGTAAGATTTATTCGATACTACACAAGATGTGAGAATGATCCATCTCTTGCTGTGCGATGGATGATGAATGATGAAGCTCCACGCTTTAATGAGCAAAAGACATGGCGATACACAGATGACAGAGACAAGAGTTATCTGCGTCAGCTTAAGTATCGTGAGAAAGCTCATAAAAATGTGATTGACACAATGAAAAAGGGTAGGGGGAGTTAAAAAAATGGTAGAACGTACGGAAAACCGAGCGCCCAGTCAAAAATTTGCGGTCGCAAAATTACAAGTAATCGATAAATTAGCGTTAATTTTGCGTTAAACTGATTTATAACTATAGACAATACAATGTATAATTGTCTATAAATTAAACACTAAGCACCCATTGAGGTGCTTTTTTTATTTGTGAGGTAAAGGCAGTGTTTAAGGATATTCTTAATGACTGCTCTTACTATCTCATAAGTGCAGGAATAACTTTCTTCGTCAGCCTCTGCTATGACTTTCTTAAAGACGAACCTCCAGAGCACTTCAAGAAGATTCTTGAAGCTGTCGTCTGTGGATTTATGTCATTTGCAATCTGTGGCTACACTTCAACTCACTGCGACTGGCTCTCAGAGTTTGACTGCCTGTTTGTAAGTGTAGGAATTGGTGTAATCGGTGCAGGTCGCGTTAGTGAGATTGCACTGCAGTTAATAGCGAGAAAGCTTAATGTAACGGTAAACAACGATAAATGAACAAGTCAATATTTAAGATTTTAAAATTCTCTGTCTGTTGGCTTGTTGAGATTGCTGTCATTGTCACATTCGTATCGTTCAATATGCCTTTTACATATATGCTGCTGAGCATAGCTCTTGCTTGTATGACAATTAACTCAAAGGTTTAAAAATGGTCAGAGGCTTAAGAAATAACAATCCTGGCAACCTCCGTCACGGCTCAAAGTGGCAGGGACTTGCAAGAGAACAGACTGATCCAGCTTTCTGTCAGTTCACCGAAATGCGCTTTGGCTGTCGCGCTCTTATAAAAGTGCTTCAGACCTATGTCATAAAGTACAACCTTAAGACAGTAAGAGCGATTATCAGCAGATGGGCACCGCCTAACGAGAACAACACTGAAGCCTATATCCATTCAGTTGCTTCAGCTCTTGGCGTGAATGATAATGAGGAGCTCCATTTTGAGAGTTACCTTTACATCAGACTTGCAAAGGCAATAGCACACCACGAAAATGGAATTGAAGCTGATTCTGCCATTTCAGCGAAGACCTGGCAGGAAGCATATTTTCTGATCTAACAGCGCTTGAGCGCAAAGCTGCCATCATTTACCCTGTTCTATGGTTTCTTGCAGGGGTTTGGGTGGCAGGTGGGCAGGGTCACCTCCTAGCTCTTTTTTAGAGTTGAAAAACGACCCGCATCCAGTCGGTGATGCGTTCATTCCCATGAAGTCATACGGCTCATCTTTATGGTGAGTAAAATTCCGAAAAGTGAACAAGACCGATATTATAGAGTTCTTTCTGATGTGCTTATGGTGGCTCTCTCTGCTTGGCCCGTTTCCCTTAAGTGCATCAAAAAGAGCTCTGTTTCTTACCCAGTGGAAGTCACTTAATTACTGTCGTTAAAAGAGGCGAGCTCATTTGATTTTTAATAGATTCATATTGTCAGCTATTGCATTGCTCGCTTCACATCTGACGGTAGGTGTAATAGGCTATCTCGGAGCAAGGAATTATTACCTTTTGCAGATAGAGCAAATAAGAACAGATGCGCAGATTGAACTTGCCAAGGCAATAGCTGACAAGAATGAGAAAGAGAATGTTTACAGCAAAGCACTCATCACAACTCAAAGTAAGATTGCATCATCTAATGATAGAATTGCTGCAGTTTTTAGCAGTCTTAATGCCTGGGGTGATAGCAATTTTATTACTGATAACATTGTCAGCCTGCACAACAGTCAGGACAATGCCAGTTGCGACTCAGACATGTCCTCAACTGCCACAATTGCCGGAGCAGTTTCAGACTGTGAATGTAGATGCGATGGAAAGAACGCAGCAGAACTTCGCAAACTTTATCAAGAGCAACTGATTATCGCAAGAGACTGCGATATCACTGCTAGTCATTACAATGAGTTGATTAGGTATTATGAGAGTGTCAGCCAGCATTAAAGGCCTGTTCGCAAAGCCTTGTGCCTATCCCGGATGCAATCAGCTTACTTATGGTTCATCAGGCTACTGTGACACTCACCTGACTCAGCTTAAGAATGAGCGCGTCAAGAATTACGACAGCAAAAGACAATCATCTTCAAAGCGCGGATACAACAGTAAGTGGCGCGAAGCAAGACTTGCATATCTTACAGAGCATCCGCTTTGTGTTGAGTGTGAGAAAAGAGGAATTGTAACGCCAGCCAGTGATGTAGATCATATCATACCTCACAGAGGAGACAAGCAGCTCTTCTGGGACAGGGACAATTGGCAGGCATTGTGCCATGAATGTCATTCACGCAAGACAGCCACTGAAGATGGAGCCTTTGGAAACGAGGTAAAAAATGAGAGGCAGACCGAGAAAGCCAACTGCAGTAAAGAAACTGCAGGGAACGCTAGAAAAGAGCAGACTTGTTGACAATGAGCCTGTTCCTAGCTATCCGTTAACCCGAGTCAAAGCTCCTGACTATCTGTCAGATAAAGGCAAGGAACTATGGGACTTTGCATTATCTCAAGCTCCAGAGCAACTGATTACAACGCTCGATTTCGGAGTCTTTGCCATTTGGGCAGATACTTACAGCAAGATCATTGAGCTTGAGGCTGACATCCAGCGTGAAGGCATGTTCGAAATGAACAGTAACGGAGAGCTTAAGCGCTCCGAAAAGGTTAAGCTTCAGAATGAGCTTAAGACAATTCTGTTCAAGTCAATGACGGAGCTGGGCTTTACCCCTGCTTCAAGGTCTCGCATTAGTGTAGCTAAGACCGACAAGACTGAGAAGAAGAACGGATTTCTGGAGCTATAGCTATGACAACAAGAGACTACATAGCTATAGCCAACAAATACATTGATGATGTCATTAAAGGCAGAATCAAAGCTTGTCAGCAGGTCAGACAAGCATGCATCAGACAGGTTGAAGACTTAAAGCGCAAGAAGTTTGAGTTCATCTTTGATGAAAACAAAGCTTGTAGAGTATGTAAGTTCATCGAGCTTCTGCATCACGTCAAAGGTCCCCTTGCCGGACAGGCGATTGTCCTTGAGCCTTGGCAGGTGTTCATCTTAACAACCGTCTTTGGATGGGTTGACAAGTTAGGTCACAGACGTTTTCAGCGTGTCTACGTTGAAGTTCCTCGAGGCAACGGCAAGTCAACTCTCTGCAGTGGCATAGCCTTGTATATGCTTTGTGCTGACGGAGAAAAGGGCGCTGACATTTACAGTTTTGCTACAACCCGCGATCAGGCTGGCATTGTTTTTGGTGATGCTCAGGCAATGGCTCGTGGCAACCCTCAGCTCCAGGAAGCTTTCGGTCTAACTGTTCTTGCCCACTCGATGGTCGTACTCGGCACCAATTCTAAGATGCAGGCCAAGAGCTCAGACGCTAACAAGCTTGACGGTCTGAACACTCATTTAGGCATCATTGATGAGCTTCACGCTCACAAGACTCGTGAAGTGTATGACGTGGTTGAAACCTCAATTGGTAAACGTCTGCAGCCTCTTATGTGGTGTATTACAACCGCTGGTTTCGTCCTTGACGGCATCTGTATGGAAGTAAGACGCTACATCAGCAAAGTTCTGAGTGGAGCAATTACCGGTGGAGATGCCTGGTTCGGCATTATCTACACCATTGATGATGGTGACGACTGGCGTACTGAAGAAGCTGTGCAGAAAGCCAATCCTAATTGGGGTGTGTCGGTGCAGCCTAAAGCTATTCTTGCAACGCTGTCACAGGCTTTGACAGACCCTGCAAAAGAGAACAACTACAAGACAAAGCACCTTTGCGTATGGTGCAATGCGGACAGTGCTTTTCTGCAGATGAACCGCTGGCGTAAATGCTACCGCCCTGATGTTGAACTCTCTGACTTTGAAGGAATGCCTTGCATCTATGGTCTTGACCTTGCAGCCAAGGTTGACCTTACAGCGCTTGTACGTCTGTTCTGGAGACTCGAAGGAGATGAGGTACATTATTATGTATTTCCTGAGTTCTGGCTTCCAGAAGAGCGTGTAAACAGTGCTCAATGCTCTCAGTATGCCGGATGGGTTAAACAGGACTTAATTCACGCTACAGAAGGCGCAATTACATCATTTGAGGATATACAGCAGTACATTCTGAATGACGTCTCACGCTTTGATGTTCTGGCAATCGCTTTTGATCCGTGGCAGGCAATGCAGCTTGCTTCAAACCTCAGAAATGAAGGTCTGTCAATGATTGAGATCAGACCTACGGTAGCCAACTTCAGCGAGCCGATGAAACAGATGCAGGCACTCTGTTACGCTAAGCGTCTGCATACTGACGGCAATCCTGTGCTCGAGTGGAATGCATCGAACCTTGTAGCGCATACTGACGCAAAAGACAATGTGTATCCTCGCAAGGAAAACGGCGAATACAAGATTGATGGTGTTGTCGCCACGATTATGGCTCTCAAAATGGCGCAAATGCTCGATGTTGAGAATCAGTACATTGATGCAGTCAGTGATGACATAGAAGATGATTTAGTTTTATAAAGGATTAAAAATGGGATTATTCAAATGGTTCACGGCTAAGCATGGCCCTACCGGTGACAATGCTGGATGGCAGGACAGCGAGCCAATGATCCCTGCTGTGACAAATGTCACTCCTGTTGCTCCAGAGCAGTCACTGCAGATTTCAACCGTGTACGCTTGTGTTGACCTGCTTGCACGAACTGTGGCCTGTCTGCCTTGTGATGTGTATCTTATCAACTCAGACGGCACAAAAGAGCGCGATGTTAAGTGCAACCTGCATTATATTTTGAGTCAGTCCCCTAACTTCGGAATGACCCCATACGAGCTCATCAGCACTATGGTGATGCACTGGGCCTTAAGAGGAAACGCTTATGCTCTGATTGTAAGAGGCAAGGACAAACTTACCAAGCAGGAGGTTGTTAAGTCAATCTATCCGCTTAATCCTGATCAGATGAACGTCTATATGGATACATCAGGGCGCGTGACTTACCGCTACTACGACAAGAAAGATCAGTATGTCGACTACGACCCTGAGCAGATCTTACATTGGAAAGGCTTAGGCAACGGCATTCTTGGTCTTAGCAAGCTTGAGTATATGAAAGCCTCAATCAATGAGAGTGCCTTAGCTCAGGAAACAGCCTTAGACATTTTTGCTCAGAAGGGCAAAATGAAAGGCATTCTGTCAGCTCAGAATGTTCTGAGCAACAACCAGAAGGCCGAGATTTCCAAGCAGTTCCAGAAGATGCGTGATGGTGGCATTCCTGTGCTTCCTGCAACCTTGAGCTTCCAGCAGTTAAGCTTATCTCCTGCTGAGACTCAGCTTCTGCAGACAAGAGAGTACAGCGTTGAGGAAATATGCCGTTGGTTCGGCGTGCCAAGTGCTCTTATTGGTTCTGATGGTGGAGCTCCTGGCTCTAATCTTGAACAGGTTACAGCCAACTTTTATAAGTCAACTATTCTGCCAATGCTTATCAGCCTGCAGCAGTCAATCATCAAGAGAGTGCCTTGCAAAGACGAGAAGTACAATCACATTGTCGAGTTTCGCTTAAGCTTCCTCAATCGTTCAAACGACAGCGCACGAAGCTCAATCAATGCTCAGGCTCTGCAGAACGGATGGAAGTCACGCAACGAAGTCAGAATTGAAGAAGGCCTTGCTCCCGTAAGCGGTGGCGACCTTCTGACTGCTCAGAGTAATCTTGTACCACTTGATAAGCTTGGTACGTCTGTAAGCAAAGACGAGACTATGTTATCTAACCAGCCACAGAGGCAATAAATGAAGAACTTTACAAAATCAGCTTCAAAGATTGAAGCAAAAGATGAAGGTATCATCTCAGGCTATGCCTCCGTGTTCGGCGGTGTAGATTCATACGGTGACACCATCGATGCAAAAGCTTTTGATCACGTTATCGCAAAGGGTGATCTCCCTACAATGCTGTACGGCCATAATGCATACTCTGTCCCTATCGGAAAATGGACAGAGATGTCCGTTGATGAGGTCGGCCTTAAAGTTACAGGCCAGCTGAACCTTAACAATGAAAAGGCTAAGGAAGTGTTCGATGCTATTAAGTTCGGTTCACTCACCGGCCTTTCAATTGGCTTTTCCTGTGATGAAGACGGCTTTGAGTTAAAAGACGAAGATGATTTATGGGGCGGATGTCTGATTAAGAGCATATCACGTCTCTATGAGATTAGTGTTGTCAGCTTACCAGCCGATAACAGTGCAAGAATTTCGGAGTGCAAGAGTGTTGATTTTACCTCCTGCAACTCAATCAAAGATTATGAGAGATGTCTGCGTGATGCCGGCTTTTCTCGCAATTCTGCCAAAGAGGCAATCTCTGTGGCAAAACGTGTGCTAACAGCTCAGTGTGACGCTGAAAAGTCAGCAGACAACAACGCAGACGAAGTGTCTGACAAGATACTTTCTATTCTTAATAAATACCATTAAAAGGATTGATTTTAAATGGAAAATAATGAAATTTTAAAAGGCCTTGAAGGCATTGATTCTAAGTTATCAGCTTTAGAGCAGGATAACATTGCTTCAAAAACAGCAATCAACGCTGAGATTAAGCGTCTTGGTGAAGAGCAGGTTAAGTTGGCTAAGGCTTTAGCTGATGCTGAACAGCGTTCAGTTGACGCTCCAGCTCACGACCACGCTGAAAAATCATTAGGTGAGGCTTTCGTTAAGTCAACCTCTTATGCTAACTTCGGCGCAACCCGCAAGGCATCATTCGAGTTTAATAAGGGCGCTGATGCAAATGCTGCAACCTCAGCTTTCGGAAATGTTCAGAAGTATCGTAAGCCTGGCATTGTAGCTGGTCCTGATGCTCCTTTAGTTATCGAAGATCTGTTTAATCACGTACCTGTATCATCAAATGCTGTAGAGTACGTGAAGGAAGGTTCATTTACCAACAATGCTGCCGGCGTTGCTGAGGCAAACGACAAGCCACAGTCATTATTCGGTTCAACTGAATTAAAGACCTGCAATATCATCACTGTTGCACACTGGACCCGCATCACTACTCAGCTTGCTGCAGACGCGCCTGCTTTACTTGCTTACATCAACGGCAAGATGCAGTACGGTTTACAGGCTAAAGTAGATGCTCAGCTTGTTACCGGCACCGGTGGTACCACTGCTCTTGAGGGTATGTTAAAGAGCGGTAATTACCACAACCCTGTAACCGCATCAGAAATTTCTTCAGCTGATTTTGGCTCCGGTGACACCTTATTTGACTTCGCTCTGAAAGTTAAGGAAAACTTAGAGTCACGCTTCTACACTCCAGAAGTTATCATCCTGAATCCAGCTGACTGGACCAAGCTTGCAATGCTTAAGGATGCTCAGAAGCGCTACATCTTAGGTGGCCCACAGTCAGTTGCATCTAAGTCATTGTGGGGCATTCCTGTAGTAACCTCTGCATCAATGACTTCAGGTAAGTATGTATTAGGTAACTTAGGCATGGCTGCAACCATCTACGACCGCCAGGCTCTGAATGTTGCAATGTCAGAAAGTGATGACATCAACTTCCAGCGCAATTTAATCACCATTCGTGTTGAGCGCCGTTTAGGTGTTGCTTACGAGCAGCCAAACGCATTAAACGGTGGCGATTTTGCAATTCCAGCTTAACAGCTAAAAAGAGTATTTATAGGGGCAGAAATGCCCCTTTTTTATTTTCGGGACTTATCACAATGTCTTTTACACCATCACCTATCACAGCATTAACTCAGACACCCGTTACCCTTGCTGAAGCTAAAGCTCAGATAAGAGTCGATGACACTGCAGAAGACGACCTTATCACAAGCTACATCTTTGTAGCTACTGAACAGGCTGAGCATATTCTGCAAAGAGAAATTGTGAAAAGGTCTGATGACGAGGCAGTGTCTGAGCTTTCCACAGCACACTCGATACCTCCTACTATCAAGCAGTTCATCCTGTGCCTTATAGGCGATTTATACGCTCACAGAGAGCTGTCAGAGCAGGGTACTTACAATACCTTCCACAGACATCTGCTTGACCCTTATATCCTCTATTTAAGAGGAGATGAACAGTAATGGCAATTTCAATTCCTACGGCCGGTGAGCTCAATAAAAGAGTGACTTTCGTTACTCGCTATGAAGACCCTACCACGTTAGGCACAGCTCAGGCTACTGACACTGTAATAGCGCTTGTATGGGCAAAGATTGAGCCTGTTGGCAACTACAACTTCGGCGGTGTTCAGACCTCAGAACAGACAACTCACAGACTGTGGATACGCACTCAAAAGGGTGTGCTTGACGATGTAGCTATTGGTCACGGTGTATACATCCTCTACGGCTCACGCCTTTTAAGACCTGTTAGGGTGACTGACGCCAACGGTCAGGGCAAATTCACGGTCATTGAGGCTGTTGAGATTGGCGATTATGACGCTGTATCATCATCTGGAGTGGTTGAGGAAGTAATCAATGATTACGATTAAATATGATAAGAAGAAGATATTTAATCTTGATCAATTAGATAGAAAGCCTCTTATCAAAGCTCTTAGAAGGGGAGCTAACGTCATCGCCAAAGCTTCACGAAAGGCATTAAACAAGAACACAGTATCTAAGCCAGGAGAAATACCAGGAAGAGATACAGGAGCGCTCCGCAAAGCTGTTAAAGTTGAGGTTGCAAGACGACCTCCGGGGCTATGGTCGGCAGTGCTTTACAAAAAGCCTGTTGAAGACAAAATGTTCTACCCTGCGCCTTTGTTTTATGGAAGACGAAAAGGTGATCTCGTCAAGCGTGTCAATCCTTTTGAGATTGAGGCAGAACGTGCAGATGATGAAGTACAGAACATTATCAGTAAGGCGATTGATGAGGAAGCAATTTAATGAAAACTTTACCAATAATCAATCAGATAAAAGCACGATGCACCGTGTTCGGCGGTCGTGTCTACGGCCTTAAGGAGTGGATTGACCTCAATCAGAAGCCTGACCTCAATCCGCGCTCAATGCCGTGCTGCTGGGTCGTATGCACTCAGGAGAGTGCTAACGAACAGACCTCAGCTGTATCTTACTATCAGACAGTTACAGCGACCTTTGATGTCTTCGTTGCAGTCCCGAAAGTTGACGCACACGGACAGGTCGGTGCAGATGCCCTTGACGATGTTGCATCATCGGTACGCAAGGCACTTATGGGTTTTGCACCTGTATCAGATAATTTTAGTGCTATGTCATATCTTGGCTTTACATTCCTTAAACCTACAGGACCATGGGCGATGATTGACATGCAGTTCAGCTCAAGTTACGAACTGAATCAGACAGATTCTCACATTCAGACAGCCATCGATGAGATGCCTAGCTTTGAGAGAACTAATCTTGACGTTGACTTCATTCGCGAGGATGGAAAGCCTGACGGGAAGATTGAATATTCAACTAAATTTAACGTTAATTAACTTAAATGGGAGTACATAATGGCTGTTTCTTTCAACACCATTCCTGCCAACGTTCGAGTACCTCTGTTTTACGCAGAGGTTGACAACAGCATGGCAAACACCGCTACTACCTCCTACAAGTCACTGCTCATCGGTCAGAAGCTGTCAACCGGCACAGCTGCTGCAGATGTTCCAGTATTTGTATCATCAGTAGCAAAAGCAAAAACCTTATTCGGTCGCGGTTCAGAACTTGCTCTTGCCGTTGAGGCTTACAAAGCTGTAGACGCATCCGGTGAACTGTGGGTAATTCCAGCATCTGTAACCGGTGTCAATGCATCATGCACTGTAACCGTTGCAGGTCTTGCACTTGCTTCAGGTGCAGTAAGCCTCTATATTGGCGGTAAGCGCGTTCAGGTGTCTGTCGCTCAGGGTGCTTCAGCATTAACTGTAGCAACCGACCTTGCAGCAGCAATCAACGCTAATTCAGACCTTCCTGTATCAGCTGAAGTTGTAGCTCCAGAAGATGAAGAGGAAGAGCCAACCTCTGTAGACGTAACTGTTACAGCAAAAGGTGCCGGCGTATACGGCAACGACATCCTGCTTCAGAGCAACTATTTAGGCACTCTGAACGGCGAGGAGAACGTATCAGGCATAACCGTAACCACTGGCACTATGACAGGTGGTACCGGCTCAATCGACTACACTGCTGCACTTGCAACTGTAAGCGCTGAAGCTTATCAGTTTATCGGCATAGCTGACGCTGATGCAACTGCTCTTGATGCCGTAAAAGTCGATATGAACGACACTTCAGGTCGCTGGTCATACGCTCGCATGCAGTTCGGTCACGTCTTTACTGCAAAACGTGGCAATAGACAGGCTCTGCTGACCTTCGGAAACTCTCGCAACGACCAGCACGCTTCTGTGTTCGGTGTTGAGCCAAAAAATCCTAACCCTGCATGGGTTATCGGTGCTTCAGCACTTGCTCGCGCTTCAGTGTTCTATCGCAATGACCCTGCAAGACCTCTGCAGACAGGTGTTCTTGTTGGTCTGACCGTTCCAAACGTTGCAGATCGCTTCAACTTCAACGATAGACAGGCTCTGCTGAGCAACGGCATCGCAACTCTGACTGTTGGCGGTTCAAATGTTATGATTGAGCGCGCAATCACTACCTATCAGCGTAACAGCTTCGGCGATGCAGACAATTCATACCTTGACAGTGCAACCTTGTACACCATCGCTTACATCATCGGTGCACTTAAGACTGCGATTACCTCTAAATATGCACGTCATAAGCTGGCTAATGATGGAACCCGTTACGGTCCTGGTCAGGCTATCGTGACCCCTAAAGTAATCAAGTCAGAACTGATAGCTCAGTACGGCAAGCTTGAGGCTCTTGGCCTTGTAGAGAATGCAGAACTGTTTGCCAAATATCTTGTTGTAGAGCGCAACGCAAATGATGTTAACCGCATTGATGTGCTCTTACCTCCAGATATTGTCAACCAGCTTCGCATCTTTGCTATGCAGGTTCAGTTCCGTCTACAGTTTGATGAGGAGTAATTAAATGGCTAATAGAATGGCTGGCGCCTGCTACGTAAAAGTAGACGGCGAGCAATTATACGTAGAAGGTTCAATCGAGTTTCCATTAACCGATGTAACCCGCGAGATGTTGACATCAACTTCCGGTGTTGTCGGCTACAAGGAGACTCCTTCAATACCTTATGTTGCTGTATCAGTATACATTGATGAGAGCTTTCCTTTTGCAACTCTCAAGAATGCGACTGATATGACTATCACAGCCGAGTGTGCTAATGGCATGGTATACACCCTGCAGGGAGCAGCTCTGGTAGGTGACATCGCATTGAATCCTATTGATGGCACTACATCATTAAGATTCGAAGGCGTCAAGGGCATCTTATCTTAAGATGAAGATAGGGGCGGTAATTCGCCCCTTATATTTTTAACTATCCGATATATTAAAGGAAATTAAGCTATGGGAATTTCATTTAATCTAACAAAACCAATCAAGAACGGCGACACTACAATCAATAAGCTTGAGCTCCGTGAACCTACAGTTGCAGACATCGAGAAGATTGGCGTGTTTGCCTACGGTGTAGATCCAAGCACCGGCTCTTTAAGTATTGATCCAAAGCAGGTGATGAGCTACCTTGTTCAGCTCTCTGCACTGCCTCCATCAACACTGAGACAGATGTCAATCAAAGACTTCGATAAGCTCAGATGGGAGCTTTTGGGTTTTTTCGGTCAATCAGAAGGCTAGACCTTCAGCAGTTCAAATTTATGGTGTCGGAGACAGCTTACTATTGGCGTACGACACCTCTTACGATTCAACAGCTGACGCTCAGCGAGTTTCTGCGCTGGCGCTCAGACATTTCAGACATCCTCAGACAGAAAGCTGAGGCTCAGCAACAGGCATCTAAGGTCAGGTAAACATGGCACTTTCAGCAAAGACAATTAAAACAATCCTTGCAATCAAGGACAATGTTTCTCCCGGCCTTAAGAACATCAATAAGAACTTCAAAGCACTCAATAAGGCTACAAATAATCTAAGCCGTAATTTAGGCAACGTTGCTAAGATGACAGTGCTTCCTCTTGTTGGCTCTTTTGCTGCCGTTGGAGCTTCCATTAAAAGCTGTGTAACCGACTTGCATGAGTACGGTACATCTCTTTTTAACACTTCAAAAGCTCTGGGCATTGCCTCAGATGATCTTGCCAAGTTCCGATATATCGCTCAGTTGAGTGGTTCGTCTGCAGAACAGATGGACGCAGGACTTAGAGTACTGAACAAAAACATTGCCAATTCAGCTGCAGGCAAGAATAAAGATTTCCTCAAGATGCTTGAGAAACTTAACATCAGCTTTAAGAACGCTGACGGAAGTATCAAGACTGCAGCACAGCTCATGCCTGAGCTTGCAGAGGCTATGAAGTCGCAGACCACACAGGCCCAGAAAGCCTACATCGCACAGACTGCCTTTGGTAAGTCAGGTGCCGACCTCATTCAGACCCTCGAGCGAGGAAAGGAAGGCTTTGCTGAACTCTCAAAAGACGCCGAGAAGTACGGCCTTGTAATCGGAGATGATGCAGTCGATGCCTCACTTGCACTTGACGATGCTCTCAATCATCAGAATGCAGCTCTCAAGGGTCTAAAGCTTACTATTGGCAGTCAGCTTATTCCGACAATAGCGCCACTCCTTGAACAAATGAATGATTGGATTGCACAGAATAGGGAATGGATTGCATCTGAGATCAATCAGGCAGTTAAAGACTTTGTTACAAGCGTTAAGTCAATTGACTTTAAAAAAGTAATAACTCAGACAGTCCAATTCGTTAAGAATTGTGCTCAACTGTTCAAACAGCTGGGCGGACTCAAGACAATCGCTATTGCTGTGGGTGCCATTTTCGGTGCCAAGCTTGTACTTGCCCTTGCAGGTGTTGTTAAGTCTATATGGACTGTAATTACAGCCGTTAAAGCTCTCACAATTGCGCTGATGACTAACCCGATTGTTGCAATTATCACAGCTATTGTGGCAGCGGTCGCAGGTCTTGCATACGCTGGCTATCTTATCTATAAAAACTGGGATTCAGTAAAAGCGTGGTTTGTTGATATGTGGGAGCAGTGGGGCGGAGTGATTAAAGTATTCAGTTTAATCTTTAGCCCTATAATCGGCGTAATTATAATTGCCGCTGAGCAGATTATTAAGAATTGGGAACCTATAAAAGAGTTCTTTATCTCTTTATGGCAGAGTATCTGCAATGCTTTTGAAGTGTACACGCAGATACTTAGTGATGCGTGGGATGGTATCTGCGCTCTTCCAAGCAAAGTCGCTGATTCGTGGGATGGTCTTAAGAACTACTTTAGAGACTTATGGGAATCTATTAAGGGATTCTTCTTTGCTCCGTTTGAGAAAGCCTCAAGGGCTGTGATAAAGAGTAAAGATTATCTAAAGAGCATCTTTTCGTTCGGTGGTGATGATGTCAAGGAGCTCTCACCAGCTGAAGCAGGTGCACTTGCCCAAACTGCATCTGACAGCACAGTAAGAGTAGATCTCAACATCAGCAAGGCTGACGGACTTGAAGTTGAAACTGAACGTACACGACAGACAGGCGGTGCCCAGTTCAACCTTGATACAGGAGCAACACGATGAGATTATTACGAAAAGCTTCATTCAACAACGTAAGCTTCGAGGTGTCGGCTGGCTCTGTATCAGTAGGTCGTAGAATCGTGACGCACGAGTTTCCTCAGCGTGACACGCCATACTCTGAAGATCTCGGTAGAGCCTACAGACAGTTTACAGTCAGTGGTTTTGTAACCGGAGCTGACTACATCGAAAAAGCAAGACGTCTGCAGGAGGCCCTTGAGTCTGACAGCAAGGGGCGTCTAATTCACCCATGGCTGGGCACTCTTGATGTCATTGTTGCCGATAAAACGACAATAACATGGGACACTGCTTCACGTCTTGCATCCTTTGATATTACCTTTATTGAACTTGGTGAGCAGAAAGACCCAAGCCTATCAAGGAGCTTCATCAGTAAGCTTAAGAGTATCGCTGATGACATCTCTGATGAGTGCTACAACTACTTTGTAGAAGCGATGGAGAGCATCGACTACTACGCTATTGTAGATGCAGTCATCAACGACAGCTGGTTTGACATCTCGAACAAGCTCAAGAACTCAGACCTTGTGCGCAACTTCGGACTTGAGGACTTGCTTGATTACACTGATACTGTTGCTGCAGAGACCCTTGGAGCAAACGCGGGTAATTTTGCAAAATTACTGCAGAATCTGCTCTCGTTAAGCGACAATACAACTGACACTCGCAACTTCAGACAGACAATCTTAAGCCTGTGCACTCTTGCCGAAAGCAAGCCATTTCAGAACCAAGGTCTGAATAGTACACAAGGTCAGGCAAACAACTGTATTAGACAGCTCTGCAGACAGACATTGATTGCTGATGTCATCGGATTATGCACGGCCGTTGGTGCATCTAACGACATATCTGCTGACGATGATGCCAAGGTCAAGTCTTATGATGAGATTGTTGAGGTTCAGAACCGCGTGCTTAAGCTTCTTGAATCTGAGATGATTGCGACAGAGGATGATGGCGGTGAGGTGTATCAGTCACTTGAAAAGGCTTACAGCTCAGTGTATCAGCATCTGTCTGTCAATATTTGTCAAAGTAAACAGCTTTACACCGATTCTGTCAAGCTGGTCTGTCCCGCTCTTAATCTTGCATACGACAGATATGAAGATGCTGAGAGAGCCGATGAGATAACTTCGCGCAACAGAATTGTTAATCCTCTGTTTGTCAGTGGAGATATAAAGGTGCTTAACTCATGAGAAAAGACACCGTTACCCTTGAAATTGATGGCGAAAAATACGAGTTTTTCACCTCAATTTCTATAAGCTCGGAGCTTAATACAACCGCAAGGAATGCAACTGTAGAGCTCACAGGTACATTGCCAACCGGTCAGATGTTCCTGCAAAAATTCACGGTAGGGCAGAGCGTCAGAGTGTATGTAGCTGATGAGCTTATGCTTACAGGTTACATCACTGCTACACCTTTCAGCTATACAGCTACAGACTTCAACGCAACAATTGCTGTGCAGAGCAGAACCATTGACATCGTTCAATGTTCACCGATGAAAGCTGGACAGACAATCGGCAGGATTAAGACTGGCAAAAACATTGTTAGGCCATCTCAGAACACTGCTTTATGCTTTCGTAATCAGACATCAAGGCAGATAGTCGCAGACCTTATCGCGCCCTATGGAGCAGGCCTTGTGATTGAGGACAGTTCAGTTCTTGCTGACAAGCGTTCCTATGACGTTGACCCTAACAAAACAGTCCTCTCAAACCTTAAGGATATAATCAATTCTGATGACCTATGGCTGTGCGATGACGAAGAAGGCAATCTTGTAGTGACGGGTAAAGCCTCAGAAGTCAGCGGTACAATATCGCTTGGCAAGGAAATCAAGAGTGGTAATGCCCGGTTTGACGGTTCTCATCTGTTCTCAGAGTGGGAAGTCATCGGACAGTCAAGTGGTAAGGGTTCAAAGGGTGGTAAGAGTATCAACTGTGCCAACGGTTCAGCAACTCTCAACTTCTCACGACCTCGCTACAAGGCAATTAAGAACGACAGTCAGTGCACTGACAGTAAGACACAGACACAGGCCGATGGTGAGTGTCAGCTTGCTCAGTCAGACTTCAGAACTGTTCAATACACTGTCCAAGGGTGGCGTGATGGTAACGGCAACTTATGGAAGATCAACCGCCTTGTGAC
>Ga0256405_10005591_pt1 | contig 21434 bp, 16 predicted proteins | sample RumenRJG_02DNA_FD_189096 | JGI IMG/M metagenome (GOLD analysis project Ga0256405, IMG submission 189096) | Bovine rumen microbial communities from Lethbridge, Alberta, Canada - RJG_02 | ecosystem: Host-associated > Mammals > Digestive system > Stomach > Rumen | place: Canada: Alberta... | reverse complement strand
CGCGGCTCAAAGCCGAAGGCTTTACTCTACGATTGTAGCAACCTTACCTGATCCAACTGTACGTCCACCCTCACGGATAGCGAACTTAAGACCCTGCTCCATAGCGATTGGGTGAATAAGCTCGATAGACATTGTTACGTGGTCACCAGGCATGCACATCTCAACACCTTCAGGGAGGTTGCAGACACCTGTAACGTCAGTTGTTCTGAAGTAGAACTGAGGTCTGTAGTTTGTGAAGAAAGGTGTATGACGGCCACCCTCGTCCTTAGTAAGAACGTAAACCTCAGCAGTAAACTTTGTGTGGCATGTTACTGTGCCAGGCTTTGTTACAACCTGACCTCTCTGGATACCATCACGGTCAACACCACGAAGAAGAAGACCAACGTTGTCACCAGCCTCGCAGTAATCCATTGTCTTACGGAACATCTCGATACCAGTACATACTGACTTAGATGTCTCTTCCTTGATACCAACGATTTCGATTTCGTCGTTGAGGTTAAGGTGACCTCTCTCTACTCTACCAGTAGCAACTGTTCCACGTCCTGTGATTGTGAATACGTCCTCAACAGGCATAAGGAAAGGCTTATCTGTCTCACGAGTAGGTTCAGGGATGTAAGAATCAACTGTGTCCATGAGCTCCATAACCTTGTCGCCCCACTCAGACTTAGGATCCTCAAGAGCCTTAAGAGCTGAACCACGAATGATAGGTGTGTCATCTCCAGGGAACTCATACTCTGTAAGAAGGTCTCTGATCTCCATCTCAACGAGGTCGAGAAGCTCAGGATCATCAACCATATCGCACTTGTTCATGAATACGATGATGTAAGGAACACCAACCTGACGAGCAAGAAGAACGTGCTCCTTAGTCTGTGCCATAACACCGTCAGTAGCAGCAACAACAAGGATAGAACCATCCATCTGAGCTGCACCTGTGATCATGTTCTTAACGTAGTCAGCGTGACCTGGGCAGTCTACGTGAGCGTAGTGTCTGTTAGCTGTCTCATACTCGATGTGAGCAGAGTTGATTGTGATTCCACGCTCTTTCTCTTCTGGAGCCTTATCGATCTGATCGAATGCAACAGCAGGTGAAAATCCTCTGTCTGCAAGAACAGTTGTGATAGCTGCTGTAAGAGTTGTCTTACCATGGTCAACGTGTCCGATTGTACCAATGTTTACGTGTGGCTTACTTCTGTCAAACTTAGCTTTTGCCATTTCTAAATATCCTCCTTAGTGAAATGTTAATAAACATTTTCATACATAATTTAACCGACTATATCGATTATATTAAAAGATTAGCGTTAAATCAAGCGAAAACTGAGATTTTACGCGTCTTTCTTTATTTAATCTGTTCATCAGCCCTTATTTGAAAGGACTTTCTCCTGAACATTCTTTGGAACTGGCATATACTTCTCGAAGAACATTGAGTAGTTACCACGTCCCTGAGTTCTTGAACGAAGGTCTGTAGCATATCCGAACATCTCAGCAAGAGGCACATGTGCTCTAACGATCTTGCCACCGCCAAGGTCATCCATACCTTCAACCTGTCCACGACGAGAGTTAATGTCACCAATAACATCTCCCATGTACTCCTCAGGCATTGTAACCTCAACCTTCATTATAGGCTCAAGAAGAACAGGTGCTCCCTTCTGCATAGCATCCTTGAACGCCATAGATCCAGCGATGTGGAATGCCATCTCAGATGAGTCTACTTCGTGGTATGATCCGTCGTATACTGTAGCATGTACACCAACAACAGGATATCCACCAAGTGTACCAGCCTTCATAGCCTCTTCGATACCTTCGCTAATTGGCTGGATGAATTCCTTAGGAATAGCACCACCAACAACTTCGCTATCGAACTGGTAAAGGTTGTCTCCGTTAGCGTCCATAGGCTCGAAACGAACTTTACAGTGACCATACTGACCACGTCCACCGGACTGCTTAGCGTACTTAGACTCAACGTCTACAGCCTTTGTAAGTGCCTCTCTGTATGCAACCTGAGGAGCACCAACGTTAGCCTCAACCTTATACTCACGAAGAAGTCTGTCAACGATGATATCAAGGTGAAGCTCACCCATACCAGCGATGATTGTCTGACCTGTCTCAGGGTTAGTGTGAGCTCTGAATGTAGGATCTTCTTCAGCAAGCTTCATAAGAGCTTCGTCAAGCTTCTGCTGACCAGCCTTAGTCTTAGGCTCGATAGCAAGCTCGATAACAGGATCAGGGAACTCCATTGACTCAAGGATAACAGGGTTCTTCTCATCACAAAGTGTGTCACCAGTAACTGTGTTCTTAAGACCAACAGCTGCTGCGATATCACCAGCATAAACCTTATCAAGGTCTGAACGCTTGTTAGCGTGCATCTGAAGGATACGTCCAAGACGCTCCTTGCTGTCCTTAGTACTGTTAAGTACGTAAGAACCTGAATTAGCTGTTCCTCTGTATACACGGAAGAATGCAAGCTTTCCAACGAATGGATCGCTGACAATCTTGAATGCAAGAGCAGCAAATGGGCCATCATCTGTGGACTCAACTTCGATCTCGTTTCCGTCCATATCAGTTCCCTTACATGCAGGAATGTCTAATGGTGATGGCATAAATTCGATTACAGCATCGATAAGCTTCTGGATACCTCTGTTCTTGTGTGCAGAACCACAGCAAACAGGGAATGCCTTACACTCGCAAGTCGCCTTACGAAGTGCTGCCTTAAGGTCTGCAACTGAAGGCTCCTCGCCCTCGAGGTACTGCATCATAAGATCCTCATCAAGGTCACAGATCTTCTCAACGAGCTCTGAGTGATAAAGCTCAGCGTCGTCCTTGAGGTCAGCAGGGATCTCACCAATTGTAACATCCTCACCCTTATCATCATTGTAGATGTAAGCCTGCATCTCAAAAAGATCAATGATACCCTGGAACTGATCCTCAGCTCCGATAGGGATCTCTATCATAATAGCATTTTTCTTAAGTCTGTTACGGATCTGCTCTACAGCGCCAAAGTAGTTAGCGCCGATGATATCCATCTTGTTGATGAATGCCATACGAGGTACGTTAAATCCGTCAGCCTGACGCCATACGTTCTCAGACTGAGGCTCAACGCCTTCCTTAGCACTAAATACACCAACAGCACCATCAAGTACACGAAGTGAACGCTCAACCTCAACAGTGAAGTCAACGTGACCAGGTGTATCAATGATGTTGATACGATGCTCTAAAGCGCCTGGCTTAGCCTTGCCGTTTTCCTGAAGTGTCCAGTGGCAAGTTGTAGCTGCAGATGTGATTGTGATACCTCTCTCCTGCTCCTGCTCCATCCAGTCCATGGTAGCAGTTCCTTCGTAGGTCTCACCAATCTTGTAGTTAACACCGGTATAGTAAAGAATACGCTCTGTAAGAGTAGTCTTACCAGCATCAATATGAGCCATGATACCGATGTTCCTGGTTCTCTCCAATGGGTATTGTCTATCAGCCAAAGGTAATTCCTCCTATAAATAATTAAACCAACGTCAATTCACAACAGAAGTGTAAAATGCGTAAGCATTTTAGAATCTGTAGTGTGAGAACGCCTTGTTTGCTTCTGCCATCTTGTGCATATCTTCTTTTCTCTTAACGGCTGCACCAGTGTTGTTGTATGCATCCATGATCTCTGAAGCGAGTCTGTCTACCATAGTCTTCTCGCCACGAGCTCTTGAGAAATTAACAAGCCAGCGAAGTGCAAGAGCCTGACGTCTATCTGGTCTAACCTCGATAGGAACCTGGTATGTAGCACCACCAATACGTCTAGCTTTTACTTCGAGAGCAGGCATGATGTTGTTCATAGCTCCCTCGAATACTTCAAGAGCAGGCTTACCAGCCTTCTCCTCTACCTGTGCGAATGCACCGTATACGATCTTCTGTGCAACGCCCTTCTTGCCATCAAGCATAACTGTGTTGACAAGCTTGGTTACAACCTTGTTATCGTATAAAGGATCCGCTAATACGTCACGTTTTACAATATGTCCTTTACGCGGCACGGTTCTTCCCTCCTTTAGTATTTCCTAAATTCATAGGTACTCACTAATTAAGTGTTCGTGCGGTTTTCTTACTGCTTATATTACGAAATAATATAGAAAAAGAATCCCAACACTATCTAATTAGATCTGTTAATAGATACAATGATTACTTGGCAGCCTTAGGTCTCTTAGCGCCATACTTAGAACGAGCCTGTTTTCTGTCGGCAACTCCTGCTGTATCAAGGGTACCTCTGATGATGTGATACCTTGTACCAGGAAGATCCTTAACTCTTCCACCACGGATGAGAACTACGCTATGCTCCTGAAGGTTGTGTCCCTCACCAGGAATGTAGCTGGTTACCTCAATACCGTTAGAAAGACGTACTCTGGCGATTTTTCTCAGAGCAGAGTTAGGCTTCTTAGGGGTAGCTGTCTTAACAGCTGTGCACACGCCACGCTTCTGAGGAGAAGCTGTTGCTGTAGCCTTCTTGTGAAGAGAGTTGAAACCCTTCTGAAGAGCAGGTGCAGTAGACTTCTTAACAGATGTCTGACGACCCTTTCTAACTAACTGGTTAAATGTTGGCATTCTTTTTACCTCCTATTTTGATATATGCATAAGACAAAGGGGCATAGTTTACCCCTTTGTCAATACACGCAATTAAGAATTATAAATACTATTATTTTCGTTGTCAACTAAATTTTTTATGGCAACTATTTATTCTTCAGAGTCAACCTCGTCGTTATCATCCTCGATATCGATGTCTTCTTTAACTGAAGCCACCTCATCGTCGAAGTCTCTTCTTCTCTTTTTGAGAATGAGCTTCTCAGGATCCTTGAAGTTAGCGTCTGTGTTAAGAGCTGTGCTTCTGTATCTCTTCATACCTGTTCCAGCAGGGATCAGCTTACCAATGATAACGTTCTCTTTAAGACCGATAAGTGGATCAACCTTACCCTTGATCGCTGCATCAGTAAGAACCTTAGTGGTCTCCTGGAATGAAGCAGCTGAAAGGAATGAGTTAGTTGCAAGAGCAGCCTTAGTGATACCAAGGATTACCTGCTTGCCTTCTGCAGGCTTCTTGCCCTCTGAGATAAGAGCCTCATTGCTATCCTCAAAGTCAAGTACATCAACAAGTGTTCCAGGAAGGAACTCAGTGTCTCCGCTTTCGTCTACCCTTACCTTCTTAAGCATCTGACGTACAATAACCTCGATATGCTTATCACAGATATCAACACCCTGGAGACGATATACTCTCTGAACTTCTCTAAGGAGATAATCCTGAACTGCACGGATTCCCTTGATCTTGAGAAGATCATGAGGATTTACAGAACCTTCTGTAAGCTCATCACCAGCTTCGATGTTTGTATCATCTAATACCTTGATACGTGATCCGTAAGGAATGAGGTAAGCCTTAGACTCGCCTGTCTCCTCATTAGTAACTACAACTTCACGCTTCTTCTTGGTATCTCTGATCTCTACATGGCCTTCAAGCTCTGAAATGATCGCAAGTCCCTTAGGCTTTCTAGCCTCGAAAAGCTCCTCTACTCGAGGAAGACCCTGTGTGATATCTCCACCGGCAACACCACCAGTATGGAATGTTCTCATAGTAAGCTGTGTACCAGGCTCACCGATTGACTGAGCTGCGATGATACCTACTGCCTCACCTACCTGAACAGCCTCACCTGTTGCCATGTTAGCGCCGTAGCACTTAGCGCAGATTCCGTTGTGTGAGCGGCATGTAAGGATTGTTCTAATCTTAACTGCCTCTACAGGACCGCCCTTACTGTTAACACCAACTGAAAGAATCTTAGCTGCTCTTGAAGGAGTGATCATGTGATTCTTCTTAACGATCACATTTCCATCCTTGTCCTTGATGGTCTCGCAAGCATATCTTCCTGTAATTCTGTCTGAAAGTGGCTCGATGGTTTCTTTTCCATCTGTAAATGCCTTAACAGTCATTCCAGGAATAACTTCCTTACCTGCACAACAGTCAACCTCACGGATGATAAGTTCCTGTGATACATCGACCATTCGACGTGTAAGGTAACCAGAGTCCGCTGTACGGAGCGCTGTATCAGAAAGTCCCTTACGAGCACCATGAGCTGACATGAAGTACTCCAGAACGTCAAGACCTTCACGGAAGTTTGACTTGATAGGAAGTTCGATCGTACGTCCTGTTGTATCAGCCATAAGTCCACGCATACCAGCCAGCTGTTTGATCTGCTGGTTAGATCCACGGGCACCGGAATCAGCCATCATGTAAATGTTGTTGTACTTATCAAGACCAGCAAGCAGCTCTTCTGTAAGCTTTTTATCTGTATCCATCCAAGTGTTAACAACTTCGCTGTAACGCTCTTCATCTGTAATAAGACCACGGCGGTAGTTTGCTGCGATAGCATCAACTGTAGCCTGTGCTTCGTCAAGGAGCTGCTGCTTTGACTCAGGCACTGTCATATCAGCGATTGAAACAGTCATAGCTGCACGAGTTGAGTAGTGATAACCTGTAGCCTTAATATCATCAAGTACTTCTGCTGTAGCGAAAGTACCATGTGTGTTGATCATCTTTGTAACGATCTGCTTAAGCTGCTTCTTACCAACCATGAAGTCAACTTCAAGCTTTAAGAAGTTCTCAGGATCAGTTCTGTCTACATAGCCAAGATCCTGAGGAATGATCTCGTTAAAGAGGAATCTTCCAAGGGTAGACTCTACAAGTCCGGAAATAACCTCGCCCTCAGCGTTCTTCTTTTCCATTCTGATCTTAACTCTTGTCTGGAGAGTGATATAACCATTCTCGTAAGCAAGAATTGCCTCGTCAACGCTCTTGAAGCACTTGCCTTCGCCCATGGCACCAGGTCTCTCCTGTGTAAGGTAGTAAATACCAAGTACCATATCCTGTGTAGGAACGTTTACAGGGCCTCCGTCTGAAGGCTTAAGAAGGTTATTAGGTGAGAGCATAAGGAATCTGCACTCAGCCTGAGCCTCAACTGACAGTGGAAGGTGAACAGCCATCTGGTCACCATCGAAGTCGGCGTTGAAAGGTGTACATGCAAGAGGATGAAGCTTTATCGCTTTACCTTCTACAAGGATTGGCTCAAATGCCTGGATACCAAGTCTGTGAAGTGTAGGAGCACGGTTAAGCATAACAGGATGCTCTTTAATTACATCCTCAAGTACATCCCAAACCTGCTCATCGAGACGCTCAACAAGCTTCTTGGCATTCTTTATATTCTGTGAAATTCCTCTGGATACAAGCTCCTTCATAACGAAAGGCTTGAACAGCTCGATAGCCATTTCCTTAGGAAGTCCACACTGATAAATCTTAAGTTCTGGTCCTACTACGATAACGGAACGTCCTGAATAGTCAACACGCTTACCAAGAAGGTTCTGTCTGAAACGTCCAGACTTACCTTTAAGCATGTCTGAAAGTGACTTAAGGGCTCTGTTACCAGGTCCTGTTACAGGTCTTCCTCTTCTACCGTTATCGATAAGAGCATCAACAGCTTCCTGAAGCATTCTCTTCTCGTTGCGAACGATGATATCAGGCGCACCAAGATCAAGAAGTCTCTTAAGTCTGTTATTTCTGTTGATGATCCTTCTGTAAAGATCATTTAAATCTGATGTAGCAAAACGTCCACCATCAAGCTGAACCATAGGACGAAGATCTGGTGGGATTACAGGGATGCAATCCATGATCATCCATGCTGGATCGTTGCCAGACTCTCTAAACGCCTCAACGACCTCAAGTCTCTTGATGATCCTTGCTCTCTTCTGGCCACTTGATGTATCAAGGCCTTCCTTAAGCTCTGCATATTCCTTCTCAAGATCAATAGCCTGAAGAAGTTCTTTGATGGACTCAGCGCCCATTCCTGCACGGAACTTTCCGCCGAACTCTTCTCTTGCATCCTGATACTCTTTCTCAGAGAGGACCTGCTTGTACTCAAGGCTTGTCTCACCTGGATCAAGTACTATGTAAGATGCAAAATAGAGAACTTTCTCAAGTACACGAGGAGAAAGGTCAAGGATAAGACCCATTCTGCTAGGTATACCTTTGAAATACCAAATGTGTGAAACAGGAGCTGCAAGCTCGATATAGCCCATTCTCTCACGACGTACGCTTGATTTTGTGATCTCTACACCGCATCTGTCGCAGACAACTCCCTTATATCTAATCTTCTTGTATTTACCGCAGTGACACTCCCAGTCCTTAGTAGGTCCAAAGATCCTTTCGCAGAAAAGACCATCCTTTTCAGGCTTAAGGGTTCTGTAGTTGATGGTCTCAGGCTTGGTAACCTCACCTCTGTTCTCATCATCTACTCTGTGAGCCCAGCTTCTGATCTTCTCTGGAGATGCAAGTCCGATCTTGATTGAATCAAATGTCATTGGCTGATAAGTCTGCTGCTGTGAAACTCTTCCACTTGAAGCTTCATTTATTGCTTTATTCATTGTTGAATCAGACATTCGTAACCTCTTTTCTATGTTTAGTCGTCAATTAACAGTTAACAATTACTCTTCGTCGAATGACCCTTCTGAATCATCAAAATCATCGGCAAAATCTTCATCTGATGCTACGTTCTCAAGCTCGCCTTCTTCATTAAAGCTCTGCTGTGTATATCCGTTAGCCTCAAATCCCTCTGATTTGTAATCGCGTCCCTGAGTATCTCCTTCGATCTCATAACGATAATCAGAATCTGTATAATCAACGCTTTCCATAATCTCTACTTCAGTGTTGTCCTCACGAAGTACCTTGATATCAAGACCAAGTGACTGGAGTTCCTTAAGAAGAACCTTGAATGATTCTGGAACACCAGGATCAGGAATGTTGTCACCCTTGATAATTGCTTCGTAAGTCTTAACACGTCCGATAACATCGTCGGACTTAACAGTAAGAATCTCCTGAAGTGTATAGGCTGCACCGTAAGCTTCCAGTGCCCAAACCTCCATCTCACCGAAACGCTGTCCACCGAACTGAGCTTTACCACCAAGTGGCTGCTGAGTTACAAGTGAGTAAGGACCAGTTGAACGAGCATGGATCTTATCGTCAACCAGGTGGTGGAGCTTGAGGTAATGCATGTGTCCGATTGTTGTAGGTGAGTCAAACTTCTGACCTGTTCTACCATCACGGAGCTGAACCTTACCATCTGCATGGATTGGTACACCCTTCCAGAGTTCTCTGTGATCTCTGTTCTCATAGAGGTATGTCATTATTTCAGGATGAACGAGGTCTTTATACTTAGCCTCGAACTCTTCCCATGAAGTATTAACATAATCATTGGCAAGCTCAAGAGTATCCTGAATATCAATCTCGTTAGCTCCGTCAAAGATAGGAGTTGCAATATTGAATCCAAGTGCCTTAGCAGCAAGTGAAAGGTGGATCTCAAGGACCTGACCAATGTTCATACGTGAAGGTACGCCCAACGGGTTAAGCACGATATCAAGAGGTCTACCGTTAGGAAGATATGGCATATCCTCAATAGGAAGTACTCTTGAAACGACACCCTTGTTACCATGACGACCAGCCATCTTATCACCAACAGAAATCTTTCTCTTCTGAGCGATATAGATGCGAACTGCCTGATTAACACCAGGTGAAAGCTCGTCGCCATTTTCTCTTGTGAATACCTTGGCATCAACTACGATACCGTACTCACCATGAGGAACCTTAAGAGATGTATCTCTAACTTCTCTTGCCTTCTCACCGAAGATTGCACGAAGAAGTCTCTCCTCAGCTGTAAGCTCTGTCTCACCCTTAGGTGTAACCTTACCTACAAGGATATCACCGGCGCGAACCTCTGCACCGATACGGATAATTCCGCGATCGTCAAGGTCCTTAAGAGCATCATCGCCGACACCAGGAACATCACGAGTGATCTCTTCTGGTCCGAGCTTAGTCTCTCTAGCCTCTGCCTCGTACTCTTCAATATGTACAGATGTAAATACATCGTCACGAACAAGTCTCTCTGAAAGGAGAACAGCGTCCTCGTAGTTGTAACCTTCCCAAGTCATGAATCCGATGAGAGGGTTCTTACCAAGACCAAGCTCACCCTGTGAAGTTGAAGGGCCGTCTGCAATAACCTGTCCAGCCTCAACGTGATCGCCCTTAAATACGATTGGTCTCTGGTTGTAGCAGTTACTCTGGTTAGATCTCTGGAACTTGATAAGGTGATACTCTTCCTTCTCACCATCATCGTATGTCATCTGGATAAGCTTACTATCTACGAAATCGATAGTTCCTGCTTTTCTGGCAACAACACAAACACCAGAGTCAACAGCAGCCTTTCTCTCCATACCTGTTCCAACGGCTGGCGCCTCAGTAGTTAAAAGAGGTACTGCCTGACGCTGCATGTTTGATCCCATCAGCGCACGGTTAGCATCGTCGTTCTCAAGGAATGGAATAAGTGCTGTAGCAACTGAGAATACCATACGAGGAGATACGTCCATGTACTCAAACATTGTCTTAGGATACTCAGATGTCTCATCCTTATATCTTCCTGAAGCGTTCTTCTTCTTGAAGTGTCCCTCTTCATCAAGAGGTGTATTAGCCTGAGCTACATGGTAGTTATCTTCTTCATCAGCTGTAAGGTACTCAACCTCATCTGTAACCCTTGGGTTCTCAGGATCAGTTCTGTCTACCTTACGGTAAGGTGCCTCAATAAATCCATAGTCATTTACTCTTGCATAGCTTGCAAGGGAGTTGATAAGACCGATGTTAGGACCTTCAGGTGTCTCGATAGGACACATACGTCCATAGTGTGTATAGTGAACGTCTCGAACCTCGAATCCAGCTCTGTCTCTTGAAAGACCACCAGGACCAAGAGCTGAAAGACGTCTCTTGTGTGTAAGCTCGCCAAGAGGGTTGTTCTGATCCATGAACTGTGAAAGCTGTGATGAACCGAAGAACTCCTTAACTGCTGCCTGTACAGGCTTGATATTGATAAGAGTCTGAGGAGAAACTTCCTCTGTATCGTGAGTTGTCATTCTCTCACGAACTACTCTCTCAAGTCTGGAAAGACCGATGCGGTACTGGTTCTGCAAAAGCTCACCAACGCAGCGTATACGTCTGTTTCCAAGGTGATCGATATCATCATCGTTACCAATACCATACTCAAGATGGATATTGTAGTTAATAGAAGCAATGATATCTTCCTTGGTAATATGCTTAGGAATAAGCTCATGAACTCTCTTCTTGAGTGTCTCTGCAAGACCCTCAGGATCATTCTTGGCTGTGTACTCCTCTAAGATCTCTTTAAGAACTGGATAATAAACGTTCTCATTAATTCCAAGTTCAGCTGGATCACACTCGATAAAGTGTGTGATATCAACCATCATATTAGAAAGAACCTTGACGTTGCGCTCCTCTTCCTGAAGGATTACATAAGGAATAGCACTGTCCTGGATCTCTGTTGCAAGAGCACGGTCAACCTTAGTGCCTGCAGCTGCGATCATCTCGCCAGTTGTCTCATCTACAACGTCCTCAGCAAGAACATGTCCGCTGATACGATTCTTGAAATGAAGTTTCTTATTAAATTTATATCTACCAACCTTAGCAAGATCATATCTTCTAGGGTCAAAGAACATTGCGGTGATAAGGCTTTCTGCACTTTCTACAGAAAGAGGCTCACCAGGACGGATCTTTCTGTACAGCTCAAGAAGACCGCTCTGATAATCTGTAGAAGAATCCTTAGAAAAGCTTCCCTGGATCTTGGGCTCATCGCCAAAGAGTTCAAGGATCTCTTCATTGGTTCCAATTCCGAGTGCTCTAATAAGGACAGTAACAGGTACCTTCCTTGTTCTGTCTACTCTTGCGTAGAATACGTCATTAGGATCGGTTTCATACTCAAGCCATGCACCTCTGTTAGGGATAACAGTACAAGCCATGAGTTCTTTACCGATCTTGTCATAGGTTATATCGTAATAGATACCGGGGGAACGTACGAGCTGGCTGACAATTACACGCTCTGCGCCATTGATAACGAAAGTTCCGGTAGCTGTCATAAGAGGAAGATCGCCCATGAAAATCTCATGCTCTGTGATCTCATCCTTCTCCTTGTTGTGAAGACGAACTTTTACCTTCAATGGAGCTGCGAATGTAGCATCTCTCTCTTTACACTTCTCAATAGTGTTCTTGTTCTTGTCGATCTCATCCTCACAAAGCTTGAAATCAACAAATTCCAGACTGAGCTTGCCGCTATAGTCCTCAATTGGAGAGATATCGTCGAAGACTTCCTTCAAGCCTTCGTCAAGAAACCACTGATATGAGTTCTTCTGAACTTCGATCAGGTTAGGCATCTCCAGGACTTCCTTCTGGCGCTGGAAACTCATACGAAGATTCTTACCAGAGCCGGTAGGATGTAATCTGTTTTTTTCCATTGACATTTCACCCCGTTCTTTATATTTTTTAGTGGATTAGTGAGGTCCAAAACAAAGCACACTAAAAAAGTGCGCAAAAAGTCCCACTGCACCACAATAGTGCATTGTCCATTATACGACCAAGAAAAAGCACTGTCAAGAAGTTTTTTCAAAATAAAAGACCGGGCATGCATCGCATGTCCGGCCTCGTTAAGCAAAACTTATTTAAGAGTAACCTTAGCACCCTCAGCCTCAAGCTTAGCCTTGATATCATCAGCCTCAGCCTTAGCTGCGTTCTCCTTAACCATCTTAGGAGCTCCATCAACGAGATCCTTTGCTTCCTTAAGTCCAAGACCTGTAAGCTCACGAACAACCTTGATAACCTTAACCTTGTTAGGACCAACCTCTGTAAGCTCTACGTTGAACTCAGACTTCTCTTCTCCAGCTGCTGCTCCGCCTGCTGCAGGACCTGCAACTACAACGCCTGCTGCTGCAGATACGCCAAACTCTTCCTCGCAAGCCTTTACAAGATCGTTAAGCTCGAGAACTGTAAGCTCTTTGATAGCATCGATAAATTCTGCTGTTGTTAACTTTGCCATTATATTTTCCTCCATATAATTAGTAATTTTCAATAAATAAAAGTTAGTTTACTGCAAAGAGTAAATTACTCTGCTGCAGGTGCTTCTGCTGCTTCAGCTGCTGGAGCCTCTGCTGCAGGTGCCTCAGCTGTCTCAGCTGGAGCTGGTGCTGCTTCTTCTGCAGGAGCAGCCTCGCCACCTTTCTCTGCGATCTGATTGATAACGCGAGCGAAGTTTGCGATAGGTGACTGCATAGAACCAAGCAATCTTGAAAGAAGAACTTCTTTTGCAGGGATAGTTGCGATCTCAGCCATAGCAGCTGCATCGTAGAACTTACCCTCGATTACACCACCCTTAATCTCAAGAGCCTTAGCCTTCTTAGCAAACTCATAAAGTACACGAGCTGGTGCTGCAGGATCTGTCTCTGAAACAGCCATTGCTGAAGGACCATTTAAGAGATCCTTGAGCTGCTCGAAGTCAGTTCCCTGGAAAGCGAAGTTCATCATTGTGTTCTTGTACACCTTGTATGTTACGCCTTCTTCACGAAGCTTCTTACGAAGCTCTGTATCCTGCGCAACAGTAAGTCCGCGGTGATCTACAAGTACGAGTGCCTGAGCATCTTTGATCTTTGCTGAGATCTCTTCTACTACAGGTTTCTTAAGTTCAACCTTTGCCATCTTTTTACCTCCTTATAGAATTTTACCGCCGAAAGACAGGATTTCGCTTGCGAAATCCCGCGCGCGAAGCTGCGCATCAAGTTTTTTATATCATTTATGATATAAAAAAACCCCTCGAAGACATCGAGAGGCATAAAAGTCTAATTCAAACTTTTCCTCGGCAGGCGATCTCTCATTACGTTCCTTGCGGAACACCTGCTGTCTTCGGCATGGCGTCTTTTCTGACGACCTTGTATAAGTTAACATATAGACCATATATTGTCAAGCACTTTTTATTTTGAACTTATGTATCCATTTCCATCTATGTTCACACCAGGAGACATTGCGGCCATCTCATTAAGGATCCTGCTATATTCTGCTCCAGTTGCCTCAGTAACTGCGCAGCCGCTCTGGATCGCTGGCACAAACTGAAGATTGACTGTTCCATCCTTATGAAGTGTAGTTAAGATCATTCCTGTATCAAGGGTCTTGGAATTGAAGATGTAATTACCAAGACTGTAGACAACTGGCACCCCATCAACATAATCTATTTTCTGAAGGACGTGAGGATGTGAGCCTATAATCAGATTGGCTCCTGCGTCCGCGATCTCTTTTGCCTGATCCCTCTGAAGGTAATCTATCTCAGTAGTACTCTCTGTTCCCCAGTGGATGAATACTACCACATAGGCGTTTCTCTCTCTGGCCTCTCTTACTTTTTCTAATAGAAGAGAGTCGTTAAGGCATCTGAATACTCCCGGTGAAGTTTCTGTTGCTCCTTTTGTATCCGGGTTATCAAGTCTCTCTATCTGAGTGGCACAGATGATGGCAATCTTCATTCCATTATCCGTTATATAGTAAACCGGGTGAGAAGCCTGCTCAATTGTGGCTCCTCCTCCAACATAGTCAACTCCAACACTGTCAAGAGCTGCCATCGTATCAAGAAAAGCCTGCTGGCCATAGTCGTACGCGTGATTGTTAGCTATCCCCACGATATCCACACCCATGGTATTGAGGATAGATGCACTCTCAGGGGCTGCTCTGAAGGTGTAGGTCTTTCCCTCTGTAGGAGTTCCCCCATTGGAATAAGGGAATTCATTGTTGACCATCATTATATCCACGCCCCTCATCTTTTCAAGAAGGCTCTGTCCAATTACTCCCTCTGCTGTGTTGCCAGCTCTCCTGAACGCATCCCCAACAGCGTAGCCTGTATCGAAAAGAATGTCACCCGCAAATCCAATGGTGACTGTATCCTCATCTCCAGCTCCAATTACATGAGTGTAATCCTCATCACCCTCAAATATAACTGCTGCCTTGTGAGCAGACTCCTCGTCTGTAACTGCTGCATTCATGGCAATTCCAGCTTCCGGAATTGCTTCCCACTTACTTGCGAAAAGAGATTGCTGACTGCTGCCAGACTGTTTATAACTCTTCACAATAAAAAGAGCTGGGATACCTATCGCCAGCACAACAGCAAAAGTCATCAGAAAAGCCATCGTCTGTGGCTTCTGCATAAGTTTCTTTATACTGATATTATCAGTCCAATGGTCCTGATCGTAATAACCCTTTTTCCTCATGGCTATAAGTATACCACAACATATTGTACCTTTCCAGTTTTGAGGCACAAGAAAAGCGGACCACCGAAGTGATCCGCCTCAAGTTCACAAACTTATATATCGCACCCTTCGGATGCGATCCCGCGAGCGTCGTCATATGGACATGCAAGCATGTCCACATTCCTCGTGCTTACGCGAGCATTAGTACTTGTTAGCAACAACCTTGACACCAGGTCCCATTGTTGTAGCAAGTGTGATGCTCTTTAAGTACTGTCCCTTAACTGATGAAGGTCTAGCCTTTGTGATAGCATCCATAAGAGCGTTGAAGTTCTGCTCAAGCTGCTCCTCTGTGAAAGATGCCTTTCCAACTGGAACGTGGATGATGTTAGCCTTGTCAAGTCTGTACTCGATCTTACCAGCCTTGATATCAGCGATAGCCTTAGCTACATCCATTGTTACTGTACCAGCCTTAGGGTTTGGCATAAGACCCTTAGGTCCAAGTACCTTACCAAGACGTCCTACAACGCCCATCATATCAGGTGTTGCAACTACAACGTCGAAATCAAGCCATCCATCATTCTGGATCTTAGGAATAAGCTCCTCGCCACCAACATGATCTGCGCCTGCTGCCTGAGCCTCGTCAAGCTTTGTTCCCTTAGCGAAAACAAGAACCTTAACTTCCTTACCTGTTCCGTTAGGGAGAACAACAGCGCCTCTGATCTGCTGATCAGCATGACGGGAATCACATCCTGTTCTGATGTGAGCTTCTACTGTCTCATCAAACTTTGCAGTAGCTGACTTCTTAACAAGAGAAATAGCTTCTGCAGCTTCATACTGCTGAGTCTTATCGATAAGCTTAGCAGCTTCTACATATTTCTTTCCGTGTTTCATCTCTCATCCTCCATCAGTCTTCTACTACGATTCCCATGCTACGTGCTGTTCCAGCGATCATGCTCATAGCACCCTCAATGTCAACTGCATTAAGGTCAGGCATCTTGGTCTCTGCAATCTTTCTAATATCTTCCTTAGAAACTGTTGCAACCTTTGTCTTGTTAGGAACTCCTGAACCCTTCTGGATCTTTGCTGCCTTCTTAAGAAGAACTGCTGCAGGTGGAGTCTTTGTGATGAATGTGAAACTTCTGTCTGCATAAACTGTGATAACAACAGGGATGATAACGTCACCCTTATCTGCTGTCTGTGCGTTGAACTGCTTTGTGAATTCAACGATGTTTACACCATGCTGACCAAGTGCTGGTCCAACTGGTGGTGCTGGTGTTGCTTTACCAGCCTGGATCTGTAACTTAATATATCCTTCGACTTTCTTTGCCATTCTGGCACCTCCTGAAAATATGTGGTCGGCGTGGCATTCCTCCCGGGAAATCCAGGTACCACTCCCACTCCAGTGACATGCTCATAAAATGAGCTATATATTCACGCGCCAAAGCGCATAAATACCAAATTATGAATCTATCTTGCGAACCTCTGCAAAACTGATCTCTACAGGTGTCTCTCTTCCGAACAGATCTACGTTGATGGTAGCAGTCTGTTTTCCGAAATCCATTCTCTGTACAACTCCTGCAGTATCCTTCCAAACACCAGCGATAACTGCAATCTCATCACCAACACCAAAGTTAACAGATACTGTATCTGTCTTGATGCCAAGTGGCTTGATTTCTGCATCAGTAAGTGGAACCGGCTTGGATCCGGGTCCTACGAAACCTGTAACGCCTCTTGTGTTTCTTACAACATACCAGGTTTCATCATTCATATCCATGTTTACAAGAACATATCCAGGGAACATCTTTCTCTGAACATTCTTTCTTGCACCATTCTTGACCTCAACAACATCCTGAAGAGGAACTCTTACCTCAAGGATCTTGTCCTGAAGATGTCTGTTCTCGATTGTCTTCTCAAGATTGGCCTTAACTTTGTTCTCGTATCCAGAATAAGTATGAACAACGTACCAATGAGCATTCTCATTCTCAGTGGCAGCGCCTGCTCCTGCATCAGTGCCTAGATTCTCTGCATCTGATAATACCTCATCAGATACTGTCTCGGCGGAACTTAGAGCATCCTGCTCTAGATTCTTTTCCATTTCTTCTGACATATTATCTCCTTTAAATTAGAAAATGGAAGTTACAAAATTCATTCCATATTCAAATGCATAGTCCAATACAGCGATCAGAGCGCAACAAATAACAGATACCACAACAACTGCTGTTGTCTGCTTGGTAACATCGTCCTTTGTAGGCCATATGATCTTTCCAAACTCTGCTTTTACACCCGTGAAGAAACTTTTGATCTTTTCCATGTATTATCTACCTCTATTAATAAGGACGGATTACTTTGTTTCCTTATGTAATGTATGCTTTTTGCAGAATGGGCAGTACTTCTTCATCTCTACACGATCAGGATGTGTCTTCTTATCCTTAGTTGTGTCATAGTTACGATTCTTGCAATCTGTGCATGCTAATGTGATTCTTGTACGCATTATTTCACCTCCGCGCGTTAATAAATTGTCCATTTTTGCGCATAAAAAAAAGACATAAATCTCTTGTCGCTTGTCCAATATATCATAGACTTTTAGCTGCGTCAACACATTTTTTAATTATATACCACTTCCCTTTGAATAAAGAAACTAAGAAGGAACAAAACACAATCCACCGGGATCTTCACAAGAGCTTCAGAAGCTCCAGGAACAAGGCTGTGGAAAAAGCTTACCAGAGCCCCGCTAAGCAGCATGATGCACACTGCCAGAAGGAAATATCTCACAGCCGCCCTGATCCTGCTGCCCTTTCCGCGAAATACCACCCGGTAATTAATAAGAAAGTTATACACAGCTGAAATGATCCTGGCAAAAATAGTTGAAACCATGATATATCCAATTGCCAGAGGAACGTTTTTAAGCGCAGCACAAAAAATGCTAAACAGCACTATATCCACAACACTTGAAGATAGCGACGACACTAAAAACTTTAAAAATACAGTATAGATCCTGACTGAATCCTTGATAGGATTGAAATGGCTTGACCTGTTTTCTTCTAAATAAATAGTATTGATCGGTACCTCTTTTATCCTGATGCCAAGTTCCTTTGTGTCAAGGAGCATATTGGTCTCAAATTCAAACCTCTCTCCCTTTTCAGTCAAAAGAAATTTCATAAAGTCCGAAGATATCCCTCTAAGTCCCGTCTGTGTATCACTTATGCCAATTCCCACAAGGAACTTCATAACCTTGCTGGTGAGCTTGTTTCCAAAAACAGATCTGGCTGGAATTCCTGACTGATCAAAATCTCTGACTCCAAGTACAAGAGCCTTAGGATCCTCCAAAAGTGCCTGCATGCATTTCCTGATGTCTGAAACAGCATGCTGTCCATCTGAGTCTGCAGTCACAACACCAATAAGATCCTTGTATGTGCCAAGACAGTAATTAAAAGCAGTTTTCAGCGCTCTTCCCTTGCCCATATTAACAGCATGATCAAGAACAATTACCCCTCTTTCTCTGACTGCTTCAAACAGATGACCGTAGGAGCCCTCATCAGAGCCATCATTGACAACGATCACTGGCTCCACACCTTCAGCGCAAAGTTCATCCAAAAGTTTTATTAACTTCTCGTCCGGCTCATATGCCGGTATGATAACTGGTATCTGTCCACCCATCAATTTCCAACTTCCGCCAGGCTATACACAACTCCCGGCCTGTACTCTCCATTTTTTATAATTTCAGAAAAGACTTTTTCAGACTCACCTGTTTCATCTTCTACATATATATATTCTGCATGACTCGCCCTTATTTTGTCCATAATGGACTGCGGAGTATCTGCCTCTGCAAGGTAATCAGCATACACCAGTGGAACCGGTGAAGCCTCTTTATTTATATAGGCATTGTGAACCCAGTAATAATCGTGGCCATTTCTGAATATCAGCACTCTCTTTCCGAAGTAGCGCTCATCACTTACTGCCCCGGCTATTTTGCGTCCCTCATCACCTACCATATCTGATACACCAGCCACATCATCAGAAAGAGTAGCTCTGTATCCAGCAAGATATTTATACACTCCAGTGTAGTCAGCCGTCAAAAAGATGAACAAAAGCATCAAGGTCGCTGCAATTCTATAACTCTTGCCACTCTTTCTCTTAAGCCTGTTAAACATGATCCCTGACAGCAGGTAGAAACTTCCCAAAGTAAATGGTGCACAGTACCTGGCTATTGATATTCCCATGGCAAAAGCATTAAGGTACTGGTCTTCTCCCTGGAATATAGAGATATGAGCAAGGAACACTATTCCATATGCGATAAGTCCCGTTATCAGGGTGAAAAGAGCTATCTTTTTAGTCTCTATTCTCCCAAGTATTTTCATATTATAAAGAATAAAAACAAAGAAAAATATAAGCAGCACTGCTGCCAAAGCGGACAGATCAACAGTAAAGTTGTGATCTGAGTGCATTGGTTCAAAGACAAATCCTTCAGCAAAAAACTTTAGTTTATCCCCAGTGTTGTCAGGAGCTGTATAGCTGCCTGAAGTTGCCATTTTTATGGAAGCTCCGGTAAGCTTTGCAACTCTTCTGTTTATCAGACAAAAGATACTCCAGCTTCCAAAAAAGGCTCCCGCTCCAAAAACAGATGCCCATATAGCTTTATCTCTTTTGCCCATCAGCAGATAAAACACAAGAGCAAACAAAGTCCACTCAAATCCAACAGTCTTGGTAAGAAGCAGAACTCCTGCATAAAGAGCTATCCTTGCAAAGTAAAAGAAATTCCCATGGCCGCTGCTGTCATATATCGCAAGAAGGAGCGCTCCGTAAACTATTGCCATTGTCACATCAGCTGGAGTTCCGTAGTAGATGATACCGTTAAACACTCCAGGAATTAAAAGTGCCGCAATGACAAAGACCAGCGAAACAGCCCATTTTGCAACTTTTCCTGCTTTTGCGCCATCTGTATATTCCTTGATCTTTCCAAGGAGAGGTAAAAGAAATACTCCATTCAGGCAAAAATATCCAAGAAACTGGAGGCTCTCCGTATATTCTTTTCCCCTGATCTGTAAAAACAGCCACTTAGCAATTGAAGTAACTGGCGGATAATCACCAAACTCAGGCGATACGTTTCCATATTTTCCAGGAAATCCATTAAGGTAAAAAAGCTGCTTGGCATCCGTGGACCAGAAATTGATATCATCCCACCAGGTAAAGGCCATATCTTTAGTGGCGATCCCCACAAGGAACGTAATAAGAACAAACCATATAACATAAGGGTCTGCTATCAGCTTCAGGATATTCAAAAGTTCTGTAAGACCATTTCTCCCTGTTCTTCTGGCCTTAAAAAAAACATTTGCCACCACAAGGCAGATAACAATGATCGCAATTGCAGCCACAATCTTCATTCCTCTAAAGAATGCCAGAACGTAAAGCGTAAGTATAAGAGCTGCAAAAAATACTGTAATAACATCAAGAATATTCTTTTTATATCGAAGCGCCACGGTTCCTGATAATAGCAAAAGCGCCAAAATCACTATAAACAACATGCAAATCTTTTCCTTTTAATACCTTATTATCCTTTACATAATAATATACCCATGCAAAAAAGCACAACCAATTCTTAAGTTTCTATTAAATCTACTAAAAAGCGAATATATATGTTGACATTTGACGCCAATTAAGTAAAATGAAAGTAACTAAACGCGGCTAGATATGCCCTCGTGCGATAGATACCAAAGGATTGGTAGAGAGTAAGGACTCGTACGTATATCATGGAAGAAAGGAGGGGCATTATGGCAGGCATTTCTCTAAATGGTGCTTATAACCATTTCATACAGGATTATGTATCCAAAGATGTTACACAGGCCGACGCCCATCGTAAGGATGAGCTTAGGGATGTGTATAAGTCTATTGCAAAAATAAACAAAAAATCCCCTCTTTATCTTTTAACAGACGACGACAGTTCCAGAAACGATGCTATAGATATAAAAGAAAAAGCACGTCAGCTCCAGGGCAGTATCAGAAGGCTCAGTGATCACGAAGACAAATCTTCATTGAACCACTCCTCTGCTTTTACTACTGACGAGGACAAGGTAAGTGCTTCTTATATAGGCAAGACTCCGGAAGAGGATATTGGAAACATTGAATTTGACATTGAGGTAAGCCAGCTTGCCAGCAGTCAGGTCAACAAAGGAAGATTCCTTCCTAAGGATTCAACCGGACTTCCAGCTGACAACTACGCATTTGATGTCAGGATCGATGGTCAGGAATACGAGTTCCAGTTCAGTATATATAATAACGACAAGAACATCGACGTACAGCAAAAGCTTGAAAAGCTCATA
>Ga0256405_10005590_pt1 | contig 21441 bp, 20 predicted proteins | sample RumenRJG_02DNA_FD_189096 | JGI IMG/M metagenome (GOLD analysis project Ga0256405, IMG submission 189096) | Bovine rumen microbial communities from Lethbridge, Alberta, Canada - RJG_02 | ecosystem: Host-associated > Mammals > Digestive system > Stomach > Rumen | place: Canada: Alberta... | reverse complement strand
TACTCGAAGAGTTATCAACTGATTCTGAGGCATTGTCTCAGGCAATCCACAAAGATAAAATTTAAAATTCAGCACTTTTCACAAAGATGTGGTAGGGTGTGAACTGTAACTTCAGACCCAATAAATCATGCACCAATACAGCTTGCTGTAATTGCTGTTTTGATTTATTGGGTTAAGAGGGGCGATAATTGAAGTGCCGCGCTAGCGGTGCTTCGTAGATTGTCGCTTTGCGAAGCAATGCGACTCGCCTTGCGCGAAGCGCAACTATAATGGCGTGGGTATCAAATCCCCCTTGAGCCCACTACATGAGAGATGCGCTAGCATCTCGAATGCGTGGGCGTGAGCAGTAAACCTAACAACTGTTTTAGTTGCATTTTCCGGAAATCGGTGCTATTATCTCCTTTAAAGAATACGTTCACGGACAATATAAGCATTCCGGAGGATAAGATATGCGCATAATAACCATAAGCAGACAATTCGGTTCAGGAGGGAGAGAACTGGGCAAGCGCCTCTCAGATGTAACCGGATACGACTATTACGATAAGGAAATAATCACTGCGCTTGCCGCGGAAGAAGGACTTCACCCCGACAACGTGCAGCGCATTCTTTCATCACACGGCTGGAGCAGCTATCCCTTAAACTACGGCAGTCAGTTCCGGGCATCCATCCATCACGATTCTTTTCAGGCGACAGAGCTCCTTGTAAAGCAGCGTAGGATAATAGAAAAAATCGCTAAAGCGGGCAACGACTGCATTATTGTAGGCCGTGACGCGGATATTATTCTTGCGGACTACAGCCCTCTTAGAATCTCCATCTGCGCTGACTTTGAGGAGAGGCTTGCCAGGTGCATGCGCTTTGAAGAAAAAAAGCCCGCAGATGAGCAACTGACAAAGAAACAGGTCGCATCCAACATAAAAAGGATTGACAGAGAACGTAAAAGCACCAGAGAAGTTCTGACAGGAAAGCAAATTTCCGATTCCAGTACCTTTGATCTTACGATAAATACAGGAAAATGGAACATGCAGAGCCTTGCGGAGGCAGTAGCTGACTTTTCGGGCAGGTGGTTTAGGCAGGAGAATTCATGAATACCAGTAAAGAAGCAAAGAACGACCTTACAGAAGGAACCGTGTGGAAAAAGCTTATTGTTTTTTTCCTTCCAATAGCCGCGGGTACCATTATCCAGCAGCTCTATAACGCGGTAGACGGACTTGTCGTGGGCAGATTCGTGGGGACAACCGCGCTTGCCGCGGTTGGCGGAAGCGCAGCCCAGATAATAAACGTACTGGTGGGATTTTTCGTTTCCATGACCGCGGGGGCGGCTGTAGTAATAGGGCAGATATATGGGGCCGGCAGAAGAGAGGATCTGAAGAATGCCATAGGAAACGCCGTAGCAGCTCTCACCGCAATCGGAATCCTGCTTATGATCTTTGGTATCGTTGCCGCGAGAGGAATGCTTATACTAATGAAGACAACTCCGGATACCTTGGATGATTCTGTACTTTACCTCAGAATCTATTTTATCGGGGTTCCCTTCATTATGGCGTTAAACATGGAATCGGCCATATTGAGGGCTCTTGGAGATTCCATACACCCATTTATCTATATGATCGCGGGGTGCTTATTAAATATCGTGCTTGATATTGTCTTCGTGGTAGCCTTCCACTGGGGAGTCGCGGGTGTGGCAATTGCCACTATCCTTGCCCAGGTTCTTAATATGGCGCTGCTTACCCTGCAGCTTATGAATACGAAGGAAGTATACCGCGTGACCTGGCGTGACTTAAAGCTTAGGGGCGTCTATCTTTCAAACATGATGAGGCTCGGAATCCCCGCAGGTCTTCAGTCATCCATGTACAGCGTATCAAATATGATCATTCAGATTGCGGTCAACACCCTGGGCACTACCGTTATTGCGTCCTGGGCCATGTCTTCGAAAACAGACGGCTTCTACTGGGCGGTCACAAACGCCATGGGAGCAGCTATCACAAGCTTCGCGGCGCAGAATTACGGAGCGGGAAAATATGACCGCGTAAAGGAATGCGTAAAGCAGAGCATGATCATGCACATTACGGGAACCGTGGCCATAAGTGCCATACTGCTCTTTACAAGCATCCCGATTCTCCGCCTTCTGACTCCTGATGAAGCTGTCGTGGCGACGACCTTTCAGATTATGACCTATTTCGTCCCATTTTATTTTACCTGGTCACCTGTAGAGGTACTTTCCGCTGTGCTTCGCGGCGTCGGTGATGCAGTTAAACCGGTAATTATCATAGGCGTGACAGTCTGCCTCTTCAGGGTAATATGGATTATCACGGTATTTGGACAGGTCCATACACTATTTTCCCTCTGCGTGTCATATCTCATATCATGGACACTTGCCGGGATCTCGCTGATCATATATTACAAGAGAGGCGGGTGGAACAGGCAAAGCGGCAGGATTATTGACAAATAATTACATATTAGCTTCAAGAGCTATAACATCCTCAAAATGCCTCCCTCAAAAGCAGAGGGTCTGACACCATCGGAGTCAGACCCTCTTTACCTATATCACATACATGTATATCCACCGTCAACAGGAACCATGATTCCTGTTACATAGGAAGAAGCCGGTGAAGATAGGAACAGCGCTGCTGTATCCAGTTCTCCCTCCTTGCCATACCTTTCTTCCGGAATCATGGTTTTTGCATTTGCCTGGAAGAAGTCAGAATCCAGGGTTTCTCTGGTGAGATCTGTGTAGAAATAACCCGGGCAAATCGCATTTACGGTTATTCCATATTTGCCCCACTCTGCCGCCAATGCACGAGTAAGGTTTACGACTCCGCCTTTTGCTGCATGATAAGGAGCGGATCCGGCAATTTTATTTCCTACAAGACCATACATGGAAGCAATATTGATAACACGTCCGAATTTTGCCGGAATCATCGCTTTTTTTGCTACAGCTCTTGCAACACGAAATGTTCCAAACAGGTCGATATTCATTTCATTGCCGAACTGCGCGTCTGTAATGTCCTCAGCCGGAGCCACGGCACCGGTCCCTGCATTATTGATCAAAATATCAATACGGCCGAATTTTCCCATTACTTTGTCAACGGCCTCATTTACCATGTCTGTATCGGTAATGTCACACTTCACCGGGAATGTCTCGACACCAAAATCCTCTGTGATTTCCTTTGCGACAGCCTCCAGCTTCTCCATGCGGCGCGCAAGCGGAACAATCTTGCACCCTTGGCTTGCCAGCGCCTTTGCCATCTGAACACCCAGCCCTGCTGAGCATCCGGTAACAATGGCAACACGATCATTCAGATCAAAGTAATTTTTCATTGTAAACCTCCTTTGGTTTGAGAAAAAATTAATGAGTCCCTATTTGACATACTCCCACGACTAAAGTCGTGGGATTCTTAAGGAAACTGCTATTTAAGTTTCCACCTGACTTTTGTCAGGCAAGCTTTATCCTTAATGGATGTGCCAAGCATCCACTAGACGGTAGCGAAATATCACATCCGTTTACCTTTGCTTTGCGTAAGATATTTGCCGCGCCATTGACATCAGCGTTAAGCAACGTGCCATCAGAGGATTTGTAAAGTCCCCTATACACCCGTTTGCCACTAAATGTACCCGTGTATGGCTGTTCTGTATACTGAATGTTATATCGTTCACATAGGTACTGAAGGCTTTGGCGTAAATCTCCAAGTGGCAGCTGTACAAAGTTTTGATTGTTCCTTTGACCAAGGTTAGCGTTACGTTTAAAATCTTCGTTGTAGCCAACGACAATAGTCCCGATATCATTGCTTATACAATAGTTTACGATACAGCGAGCTGACTTCCGGATGCAATCCTTTACCTTGTTGTTGCGTTTAAAGTTAAGTAAAGCTATACGTTTTGTGACACCATTGATTTTTTGATGGTCAGCTATAGACTGATAGTACGCTTTCTTTTTGTTCCAGTAACGGTTATATGATTTGAGTTTACGTCCGTCAATTATGAACGGAGTCCCGTCTGATGGAACACATGTAACGAGATTATCCACGCCGAGGTCTATGCCGAGAGCTTTCGCGTTATCAAGTGTCTGCGGCTCTTCTTCCTGAACATAGACATACTGAATCTTATATTTCATTTTTCGCATTATCGCTACCTTTTTGCATGCCCTCCTGTATACCTTTTTGTATACCTTCCTGTATGCCTCTTTTCATACCTTTTTCATATATTCCATCACTCATGTTACACATATTGTTCACCTCCATCTTTACTTTCTCAGTCATCGGAATGCCGAAGTCCTTCTCGATGATTTCTTCCTTAACATCAACGGGAGTCTCACTGTCGAGAAGCACATTCATGAGTTTCAATAGCTGATTCTTAACATCTTTATCACCGGTTTTGAGGTTTACTATAACCCCGGTCTATGTCATGCTGCGAAGCGGTATGACCCGCGATGAGCGAAGCGAATCGATTGGCTTTACATCAAAGAAAGTCAGCTCTGCTGACTTTCTCCCTAACATCAACACTTCTAGCAATATCTGTTTTAGTTTCCATTTTCTAATCCTTTTAATTTTCTACTCATATAATACCATACATCATAGGTTTTTGGCAAGTCCGGACATAAGGATCTTGTCTCTCCGGGCTTTACAATAATTTTCAGTCCATTTTACAGAAATAGCTATTGTTTTCTGACAACATATGCTTTAATCTAGATGTAGTAGGAAATGTTGGCCATACCACAAACAGGAGGCAACCTGATTGAAAAAAACTTATGCGCTCGACGCAAACGTACTGATGCAGGCGCCGTACGCCTTAAGCAGCTTTGATGACAACGAGGTTGTGCTGCCGCTCGTCGTCCTCGAGGAGCGCACAAACGGTCTCTCCTTCGCAGCCGAGCACATGAAGGGAGGTCCGCTCTGCTTTCAGATAGCCATGGACAAGAGCGAGTGCGAACGCTCGGAGCTCGCTATGGACACGACAAGCAGGCTGGAACATTTATCAAATGCCGGCAAAAATAACTTGACTTGTCCTCATATTTATAGTATACTTAGTTTACTAAGTAACATCAGTCTAATATCCACAACCAGGGAGGACTAGCAATGAGTGATACTAATACAGTTACCTGTTCATTTACATTGAATCGAAATCTCTACAACCGTTATAAGAGTATTATAGTAAGAGGTGGTGGCAACGTAAAGGGAGACCTTGTAAGATACATGGAAAATGTAATAACAGAATCCGAAGTTCCAAATTCTGAAACCCTCGAGGCATTGTCTGAAGTAAAGAGAATGAAAGAAGATCCTTCGCTTGGGAAATCATATACCGACATTGATAAAATGATGGAGGATCTACTCAAGTGAAATATACTGTCAGACCAACCAGTAAATTCAAGAAAGATCTAAAGTTAGCGAAAAAAACGTGGGTATAGCCTTAGTCTTCTTAAGGACATTATATATAAGCTAGCAAACGGTGAAAGCCTTCCTCCTGAAAATCATGACCACCCTCTTACAGGCAACTTTTCAAGCTTGCGCGAATGCCACATAGAACCGGATTGGCTCCTGGTTTACGAAACTGATGATAACTCATTGTATCTATATCTCACAAGAACCGGGACGCATAGTGACATATTCTGACATAATATGAAAACCGCCACCCTTATGGATGGCGGTTTGTGTTAATCGGCTAATGTCCTTCCTTCGGCGTCGGGTATTTTGCCCTCATAGGCCTGTATGCCCTGGACAAGGGCCCAGACCCACATGCCGGTCGGTACGATAAATGTCCAGCAGAAAGCACATGATAATACAAGCTGGATTACTCCCTGCTTTATATAGCCTAAGTAGAAATTATGAATACCAAGGCTCCCTAAGAAAATAGCAAGAAGAAGGGTTACAAGCTTAGATTTATCTGACTTAAAAACTTCCGGATTCAAGGCGATTCCGCAATTCAAGCACATCGGAGCGTAAGGTTCCGTATGAGACCCGCAGTTAGGACAGAAGTTAACTCCATCTCCCGCTCTAACGCCGCATTTCACACATACAATCGCGCGATTATCCATCGGTGCGCCACAATTTCTGCAATACATTTTGTTACCTCCAAAATAAATCATGAAAGGAGCAATTAACACTATTATACTGTTAGATGCTCCTCTATATCATCGGTTAATTTTCATTAAAACCCATAACCGCCATATTCACTTAAGCTATTGAACAGAGAACCTATCGATGAACCTATCTGCGTTTTGATGAGATTATCAATAATCGCTAAGGAAATAAGAATAGGTACTATGTTATAAATAGCAATGTAAAGTCCGCTGTAGAGAGAATGCTTCTCGTTCCTGCGTTCATTATCTGAAATATCAACAAACTCAGCTAAAGACCACATCGTTCCTACGAAATAAACTATATAGCCAAGAGGAAGGCTTAAGAACATAAGCAGGAAACCAACAGCAGTGAATGGTATAAGTATCATGGACGTGATACCTGACGCGTTCAGTGACTTTGAAAATGTGGTGTCATATTTCTCTGTCTTCTTGGTTGCGAAAAACATCAACGCCAAGAAGAGGCTGATAAGGAATCCTGTCACAAATGCTCCCATAAAAGAGCCGAAGTAATACGCTCCCTTATGTCCGCCTGAAACATATCCCAAAAACGAATGTGTCAGCTTCCAGTTCGCCGCAAACGAGAAGAGGCCATAAAGTACAGCGTATATGAGCATAGAGCCTATAGAATACTTGGTCTGACCATTCTCTACATAAGAAATTCCTTCCGTCCTTGGCTTTGTGAAAATATTCTTGCATATAGCAAAAAGCTCACTGAAATAATTCTTTGTGGTCTGTCCAGCCTGGTTCACGGTCTGCTGGAACTGCTGACCGTTAAAGCCATTGCCCGGCTGACCCTGATATGGATTGCCCTGGTACTGCTGACCATTTGGCTGACCCTGATATGGAGCTCCGTTAAACTGCTGATACTGACCCTGGTTTGGTGCTCCATTAAACTGTTGGTACTGACCCTGGTTTGGCGCTCCGTTAAACTGCTGATACTGACCCTGGTTTGGCGCTCCGTTAAACTGCTGATACTGACCCTGGTTTGGCGCTCCGTTAAACTGCTGGTTCTGGCCCTGATTTGTCGCAGATTCGGTAACATTTTCATCGCCCGCAGGCTGCTCTGTGACAGTATCATTCACGGTTTCGGCACCGGTATCTGCTGTACCTGCTGTGCTCTCTTCGCCTTCGTTGTTAACTGCGTTCTCGGAATTCTCAACCTTAGCGCCGCAGTTCTCACAGAAGAGCGCACCCTCAGGCAGCTCCGCTCCACAATTATTACAAAACATATAAATCCTCCTTAAATATGTTCTCCTGCCATTTCGTAATAATGGCAATCTCGCTCATATATTTTACATCAAACAGTACCGTTATGCAAGTAAAAAATGAATATTTTCTAAATATTACAATCATAAGCTTAACTATTCTTAGTTCTCTGTTATATCTATATGGCTACCGTTTTTGCCTCGTTTTACAAGAATCTGCTTGTCTATCCGCTCCTTCAGCTCATCGCAATGGCTTATGATTCCGACCATCTTGTTATGGGTTGAAATAGTTGTCAGCATATCAATTGCGTCTGATATTGACTGACTGTCAAGCGTACCAAAGCCCTCATCTATGAACATGGAGTCAACCGTAATTCCACCCGCAATAGATGAAATTCTGTCTGAGAGACCCAGGGCAAGTGAAAGTGAAGCTTTGAAGCTCTCACCACCCGAAAGCGTATTCACAGGACGTTTCTTACCGGTATAATTATCTAGAATATCAAGCGCAAGAGCGTTCTGCGATCTGAGCCCCGCGTCTGCCGCCTCGCGACGTATAAGGGCGAATCTCCCATTACTGATTACATCCATTCTCAGATTTGCTGCCCTCAGTATACCATCAAAGCCGGCCTCCTGCACATACTGCTCAAAGGTAATTTTTGTGTTAGCCGTCTTACCGTTTAGAAGGTTATAGAGGCTAAGAAGCGTATTGCATTTCTTTTCGGCTTCTTTAAGATTTTCCAGCTCGTTAGCAATGTTTTTGGCAGCGTTTTCGTTATGAGAAATCCTGCCTGAAATTACGGTATATTCAGAGGAAATATCATCAAGCCTTGCCTGTGTCGCCTTTTGTTTCCCGGTAAGAGCCCCGATATCCACCCGTTCAATACCGTCTGCGGCTTTCTTGGCGGCGGATAATTTTCCTTCAATCGCAGCCGATTCTGAATTATATTTGTTTATTTCTTCTTCATCACCCTGCAATTTCTCATCAGTGACCATATATTCTTTGAAGTCATCCTCATTAATAAATCCGAATGCATTAAGGGCGGAATTAAAATCAGCGATTGTTTTTTCGGATTCAGCCCGTAGCTTATCTGCCTGCGCGCCGGCAGCTTCCATGGCAGTCTTTGCCGCAGTCACGCCCTGCATGGCTTCATTTTTCTTAGTCTCCGCGGAGTCAATCGATTCTCTAAGGTTCTTGCACTCTTTAGATAATTCCTCCTTTTTCGTAAGTGCTTCCGTTTTTGTTTTATAAGGCAAGGCCGGCATAGTCTTAAGCGCAGCCTCATCCCCAGCCTTTTTTATATTTAACTCGTTAATGCTGTCAGTAATTTGCTTTAAATCATCAGCTAATTTCGTGTTCTCGTTTTTTAGTTTCTCACCCCTCCTCTCATTCTCTTCGTCTTTCTTTATTGAGGCCTCAAGCTCTCCTATGGCCTCACTTCTGTTTGCTATAATAGAATCAAGGTCATCGGTCAGTAAATTAATATGGTTATTAATTTCGTTAATTCCCACATTGTTTATATCATCCGTTGATAATTTATTTTCAGAAATTTCTTTCCATAAATAAATATCCGAAAGGGCATCACAAGTGTCTTTTCTTATCGTTGCCTCAAACGTTTCTGTTTTTGACTTCGCTGACGCGGCTGCCTCGTTTGATGTGTCTTTCTTTTTCTGAAAATTAAGAACATTTTCCTTAAGTTCCGTCACTTCTTCATCGGAAATTTCCTCGTCCAAAAGCAGAGCTAAATGCGGGTGAGACGTTGCTCCACATACAGGACAAGGTTCTCCTTCAACCAAGTCCTTGGCTAGGATTCCCGCCCTGTTCATTTCAAGTAAATGTTCCGCATGAAGGAGCTCTTTATTTGCCTTGTCGTATTTATCCCAGTCAAGCTTATATTTTTCCTTTGCTTCCTCAAATATCTTCTTATATTTATTATAATCGTCAATTTCAGTGACAATATTCTTAAGCCTTCCGGCCTGGGAAAGAGCTTTGTCTCTTTCATTCTCAAGCCTGCTTTTCTTTACAGGAAGGTCCTTGCTCGCAGCTAATTCTTTTTCAAGGTTCAAAGCTTCTTCCGTATTTGCTTTTATCTTAGCATTCGTTTTAGCTTTTTCCTCTTCAAGCCCAGCAATTTTATTAGCGCAAACTGACACTTCCTTTAACAGTTCATCTCGCTTTTCATAGAGAGGCTCTTCGTCGATTAATTTATTTAATTCCGCGGTTTTTAGCTCAAGCTCCTTGCTTCGTTCAAGGTTCTTAGAAGCCTCAGCCTTTGCGGCGGCATCTTTTTCCTTAGCGGCCGCAAGCGAATTCTTTTTTCTCTCTACATCATTAGCAGATTCGCTTACCTTCTTTTCCGCCTGTATTTTTACTTCATAAAGAGGCTTAACATTGTGGCATGCCTTCTTTTCCTTTTCAAGTACTAGTTTTAATTCATCTATCTGCTCTTTCTTTTTTAAGAGCTCACTCTTCTCGTTCATGATCTCTTTAAGAGTATCTAACTTTTTATTATTTTCGGCAGCTATACCGACTTCCTTTATCAACCTATTATTTTCAGTCTGCAGTAAATTAATTTCTTCCGCTATTTTCTTTCTTGCTTCATTGTCTTCTTTTGTAATATCAGAAATTAATGTGAGTATTTCACTCTCACGTACAGATAAAGAAGGCACGTCAATAATTTCCTTTAATTCATTAAGAGCGTCAAAATAAGCGGACTTTTCATCGCAGGTAAGGGTCTGTATCAGACCTTCTGCCCTGCTCCCACTGTCGTCCCTTATTTTCCTGGCTTCGTCAAGCCTTGCCTTCATTATTTCCGCCATTTTCATATAGCTTTCTGTGCGGAATATTTTCTGAAGAATGGCTGTCCTCTCCTTTGTGTCAGCCGTCAGAACCTTTCTGAATTCTCCCTGGGCTATCATCGCTATCTGACAGAACTGGTTATATTCGAGGTGTAAAATATCCTTCTCTATTTTTTCTGTGACGGCAGTCGGATTGCTGACAGGTTCCATCCCATCACCTGTTAGCTCCGCCTTCTCCCGGACAGTCGTCATCTTGCTCCTGTCCTCGCCACGAGTCACATTTCGCCTGTATGAAGGTCTCCTTATAACCTTATATGCCTTTCCCCTGTGGGTAAATTCGAGTTCCACGCTCGTTTCCGTAGCATCGTTTGTAAAGTCACTCCTGAGCGTTGTCGCCGGTCTCTCCTCATTACTTGTTTTTCCATAGAGGGCATAGGAAATAGCGTCGAAAATGGTTGTCTTCCCGGCGCCTGTATCTCCAGTAATCAAATAAACTCCCTCTTCGCCGAATTTGGTAAAATCAACTATTTCAGTCCCTGCGTACGGACCGAAGGCTGTCATGGTTAGTTTTATCGGTTTCATTACTCTGTCACCCCTGCTTCCTTAGCGACTTCATTTAGAATCTTCCACTCATCGTCTTCCGGTTCTCTTCCAAGAATTTTCTTATAAAAATCAGCCATCATTTCTGAGAAATCCCTGCCAGATTCTCCTTCATTAATTTCTTCAGTATCAGCTAATTTTGACTCTGAATTATCATATCTTAATCCCATCAAATTTTTATAGCGGCTCTCCGCGATTGCGTAAGCATCCGCTATAGGCGTCTTATCCTTTAATGTCATGAAAATATAGTCATCGGGAAATTCTATATTTTCGGGCTTCATTAATTCATCAAAATTACCCTTTAATTCTCTCATCTCATGGAGAGGCTTAATCGGAATTAAATTGATATCAGGGCCTGTCCCTTTTTCATTAATTGTTACTATTGTAAATGCCTTACTCTGATTTATTTCGTTTAGCGAATATTTTAAAAGAGAACCTCCATAACGGACATTCTCGCTTCCAACCTTCTGTGGGCGATGAATATGACCAAGGGCGGTATATTCGAACTCTGAAAATAATCCACTGCTCACTTTATCTATGGTTCCTACATTTTTGGCGCTCGTCTCAGAGCCCGATAATTCCGGCTCCGATGTACCCGATATGGCAAATAAATGGGCTAAGAGAATATTCCTCTCCGAGTAATCTATCCCGGTATGGGAGAGGGCTGTATTTACCGCGGCTTCATAGGTAGACGTATCGTCATCGGGAAAATAATATTCCACCTGATTTCTTTCCGTAAAAGGCATCAGGTAAAAATTAACCGGACCATATTTATCTTCGATGGTAACCTTATTTATTTGGCCATTATATTTTCCCGCGACATATATTCCATTTTTACTGAAAATCCTGCTGCCGAAATTAAGGCGCTCGTCAGAGTCGTGATTCCCGCTTATCATAAGGACCGGTATTTTCTTAGCCGCAAGCTTCGAGAGGAAGTCATCAAGAAGCGCTACCGCCTCCTCACTAGGCACCTTCCTGTCGTAGATGTCCCCCGCCATCATAACAGCGTCTATTTTCTCCTCGTCAATCAAATCAATAACCTGACTCAGAATATATTTCTGGTCCTCAAGCATACTGATCTCATTCACAACCTTCCCTAAGTGCAAATCCGCAAGATGCAATAATTTCATATAACCTCCCTAAACAGTAATTAAAAGGAGTCGGGGTAGGGCTCCCGCCCGCCTCCGGCTCCATATCAGAATGACCGTTCACTATAAGTATCGACTCCATAGAAATATCGAGATAACGGCTGAGGGCCAACAGATTATCGACCGTAGGAAGGGATTTCCCACTCAGCCATTTATATACCGCCTGCGGCTGCTCAAAGCCCATATAGTCAGCTACCTGTCTCACTGAGATATGCTTTTCATTTAGCAGGTGCCTCAGGTTCTCCGCCGTCTCAGGTACATCAATTACAGGGTAATCTTTTTCCATAACGCTTCTCCTTTCGATACAAATCAACAGTTACATAACAACCGGGTTTCCCGCGCCCGATTTTTAGAGCTAAAAAATATATCGACAGATATGAAAAATATTATACCCTGTAATTGTGTCTTTTTTCGGCTTATATTATGGCAGGTATTGTACCGCTTTCGTAGAGTTCTACGTCCATATAGCGCTTGGCGGCGTTCAGCATGCCCCTTATGCCGGTTCCGTTTTCTACAGCGTCATGAGCTATCTTCCTAGCTACATCATCGGAAACAGTGAAGTTTGTAAGTCCGTATTCATCCGCGATTTTCTTCGGTATCCCGGCCTTCTCGTCTTTCGCGATTCTGTAAAACCCTTCCTCATCAAAGGGCTGTAGCTGAACAAGGCTGTTAACTCTTCCCGCAAGCTCGTTTCTAAGACCGTAGGCCACTATGTCCTGCATTGTTATAGCTGGCTCCTCAAGGACCTCTATCACACTGCCGAACCCGACCGCCTTGATATTTTCCTTTTGCCTCTTTCTTAGATTTTCAAAGGCGCCAAGAAACGCGAACGATATATGGCTTGTGTCAAAATCATATCTCTGCTCCTTATTTACTGTAAATGTCAGCTCGCCTCCCTCAACCAGGGACAGAAGTTCGCCTTGCGCCTGCTCATGCACATTATCTCCCTGAGCTGAGTGCGCCGGTTCGATAAGCTTATCAAACTCATCAAAGACTATAATGCTGTGCTCAACCTGCCATCTGTCATACCCCAGGTGTATCATGTCCACGAGTGGAGAATAGAATTTTTTATTTCCCGACCACCCGTCATTTGTAATATTACTTGCGTCGAAAATGTATATCAGCGGGTCTATTTTCTTTAATGTCCTGAAAATCTCCGTCTTGCCGCATCCGCTGGGTCCCGAGAATATTACGTTGCGTTTTCTCCCGTGCGCCTGTTCAAAGGCCATCATGGCAGCCTCTTTTTTAGCGTCGTCCTGTGAGAAAACATAATTATCGAGGTACTCCTTTATTTCCTTAGGGGTTTTCCTGAATGGAACGCCGGCGTCAGGTCCGGATGACTTAATTTTATACTTCGGACTGTTGGTCCAGATGTATTCCTCATCATTTCTCTCAAGTTCGCAGTTAAAGGCAGGATGAATTATTACGTCAGGCCACTCGGGCTTTTTAGGTTCTTTGCCGCAACCTCCTTTATTTTCTTCATCAGCCTTTGTTGAATAATCCACAGCCTGCTTCTTAGAAGCCTCAACTTCCCGCTTGAAGTCAACCTTATGATATTTCTCAAATTTCTCGCACTCAGGCAGCACATAATCCGCAAGATTAATTACCCTGTCACTCTTCATCTGGTCTTCGGCGAACATGTGCTTGATTTCCGCATTGTATTCCTTGCCGTGCAGACGGTATTTTATCATTTCACTGACAATAGACGCTTCATCCTTCGCGATCTCCTCAAATTCCGGATGACTGAAAAGGTACTTCGCGCTCTCCGACTTAAGCCACGTTCCGTAGGTAAACATCATAACAAGGTCACGCTTAATATCGCGCTCCTTCTGTTCCATTTTGCTTAAGATATTCTCTCTTCCGTTCATTTTACCCTCCCTATAAAAGCTGTTTTCAACTGTTACCTTACGATAACAATTATACAGCAGAAGGAAGGAAAATGCATTGAACCGGTGGTTGAAAAATTCATTTACTCAACGTGCGCATTATACCTGCTATCAGTGATATTCATTATCAATCTCGGCATCAAACAATGTTTCCTCCACGGTTCTCACGCACTCATCCAGATTCTTCTCAATATCACTTGTCCATATTCTCACCACACGCCATCCAAGATTCCACAATTCTTTATCTTCTCTGATATCACGTTCTACATTTTTCCTGATTTTATTCTGCCAGTATGGCGAATATCCGGCAAGTTCTTCTTCAAGGGAATTCATTCCTCGCACTGCCCAATTGTGGCCATGCCAGAAATCGCCATCGCAGAAAACGACAACTTTCTGTCTTGTAAACACAATATCAGGTTTACCGGGAAGTTCCTTATAATTCACCCTGTATCGGTAATTTCTTCTCCAGAGAGCCTTCCTCAGCATTTTTTCAGGTTTGGTATCCTTTGAATGGACAGAAGACATAATTTTGCTTGTGACTTCCGGCTTTCTTTTATCACTCATCTTATAGCATAATGCCCTCAAGTATTTCTCTCAAATCTACCGCTTTTTCACCATACCGGCCTTTTACTTTTTTCCCTGCCTTCTCAGCGGCAATCTCGCACCATTGTTTTATACGTTCTTCTTTTATTGGTTGTTCCCAGTAATTAGCGAGTAAATCCTTCTCGGTATCAATTATCGCATCCTTAATAGATGCCTTCAACTCTTCCACGTTATTAATAACGGCAGACACATTAATATTGGTTCCATCACTTACCGTAATATCCTTTGTGCCCCCGGATGAAAACTGGTCTCTTACATTTGGACATACAACTCCCTTTTCTGTAACCAGCCAAAGAGAATATCTGTTATAATTTCCGGAAACAACCTCAGGAAAATAAGCAAAGCCATGCGCCGTGAGGTCATCTTTGTCTTCCGGTTCCAGGCTTGACCAAAATTTAACACTCAGAGGCAGGTAAATTCCTTTCTCATCCGTTGATTCCCCTGCCCACCATAAATTCTCACCTTCCCTCAATTTTCCCCTGTAATATTTTGCGACAGGCTCAACAGGATTAGGCAGTTTTCTAAAATCATCATATGGAATATGTAATTTATCAAAAATTGTCTGACCCGGTCCGAGTTTCATATCAATCCTGTACCTCGGGTAATGAGTGACAGCAATTTCCGACATACACTCTTCATACGGTCTTGACAGGAATTCCACAGGAGAACCTAATTTTCCAAATGTCAAAAATATTCTCTCAACATCCTCAATTCTTGTCGATTCGAGAATACTGCTGCCTATAGATGTCCACTGGTTCTTAACTGTACTCTTAACTTCGACACCATAATACCTTGCCGCCACAATATCAGGGAATCTCGCTCCGGACACAAGCTTTATTGTGTCTTCAAATGATGTGCCAATAGCAATCTTCTTCATAGCGTTACAGACATCCGTCTCAAGCTTATTGCCGCTACGAGAGGCAAAGTAATCCTCTCCCTTTGACTTAACCTCCGAATTCAATTCCTCGTCTGTACATTTCATCAATTCAGCGAATTCGTTTATATTCGCCGATGAATTTGTTGATACTACCATATTACTCCTCTCCGAAATAAGTCTTCCATTTGCCTTCTATATTTTTAGCGATATTATATCCTAATACGCAGGGCACAGCGTTCCCAATTATTTTATAAGCGTCACTTGAGGAAACACCTCTATTATCACCGCTCTTTTTGATGATAAAATCGTAATCGTCCGGAAATGTCTGAAGTCTTGCGCATTCTCTGACAGTAAGTCTTCTTTCCTCAAGCCCCAATCTTAATTCTTCGAAATGCTCACCACCGTGTTCCTCGCTCAAGCGTCGAAACTCTATATTTCCATGGTGCTCAGACCTTATAGTCGGACCAACAGAATCAAGTTTTATCTCAGTCTGTCCCTGGAGATGGGTGCCAAGATACTTTGCCCTTGAAAACACCTGTTGAGCCGGATCCTCGGCATCTTCCGGCTCAGGAAGGTCAAGCAACACATCTCCGCATGTAACAATTTTTGCCAGTCCGTCTCCATGTGTAAATGGTGGATAAGGATCATATTCCATCGGAATACCTTCACTTGCGAGAGCTTCCTTAGCTTTAGGCGTCAGTGCGTTTTTCCTGAATCCAAAGAAAATAACGCGTTCTCTCGACTGCGGGACACCATAATAAGGAGCATACAGCACCTTAGCCGGCACTACTATATATCCTCCGTTACCGGCCTCAGCGAAATCATGTTCGATAATCTGCTTTACGTCAGCCAGATTAGTAAGCCCCTTTACATTCTCAGCAATAAACATTTTAGGTTCAGTAATAGTTATCACTTCACGCATCCAAATATAAAGCTGGCCTCTGCTTTCTATGGATGGCTCATCCGGCTTTAACTTTGTTCCAAGATGACTTTTCTGAGAATTCAGTCCAAGTCTCTTTCCCGCGACGGAAAAATCCTGGCACGGAAATCCTCCCGTAACCACATCAATGTTATCAGGAAATATGGACTTCCCGGCTCTTGCTTCTTTAACAAGATCAACAATACTTTCCAGATGATAGATATCCTGAACATCCGGAAGTTTATCTTTAAAATAATTAGTCCACGCCGCCTTTGCGTCAGGTCTAATATCATTCGCAAAAACAGTATGGAATCTCGTATGAGCGGTTTTCACCCACTCATTACCTATATATGTATCAATCCAGTCACCATGCAGGTTTTCGTTAATCGACTTCCTGTTACAGATAAATCCACCTTCAAAGCCGATATCCATGCCGCCGCAACCGGAAAATAATGACAATACTCTCATGTTCACCTCTGTTTCAGTTATTACGTATATAAAATTTTACCATCATAAGAAAATATTGTCAATATTGCAGTTTTCAGTTACAGATTGTCTGCTTGGCGGCGTTAAACATCCCCCTTATGCCCGTTCCGTTTTTCACAGCGTCATGAGCTATCTTCCTTGCTATCTCATCAGAAACAGTTAATTTCTTCATCTTACCTTGTTAAATCATCAATTATCATTTTCCACCCGTTGACAGTTCTTTCCGCTGTGTACATTACTCCACGGGTCAGGGTAAATATTGGCGCATTGATATAATACATAAATGTATCTATGATACTCATAGGACTGCCTACCGCAAATTCGAATTCACCGGTTTCACCATTGTCAGTCACCGTTATACTGTAAACACCTGTTTTAGGCGCGTAGAAGCAATCATAATCAAGAGGACCATTCATGCCGCCGGTTTTATAAACTCTCCCTGTGCTGTCGCTTATCCAGTAATTTACAAATTCCTTATTTAATCTTCCGGCGAGAACAGGAACGTAATCACCCGCAGACAACCACACTGTATATATACACTGTTCACCAAGGAATTGTATTTTACTTATAACGTATGTGCCGGTCTTCACAAATTCCTTTTCCGGATTCTCTTCCTTCTTCACTTCTTCTGTACTTAACAGCTTCTGTTTATACGCCGTGGCATACGGTCCCATCAGCCTTCCATTTCTGAAAGTTTGCAGATAAATAATATCTATTATAGCAAAAATTATTATCCTTTTAATTAATTTACCATGAGAACGCTTCTTTTGCGCAGAGCTTTCTTCCTTTACCGGCTCAACTGATTTTTCCGGTTGTGGAACAGGTACAGGCTCAGGCTCAGGTTCCGGCTGCGGAGCAGGTACAGGCTCAGGTTCAGTTTCCGGTTCCGGCGCAAGCTCCGGTTCAGGTTCCGGTTCCGGTTCAGGAATCGGCTTCATTTCCGGGTAAAGCTCATAAAGAAAATCATACCATTGTTCATTTAGCTTTGCGTCATCAACTAATTCAGCTATATCCTTAATGTCATTTGCGTTTCCCTGCACAGCCAAAAGCAATTTGTCTTTATAATCGCGATATGCCCCCGATACCAAAAGAGTATATATAGTATCAATTACAAAAGAAAAATCTCTCAGATAAACGTTGCTTTCCGGGATCAGTTTTTCAAGTTCAGCCAGAGATGTATATTGCAGTTCGGCCCTGGATCTCTTCGTCGAGTCATAGGAGTTAACGAGCATGTTGACATTCTGCTCAGCTTCGCCTATCTGAGACAATAATTCTTGCCTGTCAGCGCCGTAATCCAGCTTGAAGTCATAATGATATGTCATCTGCCGTTATCTTTCTCCTTTCATCATCATTCATGGTTCCGGATTTTCCTGTGACACGCACTATCATATTCCTGTCTGCTTTCTCGAACAGATTTCTTATGTCTCCGGCGTTACCGAAGTTTGCGTCTCGGGACGCATACATTTTCTTTATTGTCTCCTTTACTTTCCTCTTAGCGTCCTCCGCTAATATCCTGTTTCTGTCCTTAGCAAAATAGCAAAAGATATCGTACAGTTCGTTCTCGTTATAATCAGGGAACTCCACGAACTCAGAAATTCTCCTTTTAAGGCCGGAATTAACATTCATGAATTCTTCCATCTCTCGCTTGTATCCGGCCAATATTACCGTCATTCTGTCCTTATTATTCTCCATTTGCTGGATAAGCTCAGCAAGGGCTTCCTTCCCAAACGAATCATGGTCGCCATCCACCAATGAATATGACTCATCCACAAAGAGGACTCCGTTATACGCCTTTTCACATACCGCTCTTGTCTTCATAGCTGTATGACCCTGGTAGGCTCCAACGAGATCAGCTCTTGAAACTATCTGAACATTTTCACTGCCTATAGCTCCTATTGAAGTGAGGAGTTTAGCATATAACTTCGCCACAGTGGTTTTCCCTGTCCCGGGATTTCCCACAAAGCAAAGATTTCTCATGACAGACAGCTGATTCGCATTAAGACCGTGGCGTTCCTCATCCTCCTTCTGGTATTTTATCATGGCAAGAATCGATCTTATTTCATATTTCACGTCATTTAAACCAATCATCCTGTCGAGTTCAGCTAAGACTTCCGAAGCGCTATCTTCTACGCTTATACTTATGTCCACTCCAAAGTCTTCAGGCGTAAGCAGAGACAGGTATGACTTTGAAAGTCCATGTTTTTGCAGGTTCAGCGCTTTGTTCATCTTCGCGTCCTGTAAAATGTTCCTTACTTCTCTTCCATTTCCAAAGTGCCTTTCAGCCTTGGCGTGTCTTATAAGATTCAGAAACGCTATTTCTCCTTCACCCGTAAATGAATAGTACTGATCACCGGCCTTCAGTTTCGCAATCTCAAGCAGTTCCTCATCAGAATAATCCGGGAAAATGATTCTCTGCCTTTTGGGAAAACGCGATGCTAACCCCGGGTTTGTGTCAAGGAAATTTTCCATCTCGTCAGTGTAACCAGCTAAAACAACCATCACATTATCTTTTGTTGCTTCAGTCCACTGTACCAGAGCATCTACAGCTTCTTTTCCAAATGGGTCGTTATCACTTGAGATAAGGCTGTATGCTTCATCAATAAAAAGCAGGCCGCCGTTCGCTTTCTTGAAAAGTTTTTCTACATTACGAGCGGTTTCGCCAAGATACTGACCAACTATCTCAGATCTACCTACGGATACAAATTGCCCATTTTCAGAAAGAACGCCTCTCTCCTTCAATATTTTATACAGTATATTCGCTACTGTAGTCTTGCCGGTTCCGGGATTGCCCTCAAATACCAAATGGAGTGAACCCTCAGACCTATAATCTATATTCAGTTCTTTTTTTCTTGCCTTATCATATTCCTGTACCGCAATTATTCCTTTCACTTCCTCTTTTACTGATTCAAGGCCTATCATTCTGTCAAGCTGCTCTTCCGGTGGAAGTTCTGAGTCGTCTATATTTTCTTCAGTTGGTATTCCTCGTCCGTTAGACTCACTAATCTCTTTATCACTTTCTGATTCATCATCTTCCCTATGATCTCTTTGCTGTCTTCCGGGGTTTATTTCTCGCTTTATTTCTATTATCCGGTCAGCGGATAAATTACTTTTCCTGTCAATCGCGAACTCACCCATGCTCTCCTTAGTAACATCGTCAGTTAAATAGACATGAATAATTCCGTCCACATCATAATAAAAAGTTACGATTACGCCGTCAGTTCTCTTTCGAGGGGCAAAATCTATATGAGCCTTGCCAATAATTTCAACATATTTGGGATCTTCAGACTCACCTTCAAACACATCTATAATAAATTCATTCTGATTATCATAAAGGGGAAAAACAGTCCCTTTGCCGGAAGCAGGCAAATGACTTCCCTTTAAAATATGCTTAAATGCTTTCTCATCATTCCCATTATCTAATGCAATTATTCCAAGCGAATGGTTGCAGATGTCTCTTACAACTACGTTTTTCCCTGATTCAGGCAAAGTATCATTATTCTTGGATTTAATTATATCCGCATAGTAAGCCGCGCCTATTGCAACAGCCTCGTCCGGATTCAGAGCATGGCTGGGTTCTATGCCCGAAATTTCCTTTATATACGCCTGCACTAACGGAATTCTGGTTGACCCGCCGGTAATGAATATTTCTTTTATATCACCCCATGAAAGGTTGGCGTCTGACATGGCCTGCTTCATAAGCCTTCCTGTCTTCTCGACAAATGGCTTTATCATATCTTCGAATTCTTCCCTTGTTATTTCAAATCTGAGATTATTTCTCTGCTTGAGAAATGATGTCACGGAAAAACTTGTCTTATCACGTGTTGATAATGAGATCTTAGCTTCCTCCGCTTTTTCTTTTAGATCTCCGGATGCCTCTTTATCCTCTTCTATAGAAAAGCCAAATTTATTCCGGAATTCATCATCAAACTTCCCTATAATAAAATTGTCGAAATCAAATCCACCAAGATTTCTGTCACCGGCTGAAGATAGAATCTCAGCTTTTCTCATGTTATCTGATAATTTTAACACAGTAACATCAAATGTACCACCGCCTAGATCATATACCATTACATTTCCATCAATAATATTTGAACCGTAAGCATAGCCAATGGCGGCGGCAGTAGGTTCATTCACAAGGCCAATCACGTTTAATCCCGCGATTTCACCTGCCTGCTTTGTCGCAAGTCTTCTGGCGTCATCAAAATACGCCGGCACGGTGATAACGACGTCGTCAATCTTCATATCGCAGGCTGCCTCTGCGTCTTCTGTTACCTTTTTGAGAATCCTTGCTGAGATTTCCTCGCTTGTCATCTGCCTTCCGTTCTTCGGACGGAACATCCATCCAATATCTCCTATCTTTCTCTTTACAAACTGGCAGACATTAAGCGGGGCTGACGTTATATTGTTCTTGGCTTCTTCTCCTACTATTACATCATCTCCATCTATCATGACAACAGACGGAGTAGTCCTGTCCCCGTCTGCGTTAGGAATAATCTCGGCTTTTCCATCACGAATAACGGCAATTGCCGAATTTGTAGTACCCAAGTCAATTCCTGCTACCATAGTTCTCCTCCTATGAAGATGTGAATGTGTATAGCACACATTGTTTAGAAATATTTTACATTTTCCTCAATAAAAAGTCAATACAAAAAGGCAGATAATCCTTCAACTCGTGGTTGAAAGTTAACCGCCTTTGTTTTAGCAAAATATAGCTTTCGATTGTAAGCGATACAAATAAACATGTGTACCTCTTCAAGCGGTGATAAATCAGCCGTTTTGTGAATTGTTTATGGCCTTAACCTCCGCTAATCGCTCCGCTTCTTTTTCAGCGAGGCTCTTTTTGACAAG
>Ga0256405_10005589_pt1 | contig 21442 bp, 17 predicted proteins | sample RumenRJG_02DNA_FD_189096 | JGI IMG/M metagenome (GOLD analysis project Ga0256405, IMG submission 189096) | Bovine rumen microbial communities from Lethbridge, Alberta, Canada - RJG_02 | ecosystem: Host-associated > Mammals > Digestive system > Stomach > Rumen | place: Canada: Alberta... | reverse complement strand
ATTATTTGTAAATTTTACCACCCGAATGTAAATTTTACCACTCGATTGTAAATTTTACCACTCCATTTTTGCCGAAAAACCACCATTCCATCGGCAAAATCACGCCGCCGTCACACCACAAAAAAGCCGCCGAGCCCATCCTCATCGGATGTCTCGGCGGCGATTTCTGCGTGCAAAAATGCACATTATTTTTTATATTCTGTCTGTTTTTTGGAGAAAATCTTGCCGCTCAGCCTCTGGTTGCTTGCCTGAGCAAGAAACATCACCAATTTTTACCTCCCCATTCACTCATCCACTCCGTCACGCTCTGCCCCATGCGCTCCCTGAAGGCCACGCTGAAGGTCTTGTAGTTGCGGTAGCCGCTCTCGCTGGCCAGCTGCTGGGCGGTAACGGTGCACCGGACGGCGACGGCATCGCGGTAGAGACTGACGAAATGCCGGATGCGCAGGTCGTTGACGTAGGTGTTATAGGAAATCTTTTTGCTCGAAAAATACAGGCCGAGGTAGGTGCGGTTGGTGCCAATGGCCTGCGCCAGTTGGGCAAGCGTCAGGCCGTGGTGCAGGTAGAGCCGCGCGTCCTCGCAGCGCTGCTGCAGCAGGGCACCGATCTGCTCGAAGGTGGCGTCGGTCATTGTGTCGGACGATGGACTGTCGCTGTCGTTCGGCTGACGGTTATCGTCGGGCCGACTGTTGTCATCGGACAGGCTATTGTCTTGTATTCCTGTATTGACCTGCGGTCGAGCCTGCTCACGCTCGGGATAGCTCAAGCAAGCTTGGCTCTCCTCTCGCTCAATCGCAGTCTTCCCGTCTTCTTGTATTCCTATAATCTCGATGGGCAGCGGCTGCGTGATGCTCAGGTCGCTCAGCGTCTCGACTCGCCACAGCAGATGGCCTACGAGCACGATGCAGCACACCTGGATGACGTATTCGTAGAACATGCCGCCGTCGTAGCCCACCACGTAATAGCCGAACATGAATACGATGACGGCCAGCACCACGAACGTCTGCCACACCTCCTTGTGCTCCAGATCGGCATAGTTGTCGCGCAGCCACCGCCCGTACTGCCTCACGGCGCGCACCATATAGACCACGACGCCGACGGCCACCAGCAGCAGATAGCCATACGCCACCGGCATATAGGCTTCGCTGCGGTTGACGATGCCCGCTACCATCAACACCACGAGCGGTGCAGTCATCACACCGACCGGCCACAACGGCCGCTGCCGGTCCTGCAGCATGCAGAGCAACAGCACGGTGACCAGAGGAATAACCGTCACGCAGTCGAGCAGTCCACCCACAAGCATGAACACTGTGATGTCTTCATCCGTGAGTACGGCAGCCGGCAGGTACCACAAATGCCCAATGGCCAGGACGGCGAAGAACGCTGCCGTCCACCGTCTGAGCCGCACGGGCGACTTCACCTCAGGCGCAATGGCGTTGGCCCGCCGCAGCAACAGGTAGAGGCAAGCCCCCGCCGCCGTCGCCATTCCCACGCCGTAGAGCATGATCAATAATATTATATCGAGAGAAATCTGTCCGAACATTCGCGTATCTGAATCAATATTGTTACAAAAACTCTGCTAAGGTACGGAAAATTTTCCACTCTTATCACATTCCTTATGTATTTTTCCAATTATTTAAGAATCCAGTGAAACGCTCAAAATGTCAGGAAAGTACTCTATGTTCATTGCCTTTGAGTACCTTTTCAACATCAGATTCTCGATAGAGAATTGATGATTAGTTATCAAGGATTTGATGGTTAAGTATCAATTATTTGATGGTTAAGTATCAATTATTTGATGGTTAGACATAAAATATTTGATGTCGTGACATCAAAAGTTTGATGGAACGAAAAATTTTTTCATCAAAATTTATCGCTGATAATCAATAGTTTATAAATAGCAGTGTTTTAGCACTAAGTGGGGAGCAGAGGAGAAATCCTTGATATTCTTACATATCAGCGGATGAAGTTGGTGCGGAGCGGTGGTTCTGGTGCCGGATGGGGATTGAAAGCTGCATCGAGACCACGAATCATCCATGCCATGTTGCGTGCGAGGGTACGCATGGTCTGCATACCTTCCTCGTCCTGAGCTGCCTGACCAGGAGTCTGTCCATAGACCATGTTCCAATACTGCGAAGCTACGATTGGCATATTGAGGATTGTGAAATACTTGTTCAGACGGTCGAACGCTGCTGAAGCTCCACCTCGACGGCAGACAACCACGCTGGCAGCGGGCTTGAACTGCATAAACCGACCAAGTGAATAGCACACACGATCCATCAGGGCACAGAGCGAACCGTTGGGACCACCATAATATACCGGTGAGCCTATGACAAAGCCGTCCACACCGTCACGCATTGCCTGACTTATCTGGTCGTAAACAGGATCATTGTATGTGCAGCGTCCGTTGCGTCCGCACCATCCGCAGGCTATGCAGCCTTGCATGGCACGTTTGCCCAAATCCACAATTATAGTCTCTACGCCCTCTTCGTTGAGTGTCTTTGCCACTTCCTGCAACGCCAGCTTGGTGTTGCCGTTCTCACGAGGACTGCCATTGATTAACAAAACTCTTTTACTCATGATTATTTACTATTGAAACATCGCACTGCGTGCTATGATTAAAATGATTATTATGATTTCATTGTTATTGATTGCAAAGATAAACAAAAAAGTTGAAAAGTGAAAGAGATTGTAAGGAAGAATGATAGAATTTATTTAAGATTTGTATCAAAATGCATCAAATTGTAAGTAATACAGAGGGAAAAACATAGAATAATTTTGTTAGTCGGGCAAAAATGTATAAATTTGCAGCTTAATAGCGTTTTTCGTAGCGTTTTTAAAACTTGATTATGGACAAATTATATATTTTTGACACAACACTTCGCGACGGTGAGCAGGTACCAGGCTGCCAGCTCAACACAGTGGAGAAGATACAGGTTGCCAAGCAACTGGAATTGCTCGGCGTTGACGTGATTGAGGCTGGATTCCCTATTTCCAGTCCTGGAGACTTCAACAGTGTGATAGAGATATCAAAGGCTGTGACTTGGCCAACTATCTGCGCCCTTACACGTGCCGTAGAGAAAGATATCGACGTGGCTGTTGAAGCCCTGAAATATGCTAAGCACAAGCGTATTCACACTGGTATCGGAACCAGTGACTCTCACATTAAATATAAATTCAACTCCAACCGTGAGGAAATCATTGAACGTGCTGTTCGTGCAGTGAAGTACGCCCGCCGTTTTGTGGACGATGTGGAATTCTACGCTGAAGACGCTGGTCGCACAGAGAACGAATATCTTGCACGTGTGGTTGAAGCTGTCATCAAGGCTGGTGCTACGGTTGTCAATATCCCTGACACCACAGGTTACTGTCTGCCCGACGAATACGGAGCAAAAATCAAATATCTCTGTGACCACGTAGCAGGCATTGAGAACGCCATTATCTCTACCCACTGCCACAACGACCTCGGTATGGCTACTGCCAACACCATGAGCGGTGTGCTCAACGGTGCTCGTCAGGTGGAGGTAACAGTCAACGGTATCGGTGAGCGTGCCGGAAACACCTCGCTTGAGGAAGTGGCAATGATTCTGAAGTGCCACAAAGGTATTGGCATCGAGACCAATATCAACACTACAAAGATATATCCTACAAGCCGCATGATTTCAAGTCTGATGAACATGCCGGTTCAGCCAAACAAGGCGATTGTGGGTAAGAACGCGTTTGCACACTCCAGCGGAATCCACCAGGACGGTGTGCTCAAGAATGTGCAGACTTACGAGATTATGGACCCACACGATGTGGGAATCGACGACAACGCTATCGTGCTGACAGCCCGCAGCGGACGTGCCGCACTGAAGAGCCGTCTGCACATCCTCGGTGTGGATCTCACTCAGGAGAAGCTCGACGCTGTTTACGAACAGTTCCTGCGCCTTGCCGACAAGAAGAAGGACATCAACGATGATGACATCCTCGTTCTTGCTGGTGCAGACCGCACTCAGAACCACCGCATCAAGATGGATTATCTGCAAGTGACAAGCGGTGTGGGTGTACAGTCTGTTGCAAATATCGCAGGCGAGAAATTCGAGGCGTGTGCAAGCGGAAACGGTCCTGTTGATGCTGCCATAAAGGCCTTGAAGAAGATTGTAAACCGTCAGATGACCTTGAAAGAATTCACCATCCAGGCTATTTCCAAGGGAAGCGACGACATGGGTAAGGTTCACATGCAGGTGGAATACGACGGACACATGTACTATGGTTTCGGTGCCAACACCGACATCATCGCCGCCTCCGTCGAAGCTTATATAGATTGTATTAATAAATTTAAAATATAGAAAGAAAGACCCCTCCCCGACCCTCCCCAAGGGGAGGGAGTAGTTACTAAATGGATGAAAGATTACCAAACGGCATTTCCTGACAGATATGAGCTACTCAAAGCATTTGCTCATGAAAACAGGCAGAATGCCACTTTGGCAGAGCAGGTTCTCTGGGAACATATTAGAAAGAAACAATTAGGTGTTCAATTCACGAGGCAACATATAATAGGGGATTATATAGCAGATTTCATGGCTCCAGACATCAGACTGATTGTAGAAGTTGATGGTGGATACCATGCAGAAAGAGAACAAGCAGAAGATGATGTAATTCGTACACTCAATTTGAACGCAATGGGGTTCAATGTTATTCGTTTTACAAACGAAGATGTAATGTACGATATCGAAAATGTAGTAGAAGTATTAAAAAAATATATTAACGATTATGTTTGAAAATCAAGGTTCAAATACAAACACTCCCTCCCCTTGGGGAGGGCCGGGGAGGGGTCTGACCCTCTTCGATAAAATTTGGGATTCGCATGTTGTGCAGAATGTTCCTGATGGTCCCACCCAATTGTACATAGACCGTCTGTACTGCCACGAAGTTACAAGTCCTCAGGCTTTTGAAGGTATGCGCCAGCGTGGTCTCAAATGTCTGCGTCCAGACCAGATTGTATGTATGCCCGACCACAATACTCCTACTCATGATCAGGATAAACCGATAGAAGACCCCGTGAGCAAGACTCAGGTGGACACACTTGCCAAGAACGCTGCAGAGTTCGGTCTCACACACTTCGGAATGATGGACAAGCGCAATGGTATCATCCACGTGGTTGGTCCTGAACGCGGTCTTTCTCTCCCTGGCATGACTATCGTCTGCGGTGACTCCCACACCTCCACTCACGGAGCAATGGGTGCGGTAGCATTCGGTATCGGTACCAGCGAAGTGGAGATGGTTCTCGCTTCTCAGTGCATCCTCCAGCAGAAACCAAAGTCCATGCGTATCAACGTGGAAGGACAGCTCGGATGGGGTGTGACAGCAAAGGACATCGCACTCTACCTCATGTCTAAACTCACTACCAGCGGTGCTACAGGTTACTTCGTGGAATATGCAGGAAGTGCTGTGAAGAGCCTCAGCATGGAAGGACGTCTCACACTCTGTAACCTCAGTATCGAGATGGGTGCACGAGGCGGATTCATCGCTCCCGACGAAACCACATTCGCCTATATCAAGGGACGCGAAAACGCTCCAAAGGGCGAAGACTGGGACAAGGCTCTCGAATACTGGAAGACTCTCAAGAGCGATGACGACGCTGTATTTGACAAGGAACTCACCTTCCGTGCCGAAGACATAGAACCTATGGTTACTTATGGAACCAACCCAGGTATGGGCATGGGCATCACACAGACAATTCCTACTCTCGACACAATTGACGAAGCTGGTCAGGCATCCTTTAAGAAGTCGCTCGACTACATGGGATTCCAGCCAGGCGAGAAGCTTTTGGGCAAGAAGATAGACTTTGTATTCCTCGGTGCCTGCACCAACGGACGTATCGAAGACTTCCGCGCCTTCGCATCTCTGGTCAAAGGTCACAAGAAAGCAGAAGACGTGACTGCATGGCTCGTTCCCGGTTCATGGATGGTTAGTCAGCAGATTCACGAAGAAGGCATTGACAAGGTGCTCGAAGCTGCAGGATTCGAAATCCGTCAGCCTGGCTGCTCTGCATGTCTCGCCATGAACGACGACAAGATTCCTGCAGGCAAGCTCTCTGTATCGACTTCAAACCGAAACTTCGAAGGACGTCAGGGACCAGGTGCACGTACCATCCTCGCAAGTCCGCTCGTAGCAGCGGCTGCCGCAATCACAGGCAAGGTGACAGACCCTCGTGAATTGATGTAATAATCGACGACCGAGGGTTGACAAACAAAAAAATGTTTTTTTAGGTCAAATAAAAGGTAAAAAGAAAAAATGATTAAGACAAAAAAGAGCAAAATGTCACAACTCACTGAGAATATTGAAATCACCCTTCTATTTCTCATACTTGCAGCATGGACCTTTTTTGGTTTTATAAACAGATAACCAGAAAATGAAACAAAAATTCGATATCATCCAATCCACATGCATTCCCCTTCCTTTGGAGAATGTGGACACCGACCAGATAATCCCGGCACGTTTTCTTAAAGCCACTACCCGCGACGAGCGCTTCTTCGGCGACAACCTCTTCCGCGACTGGCGTTTCGACAAGGAAAACAATCCTAAGGCTGAGTTCGTATTCAACCAGAAAGACTTCAGTGAAGCTCCACGTGAAGGCGTTCACCAGATTCTCGTTGCCGGCAAGAACTTCGGAAGCGGCAGTAGCCGTGAACACGCAGCATGGGCAATCGCCGGCTACGGATTCCGCGTAGTGATTTCGTCGTTCTTCGCAGATATTCACAAGAACAACGAACTCAACAACTTCGTGCTGCCTGTAGTGGTAAGCGAGGAATTCCTTGCCGAACTCTTCGCAAGCATCAAGGCAAATCCAAATACCGAAGTACGTGTGGATGTTCCTAACCAGACAGTGACAAACCTTGCCACAAACCGCAGTGAGCATTTCGACATCAACGGCTACAAGAAATACTGCCTGATGAATGCTCTCGACGACATTGACTTCCTCTTGGAGAACAAGGATAAGATTGAAGCATATGAGGGTAAATGTTGAGATAATGGACACCACCCTACGCGATGGTGAGCAGACCAATGGCGTATCGTTCGTTCCCCACGAGAAGTTGAGTATTGCACGAATGTTGCTGCAAGAACTCAACGTTGACCGCATTGAAGTTGCCTCAGCACGCGTGTCCGACGGTGAGAAGGATGCTGTTAAGAACATCTGCCGTTGGGCACGTCAGGCTGGCAAGCTCAACCGCGTGGAAGTCCTTGGGTTTGTTGACGGAAAAACATCCATTGACTGGCTCAACGACTGTGGTTGCCGCACCCTCAATCTCCTTTGCAAAGGTTCAGAACGTCATCTGAAATATCAGCTGAAGAAAACCCTTGACGAACACGTTGCCGACATCAGAAGCAGCGTAGAATATGCCACAAGCCTCGGTATCAGCGTAAACATTTACCTTGAAGACTGGAGCAACGGCATGAAGGATTCTCCAGAATACGTACACGAATTGGTAAAGCATCTTTCGGCTTTATATCTAACTACTCCCCGCCCTAACGATGTGTCCAGGGCAATTGCGGAATCGGAGCAGTTGGTGACCGAAGGGAAGGTGGACAGGCAAGGGGACGGGTCTGTTTGCCGTTTCATGCTGCCAGACACACTCGGTATTCTAAACCCCACACAGGTTTACACATACATCAGTCAGATGGTGGAGTGGTTCCCTACCCTTCACTTCGACTTCCACGCCCACAACGACTACGACCTTGCTGTAGCCAACGTACTTGCAGCAGTTCGCGCAGGCGCCAAAGGCGTACACACCAGCATCAACGGACTTGGCGAACGTGCCGGCAATGCACCTCTTGCCTCTGTACAGGCTGCACTCAAGGACCACCTCGATGTCCACACATCTGTCTGTGAGGACAAACTAAACTCTGCAGCACGACTGGTAGAGAGTTTCAGTGGAATTGCCGTTCCTCCAAACAAACCAATCGTCGGTGAAAGTGTATTCACTCAGGTTGCCGGTGTTCATGCCGACGGCGACAACAAGAACAACCTCTACTGCAACGATCTCCTGCCAGAGCGATTCGGACGCAAGCGCGAATATGCTTTGGGCAAGAACAGCGGTAAGGCAAATATCCTCAACAACCTCAAGGAACTCGGTCTGGAACTGACCGCAGAGCAGACACGCCGCGTCACCGACCGTATCATTGAGCTGGGCGACAAGAAACAGCTCGTAACACAGGAAGATCTCCCTTACATCGTCAACGACGTGCTCAAGCACAACGCCCCCGACGAACGTATCCGTCTGCTCTCCTACATGGTCAGCACAGCCTACGGACTCAAGCCAATGGCGAGTGTAAAACTAGAGGTAAACGGAGATGTGTATGAAGAATCGGCTATGGGAGACGGTATGTACGACGCATTTGTACGTGCAGTTCGCCACATCTATCGTGACCGTCTGCAACGCACATTCCCCTGGCTCACAAACTACGCTGTCAGCATTCCACCGGGCGGACGTACCGACGCACTCGTGCAAACCACCATTTCGTGGACTTACAACAATCGTGCATATCGCACTCACGCCCTCGACGCAGACCAGACAGAAGCTGCAATTAAAGCTACAATCAAAATGCTTAATATCATTGAAAACGAGTAAGATACTCAATTCGTTTTCATTAAAGAAAAAGTCTTCGTTTTCGTTAAATTTTTATGCGAAAGTTCTCTAAGACAATGCTGTTTGCGGTTATGCTAATGTTTGGTATTAGCGTAGCTGCACAGCAATGGGACTGGGAAATGTATCGCAGAATAGAAAGCGAAATCCAGCTGCCCCGCATGGCAGACAGTACGAGTAACGTATATCCGGTCATAGATATACGGACATGCGGAGCCAAGAGCACAATATCAGCCCGGCACAATCAGAAAGCCATACAAAAAGCCATTGACCACTGCTCCAGACGAGGCGGCGGGCGGGTTGTCGTGCCAAAAGGTCAGACATTCCAAACCGGAGCTATCGAGCTGAAAAGCAATGTAGAGCTTCATATAGAGGAAGCGGCGAAGTTGTCTTTCACTTTCGAGCCGCAACTCTACCCTATTGTCGAAACTTCGTGGGAAGGAATGGACTGCTTCAATCTTTCTCCATGCATATATGCCTTTCATGCCCACGACATCTGTATTACAGGAAAAGGCACAATTGACGGAGGAGGCAACACCTCAACATGGTGGCCATGGTGCGGCGCAGCTAAATACGGATGGAAGGAAGGTATCGTCAGTCAGAAACTCGGAGGCAGGGAACGACTGCTGCGCAACGGAGAGGATGGTATTCCGATGCGTGATGCAAAGGGGCATCCTTCGCCACAACGGGTGTTCACTGCCGACAACGGCATGCGTCCGCAATTGATTGGCATTAATCAATGCGAGAGGGTGCTGATAGAGGATGTAACGCTGCTTAGTTCCCCGTTCTGGGTTATTCATCCATTGAAATGCACCGACGTGACAGTACGACGTGTACACATCACCAACGACGGTCCTAATGGCGACGGCTGCGACCCGGAATCATGCAACAGGGTATTGATTGAAGACTGCTTCTTCAATACCGGAGACGACTGCATAGCCATAAAGAGCGGACGCAACAGCGACGGGCGGAAGAGAGCCATGCCCAGTGAGAATATCATAATCCGGCGCTGCATGATGAAGAACGGTCACGGAGGTGTGGTTATAGGTTCTGAAATCAGTGGAGGTTGCCGGAACGTTTTTGCACACGACTGCGTGATGGATTCACCTGATCTCGACCGTGTGCTACGTATCAAGACCAATTCCTGTAGAGGAGGAATCATAGAGAACATCAACATGCGTGACATAAAAGTCGGGCAGTGTCGTGAAGCCGTAGTAAAAATCAATCTTGACTACGAGCACAATGAGAATTGCTGCAGAGGTTTTAATCCCAATGTGCGCAACATCAATGTTGAGAATGTAACCTGTGAGAAATCCGAATACGGCGCACTCATCATAGCACTCGACACTGTATGCAATGTCCACGACGTGAACATCCGCAACTGCAGTTTCAGCGGAGTGGCACGAGGCAACAAGATAACGGGAATGACACGTGACATTAATTTCCACAATTGCCTCATCAACGGTTTTCCGTGTATGACAGGACTGCCCTACAGTCACTATTCAGAGTGGATGACCTATTCAGAGATGAAGCGCACGCCTAAGTCATTCCTTCTCGATTTCTCGTCGAAGCCGAAATGGAGCTATGTAATGGGCATAGAACTGGAAGCCATGCTCGACACTTATCTGCGCTATGGAGGTGAGCGGATATGGAACTACTGCCAGGAATATACCGACACCATGATTGACGGCAAAGGCAACATCCGCGGCTATAAACTTGAGGATTACAACCTCGACAACATACGAACAGGTCATTTTGTGGCGCGGATGTACCAGCAACGGCAAGAGCCAAGATATCTGAGTGCTATGAGGACACTGATGAAGCAGTTGGAGAAGCAGCCTCGCACTACCGTCGACAAAGTCTATTGGCACAAAGCCATCTATGCCTATCAGGTATGGCTCGACGGAATCTTCATGGGCTTGCCGTTCCGTTGCCTCTCCACATTCACCACCAGCAGCAACAAGGAACAGAAACGAGGTGACTGGCTGAAAATCTACGACGATGCGGTTGACCAACTGAAGAAGACTTATCAGCGCACCCTTGACCCGAAGACAAGTCTCAACCGCCATGCCTACGACGAGACACATACGACATTCTGGGCAGACTCTCAGAACGGACTTTCACAACACTGCTGGGGACGTGCCCAAGGATGGTACACCATGGCACTAATAGAGATACTGGATGCCCTTCCTGACTTCTACAACAGGCGTTCCGAAGTTGTGGACCTGCTAATCAAAGACCTCGATGCTATCCTCAAATGGCAGGACAGCGAAACAGGACTCTGGTATCAGGTGATGGACTCCCCCACCCGTTCCGGCAATTACCTTGAAAGCACCTGTTCTGCCATGTTCACATACGCACTGCTCAAAGCCTATCGCAAGGGATATGTAGGTACAGCCTATAGAGATGCGGGAATTAAAGCCTATCAAGGCATTCTAAGGCATTTCATACGGGAAGAAGAAGACAGTACCATCTCTCTGACCAGCTGCTGCTCTGTTGCTGGTCTTGGTCCTGCAGCCACAGACGAAGTCATTGCAGCAATGAAACGTGTGAACCCCAAGGGAACAGTAAAAGAAAACCGCCGCCGAGACGGTTCATTTGAATACTATCTGTCTGAACCTATTCGCGACAACGATCCCAAAGGTGTTGGGCCTTTCATCTGGGCATCATTGGAGATGGAAGCTCTGATGCCTGACTCTAAATAAAAAGAATTGACGTGAATCTAATCACGTCAATTCTTCAACAGTTACACCATCGAACTCAGACATGAGGTCGAGCACACGGTAGCGATAGCGCTTGCGCAGCACCTTAAGGTCTATTGAAACTTCCATGAAGGCATGTCCGCCAGTCTGCTTTTCCTCCATTTTGTAAGATTCGAGTTCCATGCCGCGCCGACGCAGTCTGTTGAGTACGTTCTCAACATCTGCTTGTGATTCAGCAGTGAATTTTACAAAGATATTACGAGATCCGAACCTGCCAAGGAAGAAATTCATTGCTTCAAGTCCGAGCAGCACGAGTACCGTTGCCGCAATAGCCATCCAGAACATTCCCGAGCCGCATGCCATACCAATCGCTGCAGCCACCCACACACCTGCGGCAGTGGTCAGTCCGTGCACTGTTCGTTTTTGGAAAATGATTGTTCCAGCACCTATGAAACCGATACCGGAAACCACCTGTGCAGCAATGCGCGATACATCCAGCCTGACATTTGGATTGTCAGCATAATGCTCCATCGTTTCAGCAAATCCATATTGGGAGAGAACCATCAGCAACGCACTTCCAAGCGCAACGAGGAAGTGAGTACGGAAGCCAGCCTCCTTAGCCCTGTATTCCCTCTCCAGTCCGATAGCACCACCCAATAGTGCCGCCACTGCTATACGTAATATATAATCCCAAAGCATGCGTGCTCAACAAATTATTAATTATAAATTATAATTCTCGAATTGTGTTATTGTGTATTATGTCACCGTGCGATACCTATTAAAGAAGGTTATCATAAGAGCACGCTCACAAAGTGAGAATTATAAAAAAGATACTATTTCATTCATCGCCTTGCGGTCTTTCTCCTTGCGAGGGCAGTCGGGAGCAATATGACCGACAGGGACAATGGCAACAGCCTCCCAGTTCTCAGGTTGCGGGAAGAGTTCTGCCATAAGGTCTGTGTCATAATTGCAAACCCAGCAAGTGCCAAGTCCGCGTTCCGTAGCAGCCAGACAAAGATGTTCTACGGCAATGCTCACATCCACATCGCCATGCAGTTTACCGTCTGTCTTGCGACGCCATGCCGTTGCGTTGTCTTTGTACGCAATGATATATAGCGGAGCTGTATTGAACCATTCCCTGCTATAGCATTGGCGCAGGCGCGCCTTCGCTTCGTCGCTGTTTACGACCACGAATTTCCAAGGCTGGAAGTTCACTGCCGACGGAGCCATGCGCACACATTCAAGGATATAGTTCAAATCTGTTTCACTAACAGGTTCTTCAGTGAATTTACGTGCCGAAAACCTCTCACGGCACAGAGTTAGAAAGTCTGTCATAGTTGTTCTGTTTTTACAAGTTTCTACAAATATACGTGCTTTTTCCGAATCTTTACCAAATAATCACAGATTTATTTTTCATATTCATTATATATTCTTCATCCTAAATTTTCCATTATCAATTAATTCATTTATCTTTGTAACATAAACATCAACTAACTATCCAGACATGAAAAGACTTTTTACCATTCTGTGTATGGCATTGTTCTCATTATCCGCCATAGCACAGGAAACAGAGACTTATAGCGGTAACATAATCGATGAAGAATCCGCATGGTGTTGGTTTGCCGACCCTCGTGCCATCCATTACGAAAATGAAGCAGGAACTATCAATGCTTCCTATATCGGTTTCATCGATGTACACGGCAACATCAAGGCTGCACAATACGACTGGACAACAGGACATAAGAGCGAGGTGCTCATACGTTCATATTTCCAGCCCGACGACCACAACAATCCTACGTTCCTCGTATTGCCAGACGAGCGTGTTCTCATCATATACAGTCGACACACCGACGAAGCTGCATTCTATTATCGCATCTCAAAACAACCAGGAGACATCACAAACCTCGGTGAGGAGAAAAGGCTGGCAACTGCCAACAACACTACCTATCCTTCACCATTCATCCTAAGCGACGACCCTACACACTGGTATCTGTGCTGGCGTGGCATAGGCTGGCATCCTACAATAGCGAGACTTACTCTACCCGATGAAAACGACAATGTAATGTTCGACTTCGGTCCAAAGCAAATCATTCAGAGCACCGGCGCACGTCCTTATGCCAAGTACCAAAGCAACGGCAAGGACAAAATCTACCTGACCTACACTACAGGGCATCCCGACAACGAATATCCCAACTGGCTTTACTTCAATGTCATCGACATCAATCACGGCAATGGTCCCATCCTGCGCGACATCAATGGCACCGAACTGAAGAAGATCAGCGATGGGGTCTTCAACGTGAACAAAACCTCCGACTATGCAAAAAAGTATCCTATGACCATAGTTGACAAGACCGACAACATCCGCAACTGGGTCTGGCAGATCTCACTCGACAAGGACGAGAATCCCGTCATTGCGTACACACATATCGACAACGCCAAGACCTCACATGTTTATTGGTACGGCAGATGGACGGGATCTGAATGGCGACGTACATGGGTGCAATATGCCGGACACGCCTTCCACCAAAACTGGAACTCTACTGAGCGTTGCTACTCAGGCGGAATGTCCCTCGATCCTGACAACATCAACGATCTCTACCTCTCCATTCCAACCAAAAACGGAGAATACAACAAGGATGGAGTGTATGAGATATGGAAATACACTATCAACGACGAAGGCACAGTTTCCGGAAGTGAGCAAATCACAAGGAACTCAGAGAAGAACAATTCCCGTCCCTTCATTCTTCCTGGTTCCAATAACAGCCCTCTCCGACTGATCTGGATGAACGGCGACTACTATTACTGGATGGTGAAGCAGGGATATCCTCAAGGTTACCCTACCGACACACGAATGGACTATGAGTGGAAGGAAAATATCAATCTCAATGATTACGAACCATCAGGCTCTGAAGCCATCAACCAGACTTGGAACTTCGGTTTCATACTGAATCAGGAAAAATACGAAGGCACGCTATTCACCATCGGCAGCGCAGAAGATTTTACCTATCGTATCAACGCCACCACAAAACGTCCGGAAGTTTACAGCCATGGCAAGGTATATACCAGCCAGAACACCCTCTACACCAGCGACGACTGGGCTAATAAATCCACCGGAACCAACAGCGACAACCATCCTACCCAGCTGAAGAAGGTCGTAATTACAGTGACCTACGACAATCACCGCCTTATCATCTATCGTAACGGTTTGATTGACCAGGTTCTGGAGGACGTTTTCGTCATGGGCAATGCCAAGACAGAAGGGGAAGGATTCAACCACATCTGTGCCAGCCAGACAACTCTCTACAACCACTGTCTTTCACCCTTGGAAGTACTGACCTTGGCAAAACAGACAAAAATCAGCAATCCCAATCTGCCTACCGAACTAAAGAATGGCAATTTTGAAGGTTCATATTCCGTTCAGCTAAACAGCGGAGTGAGCAGCGACCGTGCCATCTATGTGCCGGAAGGCTGGACAGTGGAGCGAAAAGGAGGCAACGAGAACGACCTGACTGCACTCAAGGACGGTGACCTCTATTTCAGCAATTTCTTCAAGTCCCGCCCCTCACCTTCTTCCGACAGCCAGCAGACCTACTGGATTCGCCAGAACTGGGGAACGCCCACGCTCACACTCTCGCAGGAACTGCGACTGCCAGAGGGACGTTACAAACTGGAATGTGATGTATGGAAGTCCGGACTTGGCGGCGATGCTTATCTGAGTGTTGAAATCGAGGACGGGGCAACCGTGATGGCACCAACCGTAGAGAACAAAGAAGCCTGGCAACACATGTCCCTGGAATTTGAGAGCGACGGCACAGCCTCGTCAACCATCCGCCTCACGGCAATGCACAACAGCAACGGCTCTGAGAAAATCATCGGTTTCGACAATGTTGTTATCACCCTTCTGCTCCCCGACGCTATTGAGCGCACCACATCAAACACCACCCGCCAGCATAACGCAGTATATGATTTGGCAGGCCGCCGTGTACACGACACGTCTAAAAAAGGGCTGTATATCATCAATGGCAGAAACGTACTGATTGAATGAAACATCATTTGCCATTTTGCGAACATTTTTAGTCAAAAACTCACTTTTTTGTGTTAATAAAAGTTTATACCTTAACAATTCGGCAAAAAACATATAACTTTGCATCTACATTAAAGCCATCAAGTTAAACCTTTTAACAGATTCGCAATCCTATTAACAACCGAAGTACAAATTATCAAAAAGTTATACAACTATGAAACTTAAGAATTTTCTCGCAATGGCAACAATGGCATTAGTATCCATGCCAGCGTTTGCACAGTACGAAGGTACCGATGTGAGCGACCGCATCGGACATGGCGAAGACAGCCTCAAATGCCGTGAGAACTTAACCCTGTTCGGAGATTATTTCAAGGCTAAGAACTATGAAGAAGCATATCCATGCTGGAAATTCGTGATTGACAAGGCTCCTCTTGCACAGGCAATGATCTACACTCGTGGATGGACACTCCTGTCTGAACTTATCAACCAGTCTGCAGAGAAAGCTGACAAGAAGAAGTATCTCGACGAACTGATGGCTATGCACGACACTCGTATCAAGTGGATCAAGGAACTCAACTCATTCTCTTCTCCAAAGATGCAGAGCAGCAAGGGTGCAATCCTCTGCCGCAAGGCATTCGACTACTCTAAGCATGGTCCTGTAGCATACGACGACTACTCTCTCGACACAGCTTACAATATGTTCTCTGAAGGTATCAACCTCGTTAACGAAGACCCATCTCACGAAGTTGAAGCATACGTGCTCCACACATATATGAATGTGTCTTATGCTAAGTACAAGGCAGATCCTGAGAACTTCCGCGGACAGTTCATCGAAGACTACCTCCTCTGCAAGGAAGTATGTGAGAAGATGCTTGAGCATGCAAACCAGGAGACAGACTCTGTTGCTGCCAAGAAAATCGTAGATCAGTACGACCCGACATACTTTGCAGTTCAGAACCTCTTTGCTGAATCCAACGCAGCAGACCGCGACTGGCTCATCAAGTACTACACTCCAAAGGTTGAAGAGCACAAGAGCGACATCAAATTCCTGCGTTCTGCTATCAACATTCTTGCTAACAACGACTGCGACGACACTGAAGCATACTTCAAGGCATCTAAATATGCTTATGCCATCGAACCAAGCTTTGCTTCTGCTATCGGTGTAGCACAGCAGCTCACCAAGGCTGGCAAGGATGCAGAATCAGTACAGTACTACGACAAGGCAATTGAACTTGCTCCAGACAACAAGACCAAGGCTCGTATCGCTATGAAGGTCGTTTACGCACTCGCAAAGAGCGGACATGGTGCAAGCGCAGAAAGCTATCTGAAGAAAGTTGAAAGCTACGATCCATCAATGGCTGGACGTGCTGACCTCTTCCGCGCTCAGAATGCAGCAGCATCCAAGAACTACACTGCAGCTCTTGCCTTCGCTACTTCAGCAGCATCCAAGGACCCAGCAATCTCAGGTTCTGCAAGCCGTCTGAAGGCTCGTATCACAGAGTTCCAGCGCCGTCAGTCTGAATACGACAAGGCTAACGCTGAATACAAGGCACAGCTCGAAAAGCAGCAGCGTCTTGAGAACTTCTGGAAAGGAAACTAAACTAAAAGCAATAAAAAAACGGCTGTATCGAACATTTCGATACAGCCGTTTTTTTATTGCTTTATCACGTGGGTTCCAAGTGCGAAGGATTTCTCCATATTCCCCGTATTCTCAATATTGTCGGCCTTGGCAGAGAGATTGTCAAGGAGATTCACGAGAATCGCCTCTTGAGTACAAGGCACTACGGGAGAACCATATTCCAACTCACCGTGATGTGAAAGTACTATATGCACAATGCGGTTGATGACATCTGTAGGCACTTCCCTTTTCTGCAACTCTGCCTGCAGTCGGTTGGCAGATATGAATATGTGTCCGAGAAGATACATTGACTCCTGAGTCTCACCGTCGCGTGAATACTCATACACCTTGCCATAGTCATGGAAGAGTATTGCAAGCACACAATACTCCAACTTCACAGCGTATGGAAGCACAGGATAAATACCCTCCAGCAGATGCAACATCTGATAGGTATGATTAAGCAGACCGCCAGGGAAGGCATGGTGAACACTCGTTGCTGCAGGAAACTGCGAATAGGGTTTGAATAGCACATCCCCTACTTCGGCAATCATCCCCTTCAGCTTCTCGTCGCTGCACATCTTCGAGAGGTTGCCCAGACATTCGTCCCATACCTCACGGCTGATAGGACGAGGCAGCAGATTGTAGAAAGGATGATCCTCCTGCACCATTGCCCCTGGATGCATATCCAATTTACGTGCAGATTTCTTACCGTCATTCTCCTGAATATTGAAGAAGCTTACCAACTGACCTAATATCGGTTCGTCGGTAGGCATCACATCCCATACAGCCACAGATGTTTCCCCTTCAAGATTCTTCAGCTTGAGAGTGCAGAAAGGGTCACCGCGGCGTGTTGTGCCGTTCGTACGACCTACAACCAGATATTCCTGATTATTCATAATTGTATCTTACACTTAATGATTATAATTTTTCGCAAAGGTACTCAAAATAAATGTATAATTCACAATTAACAATTCATAATTTAGCGTAGCGACATAATTCATTATTCAATAATAATATATATCTTTGCGAACAACTGAACTCAATATCACTATGCGTTACAAATTATCACTACTGTTGCTCTGCATATGATTCTAAAAACTGAAACGGACTGTGGAAATGGTGGCAAAATTTGGGAATGGTTTGATGAGGTTTAGAAGCCAAGACTCGATTCTCCCAGCAGAAATGGAATAACACCAATATACACAATGCCGTTTTCATCCGTCCATTGCTTGGTGTTCCCGTCCACAATGACTATCTTACGGAAAAGGTCGCCAGAGTTTTTCAGAGAAAACGTCTCTTGATCTTGTTTTTCCTCAGTATCTACATTCAGAGCAGACTGGATGTAGATTTTTTCTTGACCCGTATTGACCACAAAGTCTATTTCATATTGTGATTGCTGTTTCTTGCCATCCTTTACTCGGGTGACCTCGACCACACCAACGTCAACACTATATCCCCTGCGTACAAGTTCGAGGTAGATCATATTCTCCATCAGGTGACTTTTCTCCTGCTGGCGGAAGTTCAGCTTGGCATTCCTCAGTCCTAAGTCCATGGAATAGTATTTCTGGGTATTCTCGAAATACCGTTTCCCCTTCACATCAAAGCGCTTGGCACCCATGAACAGGTAGGCATCCTCCAGATAGTCCAGATAGTTCTTGATGGTGTGGTCAGACGTATTGCGCTTCATCAGCGTACCTGCTGCATTGGCGAGGTTGTGCGGATTGGTAAGCGAACCTACAGCCGATGAAAGAGAATCAATCAGTGCATCAAGCACCTCATCATCCTTCAGCTTGTATCGTTCTACAATATCCTTGATATACACGTTCTTGTGTAGTCCAACCAGATATTTACGCTTTTCCGTCTCGTCTTTCTCGGTGACGGCCAATGGCATACCTCCAAACATAAGATATTCCTCCAATGCATCGGCTTTTTCCAATCCAGAAAAAGCATAGTATTCCTTGAACGACAAAGGATAGACCTTTATTTCGGTACCACGGTCGCGGAAATTGGTAACAATGTCCGTTGACAACATCTTAGAGTTGGAGCCTGTTACATAGATGTCAAGATTGCTTCGTGCCATCAAGTCATTCAGGATATCATAGAAGGTAGTATAGAGCATATCCCTGTCCTCCTCAGGCACCAGACTTTCATCCACATCCTCGTTTTTCACCTTGTAAGACAACTGTATCTCATCAATGAACACGTAATAGCGCTTGCTTTCATCCTGAGTCTTGCCAACTACATATTCGTATAGTTCATTAGGATTCCTGTACTTCAAGTCGGCTTTCCTGTCCAATGCGATTTCTATGAAACAGTCATCTGAAACTCCCTCCGATTTGAGGTAGTCCTTATACAGGGTGGACAGAAGGAATGACTTGCCACAGCGACGGATGCCAGTGATAATCTTCACCTTGCCGTTCCATCGCTTGTTCAGCAGTGCTTCTATGTATTGTTCTCTCTTAATAATCATAATCACAAATATCCTACTGCAAAAATAGTCGCACTATTCGACCGTTTTTGCAGTGCAAAGGTAATATGTTTTTCTGAACTGAGCAAATAAATAACTGATTTTGTGTTGTTTTTATGTCTTATACCTGCCTGATTGTCTGCCGATTCTAAATACAAGCTACCTTTTTGGGGAATTTTCACCAACTATACTTTGCTTTTTTTCTTTTCCTTCCACTCTTGAGTGTTTGCAATAGCCATGAAAACAGACACCATTTCCTTTGTTTTGTTTTAAGAATCAGGGTATTTGAAGTCACTTCAAGTTATAATCAAGTGATTTGTGAGTTACTATAAGTTTCCATCAGCACTGGTGCATCATTCCGTTCCTTTGCACCCGGTCTCTAACCAAAGACCGTGAACATAATGGAAAATAAAGTATTGACTTTCAACGACCTTCCACAGGTCGTCGCCCAGCTTCGGGATGAGGTGATGGGCATGAGAACGCTGCTAATCAGGCAGCAGGAAGAGAACCGTAAACATCAGGTACGCGAGAACCGCCACAAGCCCATGACGGTGGAGGAAGCAGCTGAGTACACGCGCATCCCTTTGGGTACGCTGTACATGAAACTCGGTGACGGCACGATACCAGCTACCAAGCCAGGCAAACGCTATGTCCTCTATCAGGATGAACTTGACAAGTGGCTGGAAGCGAGCCGAAAGAATCCCATTCCTTTGACGGATGAGGAGCAGAACGCTGCCATCATTGCATCGCACAAGCGCAAGCCGAAAAAAGCGGACTGGCACACTGACCCTATTGTTGAACCTTCAAAAAAAGTGAATGTAGCAAACGCAACCACTTCAAAGCCAAAAGTGATTGCTGACCCAGCTATAGCATCATCCAATGCTGATTGCGTTAATGTTGTTGACATTCCAGATGATTCTGAGCAATCTAACGATGGCATCCATTCAACAGAATCCGACAATGCAATCAGTATTGACGGTATCAATGCCATCGATGTCACCTCTTCCTTTGACCGATTGAAGGTCATCTACAAGAAGGTTGGTAACAACGAATCGCAAGCCTTTGGCGTATGGCACACTCAGGAACTTGACAGTTACATCCAACGGCGACTAGATTCACTGCGATTACCCAGGGAAAGATGGACTGCTGTTTCATATTCCTTCACAACTCGGTTGTGTTTGCCCCTAAGAAAGCAGAAATACACAGGGGATTTGCTATGGCATGACTACGCCTAATGCTTCTTCCAGTGGCGCAAGCACATTTTGTCGTTTATTACGGATGGCACTCATATCAAGGGCATTGATGAGTTCCTTGGTCTCATACCCCTTCTTATAGGTTTTACGAGCCTTATTATACAAATCCAACAATTTCTGATACCCGTTTATCCCCTTCAACGATGAAGGAACTTGCTTCAATCGAAGGAAGTTGCAAATGCCATGCATGTCATCGAGAATCCAGTCTTCAATGGAACTCTTGACACCGACACGTATAAATTCATCAATACCCATACGCTTAACGCTTTTACCGATAGCATCCCATTTTACTATTTGCGGTTGCTTGACCTCGAAGACATCAGTATCATACGAACAACAGACTGTCTTTATTTTGTAACTACCCAATTTGGCTGTTGGCAAGTATTCATTTTTCAACTTTGCCAATAGTTTGCTGGAGTATCTTGTTACCCCCTTTAGGTTACATACATCATAAGGCAACAACTTATTGCTACTGACGGATGCATAATAATCTATGAGGGCTTTGAAGAACACCTCATCGGTATCTCCTTCTACAAATATCAACACATGCGAAGGATTCATCAGTTTCTTTTTCGCCATCGCCATGTTTTATTTGAAGAAAGAAGTTAGCTTCTCGCTGTCATTCTCCATGTCGAGCATGAAGTCAAACATGAACTCTCCAAAGGTCAGTTCCATGTCGCCAGCATATCTGTACAGATATTTCAACTTAGATGGATTAACCTTCGCAAAATGAGCAAGTCCGTCATGC
>Ga0256405_10005588_pt1 | contig 21442 bp, 10 predicted proteins | sample RumenRJG_02DNA_FD_189096 | JGI IMG/M metagenome (GOLD analysis project Ga0256405, IMG submission 189096) | Bovine rumen microbial communities from Lethbridge, Alberta, Canada - RJG_02 | ecosystem: Host-associated > Mammals > Digestive system > Stomach > Rumen | place: Canada: Alberta... | reverse complement strand
CTAGTCGATAAAGTAAAAACATTAAACCTTTTGCAAAAATATTGCCATTTAAATCAATTGGACAACCTTACAATAGGGTTAATTTGTGTAAACCCTCCCGAAAAGGAGCCACTTTATCAGTGAGCTCTATAACAAGGGGCTATAGTAGGAGGGGTGTTTCGTAGGAGGGTAGCTAACTACTGACAAGGACCCTATCATGAAACTGAAAAAAGACATCGTCAGCTTCTCATTCCGCAAGCATCTGGAATGCATCCGACAGGAACAGGAACGTCAGGCTGCACGCCACCTGATACTCTACACCGACGGCCAGCTGGTGCAGCGCCACGAGAACAGTCAGAGCCAGTTTGGCAGAGCTTGCATCACTGCGGGGTATCTGTCGCCCCAGCAGGTGGAGCACGCCACTCGGCGCTATCATCTGGGGATGAGTCGCGATGGCGGTGTCATTTTCTGGCAAATAGACATGCTTGGACAGGTGTACGACGGCAAGGTCATGTATTACCGTTCGGACTGTCACCGCGACCATCACCACAATCCCACTTGGGTGGGCAGCCTGCTGAAGAATTTCTATCTGAAGGGCAACAAAGAGCTGATAGCCAGCATCCCTTCGAGCCACTGTCTGTTCGGACTGCACTTGTTGAGGGAAGAAGAAATAGGGATGAAGGAAGATGGAAGACTTCCAACCGTTGCAGTGGTCGAGGCCGAGAAGACGGCGGTTATCATGAGCGAAGTGTTTCCGCAGTATCTTTGGATGGCCACCGGCGGACTGTCGAATCTGAACGAGTATGCACTCTTCCCGTTGCACCACCATCGCGTCATCCTGTTTCCGGACACCGACCCTTCAGGCAAGACCTATGCCGCATGGTATGCCGTCGCACAGCGAGCCAGCCGACTGATGGGCTGCACCCTCACGGTCAGTGCACTGCTAGAGCAGAAAGCCACCCGTGAGCAGAAACAACGCAAGATTGATCTTGTAGACTATTACTTTGAACCATAACCATAAACGATAAACTAAATTTCAAACCATTATGATTAACTTTTATGATCCTAAACGTTCCATTAGTAAACTGCAACTGGCCCTTTGTGCTGGGGTATGTCCACGAGTCTTCGCCTATTACCTGGAGTCCCGCCGTGAGATTCTCGAAGCGATGGGCGTCAGCGTGATTGCGAAGAAGCTGCCGCCAGAGGCCGTCAAGTATGTCTGTGAGGACTTCTGCATCGACCTGCCGCCCCACCTTCAGGACCAGAAAGCACTGGCCAAGGCTCCGGAATACCTGCGAAAAGCCATTTTTTTGAATTTTTAGAAAAAAAAGTTCGGCAAAAAGGCCCGTATCCTGCAAATGAACTTTCGAAATGTAGTACCTTTGTATCGTCAAAGGGAAACAGTAACTTCTGACATGCTCGCGAGCAACTCGAGACAAGGCGCGCAGTGGCTCGAGACAACGCCGAAAGCAACTCCGGACAACGCCGAAAGCCGTTCCGGACTATGCCGAATGCGGCTCCGGACAACGTCGAAAGTAACTCCCCGAGACATGAAACATTAATCAACCATTAAACCATTAAACCATTAATTAAGTTATGAGTCAGAAATTCATTAAGAAAAAGCAGACCAGCCCTAAGTCTCTGGGCTATGGCAAGTACTACGCGAAAGCCGTGTACAACAGCAAGTGTATCACCACCCGTCAGATTGCTGACTTCATCCAGACGCAGGCCTCTGTGAAGCGAAGCGACTGTATCGCAGTGTTGGACGAACTGGGCAGTGCCCTGCAGCACTTCCTGGGCATGGGCGAGAAGGTGAAGATCGACAACGTGGGCATCTTCAAGTGTGGCATCCGCAACAAGCAGGGCTACGAGGACCACGAGAAGCTGACTGCCTCGACGCTGAGCGCCAAGATCCTGTTCTCGCCTGAGCGTACCACCTCGACGCAGAATGGAGTGACCCGCGCTGCCGTGGCCATGCTGGGAGATATCACCTTCGAGGAAGCCACGGACTATGAAGCGCCGAAGGCGGCTGAGACTCCAGCTCAGCCTTAAGTGAGGAGTGATGAGTGAGAAGTGATAAGTAAAGTGAAGAAATGATGAAGAAGTTGAATTGGAAAGCGATTATTAATTTCGCCATCACCGTGTTGACCGCCATCAGTTCAGCCCTGTTCGTACAGTCATGCGGAAGATAACCCTGATAGTGATTCACTGTTCGGCAGTGCGCCCTAACCAGACCAGTTCGGCAGCCCAGATAGATACGTGGCATCGCCAGCGAGGCTTCCACCTCGGCATTGGCTACCACTACGTTGTCCGCCGTAACGGAGAGATAGAGGCTGGTCGTCCGGAATACATGGTAGGCGCCCACTGCCTGAACCACAACAGCCACTCCATTGGCGTGTGCTATGAAGGTGGCTATGATGCTCGCGGTCAACCCGCCGACACGCGCACTGAGGCGCAGAAAGCTTCGCTCCGCCGACTGCTCGAAACACTGCACAAGGACTACCCGGAGGCCCTCATCGTAGGTCATCATGACCTCGACCCGAAGAAAGCCTGTCCGTGCATCGCAGATGTAGTAGGGGAGTATAAGGACCTGCAGCCGAAGTGATAGGCGAGTCTGGCGAGTAAACAAAAAACGGGCCCATCGTGAAGGTGGACTCGTTTTTTATTTGTCTTTTGTCGTAAACAACCGAATGAAATTATCACAAATAACCGAACATAATCACCACAATTAGCCGAAAAATCATCAAATAATTTGTGTAATCCAATAATTATCAGTATCTTTGCCTCCAAATTAAGTAACAAACGAAAGATGGACAATATATATAAACCAAGAATAGCCGATAGATTACTGGTTCGTAAACTGGCAGGCAAGGGAGCCGTATTGATAGAAGGTCCGAAATGGTGCGGTAAGACAACTACCGCTCGTCAGCAGGCCAAAAGCGTACTTGACTTGGGTGACACTGAGGTATTAAAGCAAAGCAGGCAGATGATGGAAATCAGTTCCAAGACACTGCTACAGGGAGACACACCCAGACTGATTGACGAGTGGCAGACGATACCAGAACTGTGGGATACCATACGTAATGAGGTGGATAAGAGAGGGGCTTTTTCACAGTTTATCCTGACAGGGTCTACAGTGGCTCCGCAAGCAGACGAAACCACGCATAGTGGTACAGGGCGCATTGGGAGACTCAAAATGCGACCAATGAGTTTGTTTGAATCGGGAGAATCGAATGGCAGCGTCAGTCTTAAGAGTCTGTTCGACGGAGAGACCTTCGAGCCCCAACCCAACAATATTGACCTGCAACGTATTGCGTATCTGACTTGCCGCGGCGGTTGGCCACAGGCTACACTTCTCGAAGGTGATATTGCTTTGGACCAGGCATTCGGCTATATTGACGACGTAACCGAACGTGACATACAGCGAGTGGATGGTGTAAAGCGTAGTGCAGAGCGTGCCAGATTGCTGTTGCGGTCGTATGCACGAAACATCTCTCAACAGGTGTCATACGGCACCATCAAGGCCGATATGCTTTCGAACGATGCCAATACGCTTGATGAGGATACCGTGGCTGATTATATCAAGGCATTGAAGAAACTTTTCGTGATTGAAGACCTCGAAGCCTGGAATCCCCATATCCGTAGCAAATCGGCTATTCGTATCAGCGACACCCGCCATTTCGTTGACCCCAGTATTGGTACTGCTGCACTGGGCTTAGGTCCCAACGATCTGATTAATGACTTGGACTCTTTCGGACTCATTTTCGAAGATATGGCTGTACGTGATTTACGTGTATTTGCAGAAGCACTTGATGGAAAACTGTATCACTATCGCGACAGTTCTGGGCTGGAGTGCGACACGGTACTGCACCGCAGAAACGGAACGTATGCACTTATAGAAGTGAAATTGGGTGGAGAGAAACTGATAAACGATGGTGCAGAAACGTTGAAAAAGCTTGCAGAGACCATTGATACGACAAAGATGAAGAATCCGTCGTTTATGATGGTCGTTACGGCTGTCGGGCCGTATGCTTACCAACGACCAGACGGCGTGTTTGTGGTTCCCATAGGCTGTCTGAAAGACTAAATCATTTTCTGTTCAACCAAAGCGAACAGAACAACTTTTTTTCTTACTATATTTTATTCCATACAATAGTTGTTACATTCATGGTGAACATGTAGCGGTAGGTGGCAGAGCGGGCGCCTACAGATGCGGCATCTATACCATTGTGTACCGGGTCGTAGGGACGGCCGCAGTCTTTGATGGTCATCTGTATTCCGTCGTCTAACTCGCAGAGCGAGATGTCAAGATATTTAAGACGACGACTTCTGCGCTCCTGGGCATTTCTTAAGAGCGCCAGGATAGTAGAGTACATCTTAGAACTCAATTCGTCGCTCATCTCGCAGATGACGGCAAATAACTTGATCATCTTCTTCATCTCTTCAAGATTATGCTGCTCGTAATCTAACGAACATTCGAACTTAATACACGACAGCATCTTATCGACCAACGAGAACTTGGTATAGAGCGGGTGCTTGAGGTGCTCCCTGTAGCCGAAGGCCAGACTGGCCACAAGAATAGGCACGCCACCCACAATCAATCCCAGCCACATGGCATCGGCACTGACCTTCGAAAGGCCAAGCATACTCAGATAGGCTATGATACCCATGGCGAATACCAGCACGATCTTGGCCGTTACGTGACCTGCCAGTTGCAGTACAACGGTGACATACACCGCTACGGCACAGAAGCAGAAGTAGTAGATGCCAAAGCAGGTGAATACCCTGCGGGTCAGGGCGAGGTCGATACCGTCAAGACCAAAGCACCACAGGAAGAACTGCGGCACAGCCACCATTAACAGCAGTAGCACACCGTAGAATCCTACCAGTATGCTGGCAGTATTATTCATGATGCGCCGCAGTCCGTCGCTGTCGCCGGTAGCACGCATGTAGGTGACGAGCGAGACGCCAGCCATAGTGAGTCCCAAAACAACCGAGAACGTGGCCGACTGTATCTGCAGACATACATCAAAGAGCGTCAGCCCGTCGTGGCCTGCCACTTTCAGTACCAATGCGTTGCCCAACAGCATAAAGGCATTTACCACGATAAAATATACGTTGAAGCCGAAGCCATGCTTGAGGTTATCGCCGATGATGGCACCCAGGTCGCCCTGCGGCCGCACCAATCTGAACTGGCTCTTGCCCTTAAGGAAATGGGGCGATATGAGCGCGAGATTGATGAGACTCGAAATGACCGTACCCCATGCCGCACCGCTGATGCCCATGCCGAGCACACCGATGAAAAGGATGTCGAGCACCACATTGGCCGCACTGCCCGTAGCCACGGCTCGGGTGGTTAACTGCGGAACTCCCTCTTGCGTTGCAAAGTCGTTGAATGTGTTGTTTAGCGGTAGGATGAGCAGGTAAATGACGATTACCTGTAGGTACTCGCGGGCATACGCTGCGCTCTCGGGTCGGCCGGTCAGCCCCAAAGAGATGTTGTCAAGATTAATCCAGATGACCACAGCCGCTAATACCGCCACCAGCACCGCCGAGGCCAATGCCGCCGTGTATATACGGTTGGCCTTGTCGCGGTTGCCCTTGGCCAGCTGACCTGCTGTAAGCACTGCGCCGCCGCGTTCACATATCATCGTTAGCACGCTCACTGCGTTGACTAAAGGTAGCACCACACTCACTGCGATGAAAGCATCGTTGCCCAACAGATTGCTCGAAAAGAGCCCGTCGACCAGCGTCGCTATGAGCGGTGCCAATGCCGTAAGCGTAACGCTCAACAGGGTTAGCCGGTAAGCCTTGTCGATAAGATAGCTGTTACGAAAATTGCTAATATTCATAGTTGCATCGCTAATTCTTTATGCTGCAAATATAGGCAATATTTTCGAAAGTTCCAAAATTTCTTCTACATTTTTGCGAAAGTACGTGAAAATGTCATCATGAGTTGGAATTTATTTTGAGATATGTCAGGGGGCAGCTCTCTTGATTCTCAAAATGCGTCCTTTCAAGAAGATTTTCTTCCAAATGGGAGAATAATTGGATTTTTTTTTGTACCTTTGCAACGAAGATTGCTTTTTGTCCATACATATTTGTGATCACCACTGCTGCTGATGATAATAATAATAATAACAAACTAAACGACAATAAATATGAGAAAAAAGACTAAGAACAGGCACGGAGGCTACGGGCTGCAAGTGCTATTGCTCATGCTCGTGATGCTCGTTGGAGGGGGAAGCACGGCGTGGGCGGATGGGTACATTACCGACGTGATAGTCCTCGGTTGTGGTATCAGCGGACTTGACGCGAAAAATATGAGGAACGAGTACACCAACAAGGGGTGGACCGTCCTCGAGCAAGACCTCAACGAAGGTAACGGTGGCTGGTACGTCCACATTGCCTACAAGACCAGTAGCACTGCCAACCCCTATTCGGACTACATTACCGACATCTGCGCGTCGACTAAAAAAGTGGCTTCCTTTACCTCTGATGGGCGCACCTACTACAAGGCGCCGACCAACAACAGCAAGTTCGACGGCGACCTCAACAACGGTTCTGGAAAGGGGGCAGACATATATCTTTATTTCACTCGCGACCGCAAGAACCTTAATGATTACGGCGGCAGCAAGCGCGTGATGACCCGCCTGTCGACAACAACCAACACCAACGGCACTGCCGATGACGGTGACGACTCCTCTCTCACCGTCCATTGGCGCAACTGCTCGTACGACGGCTGGAACTTAGATACAAACTACGGAACGGGAGTTTCCAGATACATCTTCATCCATCAGCACTTCACCACGCAGACGGCGAAGTGGAAAAAAGAACCCACCTACGCCTCGAATCTTACCTATGACGGCACGAGTCAGAAGCTGATAACCTATAATCCAACCAGCGATAACGTCGGCAACACGGTGTACAGAGTGAATGACGGCAGTTGGTCGGGTTCTGTGCCCACAGCCACGAACGTAGGCCGCTATAAGGTGGACTCTCGTCTTAATGGTACATACTCGGGCAACACCTTTGCCGACAACAGTAATGTCATCAGCAAGACGGTGACCATCAACCCGCCCATTGTCAAGGCTACCAACCTGAAGGGCGTGTTCAACCAGCGCGACAAGAAGGTGAACCTCTCGTGGAGCGTAGGCACCATCCCCGGCAACTATTCTGACTACAAGTGGGTGGTCTATCGCGACGGGAAAAAGATAGCCGAGCTCGCTCAAAACGTGCGTTCATACGCCGACACTGGCTTCAGCAATGAGGCAAAGCCGGTCTATGACGTATATTATGTATCGAACTTCTGGGACGTTACGTCACGTATCGACGAGGCGAAGGCCAGCGTCACCGTGAACACCACCCGCACGATGCCCGTCAATAACCTCAAGGCGGAGCAGTTGTCGGACCGCATCATCTTCACCTGGACTTCCGACGCCTATCCCAAGAGCTTCGGCCACAAGTTCCGCATCTACGTAAACGACGAGAAAGACCCCATCTACACCCTCACGCCAGCCGACAACCAGAGTTCCTTCCGCTGGGAGCACCGCACCACCGACCAGCACGCCAATCGGCAGAACAAGGTGGACGCCGCGACGGGCGTGCCCTATACCGAGGAGCCTCTGAGCGCCTGCAGTCCCCGAAATTATCGCATAGAGGGTGTCATAGGCGACGCCGCGCTCAATACCAATTCCGTCAGTAAGAAGGCAGTTGGCCAGGCTACCAAGTTCTACGCGCTCGATGCCTCGAAGGGTGTCTACGAAGGCTCGGTGAAACTGTCGTGGCACGTCAACCTGCAGGGCAACACACAAGCCAAGACCTACATCATTGAGCGTCGGCGTGCCGAGCAGGAAAGTGAGGCATGGGAGACGCTGACACGCCTGTCGAGCAGCGAAGAGTATCTGTTCTATACCGACGAGACGTCTCAGCCGGGCATCTACTACGACTACCGCGTCACCGTTGAGGACAAATGCGACGACGGCACCATCGTCTATAGCGACATGACCAACATCGGCTTCGCCAAGAGCACCGGAACGGTGACGGGCCGCATAGCCTACGGTTCTTCGGGCACCGCCGTGCAGGGTGTCGATGTGGTGATGACGATGACCAACAGCGAGGGCAGCGAGGCCGACCAGTACCACTCCATCTATTTCTCAGATGCGACCGGAGTCGTGACGTGGCCATACCCCTCCAGCGACTACGCTGCCAACCTGTTTGCCGGCGACTTCTCCATTCAGCTGTGGCTCTATCCCGAAACGTTCAGCAAGGGCCTGATAGCCCACTTGGGAGGCAATGCCGGCCTGGGCATGACGGCTTCCGGCCAGCTGACCTTCAGCAACGGCACCACCACCTACACCTTCGACGGCATCACCCTCCAGCAGGCGAGCTACAACCACGTGGTGCTGACCCGCAGCGGTACGACGCTGACCTGCTACGTGCTGACCAAAGATGGCGGCAGCAGCGATCCGACCGTTCAGAAAGCCACGCTGACCATTGCCGGCAGCCAGTGGCCGCTAACGAATGCCAGCCAGTTTGAGCTGGGCCGCTTCAAGGGCGCCGCCGACGAGCTGCGTCTGTGGGCGAAGTGCCTCAGCGAGGCTGACATCGTGGAAAACTACGACCATCTGCTCGTGGGCGACGAACAGCAGTTAGAGACCTACTGGACCTTCGACGAGGGCCTGCGCACGCAGTTCTTCGACTACTCGCGCGACGGCAGCAACTATCATAAGCACCACGGACTGATAGGCAGCAATGCCCAGACTTCGACGCTTACGCCCGGCGCGCTAAGACTGAGGGCGAAGACCGACGCCGAAGGCAACTACATCATTCAGGGCGTCCCCTTCACCGGCGCAGGCACCACCTATTCAGTCATTCCACTCTACGGTGTTCACGAGTTCAACCCCACCAAGACGCTGCTCTATGTGGGCTATAACTCACTCGTACATACCGCCGACTTTGAGGACGTCTCGTCGTTCCCTATGCAGGGACATATCACCTACGCCGGCACCAACATCCCCGTGGAGGGCATACAGTTCTACGTGGACGGACAGTTGCAGACCAACGACGGCGAGGTGGAGCAGACCGATGCCAATGGAGATTACCGGATCAGCGTACCCATCGGCAAACACTATGTTGAGGCCAAGCTCGGCGGGCACAAGATAGTGGCTGGCGGACGCTTCCCGATTACCGGTAAATACGACTTCAGCGCCCCTGTAACCTACAACTTCCAGGACTCTACGCTGGTGAACTTCGTGGGCCGTGTGGGTGGCGGTGAGCGCAACGACACGCTGGCCGTAGGCTTCGGCGCGTCGAAAAACAACATCGGCACGGCACGCATCACGCTGATGATGAACAACGAGAGCCTGCTCTTCAACTACTATAACGACCAGACCGGCACCGAGGAGCGCCCCTTCCAGAGCGACACCACCGCCATCCAGAGCACCGCATGGGCAGGCAAGGGCAGCGACGCCAAGTACATCTATATAGACACCGACCCAAAGACGGGCGAGTTCTCGGCCCTGCTGCCGCCGCTGAAATACATCACGAAGAGCATTGAGATCATTAAAAACAAGGACAACATCGAGTTTGTCACCCTGCCGCAGATAGACCTGAGCAACGTACTGAAGGAGATGACCGACTCGCTGTTGCAGGTCAACGAGCAGGGCGACTCGGTATGGTACAACTACACGTACAACACCAAGATGGTGAAGACCCACTATGCTGAGCCCCAGATGGACATCAGCCAGCCGGGCAGTCCCGCCGGTGTGTTCGGCATGAAGGACTACCAAGGCGAGGACGCGCTGGGCAAGTTCACCGTCAGTGACCTGTGGACCGACGACAACGGTGCCGTAAGCTATAAGTACAGCTATCCCATCTACCAGATGGGCGACGAATACCAGATGAAGGTCTTCGGCTACGAGACCTACCGCAACTACGACGGTGCAGAGGTTGTCACCGACACCATCAAATTGGCGGGCCAGGTGGTCACCGTCGCCAACGAAATGAGCAACGAGCAGCAGATTATTGCCGTGGTGACCGACGAGAGCAGTAACCGCCAGGTGGGACAGGTGTACGACCTGAAGATGAACCAGCTGGTACTCGATGCCGACGGCTGCTATACCTTCAAGTGGCACACCGGCGCACCCAACGTGGTGAGCCCCTATACGCGCCACTTGGGCATGACCTTAGAGCGCCAAGGACGCACCTACTCGCCCGTCAACTTCAACGCCATCGTGACTGGCAGCCTGCCTTTGGGCAACAACTTCGTGACCAACGGTCCCGACCATGTGCTGATGGTGCTGCGCGACCCACCCGGTGCCAAGTCGCGCACCGTATGGACTACCGGCTCGACAAAGACCAAGGTCAAGAGTGTCGCCAATGCCGGCTACGGCGACGAGAAATTCGTGATAGAGCAGAACCTCGGTGTTGCCATCAAGTTCATGTCGGGCGTCGGCCTGTACTACCAGACCACCGACCTGGACAACACCATCGACATCGGCGGCGGACTGCACTACTCGTTTACCGCCGGCTCGTCGACAGAGAAGACTTGGACGGTGACCGCCACCGAGGCGATAAGTACCAGCGGCGAAAGCCAATACGTGGGTTCCAAGGGCGACGTCTTCATCGGCTACTCCACCAACCTGCTCATGGGCCAGTGCCGCAAGGTGGGCTTCTTCCGTGAGAACGCCACCGCGCCCTTCGAGCTGAAGGACGATGTGTCGGTGAGCCTGGGCGACAGCGTCACTACGAAGTTCATGTACTCCGCCTACGAGATAGAGACGGTCATGATGCCGAAGTGGGAGGAGACGCGCAACAGCTACCTGACCCAGCACTTCTCCACCAAGGCCGAGGCAGAAGCCTTCGTCAACCGCGCCAGCGAACCGGTCTATGTCACCTGGCTCAAGGAGGACGAAGAGAACTACGGCCAGGACGGCACCTACAAGATGGTCATTCCCGAGGAGTGGAAGCAGAAGGACTTCTATGCCGATGACAAGGTGGCGTGGTGTAACGACCAGTTAGCCCACTGGCGGCAGGTACTGGCCAACAACGAGCGCGACAAGGTGGTAGCCATGCAGGGCCGCGGCACCTACTGGCAGCGCAACGTCTCGTTCGACGGCGGCTCCAACTACAGCTATTCGAACCGCTGCGACTCGACGAAAACGGTGACGCATACCTACTCGCACAACTTAGGCGCCATCATCAAGGGCGGCTTCACCAGCAAGAACTCCGTGGCCGGAGCACAGTTCAAGACCCAGCTCTCGATAGACACGGAGAACGGCTGGCAGTACTCGGAGGCAGAGAGCGACTACGACGAGAACAAGACGGACTTCGCCGAATTCGCGTATGAGTTCAGCGACGGCAACCGCGACACCGACTTCTCGGTAGATGTCTATAAGTCGCCGACGGGATGGAGCGACATCTTCAGCCTCTTCGGCGGGCAGTCGTACAACCCCTACGAGCCGGAGGAGAAGACCAAATACTACGAGCCGGGCCAGCACACCCTGAGCAACGGCACCACGCGCATGGAGAACCCCGACCTGCAAATCTCGCTGCCGGGCGAGAACGGGGCGAAGAGCGTCACCGTGACCGACATACCTGCCGGCGGTGAAGCCAACGTGATACTCTACTGCACCAACCTTGCCACCGCCCATCAGGGGAAGAACTTCGGTTACGACCTGGAAATCATGGACGAGACCAACCAAAACGGCCTGCAGATACTCATGGACGGCGTGCCCATCAACGGACGCTCGCTCTATCTGGAGCATGGCGAGACAGCCACGAAGGTACTCACCATCCGCCAGACGGACCAGAGCGTGCTCGACTACGAAGGCATCACGATATGGTTTGAATCGCAATATCAGCCCACCAAGATCCACGACGAGGTGACGCTGAACGCCCACTTCAAGCCGTCGTCGTCGCCTATCGACCTGGCCATCCAGGAGCCCGTGCTCAACAACGACCGGGAGGACGGCATCCTGGACATGAAGCTCTCCGGCTTCAACCGCCAGTTCAAGAACCTGAAGAACGTCGGCGTGCAGTACCGCTTCCAGGGCAACACTCAGTGGACCGACCTGTTTACGTGGTGGGTCAATCCCACCGACACTATCGGCCGCGACACCGTGAGCAACGCCCTGTTGCCCGAGAAGGGCGACCTGCGCTATGCGGCGAAGATGAAGAGCAACCTCTCGTTCCCTGAGGGCGACTACCAGTTCCGTGCCTTCACCACCACGCCCTACGGCACGGAGAATGTCTGTGTGTACAGCGACGTCATCACTGTCATCAAGGACATGAGCAGCCCCCGCAGCCTCTATACGCCGGCGCCCGCCAACGGCATTCTGGGCTACGGCGACCAGCTGGCCATCGAGTTCAACGAGGACATCGTGCCGGGCTATGTCAACGCGGACAACATCATCGTCACGGCGAAGCTGAACAACAGCGAGGTGAACCACGACGTAGCCTACCAGATCATCCCCTTCCTCGATATGCCGAGGACGGTGAACCCCGTGTTCCTGAAGGGTGACTTCGCCATGGACTTCTGGCTGAACTGGCACGATCCGGGCACCATCCTCCACCAGGGCGCCGGCACGGACAACTTCGCGCTGGGCATCGACGATGCCGGCCACGTGAAGGTGACCATTGCCAAGGCACAGTTTGTCAGCACAGACACCGTGCCGAAGGACGAGTGGGTGTTCTTTGCCCTGAGCTACAATGCCGCCAAGATGACGTTCGACATTCTGGCACAATACGGCACCACCACCGTTGAGCTGTTTCATGACCAGCCTGTGACGGCAGAGAACAAACTGGTAGTGAACTACGCTTCCGACAACCATCTCTACTTAGGCTATATCTGGGCCGACATGCATGGGCTGAGTCTCTACAACATCTGCCACGACGTACACGAGGCCGCCGCCACCAAGTATCAGGCCAAGGATAACTACATCTACGGACTGGCCAACTACTGGCCCATGGACGAGGGCCACGGCTCTGTTGCCGCCGACACCCGCCACACGCACGACTTCACGGTGTATGACTCGTGGACGCTCAACAACCGCAACTACTCGCTGCGCATCAACAAGCCGGAGGGCGCACAGGCCGACATCACACGCGTGGTCACCGGGCAGGGCGACAGCTACGCCATCGAGATGTGGTACAACAAGAGCGGTGCCAAGGACGAGGTGGTGTTTGAAACCAACGCATCTGCAGAGGAGTCGAAACTACGCCTGCGTTACGATAGTGTGCAGAGCATAGTGCTTGACTATGGTAAGAAGTCGATGGTGGTGGCCAGCCATAAGGACTTCCCCGACCTGCGCAGATGGCACCATGTGGCACTGAACGTGGTGCGCGGACAGGCCGCCTCGTTCTACCTGGACGGACAGCGCACGGCTGTCATTGCCGAGCGCGACGTGCCGCCTATCGAGGGCTCAAGGCTCATCGTGGGAAAGGGCAACGAGATACAGGCCTTCGCCGACGAGGTGCGCATCTGGCATGCGGCACTCAGCGAGAGCCGTCTGCTCAGAAACATCTACAACACCATCGACACCGCCGATGTTTATTCACGCGGACTCGTGGCCTACTATCCGTTCGAGAAGACGGGCGAGGAGGATGGCGTCGTGACGAAGGTGCCGACGATGGAAAACATGGCTCCGAACCTGTCGGCAGGGGCGGCCAAGGAAATCATCTTCGACAAGGACAATCTGCATACCCACACGCCGCCACTGAAGAACGCACCCGACGAGACGCGCCTCATTGCGTCGCCGGTGGCCTCGGAGCGCAAGGTGGTCATCAACCTGACGGATGTCGGCATCACGCCCCGCGACATCGAGGGTACGACGCTGAACATCACCGTGGACCGCATCCACGACCTGCACGGCAACACGTCGCTGCCCATCCGCTGGACGGCATACGTGCAGCAGAACACGCTGAAGTGGACGAAGGACTCGGTGAACGTCATCAAGAAGTACGGCGACGACTATACCTTCGACGTCGATATCGAGAACAAGAGCGGCAGCACGGAGTATTATACCTTATATAATATGCCCCAGTGGCTCTCGCTCGTTGATAGCGAGCGCAGCGACGAGGTGAGCCCGCTCAGGACGAAGACGCTGCGCTTCCAGGTGAACCCGCTGGTGCCTGTGGGCAACTATGAGGTGACCATCGGCGTGCAGGGTAACAACGGCATACTTGAGCCGCTGCGCGTGGTGATGAAAGTGCGCGGCGAGAAGCCCCAGTGGACCGTTGACCCCACGCTGTATGAGCACCAGATGAACTATATCGGACAGGTGCGCATTGGTGGCATTCTGGTGGAGAACTCGGAGAGTATGGTGGCCGCCTTCATCGGCGATGAGTGCCGTGGCGTGGCGTCACCCGAGCGGGTGCGCGGCGCAGCCTACGTGACGATGACCGTCTATGGCAACGGCGACACCGATGCCGGCAAACCCATCAGCTTCCGCATCTGGGATGCCTCGGCAGGCATTGCCTATACGGATGTACGTATCAACGCGTTCAACGGTTCCGCCGTTGAAACCGGCTTCCAGCTCAATGCCGTCAGAGGTTCGTTTGACCAGCCCGTCATCTGGACAAAGGGTACCGACGTGGAGCAGAACCTGAAGCTGACCACGAACTGGAACTGGGTATCGCTGGGCGTGAGACCTGCCGACCAGCGACCTGCTGCCGTATTCCCGTTGCTGACACCGTGGAAAGTATTCATCAAGGACAAGACGTCGGCGATGATTTTCAGCGACGGCAACAACAACTGGATGCCGGAGGATGCCCGGATACAGGCCGCCACGATGTACAAGGTGAAGATTACCCCCGTCGTGGAGGGTCAGCAGTTGCCGGAACAGGTGCCCGTCACGGGTGAGCAGCTGAAGCTGAAGGAAACGCCCGTCACGCTGACACCAGGATGGAACTGGATAGGCTATACGCCACTGACGACGATGACCGTCGGCGAGGCGCTGGCCGCCGCCGACCCACAGGTGGGCGACTGTGTCAAGTCGCAGCACGGCATAGCCTTCTACAGTCAGAACGGCTGGGAGGGTAGCCTGAAAGCCTTAGAGAGCGGACACGGCTACATGTACAACAGCACGGCCGACAAGGAGAAGCCGTTTGTCTATCCTGACGCTACAGGCACGAACCGTGCGGCGGCAAGAAGGACGCTCCTCAATGCTGAGTCTCAGTCCGAAAGTCAGAAGATAAGACTCTTCGCTCCCACTGTAGGCAACTATCCCGACAACATGTCGATGGTGATTGCCTTGAAGGACGGTGAGCAGAGCGTTGACACCTGCGAGGTGGCTGCCTACATCGGTGGCGAGTGCCGCGGCGCTACTCGTGCCAACGGCGGACTCTACTATCTCATCATCGCCGGTGAGGGCAGCGGACAGCCGTTAGAGTTGCGCACCTGTATCAATGGTGAGATGGTGGTCATCGACAATACACAGACCTATATCAGCGACGGGAACATCGGCACACCGTGGAATCCCTACGTCATCGACTTAAGCGAAATGCTGACAGGTATCAGCACCATCGCTGCTGACGATGCCGACGACGACTCAGACTGGTGGACGTTGCAAGGCTTCAAGATAGGCCGCAAGCCTACCCAGCCCGGCGTGTATATCCACCACGGAAAAAAGGTCACGATTAAGCAATACAAAAAATGATTACATTTATTCTGAGCCTTGCGGCTCTTGTCTTAGGTTACATCTTCTACGGCCGCTTTGTTGAGCGCGTATTCGGCCCCGACGACCGCGTGACGCCCGCCGTCAGCAAGGCCGATGGGCTGGACTACATCGTGATGCCCGGATGGAAGATCTTCATGATCCAGTTCCTCAACATCGCGGGCACAGGCCCCATCTTCGGTGCCATCATGGGTGCGAAGTTCGGTCCGGCGGCCTATCTGTGGATTGTCTTCGGCTGCATCTTCGCTGGAGCCGTCCACGACTATCTGGGCGGCATGCTCTCCATGCGCCACGACGGCGCGGGACTGCCCGAGATGATCGGCCACTATCTGGGCACGGCCACGAAGAACGTGATGCTGGTGGTCTCTGTGCTGCTGCTCATCCTGGTGGGAGCGGTGTTCGTCTATAGCCCCGCCCTGATTCTCCATTCCATCGGCGGCGACACAATGATGTGGATCATCATCATCTTCTGCTATTACTTCATCGCCACGATGCTGCCCATCGACAAGATCATCGGCAAGGTCTATCCGTTGTTCGCCCTGTCGCTGCTGTTCATGGCCGGGGCACTGATGGTGTGGCTCATCTTCCACTGGCCCACGCTGCCCGAACTGTGGACGCACTGCTACAACATGGGGGCCGCGACGGAGCCAGACCGTTGGACCGACAGCATCTTCCCCGTGCTGTTCATCACCGTCGCCTGCGGTGCCATCTCTGGCTTCCACGCCACGCAGAGCCCGCTGATGGCCCGCTGCGTCGAGAACGAACGCATGGGACGGCCGCTGTTCTTCGGGGCGATGATTACCGAGGGGGCCGTGGCGCTGATATGGGCCACGGTGTCGATATGGTTTTTTTATGGCGACCCCACGCCCGGCTATGAGCTTATCGCCGGAGCTACCGATGGCTTCCATACTTCTGCGCCAGCAGTGGTCAATCTCGTGTGCAACGACTGGCTCGGTGTGGCCGGTGCCATCCTGGCCATGCTCGGCGTGGTGGCAGCTCCCATCACCACCGGCGACACGGCCCTGCGCTCTGCCCGCCTGATTGTGGCCGAGTGGCTGAAGATGGACCAGCGACCCATCCCGAAGCGCCTGAAGGTCTGCCTCCCGTTGTTCGCCTGCAGCATCGCCCTGCTCATCTGGCAGATAGGCAATCCCGACGGCTTCAACACCATCTGGCAATACTTGGGATGGACGAACCAGGCTCTCTCCGTGTTCACTCTCTGGGCCGTCACCGTCTATCTCGTCCGCCAGAAGAAGAACTTCTGGCTCACGCTCATCCCCGCACTCTTCATGACCACCGTCTGCAGCACCTACGTATTCATCTCCCGTCAGATGCTCCACCTGCCCGAGCCATTGGCCTACTGCCTGGGCATCGCCTGCCTCGTGGTGGCTGCCGTGTGGTTCACAATATGGTATAATAAACAAGAAAGGAATCAACAATGAAACAACAGAAAAAACTCTGGGTGATGGCCGCCATCCTATTTATTATTTGCGGCGCAAGTGCATTCACATCGTGCAGTAATAACAATGACAACTCCGGCTCCATCGAGCAGGCCAAGAACAACCGCAAGAAGTTCGTGGCCCACACACGAGCCACGCTGAAAGACCTGGCAGAGAACCTGAACTTCTCGTCGTGGAATGCTGCCAACACGCTGAACCAGTACTTCAACCAGTATGTCCTCAACAACCCCGGGTTTGAGAAAGCCGTCCTCGCTACCTTCATGCAGAAGACGCAGCAGAGCATCAAGCCTGTGGAAGAAGGGAGTGAGCTGGCAGAGATGGGGTACTATTCGTATGGCACGGTTGACCTGACCGACTTCAACTACCGCTTCACGATGAATGCAAATAACGATGGCTTTGACGTGGAGGCGGCCGACGACTTCGAGGTCATCCTAAATGCCTGGAATCCCACGACGCAGCAGGTGGAGGCAGGGCTGTACAGGCTGACGCTGAAGTCGGGCGGCAGCACAACCTACAAGTTCGAGCACGCCATGAGCCAGCAGCCGGGCATGGCCCTCGTGGTGCTGATACCCTCGGAGTTCCAGTTCTCCATCGCCGACAGGCTCAGCGGACAGTGGCACGACGGCTTCAGCGGCAGCTTCAAGAACCAGGTCAGCGTGGCCGACGGGCACGAGTACGCTCAACTTGACCGTGACACCTGGACGGTCGCCGGAACCATCACCAGCGACTTCGCCGGCGTGACAGCCCTCGGTGCCAAGGCCGACCAGACCACACTCGACTTCTCTGTTGTCAGCGACAAGGTGAACAACAAGTGCGACGTGGCACTCAGCTGGAGCCAGAACGGCCGCAAGATGCTCGACCTGGCACTGAAGGAGAGCGGCGACGGCACGAGAGGTATCTACCGCCTCGACCTGTCGCAGTTCACGTCGTCGGCCTCTATCCTCGACGTGATAAGAGCTATTATGACTTCCCGCACTCTTGACGAGGGCAAGCTGACGCTGCTCGACGACCTGACGACCACCGTCAGCATCAGCGACATGCAGGAGGCCCTGCAGGTGGCACGCGAGGCAGCCACAGCCCGCCGCAACTATGCTGACCAGAAGACCATCGACCAATATACGCAGAAACTTAATGAGCTTGTCAAGTGTGAGATGACCTGCAAGGGCGTGAACCAGGAAATCTCCATGCGCCTGATGACCACCAAGTTCGGTGTTGACTGGTGGTCGATGCCCTCCTTCAACTTCGCCGACGAGAACGGCTATGTGGCCTTTACCGAGCTGCTCGACCCCGAGTCGGTGCAGTATGGCATCAACATCATCGACCACGCTGCCGAGCCCATGCAGCAGAGCGCCATCGTGGTGCGCCAGCTGCTACAGTATGTGCAGGGCCTCGTCAGTGGATTCCAGCAGTCGCAGCCCGCAGAATAAGAGGGGAGAGGTAGTTTTTCACCTCTCATCTCTCACCACATAATATCAATCAGATAAAAAACTACAATGAAAAAGATGATGAATTGGGTGCTCGCCGCCACCTTCTGTATCTGCGGCGCAAGTGCATTCACATCGTGCAGTAATAACGATGACAATCCGGTAGTTGATAACAGCCTCGCTGAAAAGATTGTCGGCAAGTGGATTCATGCCGACACGGACGGGGAGACGGTCACGACTGACATGAAGTCGGTCTATACCTTCACGAAGAATGGCTCCGCGCTGAAGGGCTTCTACAGCATGTCGACGACGGAGAGCGGCGTGTGGACCTACAGGCAGGAGACCGACCTGACCATCAGCGGCAACACCATCACGATGACATCGCGCCTGGCCGACGGACAGCAGTCGGTGGTAGAACTGACCGCTGTCACCGTCAGCGGCGACGACCTGCGCTTCACCGCCAAGACCACGCTCTCGAAAGACGGACAGGTGACGGCCACATACGGCCCGCGCCAGGAGCACTTCACCCGTGCCGAGGCCGACTACACCGAGGCGGTCCTGGGTCTCTGGGAGATCACCTTCACCAGCGACAATCCCGAGTACGAGTCTTCTGTGCCTTACCGCGAACTGTACCGCAGCGACGGCACCGCCAGTTTCTACGACCTCATCGACGGCCAGTGGGTGGAGGAGGAGACGACCTACAACGAATACTTCGCCGACGGCCCCCTGTTCTGCTTCCGCTGGCAAAAGCCGGGACAGGAAGGACGGCACGAGAACTGGGAAATCGTCTCCTGCACGGGCAGCGAGATGGTCAGTAAAGCCTTACATCGGCGCACCGACGGCTCCACTTACACCATCACCGCGCACTTGAAGAAAGTAGAATGACAAAATAAAAAAATTGAAAAGCGTTATGGATTTGTTTAGCAATGTGACTGAGAGCTTCAGCAACAACCTGATAGTGGAGGATCGCTACCGCATGATTCTCGACGGTCTGCAGGTGACGCTGCTTATCACGCTCTTTGCCGCCGTGTTGGGTACGATACTGGGCGGACTGGTGTGCTGGATGCGCATGAGCCGCCACCGATGGCTGCAGCAAGCGGCACGGGTGTATATCGACTTGATGCGGGGCACGCCGGTGCTGGTGCTGCTCATGCTGATGTACTATGTGGTGATGGCACCAGTGGATGCTACCGGCATCGTGGTGGCCATCGTCACCTTCGCCATGAATACTGCGGCATACATCAGCGAGATGCTGCGCACCACCATCCAGGGCATCGACCGCGGACAGTCGGAGGCGGGCCTGGCCTTGGGCTTCACCCCGAGACAGACGTTCCTGAAGATTGTGCTGCCACAGGTGGTCCGTGCGGTGATGCCCGTCTATCAGGGCGAGATTATCAGTCTGCTGAAGGGCACGAGCATTGTAGGCTACATTGCCGTGGCCGACATGACGCGCGCCTCGGACCTAATACGCTCGCGAACGTTCGATGCCTTCTTCCCTCTCATCGTGACGGCCATTATCTATTTCGTTATGGCATGGCTCATCGGGCTGTTGCTCCACTCACTGGTGCAGCGGCAACGTATGAAGGCCACGGTTGCGGCAGTGGTGCTGACACTGTTAGGCCTGGCGGGCTATATGCCCACGATGGACGGAGGCGATGCTCCTGCCAACATGTCCGGCATTTCGTCGTCAGAGGTGCCTCCCGTCTTCAAGGCGCTAAAGGGCAAGAGTGTGGCCGTCATCATCGGCAGCATCCAGGACATCGCCGTCACCAGCATGGCTCCCGATGCCGACATCCTGCGCATGACCACCACGACCGACCTGCTGGCTGCCCTGGAGAGCGGCAAGGTGGACGTGGCGGGCAGTGAGAGCCTGTCGCTGGATTTCAACAAGGAAATAGCCGACAAGGTGGACTCAGTGGGCGCCGGACTGGAGTCCATTCCCGTGGCTGCCATTTTCAAGCGGGGCAACACCGCCCTGCAGCAGGACTTCAACCAGTTCCTGGCCGACATACGCCGCGACGGCACCTACCAGAAGATCTACGACCGCTGGCAGCAGTCCGACGACCCCTCGGCCCTGACCATCCCCGAGCAGCGCGGCACAGGGCGCACCCTGCGCGTGGCCACCTATCCTGCCATGCCCCCGTTCAACTTTATCAATTCCGGCAAGCCCTCTGGATTGGAGCCCGCCCTGCTGACGGAGTGGGCCAACCGTAGGAATTGGAAACTGGAATTTCTCGTGATGGACTTCGCCGCACAGATTCCTGCCGTGCAGACGGGCAAGGCCGACATGGCCATGGGCGCCATCAGCGTCACCGAGGAGCGACAGAAGCAGGTGCTCTTCTCCGACGGCTATGTAGAGTCGCACATCGTACTCATCACGCGAAAAGGGGAAGCACGGATACTAAGCCTCACCCCCGCCCCCTCTCCAAAGGGAGAGGGGAGTGGTTACCTCTGGCCATGGGGAGCTGTTCTCCTTACCATATTTATAGGTGGCGGAACTTGGCTCATAGTTCGTAAAAAGCATAGCACTACGTTACATTCTACTCCCCTCTCCTTGGGAGAGGGGTCGGGGGTGAGGCTTGTTCACCTTCGAAAGAGCTACGGCAGTCTTGACGTATTGCGCGACATCACCGCCGACATCCATCGCGGCGAGGTCATTTCCATCATCGGGCCTTCAGGCACAGGCAAGAGCACCCTGCTACGCTGTCTGAACCTGCTGGAGCAACCTACCGGCGGCAGTATCGTCGTCGATGGGGAGGACATTCTCGCCAAAGGCTATCCAGTCAACAGGCTGCGGCAGAAGATGGGCATGGTGTTCCAGTCGTTCAACCTCTTCGAGCATAAGACGGTGCTGGAGAACGTCATCTTCGCGCCCTGCCAGTTGCGTCGTATGCCAGAGGAA
>Ga0256405_10005587_pt1 | contig 21445 bp, 16 predicted proteins | sample RumenRJG_02DNA_FD_189096 | JGI IMG/M metagenome (GOLD analysis project Ga0256405, IMG submission 189096) | Bovine rumen microbial communities from Lethbridge, Alberta, Canada - RJG_02 | ecosystem: Host-associated > Mammals > Digestive system > Stomach > Rumen | place: Canada: Alberta... | reverse complement strand
AAGTCTATATTCCCGAGGGATACAAAAGCATTCTCGGCATGTACGATACCCAGAAGGCCATCAGCCTGATCCACCGGCTCTTTGAAGACCGGCTGGGCGCGCTGCTGAACCTGTACCGGGTTTCCGCTCCGCTGTTTGTGGAAGAGAACTCCGGCCTGAACGACAACCTTAACGGCTATGAGCGGCCGGTCAGCTTTGATATTCTCCATGCGCCCGAACACAAGGCGCAGGTGGTCCAGTCCCTGGCCAAGTGGAAGCGCCTGGCGCTGAAGCGCTACGGCTTCTTTCCCGGAAAGGGCCTCTACACCGACATGAACGCCATTCGCCGTGACGAGGATGAGCTTGACAATCTGCACTCGGTCTATGTGGATCAGTGGGACTGGGAAAAGGTGATCCTGCCGGAAAACCGGAATACCGATTATCTGAAGCTCACCGTCATGGACATCGTGAGCGCCATCTGTGATACCCAGGACACGATCGAATCGATCTATCCCCAGCTGCAGGTGCTCGGCAAGCTGAAGAGGGACGTCTCCTTTGTCACTACACAGGAGCTGGAGGATCTCTATCCGGATCTGACGCCGAAAGAGCGGGAGAACGTCTGGGTCAGAGAGCATCGTACAGCCTTTATCATGGGCATCGGCGGGAAGCTCCGTTCCGGTCAGCGGCATGACGGACGCGCCCCGGACTATGACGACTGGGACCTCAACGGGGATATCTTCTTTTATGACGATGTTCTGGACTGCGCGATGGAGATCTCCTCCATGGGAATCCGTGTGAACCCGGAATCGATGGACCGCCAGCTGCGCCTTGCCGGATGTGACGAGCGCAGAGCGCTTCCGTATCACAGGATGCTCCTGAACGGGGAGCTGCCCCTGACCATCGGCGGCGGCATCGGCCAGTCCCGCGTCTCCATGCTCCTGCTGGGCAAAGCCCACATCGGGGAGGTTCAGGCCTCGATCTGGGACGATCAGACCATCAAGCTCTGCGAAGAACGCGGCGTAGCGCTGCTCTGAGCGGATGACGGAAGAACTGCGAAGCAGACAGAGCGCCCGGGTCCGTTTCTTTCGGGAACTGGCACGGGATGCCGATTTCAGACGGGAAAACGGACTGTATCTCTGCGACGGCGAAAAGCTCCTTCAGGAAGCCCTGCGCTCGGACGCGGAGATCTGTCACGTCGTCTGGAGAGAGAAACGAACAGACGAATACGGCGCGTTTGAAAAAGAATACCTGGCCTCGGCAGAGCTCTTTGACTACCTCTCACCGATGAAAAACTCCCCGGGACCGCTCTTCAGCGTCCGGATGAAACCGGATGCGGCGCCGGAGAAGCCGGAGCGTGTGCTTCTGCTGGAGGAGATCCAGGACCCCGGAAACGTCGGGACCATCCTCCGGACGGCGGACGCCTTCGATGTGGACGCGGTGATCCTGCTGGAGGGCTGCGCCGATGTCTATGCACCCAAAACCGTGCGGGCCAGCATGGGGGCTGTCTTTCGCCAGACTGTGCTGCGCATGACACGGGAAGAGGCGGTCGCATATTGCCGCGCACACGGCCTGCCGCTGTATGGAGCGGCCCTGAGCCCGAGAGCGCAGGACCTTCGGAAACTGCGGCTGGACCGGTCTGCCGTTGCCATCGGCAGCGAGGGGCACGGGCTGAGCGCGGAGCTGCTGAGTCAATGTGACGGAGAACTGATTATCCCCATGAGCGGGGCGGCGGAATCTCTGAACGCCGGGGTTGCCGCGGCGATCGTGATGTGGGAGATGTGCCGCGGGGAGGCATAAAACGATGGAAAGCATCCGGTACTGGGTCTGGCTGTCACAACTGAATATCAGCCCGAAGGCGCGCTCCGCGGTGATGCGGATGTTTGAAAGCCCGGAAGCGGCGTTTCGGTCGAAGGAAGGCAGCTTCCGGAAACAAAAAGGGATCTCCTCCCAGGAAGCGGAGCTTCTGGAAGCGCGCTCTCTGGCGGCCGCGGACGTGGTTCTCGAGCAATGCGAAGAACAGGAGATTGCGGTGCTTCCGTTTGACGCGCCGGAGTTTCCGGAGCGGCTTCGCCGGATCGCGGTGCCGCCGGCCGTCCTGTATGTGAAGGGGTCGCTTCCACCGCTGGATCTGCTCCCCGTGATCTCGGTGATCGGAACGCGAAAAGCCAGCCCTTACGGCATCAAAATGGGACAGCGTCTGGCATATGAAATCTCCCGCTGCGGCGGCACGGTGGTGAGCCTGCTGACTTCCGGCGTGGATGAAGCGGCGGCCAGGGGCGCGCTGCGGTCCGGCCGACCCTGCGTCGGCGTCCTGGGAACCCCGCATGAGCAGTGCCGCCTCGAGATCGCGCGAGAGATCCTTCGTTCCGGCGCGCTGATCAGCGAGTACCCGCCCGGGAGGGAGGGCAGCAGGCACTTCTTCCGGGAGCGGAACCGCATCGCGGCCGGACTCTCGGACGGCGTCGTGGTGGTGGAAGCTCCGGAAAAGAGCGGAACCCGCCTCTTTGTGAATGACGCCATCGATCAGGAAAAGGACATTTTTGCCATCCCCGGCAATGTCGACGCGGAAAACGCCGCCGGAACCCTGGCGCTCCTGAAAGACGGAGCCAAGCTGGTAACCTGCGGGGCGGAAGTCATGGAGGAATACCTCCTTCGCTATCCCGACTGCATTGATCTGAATCCGGAGCCCGAAGAAGCGGAAGAAAACACCTCGGAAGAATCCGGAGAGACGGATGAGACAGGCGGGAGGAGTACCGATCCGGGAGAACACAGCCCCGCATCCGATGCGGGGAATTCGACGGCTTCGACGGAATCCCCGGAGGCGGAAGCGGCAAAACAGGCGCTGCGGGAAAGACTCGCACAGCTGACCGAGGATCAGCTGAAGATCATTTCCGCGATTGATCCCGGATCAACCCATATCGACGATATTACAGACCGGACCGAACTCAGCACCTCACGGGTGCTGGCTCAGCTGACCGTTCTGGAGATCAAGGGCTTTGTCCGGCGCGAAGCCGGGCGGAGATTTGCCCTGAATATAACAGTAGAAAAGTGAGGAAAAGAAGGAATGGCGAAAGCAAAGGAGCTGGTGATCGTTGAATCACCGTCCAAGGCCAGGACCATTGAGAAATACCTTGGCGGGAATTATAAGGTGACCGCATCCATGGGCCACCTGCGAGACCTGCCGAAGAGCAAGCTGGGCGTGGATCTGGAACACGGCTTCCAGCCCGAGTATATCCCCGTCAAGGACAAGAAGGATCTGATCGATGAGCTCAAGACGGAGAGCAAAAAAGCGCCCGTCGTCTATCTCGCGACGGACCCTGACCGTGAGGGGGAAGCGATCTCCTGGCACCTGAAGGAACTGCTGGGCCTGAGCGATGAAAAGGCCAGACGCGTGACCTTTAACGAGATCACGAAAAAGGTCGTGACCGAGAGCATCCAGCACCCCCGCGGCATCGACCAGGATCTGGTGGATGCCCAGCAGGCGCGCCGCGTGCTCGACCGGATCGTGGGATATCAGATCTCCCCGCTGCTCTGGAAAAAAGTCAAGCGCGGGCTCTCCGCCGGACGTGTCCAGTCGGTCGCGACGCGCATGGTGGTGGATCGCGAAGACGAAATCCGTGCCTTTCAGAGCGAAGAATACTGGCTGCTCGATGCCTTCCTGAAGAGAAAGCCGGAGGAGAACAGCTTCCGCGCGCGCTTCTATGGCACGACGGAGAAGAAGCTGGAACTCCACAGCGAGGACGAAGTCAAGGTCATCCGCGCCGCGGTGGAGAAGTCTCCGTTCTCCGTTCGGAGCGTCAAACGCACCGAGAAACAGCGCTCTCCGGCGCCTCCCTTTATCACCTCCACCCTGCAGCAGGAGGCCTCCCGCAGGCTGAACATGACCCCGCGGCGTACCATGTCAGTGGCGCAGCAGCTCTATGAAGGCGTCGAAATCACCGGCCGCGGAAGCATCGGTCTGATCAGCTACATGCGTACCGACTCGCTGCGCCTGTCGGATGAGGCGGTATCTTCGGCACGGAACTTCATCCGGGAGACCTACGGTCCGGACTATTGCCCGAAACAGCCGCGCAGTTTCAAGACGAAGGCCGGGGCGCAGGATGCCCACGAGGCCATCCGACCGACGGACGTGACCCTGACGCCGGAACTGGTCCGGAAGGACCTGACCCAGGAGCAGTATCGTCTCTACCGCATTATCTGGGGACGCTTCACGGCCTGCCAGATGGCCAATGCCGTCTACGACAATCTCGCGATCGAAGTGGAGAGCGGCGGCTACCTCTTCAAGGCAAACGCCTCCACCCTGAAGTTTGCCGGCTATACCGCCGTGTATGAAGAGGCGACCGATGACGAACAGAAGCAGGCGGAGAGTCTGCTTCCGGATCTGCAGGAGGGAGAGGCTCTGCTTCTGGACAAGACCGTGCCGGAGCAGCAGTTTACCCAGCCGCCCGCCCGGTATACCGAGGCGACGCTGATCCGGGCCATGGAGGAAAAAGGCATCGGCCGTCCGTCAACCTATGCCCCGACCATCTCCACCATCACCGCCCATGACTATGTCATGAAGGAGGGCAAGTACCTCAAGCCCACGCCGCTCGGAGAGGTGGTCACCGGCCTCATGAAGGATCACTTCAGCGACATTGTCGACCTGAAGTTTACCAACCACATGGAAGCGCGCCTGGACGAGATCGAGAGCGGCAAGATCGGCTGGCAGGAGGTACTGCAGGAGTTCTATGAGGACTTTGATGCCGAGATGAAGGCGGCGGAGACCGCCATGGACGGCCAGCGCATCAAGGTTCCGGATATCGTGAGCGACGAGGTCTGTGATGTCTGCGGCAAGCCCATGCTCGTGAAGAAAGGCCGCTTCGGCCAGTTCCTCGGCTGCAGCGGTTTCCCGGAGTGCACGTTCACCAAGCCCATCGTGGTGGAGATGCCCGGCAAGTGCCCGAAGTGCGGCGGCCGGATCCTGAAGCGCACCTCCAAGAAGGGCTATGTCTTCTATGCCTGTGAGCGCGGCACCGACTGCGGCTTTATCACCTGGGATGTGCCCACCAAGGACGTCTGCCCTCAGTGCGGAAAGACCATGTTCAAACGCAGCGGGCGCGGACCGCTCAAGTCTTTCTGCATCAATGAGGAATGCCCGGCCTTTGTTCCGGAGGAGAAGCGCCGCTATCCGAAGAAGAAAACCGATGAGATCCCGGCGGACGAAGAGAAGCAGGAGAGCGTGACGGAAGGAAAGACATCCGGAAGCGCATCAGCCGGCGCCGGGAAGACGACGGCGAAAAAGACGACGGCGAAAAAGACGACGAAGACCGCGTCGGCGAAGGCCTCCGCGACGAAACCCGCGAAGTCCTCGACCGCGAAGACTTCAAAATCGACGAAAACCGCAAAGACAGCGAAAACAGCGGCGAAGAAAACGAAAGAATGAACGATACGATGCTTGAAACCGGCGGAAAGCTGCACCCCGAAGCTTCCGGAGCGGTGACGGTGGTCGGCGCGGGGCTGGCCGGAAGCGAATGCGCCTGGCAGCTCGCCGAGCGGGGAATCCCCGTGACGCTCTATGAGATGCGCCCGGAACGCTTCACCCCGGCGCACCATACGCCCCTCTTTGCGGAACTGGTCTGCTCCAATTCCCTCCGCAGCGATGAACTCTCCAATGCCGTCGGCCTGCTGAAGGCCGAGATGCGTCGGATGGGATCGCTTGTGATGCGCGCGGCGGACCACAACAAGGTTGCCGCCGGGGGCGCCCTGGCGGTGGACAGAAGCGCTTTCTCCCGGGAGATCACCGAAGCCCTGGAGCGGCATCCGATGGTGACGGTGATCCGGAAGGAAGTGACGGAGATTCCGGACGGCGTCACCGTGATCGCCTCCGGTCCGCTCAGCAGCGACGCGATCACGGAGCGGATCACCGCCCTCTGCCCGGAATTTGACCTCCACTTTTACGACGCGGTGGCGCCGATTGTCACGCTGGAGAGCGTCGACATGGAAAACGCCTGGTTCGCCTCCCGCTATGACAAAGGTACGGCAGATTATGTAAACTGCCCGATGACGAAGGAAGAATACACCGCCTTTGTCCGGGAACTCGTTTCCGCCGAGGAGGCGGAGGTTCACGGCTTTGACGACGCGGGGGTGTTCGAAGGCTGCATGCCGGTGGAGGTCATGGCCCGCCGCGGGGAGGATACCCTGCGCTACGGCCCGCTGAAGCCGGTCGGACTGCGCAATCCGCGCACCGGGAAAGAGGATTACGCCGTGGTTCAGCTCCGGCAGGACAACAGCGACGGAACCCTCTTCAACATGGTCGGCTTCCAGACCCATCTCAAGTGGGGAGAACAGAAGCGGGTCTTCTCCATGATTCCGGCGCTGCGGAACGCCGAGTTTGTCCGCTACGGCGTGATGCACCGCAATACTTATCTGAACAGCCCCGTCCTCCTGGACCGGTATTATCGTCTGAAAGCACAGCCCCGGATCCGCTTTGCCGGGCAGATGACGGGCGTGGAGGGCTATGTGGAGTCCGCCGCCTCCGGCATGCTGGTCGGGATCGAGACGGCTGCCGAGATTCTTGGCCTGGAAGCGGTGGATTTCCCCCAGGAGACGGCCATCGGTGCCCTGGGCCTCTATATCTCACAGGGCAGCATCGGTGATTTTCAGCCGATGAACATCAACTTCGGAATCATCAGGAGCCTGGACTACCGGGTAAAGGGAAAACGGAACAAGAATGCCGAGATCTCCCGACGTTCTCTCGCCGTTCTGGAAGAGCTGATGAAAAAGGAGGTATTCCGCATTGAGAATACTCGTTGACGCGATGGGCGGCGACAACGCCCCGCAGGAAATCGTCAAAGGCGCCATGCGCGCCAAAAGCGAGCTTGGACTCGACATTACGCTGGTCGGACAGAAGGAAGCGATTCTCGCCTGCCTCGACGGGAGCGAGAAGGACGCGGTCCGGATTGTGGACGCCCGCGAAGTGATCACCATGGAGGATGACCCCAGCACGGCGACGCGCCGGAAGAAGGATTCTTCCATGGCGGTGGCGCTGCGCATGCTCAGGGATGGGGAAGGCGACGCGGTGGTCTCGGCCGGCAGCACCGGCGCGCTGCTCACCGGCGCGACGCTGACGGTCAAGCGGATTCATGGGATTCGCCGTGCCGCGCTGGCCCCGGTGCTCCCGGCGGGGGAACACGGCGTCATGCTCATCGACTGCGGCGCCAATGTGGAGTGCACGGCGGAATATCTCCTGCAGTTTGCCTATATGGGCAGCTTCTACGCGAAGAAACTGATGAATATCCCCGATCCGCGGGTCGGCCTGCTGAACGTCGGTACCGAGGACACCAAGGGCGGCGAGCTTCAGCATCAGGCCTTTGCCCTCCTGAAAAAGGCAGACGGCGAGGGGCGGATCCGCTTTGTGGGGAACGTGGAAGGAACCGGCGTTTTCACCGGTGAGGCGGACGTGGTGGTGACGGACGGCTTCACGGGCAACGTCATGCTCAAGACCACCGAAGGCACCATCAAGTACATCATGAAAGCGCTGAAGGGAACCTTCTACAAGAGCACGAAGAACAAGCTGGCGGCCGCGGTGCTGAAAAACGATCTTGCCGAGATGAAGCGCTCCATGGATCCCAACGAGGTCGGCGGAACCGCGCTGGTCGGCATTTCCAGGCCTGTGATCAAGGCCCACGGCTCCTCCAATGCAGACAGCTTTTTTGCAGCGATCCGGCAGGCAAAGCAGTTTGCCGAATCGGGCTTTATCGAGGATATTGTGGCGAACATCGACTATATGAGACTCAAAACGGAGTAAGAAAAACCGTGCAGCAACTGGAAGAAAAAATCGGATATTGCTTTCACCGCCGCGGACTTCTGGAGACCGCGCTGACCCACAGCTCCTATGTCAACGAGCACCCGCGGGAAAAACCGGAGTGCTATGAGCGGCTGGAGTTCCTGGGCGATTCCATCCTCGGCATGGTGACGGCGGAACTCCTCTACCGCTGGGAGCCGGCGCTGCCGGAAGGGAAAATGACCCGCATCCGTGCGGAGCTGGTCTGCGAAGAGAGCCTGTACCGGGTCGCGACGGAGCTGGGCTTCGGCCGGTGGATGCGCCTCGGAAAGGGCGAGGAGAAGTCCAGAGGCCGTGAGCGGCCCAGCATCCTCGCCGACATGGTGGAGGCGGTCATCGCCGCGATTTACCTGGACGGCGGGATGGAGCCTGCGGCGGCCTTCATCCACGGTCACGTCCTGAACCAGGCCGAGGAACAGATCCGCAGCCGGAGCCGCGACAACAAAACGGAGCTCCAGGAGCTGGTCCAGCAGGTGACCGGAAGCAGCATCCGCTATGAGATGACCGGGGAAAGCGGCCCCGACCACGACAAGCGCTTTACCTGCGCGGTCTATGTCAACGGCACTCTCTCCGGAGAAGGCGAGGGCCATACCAAGAAGGAGGCCGAACAGGCCGCCGCGGGCTCCGCGCTTCAGAGACTGCAGTCATGAGCGCGAGAAAGCGGATCTACCCCGTCTTCATTCCGCATCTCGGCTGCCCGCATGCCTGTGTGTTCTGCAATCAGAATGAGATTACCGGCGCCGCGGCGGAAGAAGCGCTGCGGAAACTGAACAGCCTGACGGAAAACCCGCCGCAGGGGGCAGCCTGTGAGCTCGCCTTCTACGGCGGAAGCTTTACGGCGATCCCCGCGGAGCAGCAGCTGCGCTATCTTGAAGCGGCCGGACGGGCGAGAGCCTGCGGCGCAATCTCTACCATCCGCCTCTCCACACGGCCGGATGCCGTCACACCGGAGATCCTGGAACGCCTGAGACGCTATGGGGTCGAAACCGTGGAACTCGGGGCGCAGTCCATGCGGGACCGGGTCCTCCGAGCCTCCGGCCGCGGCCACAGCGCGGAGGATGTACGTCGGGCATCGGAAATGATCCGCGAAGCAGGCCTCTCGCTGGTGCTGCAGATGATGACCGGCCTTCCGAAAGATGACGACGACGGCGCGGTGGACACCGCCCGTCAGCTGATCGCCCTGAAACCTGACGCGGTGCGGATTTATCCCACCGTGATCATCCGCGGGACCGAGCTGGAGCGGCGCTGGCGCCGCGGTGAATATCAGGAACACACGGTGGAAGACGCGGTCCGCGTCTGCGCCTTGCTTCTGCCGCTGTTTGAAACGGCGGGAATCCCGGTGATCCGCCTCGGCCTGAACCCGACGGACGAGCTCTCCGGAGGCGCGGCGCTGGCCGGGGCCTATCACCCGGCGCTGGGCGAACTGGTCCGCAGCCGCATCCTGCGCAACCGGGCGGAGCAGCAGCTTGCCGAAATGCGCTGCAAAGGCGAATACGTGACCATCCGTGTGCCGGAGAAGAAACTTTCTCAGATGCTGGGACAGAAGCGCCGCAACGTCACCTGGCTGATGGAACGTTTTCATCTGGGTGCTCTTGAGGTCTGTCCGGATCCGGAGATCACGGATCTCGTGATCGAAACAGACCCTTACGGAGCGCTGATCGACGGGCTCTGGAGCCGCTTCCCGCCGAAGGCGTGAAAAGCCTCCGGATTTGGCCCCGATTCCATGCGAAATCCGAATGAATCACTTGAAAACAGGGATCAGATATGCTACAATACTTTGTCTGATTTCTGTTTTTGCTTTATGCCTCTTCACGGAACTGCCGGTCGGGTGATGGACTTCATCCCCGCCTCCGGCGGGGATGAATCCGGTTTCTGCTTAACGAAACTGCCGGTCGGGTGATGGACTTCATCCCCGCCTCCGGCGGGGATGAATCCGGTCCCCGTATTCCGTTAAGGGGGATCAGACAGACAAGTATGATCTTCAGGAGTTTTTTGTGTATCTTAGAGCACTGGAAATACAAGGCTTCAAGAGCTTCGCCGACAAGACCCGCCTCACCTTCGAGAAGGACATCACGGCCATCGTCGGACCCAACGGCTCGGGAAAGTCCAACATCTCCGACGCGATTCTCTGGGTCATGGGCGAGCAGCGTACCAAGGCTCTGCGCGGCAACAAGATGGAGGATGTCATCTTCGGCGGAACCGAAGTGCGCTCGCCGATGGGCTTTGCGCAGGTTTCTCTGATCCTCGACAATTCCGCTCATCTGTTCGAGACGGAAGGCAGCGAGCTGATGCTGACCCGCCGCTACTATCGCAGCGGCGAGAGCGAATACTATATCAACAAGGAACCGGTCCGTCTGAAGGACATCAACAGTCTGCTGATGGACACGGGGCTCGGGCGTGACGGCTATTCCATCATCGGCCAGGGAAAGATCGCCGATATCATCTCCACCAAGAGCGCGGACCGCCGTGAGGTCTTTGAGGAAGCGGCCGGGATCTCCCGCTACCGTTTCCGGAAGGAAGAGGCCGAGCGCAAGCTGGAGAAAACGGAAGAGAATCTCGTCCGCATCAATGATAAAATCGAAGAGCTGGAACTTCAGGTCGGCCCGCTGAAGGAGCAGTCCGAAAAGGCGAAGAAATACCTGGTGCTGCGCGATGAGCTGCGCATCAGGGAAATCTCGGTCTGGCTGGCAACCCTGGACAAGCTGCGCTCTCAGTCCGAGGCGATCCGGCAGGAATATGAACAGCTTTCCGAAGAGCTGACGCGGGCCAAGGCGGAACTGGATTCGGTCTATGTGTCGGGTGACAGTCTGAGTGAGCGCATGCACCGGAAGGATGTGGAGTCCGAAGAGGCGAGAGAGCGCCTCTCGGCGGCGGAAGCCAGGCTTTCGTCCTGCGAGGCGGAAGCGGCGGTGCTGAACGCCAACATCGACAGCAGCATTGAAAATGTCCGGCGCATCCAGCAGGATCTGGAGCAGCAGCGCAGCCGCGTGGAGGAGATCCGTAAGGAGATCCGCCACGGGCAGGAGCGAATCCGGGAGATCGACGAAGAGAAAGAGAATCTTTCCGGTCAGATCCAGGCGGCGGAAAACGTCGTGAAGGGCTGCCAGATGAAGCTGAGCAGCCGCGAGGCCATGCTCAGGCAGCAGACCGATCAGTTTAACGCCGCCACCGTCGAGCTGAACAGCGCAGACGCGCGTATCCGGATTCTGACGGATATGCAGCGGGACTATGAGGGCTATTCCAAGGCCGTCAAGACCGTCATGCGGGAGGCAAACCGCGGTACTCTTCGCGCCATCCACGGTCCGGTCTCCGGCCTGATCCGGACCGATGCCGAAGTCGCCCTGGCCATCGAGACGGCGCTCGGCAGCGCCGGGCAGAACATTGTGGTCGACACCCAGAACGACGCGCGCATGGCCATTGAGATGCTGCAGCGCCAGGATGCCGGACGTGCCACCTTTCTCCCCTTGGATACCATCCGCGGCAGCAGGCTGCAGGAGGTTCCGGAGCGGGATCCGGGCTTCGTTGGCCTGGCTTCGGAACTCGTGGACTATGACCCGAAATATGAGCAGATCATCCTGAACCTGCTGGGAAAGACCGTGATCGCCGAACGTCTGTCCGATGCGATCCGCATGTCGAAGACCAGCGGGAACCGCCTGCGTATTGTCACCCTGGACGGACAGATGATCCACTCCGGCGGTTCCATGACCGGCGGAAGCAGCATCCGCAGCAGCGGAATCCTTTCCCGGGCAAGCGAACTTGAGCAGCTGAAACAGGAACAGGAGCGCCTGCAGAGAAAACAGAAGAACGCCCGGGAGCTGCTGGACAATACCCGCCGCGCTGCCGAGAAGCTGCAGTATGAGCTGTCCATGGCGCAGGAGGATCAGAACCGCCTGCTTCAGGACGTCGCCGCCCTGGATGCCGAGCGGCGCTCGGTGGAGGCTTCAACCCAGCAGTTCACCGTGCTGCTCAATGCCATTGACGGCGACAGCGACGCAAGGCGAAACACCATCGCCGCCGCGGAGCGCCAGACGGAGAGCTTCCGGGAGCGTCTGCAGGAGAAGCTGGAGCAGAAAAAGCGGATCCAGGCGGAAGTGGACCGTGAAAAAGCCGAGATCCGCCGAATCAGCGATGAAAAGCTGGAGCTGGAAGGGAAGCGGACCAAAACGGACAAGCTGGCCCAGCAGCTGAACGCGGACATCAACGACCTGGAACGGCGCGTCTCCCGCGCCGAACAGAGAAAGGTCACCGCCGACCTGGAGGAGAAGCAGATCATCGACAAGCTCTGGGACAGCTACGAGCTCAGCCATACCGCGGCCCAGACCCTGCGGCAGCCGGTGGAAAATCTCCAGAAAGCCAACAAGGAGATCACCGATCTGCGCCGGCAGATGAACGCGCTCGGCACGCCGAACCTCGGCGCCATCGAGGAATATGAGCGCGTCAACACCCGTTATGAGTTCCTGAAGGAACAGCGGGACGATGTGGAAAAGGCCAAGGCCGAGCTCGTCGGCGTGATCCGCGACATCACCCGTGATATGGAGAACATCTTTGTCGAGCGCTTCCGCCGGATCGACGAGTGCTTCCGGGATACCTTCCGGGATCTCTTCGGCGGCGGCAAGGCCGCCCTGATCCTGGAGGACGAAAACGACGTGCTGAACTGCGGCATCGACATCCGGGTTCAGCCGCCCGGCAAGGCGGTCTCGACCATCAGCCTGCTCTCGGGCGGGGAAAAGGCCTTCGTCGCGATCGCGCTGTATTTTGCGATCCTGAAGGTGCGGCCGACGCCCTTCTGCGTCATGGACGAGATCGAAGCGGCGCTGGACGAGGAAAATGTCAGCCGCTATGCGCAGTATATGCGGCGCTTTGCGGATAAGACACAGTTCCTGGTCATCACCCACCGCCGCGGCACCATGGAAGAAGCGGACATGCTTTACGGCGTGACCATGCAGGAAAAAGGCGTCTCAACGGTCCTGAGTCTGGACCTTGAGGCCGCAAAGAAGACGATAGAGGAGTAACTATGGGACTGTTTGACAAGCTGTTCGGAGGTCTCGGAAAGACCAGACAGCAGATCGATCTGGAAGAGCTGTTCCAGGGCTATGCCCCCGACAGCGAGGACTTTTACGAGAATCTGGAAGAGATGCTGATCCTCTCGGACGCCGGGATGGAGACCGCGGAGCGTGTGGACTATCTCATGCGCAGGAAAACCTGGGAGGACCGCTACCGCAAGGGCGAAGAGGCACGCGAGGGCCTGATTAAAATCCTCACCGGGCTCCTGGACGTGGGCGATACGGAGCTGAAGCTGACGACGAAACCCTCCGTCATCCTGATGGTGGGCGTCAACGGCGTCGGCAAGACCACCACCATCGGCAAACTTGCGCATCAGCTGATCGATTCCGGAAAGAAGGTCATGCTCTGTGCGGGCGATACCTTCCGTGCCGCGGCGGCGGAGCAGCTGGGCATCTGGGCAGAGCGCTCGGGAGCGGACTTCGTCCGTCACGAGGAGGGGAGCGATCCCGCGGCCGTCGTCTATGACGGCATCTGCGCGGCCAAAGCCCGCGGCACCGACGTGATTCTGATCGATACGGCCGGCCGCCTGCATAACAAGGCAAACCTCATGAACGAGCTGAACAAGATCCGGCGCATCATCGACCGGGAGCTGCCGGAGGCCGATGTCGAGACCCTGATGGTGCTTGATGCCACCACGGGACAAAACGGCCTGCTGCAGGCCAAGCAGTTTCTGGAGACCTGCGGCATCACCGGCATTGTCCTGACCAAGCTCGACGGCACCGCAAAGGGCGGTATCGTCTTCGCCATTGCGGGCGAATGCCATCTGCCGGTAAAGTATGTCGGCGTCGGAGAAGGCATTGACGATCTGATCCCATTCAACGGGAAGAGCTTTGTCGAAGCACTGTTCAAAAAATAAAGAGGAGACTCTCGTATGACAAGCAAGGAACGCGCAAGGCTGAAAGGCCTTGCCTCAACGGCAGACACCATCGTTCAGATCGGCAAGAGCGGCATCACGGAGAATGTCATTGCCTCTGTGGACGCCGCCCTGACCGCACGGGAACTGGTCAAGGGAAAAGTCCTGGAGAGCAGCATGCTGACCGCACGCGAAGCCTGTGAACAGCTGGCCGAAGTCCTCAAGGCCGAGGCGGTGCAGGCGATCGGAACCAAGTTCGTGCTCTACCGCAAAAAACCGGAATGACTGACGGCCCAGAGAACAGAGTTACGATGGACATCGCCGTCTACGGCGGAAGCTTCAACCCGCCGCATCTGGGGCACCGCGAAGCGGTAATTACGGCGCTGGAAGCGCTGAAGCCGGATCTGCTGCTGATCATGCCCGATCATGAACCGCCGCATAAGGAAATGGAAGAGGGGAGTCCGACGCCGGAACAGCGTCTGGAACTGTGCCGCCTGACCTTCGGTGACCTGGAACATGTTGAGATCTCTTCGCTGGAGCTGGAACGAAACGGGAAGAGCTACACCTATGACACGGTACGGGAGCTGCAGGAACGTTACCCCGATGTGAGGCTGACGTTGATTGTCGGAACGGATATGATCCTCACGTTCGAGGAATGGTATCACTTCGAGTATCTGCTGGCCCACTGCCGGCTTGCGGCCATGGCACGGGATCCGGAAGACGAAGAAAAGCTCCGGGCTTCGGCGGAACACCTCCGCAGCACCTATGGAGCGGAGATCATCCTCCTCAATCATGCACCGCTGCCGATGAGTTCGACGGAACTGCGCAGGATGCTGCGCAGCCGGCTCGGGGCGGAGGCCATCCATCCGGACGCCTATGCTGCCATTATCCGGAACCGCTTCTACGATGCGGCACCGGAACTGAGCTGGCTGAGAGAACAGGCCTACACCATGCTGGACGAGCGGCGGATTGCCCATGTGGCCGGCTGCGAGAGCGAGGCCATCGAACTGGCCAGACGCTGGGGCGAGGATCCGGAGACCGCTGCCGAGGCGGGGATTCTGCATGATATTACCAAGCGACTTTCTCGCGAAGAACAGTTGAACTTGTGTGAAAAATATGCTATTATTTGCGACAGCGCCGAGCGCAGTATGCCAAAGCTGCTGCACGCGAAGACCGGTGCGGCTGTCGCGCGGGAGCGCTTCGGGATCCGGGACGAGGTCTATGAGGCGATCCGCTGGCATACCACCGGAAAGCCGGATATGGCGCCGCTGGAGAAGATTATCTATCTCGCGGACTATATCGAACCCACCAGAGACTTTCCGGGTGTTGACAGGCTGCGTGAGCTTGCCTATGAAGACCTCGACCGGGCGCTGCTGCTCGGACTGCAGATGACCATCGAGGAAGTCCGCTCCCATGGAGAAGAACCGTATATCGACACCCTGACCGCCTGCGCCTGGTATGAAGAGCGCATCTCAGAAAGGAGAGACTGACATGTTGACACCGGAAGAAATTACAGCTGTCGCATATCGCGCACTGGAAGACAAGAAAGCAAAAGACGTGAAGATCCTGAAGACGGCGGAACATACGGTGCTTGCGGATTACTTCGTGATCTGCAACGGCAGTTCCTCCACCCACATCAAGGCCCTTGTTGACGAGGTGGATAAGCAGCTCTCCGAGGCTGGAGAGCCGCCGATCCGGAGAGAAGGCCTCCGCTCGGACATCTGGGTCCTGATGGATTTCGGCAGTGTGATTGTCCACATTTTTACGGATGAAGCCAGAAAGTTCTATGATCTGGAACGGCTGTGGAGTGATGCAGAGGCGGTGGCGCCCTCATCCCTTCCGAGCCCCTGATAAGGGGCTTCCGATCCGGAACGCTTCCGGCAGATTCACGCACAGAGATGTATACAGAAAATCAAATTACGATTTTGCTGCTTTTGCCATAAACTGCCCGCCCTTCGGGCGGGAGGTTTATATTCTTTCATTGTCGAGGTGTATGTATAAAAATGAAGTACGATTTTGCTGCTGTTGAAAAGAAATGGCAGGATAAATGGGAAGAAACCAAACCCTATGCCGCGATTACGGGAGATCCCAGACCCAAGTTCTACGGCCTGATCGAGTTCCCGTATCCCAGCGCCGCCGGCCTCCATGTCGGTCATCCGCGCCCCTTTACCGCGATGGACATCATCACACGCAAAAAGCGCATGGATGGCTACAATGTCATTTTCCCCATCGGATATGACGCCTTCGGTCTGCCGACCGAAAACTTCGCCATCAAGAACCACATCCATCCCTCCATCGTCACAAGAGACAACATTGCCAACTTCACCCGCCAGCTCAAGATGCTGGGTTACGGTTTCGACTGGGACCGCGTCGTCAATACCTCCGACTCCAAGTACTACAAGTGGACCCAGTGGATCTTTCTGCAGATGTTCAAGCACGGCCTTGCCTACAAGACCACCATGCCCATCAACTGGTGCACCAGCTGCAAGGTCGGTCTGGCAAATGAAGAGGTTGTCGACGGTGTCTGCGAGCGCTGCGGCGGCGAGGTCGTCCGCAAGGAGAAGAGCCAGTGGATGCTCCGCATTACCGCCTACGCCGACCGCCTGATCGACGATCTGGACGATCTGGACTATATCGAGCGCGTCAAGATCCAGCAGAAGAACTGGATCGGCCGCTCTACCGGCTGCGAGGTCACCTTCAAGACCAATACGCCGGATGACGTGACTGTCTACACCACCCGTGCCGACACCCTCTTCGGCGTGACCTATATGGTCATCTCGCCGGAGCATCCGCTTCTTCCGAAGTGGAAGGATCAAATTGAGAACTGGGATGAGGTCACGGCCTATCAGGCGGCCGCGGCAAAGAAGTCCGACTTCGAGCGCGGCGAACTGAACAAGGAAAAGACCGGTGTCCTGCTGAAGGGCATCGAGGTGACCAACCCGGCTACCGGCAAGGTCGTTCCGATGTTTGTTTCCGACTACGTCCTCATGGGTTACGGTACCGGTATCGTCATGGGCGTGCCGGGACACGACCAGCGCGACTGGGAGTTTGCGACCAAGTTCGGCCTGCCCATCGTCGAAGTTGTCAGCGGCGGCGACATCACCAAGGAAGCCTTCGTCGCAAAGGACGACACTGCCGTCATGGTCAATTCCGGCTTCCTCAACGGCATGACCGTCAGAGAGGCCATCCCCGCCATGAAGAAGTATGTCGTGGAGCAGGGCTACGGCAAGGAGAAGGTCAATTACAAGCTGCGCGACTGGGTCTTCTCCCGCCAGCGTTACTGGGGCGAGCCGATCCCCCTGGTCAACTGCGAGAAGTGCGGCTGGGTTCCCCTGGATGAGAGCGAGTTGCCTCTGGTTCTGCCCAACGTCGAGAGCTATGAGCCCACCGACGACGGTGAGAGCCCCCTGGCCAAGATGACCGACTGGGTCAACACCACCTGTCCGAAGTGCGGCGGCCCCGCCAGACGTGAGACCGACACCATGCCCAACTGGGCCGGCTCCTGCTGGTACTATCTGCGCTATATGGATCCGAACAACGACGAGGCTCCCTTCTCGAAGGAAGCCGAGGAATACTGGGGCCCGGTCGACTGGTACAACGGCGGCATGGAGCATACCACGCTCCACCTGCTCTACAGCCGTTTCTGGCACAAGTTCCTCTATGACATCGGCGTGGTTCACACCAAGGAGCCCTATGCCAAGCGCACCTCCCACGGCATGATTCTCGGCCGCAATCCGCATTACGTCGGCTATGCCGAGACCGAGGAAGAGAAGCAGGCCCTGATCGACCATTACGGCAGCGAAGCGTTCCGCACCTCGGTCAAGATGTCCAAGTCCCTCGGCAATGTCGTGAACCCCGACGACGTCATCAGGGAATACGGCACCGACACGATGCGTGTGTACATCATGTTCATCGGCGACTTCGAGAAGACCGCCACCTGGTCGGACGAAGCCGTAAAAGGCTCCAAACGCTTCCTCGACCGCTGCTGGAATCTGCTGGAGCTGGTGAAGGACGACCAGGCCGTGTCGCCGAAGAATGAGGCGCTCATCCACAAGACCATCAAGAAGGTCGGCGACGACATTCTTGATCTCAAGATGAATACCGCCATCGCCGCCCTCATGACCCTGGTCAATGCCTACTACACCAACGGCTGCACCAAGGGCGACCTCAGGCCCCTGATCCTGATGCTGAGTCCCTTTGCACCGCACCTCGCCGAGGAGATGTGGGAGCAGACCGGCTTTGCCGCCGCGGAAGGCAGGATGGCCATGCAGATGTCCTGGCCGGAGTATGACGAGAAGAAGACCGTCGACGCCGAGCACGAGATGGCCGTCCAGGTCAACGGCAAGCTCCGCAGCACGATTGTGGTGTCCAATGACGCCGATGAGGAGACCGTCGTCGCCGCCGCTCTGGCGGATGAAAAGATTCAGCGCCAGATGGCCGGGATGAAACTGGTCAAGACCATCGTGGTGAAAAACAGAATCGTCAATCTGATTCTTAAAAAAGAAAACTGATTGTTGACAAACAACGCCCGAGCCGTTATAATACCCCTGTTGAAGCCAAGTGTTTGGCCCTTGAAACGTCAGGTTCTGACGCGTTGGAGGGAGGGAAATCAGTGTCTGAAATTTACGTGAAGGAGAACGAGTCTCTGGACAATGCGTTGAAGAGATTCAAACGCAGCTGCGCGAAGTCCGGCGTCCTGGCCGATCTGCGCAAGAAGGAATATTACCAGAGCCCGAGCGTAAAGCGCCGCAAGAAATCCGAAGCTGCGCGCAAGAATAAAAATAAGCGTTACTATTAATCCTTCTAATCCTTTCTTAAGAAACCCCGAACGATCCTGTTATTCCGGATCTTCGGGGTTTCTTCATAAAAAAACACCGCCTTCCGGCGGCAGACAGCAGACAGTGGACAGCAGACAGTGGATCATGGGAACCCTGAAAGGTCCAGAGCGGGAAAAAGCAGAACCATAGAAAAAAGCACACAAAAAAGAAGTAAGCCCCGACTGCAACATCAATTCGCACAATCAGGGCTTACTTCTCTGAATTTTTCGTATCTAACATCCTGAGACCTCTCTTTCTTCCGGCAGTCTCCATTGCGTCATTCCTGCAATCACTTCTCAGACATCATCTTCTGCGGCTCGCGCATGTCTCGTAAGTGAGACCCTCTTGTGTTGGAATGTTGCCATCCTGATCCTCAACGGAGCTCACCCAACCCCACTTCGTCGGGTGCTTAAAGAAGTTCTGACTTCTTTGATCTGTTGTCTGTATGATACACGAAAAATGTCTTTGACGCAAGAGGCAGAAATTGACAAAAATCACAATCTGGATTTGTACAGAACGTCGAAATTTGTCAGAGATCATAAAAAATCTTGACCGTATCTGTATGGTTATAGTATGATACAAAACTGCGGGCGATTTGTCACCCGTTTTTAACTTGCTATTCCGACGCTTTTTTGGTAAAATGATTTACATAATCTGTATGATCAGATCATAGTATCTTTCATTTTACTGAATTAGAGACGTTCTTCGTTTACGTAAGAACGTTGGAGGAAAGCAGTTGAACAGATTGATCCGTTGTTTATGTAAGGTGACTGCACTTGGGATCGCAGTGATGTTGATCCTGGTGATGTTCTGCGGCTATGCGGACGAAGCGGCTGCGTTACCTGAGGGAGAAGCTGCGGAAACGGCGGTTACCGAAGAACTCCCGGAAGCAGAAGCTGCTCCGGCTCCCGAAGTCGAGGAACCCGCCGAGGAAGCGGAAACTGTGAGTGATACGGATGAGCCGGGGGAGAGCGCTCCGCTCCCTTCGGAGCCGGTTTCCACGGTGCAGGAGGATGAATTCCAGCCGGCAGAATCGGTACCGGAATCAACTCCGACTCCGACTCCGACTCCGACACCGACCCCGTCGCCCATGCCGATGTTTGACATCATTGACGGCAGAACGATTTATCTCAGCATCACGGAAGAAGAGTTTATCGAAATTGCCGGGATCCTGCGTGAGGGGCTGGGTGTGAATGACGCGGCCCTTGCCGGAATCATGGGTAATCTGCAGGGAGAGTCCGGATTCAACCCCCATAAGGTCGGGGACGACGGGGGCGCTTTCGGCATCTGCCAGTGGCGCGGCGCGCGTCTGGATCAGATGGTTCAATACTGTGAAGAGCATGATCTCAATCCGGTCAGCAGAGACGGACAGCTGAGCTTCCTGATCTACGATCTGGTGAACAACTACGTCTACGCTTATGACCAGATCCGCCTCTGCGAGGATTCCGAGCGGGGCGCACTTCAGGCAACCTATTATTTCTGCGCCTATTACGAAGTGCCGTCGAATCCGGAGGAAGAGAGCGTGGAGCGCGAGGAATGGACGAAACTGCTGATCTTTCCGAAGCTGAATGAACTCAGTGAATAAAATTGTTCCGGTTTAACCGGACAAAATGGCAAACTGCTGTACCCCCCCCCGCCGCAGGCGGGGGATACAATAGGAACAATCCGGATGATCCGGACGAAATGGCAAGCTGCTGTACCCCCCGCCGCAGGCGGGGGATACAATAGGAATGATCCGGATGATCCGGATGATCCGGATGAGGGAGGTTTGACAGAATGGCTATGAGAAGCTGCCCGGAATGTCTGAACCAGATCGACGAAAACGAAAGCGTCTGCCCGCATTGCGGCCATGTCCTGCTCGGGGATGAGCCGGAGCAGAAAAGCGTCGAAGTTTACCTTGAAGAACGCAAATGGACCTTCGGAAACACTCTGATCGCCCTGCTGCTGGTTCTCCTGATCGGAGGCCTGGGCTGGCTGCTCTATATCTACGGATTCAAACTGCCCTATGAGGATGCCACGAAGTATTATCAGGAAGAAAAGGCAGCTTATGAACAGCAGGTTCAGGAGTATCAGGAACTTTCCGAACAGATTGCGGCAGCCAATACCGGCCTGGATGCGAAGATTGCGTATGTCCGCTCGATTCTGAACTCCGGTGAGGAGCCGATGGACCCCCGCGCCGCATCCAATGCTTCCGTCAGAATCCAGCAGGCGGAATCCCTGCGTGTGACGCCGCCTGTGATTACGGCCGAAGAGGTTCCGACCCCTGCCAGAGATTCGGCCTTTCATGCCAAAGATGTCCGCGAAACTGCACGGATCGTGGATCAGCAGCGTTTCAGCCTGTATCAGCAGTATTCCGACATCAAGGTTCCGGATTACAGCCAGGTGATTGCGGCGCTTGACGAGGCCGCTGATGAACTCAAGGCGAGTATTCAGCTGAAGAAGGACAGCGAGGCTGAGGCCGCCGCCGCCGCGGAGGCCGCCTCCCGCCAGATCAGGGAGCTTCTGGACAATTACCAGTCCTTTATGGATGAGTATATCACCTTCATGGCCATTTATGACCGCGGCGACCCGGATCAGCTTAAACGGGCTGACGAACTGCAGACAACCTTTGTGACTTATTTGAAGCAGATCCGCGCGATCGACACCAAAAAGCTGACGGAAGCCGATCAGAAGTATTTTCAGATGGTGACGGAGTCGATCTCCCGGCAGATGGCGGATAACAACATCGTGGAACCGGAGTATCTTCCCTGAGCTGAGGAAAAGAAACAGATGAAAGAGAATAAAACCCTGCTGAATTGGATGATTGCGCTCAGTGTCTTCGTGATCTGGGGAAATATCATCAGCCTGTTCCTCTCGGGGGATCAGCATGACGCGGTGATCAAGCTGATTGATTTCGTGTCGCTGCTTTTC
>Ga0256405_10005583_pt1 | contig 21458 bp, 23 predicted proteins | sample RumenRJG_02DNA_FD_189096 | JGI IMG/M metagenome (GOLD analysis project Ga0256405, IMG submission 189096) | Bovine rumen microbial communities from Lethbridge, Alberta, Canada - RJG_02 | ecosystem: Host-associated > Mammals > Digestive system > Stomach > Rumen | place: Canada: Alberta... | reverse complement strand
CAAAGATTGTCGGATTTGCCTTGGTCTTTGCGGCCTTACTTCTGTATAACATGAGAACAGGCAAAAGTCGGGAGACACTGCATGCCGCATAACATATTTTTGGTGCAGAAAAGAAACTGAATTGCAATCCACACGGAAGCCTAATGTCAAGCACATCGTTTCTTTTGCTCCTCCGTGCGTCCGCCTGAGGTTTTTTTCCTTGTGATGGAGACGAGTAGGCGATATAATCAAAAGCAGAACCGTCACATCTAAAACGGGAAGCCCGGGAAACAGGCTTGACAAATGGAAATGTCTGCAGTATAAACATATTAAACCCATTACTAAAATAGGAAATAAACGCAGCTCAAATCCGTGATCTGGAGAGCGTGTGAAAAAGGAACAGGTGAAAGCAATGGAGAAAGAAGCCGCGGTCATTAAGGCAGTCTGCATCAGTGAGAAAAAAGGACAGCAGAAGCATCCGGTCGATCAGATCAGGCTTGTGCCTGATGTCGGAATCCCGGGCGATGCACACGCAGGTAACTGGCACCGGCAGGTCAGTCTGCTGGGGACAGACAGTGTTGCACGACTGCAGGAGAAGGTCAGGATTCCACTGTTCCCAGGGGCATTTGCCGAAAATATTCTCTGTGAAGGGATATGCCTGTACCGACTGCCGGTTGGGACAAAGCTGCGCATTGGAAGCGCGGTGTGCGAGGTTACACAGATCGGGAAAGAGTGTCACGCCGACTGTGCGATCCGTCAGCAGGCCGGTGACTGTGTGATGCCCCGGGAGGGGATTTTTGTCAGAGTCCTGGAAGAGGGAACGGCAAAGGCCGGAGATCAGATACAGATCATCTGAGATGGCGTCAATTTGCCGTACCTGTTTCGCAGTTCAGTCTTCTGCACGCTCCAGCCACGGCAGACGGTACAGAAACGCGGCGACTCCGCAGAGAACAGATGGCAGGATCCAGGCCATGTCCACATTGGCAAGCGGCATTCTGTGGAGCCAGGGCATCGCAAGGCCAAGAGAATCCGCGGTGGAGAGAACACTCATGAGCAGAGCGCCCAGCACGGCGGAGATACAGATGGAGTTGGACATGTGCGGCATCACCAGGGATACCGCAACCAGAACCAGCACCGGCGGATATACGAGACCGAGAATCGGGGCGGCGACGGAAATAATGGTATCCAGACCGAGGTTGGAGACAAGCGCGCTGAATACACAGATGACGATCACGCAGAGCCGGTAACTGAGCTTCCGGCCGCTGATCGTCGCAAAATGATCGGCGGTGGAAGAGACAAGGCCCACCGCGGTGGTGATGCAGGCCAGGGCCACAACAACGCTGAAGAGCACAAGGCCCGGTCTGCCCAGAAGACGCTGAACGATGGAAATGACCAGGGAAGCCCGGGATATATCCGGAGGATAAACCTCGGAGGCGGATGCACCGAGCCAGGCAAGGCCAAGATAAACCAGCAGCAGCAACCCCCCGGCCACGACGGAGGCGCCGACCAGAACCCTCCGCCTGGATTTCTCTTCATGATAGCCCTTCTCTTCCGCGGATTTCACCAGAACGGCACCGAAGACCAGAGCCGCCAGAACATCCAGGGTCTGATAGCCGGCCTCGATGCCGGTTTCCAGAACGCTCTCCACCTGGACAGTGTCCGAAACCTGCCCGATCGGATGAAACATGCCCACAAGGATCATCACGGCCAGCCCAAGGAGAAGGGCGGGGGTGAGGAACTTGCCGATGATGTCGATGACTGACGATTCCCGTATGCTCAGAGCAAGAATGAGCGCAAAGAAGAGAACGGAAAACAGAACCGGAGAGACTGACGGGAGCAGCTCACCGATCCCCAGTTCGTATGTTGTGGCCGCTGTGCGGGGAATGGCAAGGAGCGGCCCGATACACAGAATGATCACGGTCATCAGCACGACGGCGGCTTTTTTCCCGAGGCGTTCCATCAACTGTTTGGAGCCGCCCGCCTGCAGAAGCGCGAAGAGGGCCAGAATAGCAAGGAGCACATCGGCAACATAATAAGCCGCAAATCCTCCAAACCACAGCCTGCCGGACTGGAGTCCAAGATACGGCGGGAAGATGACGTTGCCCGCACCGAAGAACATCGAAAACAGGGCAAAGCCGATGGTCAGAATGCTGGTGAAAAACTTGTTCGGTTTCATCGTCTTCACCTGTCCCTCTCCGGGTACCAGCCGCGCTGCGGCCCGGCTTTCCGTCGCTCGAGGGCCTGTTCGAGCAGGATGGCCTCGTCTTGGTTGGTTCCGGTATCACGTCCGCGATAGAAGACAAAATACGCAGCTGTGCTGAGGATCAGAACCGCACAGGCGCACAGCAGCGTGCCTGTGCCGCCGGGAGTGGAGAGCAGATCCGCGATGCCGATAATCTCGATCACGGCGATCAGAAGAGGCGCGACGAGCTTCATGATCACGCTGAGCGCGTTCTGTTGACGGGGACTTTCGCCGCCGGAGAGAGAACGATCCGAACACCAGCCCATTGCAAGACACGCCGCCATCGCGCAGAGAGGCATGAGAATGGTGTTGGTAACCCCGTCCAGAATCTCCAGAAGGTTTTTGCCGAAGAGACAGAGCAGCCTGCCGCCGTTCAGGGAACTGCCCAGCGATATGGCCACAGGGACCGCGCAGGCCGTGCAGACGCAGGTCACAAGGATGGCCGCGCGGGTACGGTAAACGCGGTGGCACTGGATGATGAACTGCGTTACGACCTCCACAATGGACACAACCGAAGTCAATGCGGCGATGGCCGTCATGGTGAAGAAGAGAAGGGAGACAAGCCGTCCGATCATCGGCATCTCACCAAAAACGAGCGGAAGCGTGAGAAAGACAAGGCCGATCCCGCCCATACCCAGCTCGGAGGCGGACGTGCCGCTCACCGCGACATAGTGAAACAGTGCCGGGAAAATCGCAAGACCCACCATGAAGGTGATCACCGCGTCCAGGATGCAGATCATCGCCGTCGAACGGAAGAGATTGACATTTTTCCCTGTATAGGAACCGTAGGTGATCATGGCGCCGCACCCGAGAGACAGCGAGAAAAAGGCCTGGCCCATGGCGGAGAGAACCCCGGCCCGGCTGATGGCATGGAAGTCCGGGCGCAGATAGAAAACCAGACCTTCCCCGACCCCTTCGCCGAGGGATAAAGTAAAGCAGCAGATCAGAATAAGCAGGAGCATCATGCTCGGAAGCAGAATTTTGGAGGAGGCCTCAATCCCCCTGCGTACGCCTGCCGTGATAATCGAGAAAGCAAGGGCGGCGAATATGACCGTGTGAAGCAGAACGTCCCCGGTATTTGCTGCAAAGCTGGTGAATATTCCGATATTCCCGGCAAAGGAACTGAGCGCGTACTTGACCGTGTATCCACCCAGAACATAATAGTAGCAGATAATCAGCGCGGGAATCACAACCGAGAGCAGCCCGACCGCTCCCCAGTTTGGAGAGAAGGACTTGTATGCCGTCACCGGGTTTGCCCTTCCGCGCCGCCCGACTCCGAACTCGGCCAGCATGGCAGCAGCCCCGACCAGGAGAATGCAGAGAAGGTAAACAAAAAGATATGCGGCGCCTCCGTTGGCACTTGTCTTATAGGGGAATCCCCAGATGTTCCCAAGGCCGACCGCAGAGCCGATCGCAGCCAGTTCAAAGCCGGAACTGGTTCCAAAGCCGGTTCTTTTCCGGTCCATGGCGTTGCTCCTTTCAAAGAATGCTTTCCTGCATTCCGGATGTTGGAAGAATTATACCCGATAAAAGCAAAATACACAAGAAAAAGACGATGCACTGCCGGCCGCTTTTTACTGTGACGGACACCGCTGAGACGCTGTCGAAGGATTCATTCACATTGCGACGGTCATCGGGGTTCAATATCGTTTCTTCGGCATAAAGCGAGAGCTCAAAAGGCCCGTAAATTGGGGCTTCTTGGGCTCTCGGCTTCTTCTCCGTACATAAATTTCGCGCATTTGATTGGCCAGATTTATGTGTTTTTTCGAGTTTTGAATGACGGTTTCCACCGGGGGAAAAAATCAGGGCTTGAAGTGGTAAACTAAAACTGGACACAGAGGGGGTAGAAATCGGACACAGCTTATGAAATGATCTTTGTACCCAGCGTGGGCAGTCCTCAGGCAGGAACGTGCTGCCTCACCATTTCGGAAAGCAGGGTCGGGCTTTTCCCAGCCGTATTTGAAATGTTGGGGTACCCGAAGAGAATAGCTATCCGTAGGGGCATAAACGCCAACGAGGGAAAGATTATCATTGAAGCGACAGATGACGTGCCGGGAGCCATACTCGTGGATTACGACCGCAGAAAATTTAGCTTTTACAGCAAAGAGATTCTGAATCCGCTCAAGGACCTGATTCGCAAGCAGGTCCAGGGGGATTTCTGCCCAGAAATTTTCTACACCGTCAAGGGCGTTCCGGCAGGAAAAAATGCAGTGGAGTTTGACTTCCGCGACGCAGTGCACCGGGGCGTGAAGGGAAAAAGAGGTAACAGCAGCGATAATTTCAAGAGAAGGAGTTCACCCACGCGGAATTCCGGGCACAAGGCAAAGCCAGGATCAGGAGGGAGCGCAAAAACGGCTGCATTCAGCGCTTTCTCAGAATTCAATATGCCCAACATGGCAGGGAGGATGACTTGAAATCTCAGTAAAAATGGGCTCTTCGAGATGGCTTGGAGTTTGCCTTGAGGGGCTGAAGAGGACTGTCACACGCGCTCCATTCTTTCCGGGATGGGGCGCTTTCTCAAAAACGCAAAAGGCTACATATTGACAGAAAATGTGACATGTGCTATTATTTAGAAAAAGTGGATTCTGATGCATGTTGCGTTACCAGAAAAAATAGACTGGCAAGCGGAGTGATGCGAATGGAAAACATTATCATATCTGAAACTGAACGGGAAAAGCTCATTGCACATATGGTCGATGAGTTACCCGTTCTACGTTTAAAGATAGGTATGTCACAAGATGAAATGGCAAGTTTACTCGACCTTTCTCGGCAAACCTATTCATCAATTGAAACTAAGAAGCGAAAAATGACGTGGAGGCTTTATCTTTCCCTTGTGTTGATCTTTTATCACAACGACCAAACACACGACTTCTTGGTAAAGAATGGCTTAGTCCCCAAAAAACTTATACAAAAGGCTGACACAGGGAGCAGTCCGGCAATCTCCTCTTTTGTAAAGATGGAAAAGGACGATATTCGGAATCATCTTGACGAACAAGCTCTGCATGCTATTGAGACCGTTATTATGATGGAGTATGCTCGCTGTAATAACATGAGTGGAGATGCTGTCATCAAGGCGTTTGATGGTAAAAGACTAACCCAGGTATCTGAACAGGATATCCGTGCCAGAGGTGCACTTGAAAGAATCAAGGTTGAGGCATAATAAACGAGGTAAAAATGAGCGCCAGACGACAGGTTTCAGATTTTAAGAAAAAATATGGTCTTAAGATCGTAAATAGTGCGACTCTCTCGGATGCTTTGAAAGAACAAGGGTATTCTATTATTGAGTTTAATGGCGTAAGCGAAAAGCCAGATGTCGCTGAGCTTATTGACGCTCTTCAAGTGAAGGATCAGATTTCGCACAGTAGAGGATTCACATATCAAAATGACAAGTATCGCCTGATTTTTGTTCACGAGGATTTGAATGAGGAAGAGCGCGTTGTGGTTCTTGCTCATGAACAAGGACATATCTGGAACCAGCACATGCATAAAGATAGTCCCATTGGGATTGATGTAATCCACGAACACGAAGCTAATGAGTTCGCACATTTCCTGTTAGCAGACAGATTTGGAAAGAAAAAAAGAAATAAACTTGTTGTCGGTATCTGCGTAGTGATTGCTATACTGCTAGGAATTGTAGGTGCAACCACCAAAAATGCTCATGATAAAGCTGTTTACACTGACGACTTATACAGAACAGAAACCGGGAAAAAATATCATATAAAAAACTGCCTTTATATTAGAGATAGAACAGACGTTTATAGACTTACTTTGGCGGAATTCAATTCTGGAGAATATGAGCCTTGCAGCGCTTGCATGCCGGATGATAGATAGCTTAGGAGGACAATGCGATGAGTGTCAGATTTACATCGGTCAAGTGCCCCGAGTGTGGTGCGAGCCTTCCGATTGAAGAGGGAAGAACCCAAGTGTTCTGCTCGTACTGCGGCACAAAAGTTCTTATAACTAATGAAAATGAGCATATTTATCGTCATATTGATGAAGCTAGCGTTAAAAGGGCAGAAACAGATCAGGTTGTTCGATTAAAAGAATTGGAGTTTCAGGAGAGAGTACTTGCACAAGAAAGAATTGATGAGAGCAAGCGAATAAAAAGAACAATCATCATTTTCGTTGCTTGGATTGCTGCAACTGCAATATTTCTCCTTCTAGGCCCTTATAATGAAATATGCTACTATATTGGCGGAGGCTTGGGAGTCGTCGGACTCTGGGGCGCACTATTCTGGATCGTTGGTAGAGATTCACGAAAAGAGAAAGCCGCTGAACTAAGAAATCGAGCTGCTGGACTTCTTAAGCTAGATATTGACACTGATGAGATAAAAAAGAAGTCGTACAATCTTCTGGAATCAGAATTGCGGTCAATGGGGTTTACAAACATTCAATGTATGAATTTACATGACTTGTCAATGCTGAAGATAAAAGAAGGCAAAGTGGCTTATGTTTCAGTTAAAGGGAAAACAATAGAATCCTCAAGCGAGTGGTTTAGCCCCAATGAGCCAATAATTGTAGCCTATCATGGTAGCCGTTAATGGTGGCCATCAAATGTGGCGCTGCAAGTAGATAATCGAGGAGGAGAAAGAATGAAATGTCCAAACTGCGGAGCTGACTTAGCAGAGGGAGTTTTGTTCTGCCGTGAATGCGGAACAAAAATTGATTCTCTTCAAAAACAGTTTTGTAGAGAATGTGGAGCCGTATTAGCGGAAGGAGCTAAGTTTTGCACGGAATGCGGTGCAAAAGCTGAGATTCCAACTTTTACTTCTGAGGTAATAACCTCTGGATCTGATACCAATGTTGACGCTATTGATGATTATCCTTCAGGCCCGAAAGATTACGAACCAGCAGAATCAGCAGAAGAAGATATACCGGTGAGTAGGGGCGAAAGACCTAGGCAGTCAACAAAAAGCAGCACACGGAGAGACTCCTCACCCACAAAGAATAAACCTAAACATCAGGAGAAAAAGAAGAGTAAAACCCCGCTTATTATTGCTATAGTTGCTATTGTGTTGCTTATCTCTGCGGTTTCGAGCCTAGGGAAAAGTTCCTCATCTGAACGAAATGTGTCCCGAACTGCCGAATCCTCTACGGTAAGCGAACCAAAAATCGCGATGGTCAATGTTGTTAATATGGCTTATCCTGCAGCGCTTAATGTTCTCCAGTCTGCTGGTTTTACAAACATTACATCAAATATTGAACCTGGCACTGATGAATCGCTGTGGGTTGTTACCGAACAAAGTGTTAACCCCGGAAAAACAATTAAAGCAGGAGACAAGATTCAGCTTACCTGTGCTCGTAGGTGTAATCTTTACATTGATGTCAAATCAGAAGCCAATTTGATGTTCAGTACTTATGATATTGCTATCAACCTCGATGGAATCGAAATAGGCACTGTTGCAAACGGCAAAGGGTTCACATATTTGAAAGAAGTTGTAAGCGGTGAACACACTCTTGTATTCAGTAAATCAGGCAGTTCAAGTCCCAAGATAACAAAAAAGTTTCTGGTTCCCGGCGATATGACATTCTCTTGTGAACTGGCCCATAGCAGCAGTTCAATTGATATTAAGAATGAATCTAAAACGGATAATGTTGGAGGGGCTTCTCTAGAAGTTATAGATGTTACTGGCATGGTCCTTTCTGAAGCAATGAGCAAATTGAGCAGCATAGGTTTTTCCAATGTTCGGGAGGAACCGTATGGTAGCATTTGGAACAGGAATAACTGGCTTGTTGTAACGCAGGGATTATCTGCAGGCTCTATTGTTGACAAAAATGAATTCTTCCAACTCGACTGCATTAGCCTCGATGATTATTTCAGCAAAACATATGTCGGGAAGACTGTTAACGAAATTCAGGCGTTAGCAAACGCTTCAGGTTTCTCGCTAAAATTTGAAAGCAGTTCTTCAAGTGATATGAACAGTAGAATTGCTTCAATGACCGAAGAACAAAAGAATGATTGGACTGCCACAAGAGCACGACAGTACGGTGGAGCAGACAAGACAGCGGTTGTCACGATCAACAATCCTAAAGAAGTGACGCCAACTCCTACTCGTACACCAACGCCTGCCAGTACTCCGACTTCTACAAACACTCCTAGTTCTTCGCAAGAAAAGAATGAAATAATAACTAAAGAGAACAATTCCGAGTTTGCGTCTCTTCTAAGTGCAGAATATGTAGACCCTGACAAACAGAAAGCATTTGTGAAGAAGTATAAAGGGGATACGGTAGAGTTTGACTGCATAGTTGGCGTTGTAATGCCAAATCCCAGATACAATACTATATATGACTACATATTAGTTCCAGGCGAGAGCCTTGATACGGGAATTGGTGCTGTAATGTTTTATATAGAAGATGCTGGAATTGGAACTTTTCACTGGGATAGTAAGACAAGACCTGAGTACTTGGAATACGGATCGAAACTAAAGATGCGAGCAAAAATCGTTTCAGGTGATGATCCTCTCTATATATATCTGCAACCAGTAAAAACTTGGGGAAGATGATTCTCTGTGAAAAGAGTTGATCAGGTTAATAATACTCCTTTGATCAGATGTTGCCGCGTATAATAATCAAAGAAGCATATTGTTTCTCCAAACGGTCATAACAAGCACCGGAAGCATATATCTGTTCTCGGAATAAAAAACAAAGCTGAAAGGGGTACTGCTGTTATGAAAAAGACTATGGCGATTATCTTGGTTTTGGTTGTAATAATCTCAGTGATTCCATGCACTGCATATGCTGCGGATAAAAAGGAGCATATTGACGTTTCACAGCTCAAAGACGAAGAACTACTGGCCTATTATTTTGAGATGCAAGAAGAACTAATGATCAGAGGGTTGGATGCTTCGAAGCAGATCAAATTATCAAAGGGAAACTATACCGTGGGCTATGATGTTCCTGCAGCATACTACAACCTGATTTGCATTAGGGCGATGGATGACGACACTGCTGGCATGATTGATGCTGTTGATGGCGTGTATTCCGCATTTGGCCTGGGAAAACTTGGAGATATGTTTCAGAACTTAGGAGATGCAATGGATGTAATTGGAAGCGTAACAGTTGATATTCTCTCAAGTTCTGGAGAAGTTGTGAAGTCCTTCGAGATGAGCCGTGGAAAGATTGAAAAAATCACACTTGAGGCCAATCAGATTATTCAGGTTTCTGATGGAATTATCGCGCTAAATCCCATTGAGTAAAAACGTCATTTACCGAAGGAGCCAAGGAAGATGAGCAAAACAGCCGGTATAAGATGCCCCCACTGTGACGCCCCTCTTGAGTATGATGGTTCATCGCGTTATGTCACTTGCGAGTATTGTGGCTCGAATGTTGAGGTGACGAGCGAAAATGAAATTGTTTTTCATACCATAGACGAGGCTAAGGTTCAGAGAACAAAAACAGAACGAGTGGTGCGGCTAAAAGAAATTGATGCTCAGATGGCAGAAGATGAGAGAGATACTGAGCATCAGAACTGGTATAGAATTATATGGGGTGGTATTGTTGCCGTCTGTCTCATTGCTGGACTTCTGGGTAATGAGGATATGTTCTACTTGGCTTTTTTTGCGGCTATCATCGGTTTCTTCGGTAAACCAATTAAAGCATACTTAAGGAAAACAGAGGAGAAAGAGGCAAGGGAAGAGAGGGCGCGTCAAGCGAAAATAGACGACGGTTATATATTGTTCCCTGAAGATCTGACTTTCAAAATCTTCCAGACTGTCAATGCATCTACTGCGGTTGATATTCTCAAGAATGCAGGTTTTACAAACGTTCAGCCAGTAAACCTGAGGGACTTAAAAGATGGTAGCCAGATGAATAAAAAGGGAATAATAGAACATGTCATTATCGATGGAAAAGAAGCCTATAAGAATGATGTGTTTCCGCCTGATGCGGTTGTACAAGTCCAATTTCATGACTATTCAGAGCTCCTGTCGACATATATTATGGTTCCTTCCAAACTTGCCTATCTGGGACTGTATACGATCACTACACCTGCTGCTGTGGAAATGCTCAAGAGTGCTGGCTTTACAAATGTAAGCATTGTTAACCTGAGAGATCTCAAGGAAAGTTCCGAAAAAAAGAAGAAAGATACAGTATCGCAAGTTGTAATTGACGGCAAAAATGTTAAAGAACATCAATTGTATCCTCCAAATGGAAACGTACAGGTACAGTATCACGATTTTACTGAAGAATACTACAATAATCCAGTAAGAGTTGCAATGAATGCTGTATCCTCTAAAATTCGCTCAAAGTTCTAACCTCCACAGAAAATGTGATTCGTCTGGTTCGAATTTTGTTAGAAGAAAAGCCGGAGATCTATTGCTCTTATTGTATGATGGTACTCGAATATTATAACAAGAACGATCATAACACCGTTGGTCATAAAGGGAGGAACGAATGAAAAAGATAAAGATGTTTCGCCATATTCAGTTACTGATTGTCGTTGTCATTCTGTCTTTTTCAATCCCTGTTGTTGCCTCAGCAGAAGATTTTCCGACGACGACATATGATATCCGATCTATTCCTATATTCGAAGAGTATGTTTGGGTAACGCTTGATAAAAACCAGCCGATTTTTCCTGAAGAGCTATTAACAACTACACCATATGTACAACTCTCTCCGCTTGATGAATTCGGAAGGCCGGGTGCTGCAATCGCCTGCCTCGGGCCGGAAACTATCATGGCTGACTATGATTATTTACCCACACGGGACTCTTACAAGCCAAGCGGATGGCAAGATGTGAATGAACCAATTTATTCCTGGCCATTATATAGATGCGCAAGATTGATAGAACCCAGCCTTTATCCCAAATTAGATGTTGCAGAGAATTTCTTTACTGCGACAGAAACAATGAGCGGATTGGAATTGACGCCCTTCCAAAATGGATTATACAAGTATATAAAAGAATCTGGTAATCATGTACTCCTTCGCATGACCCCGGTTTATGAGGGTAATAATCTTCTTTGCTCAGGAGTGCTGATTGAGGAGTGGTCCATAGAAGAACCCCCTGAAGGTAACACCTCTACTAGAAGAAGAGCATTTGTATATAATGCGGAACCGCGTATGACGATTGATTATAGCACAGGAGAAGCTCAGGCCCATGATAAGGGTAATTATCCTATGGGATTGAATTCTGCGCTATATGAGCATCCCGCTGAAACAACCACACAAAATCCTGCACAGGCGGCAGTTCCTCAGATTGACTATGTTCTGAACACGAACTCGAGAAAATTTCATTATCCTACCTGCCCGTCTGTTGATGATATGAAGTCTTCTAATCGATGGGATTATTCGGGCACTAGAGACGAAGTGATTTCAATGGGATATAGTCCATGTGGTAGATGTAAACCATGAGATGTAGTTATACTGCAAAGCAGATTATAATCTATCTTTACATCACTCTATTATGATTCTCAAAATGAAGAAGATAACAAGTTTTGTTTTGCTTCTGCTCATTCTGTTACCCATCTTTAACAGTCCCGCATGGGGAGAGGGATATATAGAGTCAGGATTCCCGCAATCTGTTCTTCAAAAGGATGATGTTCCGCCCTACACAGAGGGTTCCGATTATTACATCGATATTAACGATGGAATCCCATTTTTTGCCATATGGCAGCATACAACCATACCTTTTGTGATCTTCAGCCCTCTGGATTCGTATGGACGTGCAGGACCAGCATATGCCTGCCTCGGCCCTGAAACATTGCCTACAAAAGTGCGGAGCCCTATTGGAAATGTACATCCGTCAGGGTGGCAGAGTACACGCTATGAAGGAATCATAGAAGGTGACTATCTCTTTAATCGTTCTCACCTGATCGGTTATCTGCTTTGCGGAGATACGGGAACGGCAGAGAATCTTTTCACGGGCACGCGTAATCTTAATGCAGGTAGCATGCTTTTGGTGGAGACTGCAGTTGAGCTGTACATCCAAGAAACAGGTAATCATGTGCTCTACCGTGTTACTCCGTTCTATTATGGAGAAGATCTGGTTCCGTTTGGTGTTCAGATGGAAGCGCTGAGCATGGAGAATGGTGAAGAAGGTATCTGCTGTAATCTCTTTCTATATAATGTCCAGCCCGGAATTGAGATCGATTATGCTACAGGGAATAGCAGGATAACTAATGAAAGCATTAAAATAGAAAAGTCAGATGATTCAGCCAATTGGGCGATCAAAACTATACCGAGTGAAATGCCTGAAGCTTCACCGGAACCCGCAGCCATATCTGCTAAATATGTGCTTAACAACAACACACACAAGTTTCATTATCCTGACTGCCCATCTGTTTCTGATATTAAGGCAAAGAATCGACAAGATGTTGATTGGTCACGTAAAGAAGTTATCGCGGCAGGATATCAACCGAGTGGATGCTGTAATCCGTAGATGTGAGTTGCAAAATGCTTTTTATGAAATGGGAGCAGATGGATTACGCTTTCTTCAATAATCGCTCAAAGTTCTGAGTATAGTTATTGTTTAAGGGGGACTCTCATATGAAGAAGACTATTTCGTTATTCATCGTTTTTATCCTACTTCTATCCATGTCTTCTGTTGCCTTTGCGGCGAAGACGTATAAGGTCTATTTTGATCTGACATCTGATGACAATATCCTATTCTCGACCTACGATATGAACGTTTATGTGGATGACAAGTACATTGGAACGCTTCAAGATGGAAAGCATATGACAGCACTTGTTGAATTAGAAAAGGGAAAACATGTACTTGAAGTAACGCAAGACGGCAAACCTAAGAACCACGACACTGAGAAATTTAAAATTGATGGTGAGACCACAGTAAGTGCGTTTATTAAACATGAAAAAAATGATATTGACATAAAAAAGTTTAAAACCGATAAGGGCTTAATTGGAGCTGCTCTCAAAGTACCCAATGTTACTGGGAAGCCTTTAAAAGACGGATTAAAAAAGCTAGAAAAGGATGGGTTTGTGAATATTGGTACAAGTCCATCATCAGCTAGTATAGATAGCAGCAATTGGATTATTGAAAGCCAGTCTGTAAACCCCGGTGAAGTAGTGGATAAAAACGAGTATATTGAACTGAAGTGCACTAAGACCGAGGAGGATGGCGGGGTTTATGACGATATCAAAGAAGCGAGAGAATACATTGAAAAAGATAAGGAGCCTGAGCTTGTAGATGTAAAAACGCTTTATGCATTATATTTAACAGATAAGAAAATGGCTGAGGCTTTGTATGACAATAAGACAGTCCAAGTCCAAGGTGAAGTGACATCTATCTTAGATTTGTACTTTGAGTATACTGTAACTTTAGAAGCTCACTACGACGATATTGACATTCCACTTGTGTGCTCTTTCAACACTGACCAGAAGGATAGTCTTGAATCGATTGAAGAAGGCACGGAGGTAATTGTTCAGGGAAATTGTGGCGGCCTTACTCTGCTGGTATTGAATCTGAATGAGTGCGAAATTGTACAAAGAATAGAGTAGACAGAAGATAAGAGTTTCGCAGTTGTGGATGTTGCTATACGTGAAGCAGAAGCTAGAGGCTTTACTCTACATAAATTTTTACTTGGTTTTTTCCTGTTTGCGCTGATTTAGATAATTGTTTTGACTGAATGGAAGTGGTGAAATGAAAGTCTGTAGTTACTGTGGGACTGAGAACCCAAATAACGCGGCTATTTGCGAAAACTGTGGTGCTCATGAGTTTAAGCATAAATGTAATAATTGTGGGACAGTATTTTCAGATGGAGAGTTTTGTCCCAAATGTGGGGTTAAAGCAGGGCAAAGACCAAGGGTATGTCCGAATTGTGGTTCTGAATATTATTCTAATGCTTGCCCCACATGTGGTTATGTAAAGGGAAAAAATGGAAAAGAGACGGGAAATACGAGCAAGGCGACAGCGAGAAGCGTAAGTCAGCCTCAGAAACCTGCAAGAAAAAGAAAAACTTGGTTATGGGTGTTGGGGTGGATTTTCATTTTCCCATTACCGCTAACCATCTTACTTCTGAGAAATCAGAAAATGAACAAAGTCGTCAAGATCTTAATTATTGCGATCGCATGGATCTTCTATTCTCTCTTTGTTTTTGCTGGGCAATCTTCCGATTCTGGAGAGACAGAACATCTATCTGAGTCCACCAATGTAACGGGGTCAGAACAAGTGGTTTCCGGAAACAGCCAGGGAAGTGAAACTGGGGATAATTTAACCGAAACAGATGATTCAAGCTTATATGCGGAAGATATTGTTGTTAATCGCTTCATAACTGAATTTAATAATACATATGACGATGATATAGTCGAAATTTCCAAAGGCAATATCCGTACAAAGTATTTTGGCAAAATAAGAGACACCAGAATAGAAATGATAAATGCCAATGATGCTGGGGCAAAGGCATTCAGTGTAACTATTTATGGTGGTAGGGAAGTGTCAGATCGTGATGCGATGTTTGCAGCATTTAAGGAAGTTGTCAAGATTCTTGAGCCTCTTTTGTCAGATGATGCTATCACAGGAGCGATAGATGAACTGATTGCAGGTGATTCGCTGACTGAAAACTATCAGTTAGGGAGTACAATGCTCGTCACATATGTACCGACAAAAGAACTATCATCTGGAAAAAATGCCTGTAGAGTTGATATTCTGGCCTATGATTACAAGGAGACCCCCTCTGAGGCTTCGGTTGTTGAATTTGGGCCAATCGAAATGGATGTTTTGCAGAAACTGTTCGCTTCCCTAAGTAGCTCAACGACAAGGGAAGAAATAGATAAATACATAGCAGAGAACAGTTTAGAAAAATTTGCGTTTACTCATGACAGTGCATATCAAATTGGTTATGAGTATTCTGCAATCAGGCAAAGAGGGCGTGATCGTGTTGGACCTGCTGTTGATGTCAACTTTGTGACGAGCGGAGATGCTGATAAAATTGGTACTGTAAAGTCTGCTGAATATGCTGTCCACACGGAAGCCAGCACACATTATTCTTTAAGATTTGAAGATGGCATCTTCTATTACGAAGGGGAAGCGTGCGCAAGTGGCGAAGAAGCTATGCAGAAATATCTTGCAGAAAACTGATTGACTTAGATAACATGAGAAAAGAATACGAAGAAGTTCTCCGTGGATTAGTCGCACATTCAGATAACTTGTATCAGTATGTCAATTCTCTTGTTGGGTCTGGAGAGTATGAAGAATATGATCTTAAACAAGTACTCGGTAAACTGCATGATGAAGAACTGATTGCCTACCTGCCTTCTGAGAACATTGGAGAAATCATGCTCACCTTCGCAGGAAAACACTACTTTGACGAAGAGAAAAGAAAGAATATGACATTAACTGAAACAATTGATGATGACATTGCAAGATGCCGTTACCATAAGAAAAAGGAAGGTTCTGAAAAACTGTTCGGAGAAATCTTGGCAAAGTATACTGGTTTAATTCCTGACTTAGAAAAGAATCTTTCAATTATAGGGAAAGCTGCACTCCCAGGTGAGGAATTTGATTATCGTAATGAACTGAACGCTCTAGCGGCTAAATTGGAAATGTATCTTCTGCAACAATCTAATACAAACGGAGGCAACCATTTGGGAAGAAAACGGTATGATGTTTTTATCTCACATGCCAGCAAAGACAAGGAAGAGTATGTAGATCAATTGACTGCAGCAGTGAGACGCCTTGGTATTGACATCTTTTACGATACAGATGTTATCTCTTGGGGGGACAATTGGAAAAAAGCAATTCTAAATGGAACAGCTGAATCAGAGTTTGCGGTCATAGTTATTTCAAAGAATTACTTCGGACGTGAATGGACAGAAAAAGAACTAAAGGAATTCCTCACCCGCCAGAATGAGAGTGGACAGAAGATAGTACTTCCGCTTTTGCTGGGTATTTCTTTGAATGAATTGAAAGAACAATATCCAGACCTTGGGGAAATACAATGTATTAGCGCGAATCAGCATGACATACAGGAAATAGTCATACTCCTCGCCAAGGAACTTATTAAGCGATACAAATGATGATATGGAAAGAACTGACATAATGGAGAGAATAGAGACAAACCCAATTATCATCAATTGCGCGAAACTCAGCCCGTAATTCCTGTAATCAAATGCGCGAAACTCCGACTTCCGCGCATTTGATTTCCTGTTGCTTAACAGACGGGCGTTCAGTATCGATTCTTCGGCAAATCTTGAATCGCCAGAAAGCCCGTAAATTGGGGCTTCTTCGGCACTTTGCACTTGAGATTATCATAGAAATCGCACTTTCACAGACTAAAGTTTTATGTTAAAATCTAATACTTCCCACTTGATTTTTGCAGGGAAACGCCCTGTATATCGCACTGAATAGCTTTCAAATAGAATTATGCAGCTATGTTTCCCACAAAATATGGCGGTAACGCTTTCTGGATCTGCTCCGGTAACCGACTCATGAAACTGGCTACAAACTCTTCCATCTGAGTATCGGACATGCCAAGAAATCTATCCCATATTTCATCGTCAGTGTGTATTTGTCCTGTCCGCGAAAATAACAAGACAAAATCACACTTGGCATCACCTGTGTTAGGATGGCATCAACCGAATACAGGGAGGCTGATGTTATGAGAAAGAATTTATTACACGATGAGCAACTGAAGAGTTTTTCGAGTATGGGATCTCGCACAGTCCTGCTCGTGCTGCTGCTGAGTGCGGTCTTTAGCCTGTCCGCTGTTTCTGCTTTCGCGGCGCAGCCTGATACGGTTACTGGATTACTGAGGGAGAGATCATTCGCAGAGACCGCTCTCCCGACAGCGTTGCCGGTACAGAAGCTGACTCCGCTTCCGTCCTCCCATGCTGACGCAAGTGCTGCCCTTCCTTCCGATTATGAGGAATTTCTGCGCAGCGGAGACTGGATTGCGGGGATGGATGGTGTGGAACTTGAAGACGCCCTCTATTGGCAGCCGAGTTATTCCGTCTGTGACGTCGACAGTGACGGTGTTCCGGAGCTCATCATACAGCTCAACGGATGCTGGGTTGTTTATACGCGTCAGGACGGGCGGATGCGCTTCGTCGCTACGGGCTGGCTTACCAGGGACATGGAGATCTCTGTCTGTCCGGAACGGAATACGATCTGGTTCACGGGAGGACACACCAGCTGGTCTTTTGCGACCTGGTTGGTCATCCGGGACGGAGATGAACTTGTCCGCTATGAACTCGAAAAAGAAGACCCGTATTATATCGGCTTCGCTCCTGAAGATGCAGACCCGTCGCTTAAAGGCAGCTACAGGTCTCTGGAGCAGAATGAGATTATGGGGCTGGAACTGTTTGCCTAGCATTTATCGCCTCCCCCTCCATAGATCGGGGATGGGGCGCTTTTTTGCATGGGGCTAGCGGATGATAATCAACCGTTAAGTGATATCGAGCGGACTACTCTTTCTTCGGAAAGGGCTGTAAAACAGAGCGACGGCCAGCTACCCTTGTCGGTTTTTTGTGTGAGTACAATTATTGGTTGACAAGTGGGATTTATCCCACTATAATGATATCGTGAATACAACATTGGGAGATGCAAGATGGCATTCGAAATCGTTGTCTATGAGAGGGAGAATGGCAGTATTCCTTTCATGGAATTCCTGGGATCTCTGTCACCCAAGATGAAAGCGAAGATTCTTCGTGATTTGGATTTGCTGGAAGAAAAGGGGAATACTCTGCGCGAGCCTTATTCAAAGCATCTGGAGGATGGAATATTCGAGTTACGTACGAAGCTGGCATCAGATATTACGAGGTCCCTGTATTTTTTCTTTGAAGGGAACAGAATTGTGATTACACACGGTTTCGTAAAAAAGCAGGAGAAGACGCCTCCGTCTGAGATCCTGCGTGCAAAAGAGTATCGTGCTGACTGGCTGAGGAGGAATGTAAAATGACCTATACTGAACTGAAGAAGCAGCTTCTGAGCGATCCCGAAGTGAAGGCCGAATATGATGCGCTGGAACCGGAGTACCAGTTTATTCGTGATATGCTTGCATGCCGCGAGGAACTGTCGCTCTCTCAGCAGGGGCTTGCAGATCTGACTGGCATTGATCGGTCGGATATCAGCCGTATTGAGAATGGCAATGCGAATCCTTCACTGAAAACAATGAAGCGCATTGCTAACGGATTGGGGAAAAGACTAGAAATCAGAATCGTCTGATATTTTGCGTTCGGGCAGCAGGGGAGAGAAACAGAAGAATAGCCCGTAGAAGGGCATAAATATCCCTCTTTCTTCGGAAAGAGTTGTAAAACAGGGTGACGGTCTGAGCAGTGTGCGTGCTGCCGGGCCGTCGCTTTTTATGCGTCACCATAGCTTCTAATTGCATTCAACCAGGTGATTTGATACAATATGATTGCTAGTTTGTAAGCGTAAACTCTTCCGGCGTATTGACACAGAAAAAAGGCCGCCATCGGCGACCCTTAGAAGAATTCATTTTTTCTTGGGTACCTTGCAATCATCCGGAGCGTTCCATGGGAGAAGCGGCTCTGCCCAACCCGGCTCGGACTGATCCAGCCTGGGAGCAGTCTTGAAGATGTAGGTCAGATATTTGTAGGGATCGAGGCCGTTTTCCTTCGCTGTCTCAATGATGCTGAATGTAGTGGCACTGGCTTCCGCCCCGTTTGGAGTGTTTGCGAAGAGGAAGTTCTTCCGGTCAATGACAAAGGGCTTGATGCTGCGTTCGGCAATGTTGTTGCTGGCATCCAGGTGCCCGTCCAGAAGATAATTCATAATGTACGGTTTCTGGTTCCGGGTATAGGTCAGCGCTTCTCCGAGCTTGGACTTGGGTGAAGCAAAGCGGGTATCTGCCCAGCGGAAGAACTCCTCCAGGATTGGCTTTATCCGCAGTTGGCGCTGCTCATAGCGTTCTTCGCATGGCAGATCGGCAAGCTCTTCTTCGATCTTGAAGACCTTGCTGCAATAGGCGATGGCGGTTGTAACCGTCGGACTCTTTTTTCCCTTTTCGGACGCCTTTTCCGCATCTGTAAATTTTCGTCGGAGATGGACCAGGCAGCCGACCCGGATCACACCCGGATCCAAATCGTTGTACCCGGAATACCCATCTGTTTGCAGGTAACCCTGAAATCCCTGGAGGAACTCCTTCGGCCTGGACTGTTTCCGGTCAGGCTGATATTCATAGAGAGCGATAGGATACTCCGCATACTTCCCTGTTCGGTAAAGCCACATATAACTCTTGGCCTGAGCATCTTTTCCCGGCTCGTGGAGCACTTGCAGCACAGTCTCATCCGCATGCAGGTATTTGTACAGGATGAGTTGCTCATGAAGCAGGCAATAGATTGGCTTCAGCCAAAGTTCCGCGCTCTTCACCATCCAGTTCGACATCGTCTGGCGGGAAAGCTGCACATTCAGGAGCTTCAGATGCTGTTCCTGTCGGTAGAGGGGAGCACCCATCACGTATTTCTGGACATTCAGATAGGCAATAGCTTCTGCCGAAGCAAAGCTGCCGGGGATCACGGCGGGCTCCTTCGGAGTCTTTACAATGTTCGCCTGGTCAGATTCCTTTTCGCATTCCCTGCAGGCATAGTTGTGGTAAATATCCACATGGACAATAACCTGCTCCGGAATGATCTCCAGAGTCCGGCGCTCTTCCGTGCCGATCTCTACCATCTCAGTCCCGCAGATGGGGCATTTCAGTTCTTCGCCTTCGAGTCGATGATGCTTTTCCTCGATCTTTGCATTATCCGGCACAACGTCCATCACCGATCCGGAGTTTCTGGGCTTGCGGGCATATCCGGCAACTTCCTTCTCTTCCTTTGCGGCAGCCTGCTGCTCAACCCAGATCGTGGCTTCCGGCTCATCGAAGAGTAAGCTCAGCTGTTCCAGAACCTCCTCGGAAGCAGGCTCCGCCTTTGGCCCGAATCTGTTTTTTCGCGCCAGGACAAGTTTCTCCAGCAGAGAATCATACTGTTCCTTCAATTGGTCATACTTCGCTTGAAGGTTCTCGTGGCTGGCTTGAAGCTCTTCGTATTCCGCACGGGAGATCGTTACAGTCTCCGTGTTACTTGTGAGATCTTTCGTCATTTCCATAGCCTGAGTATACCAGATTGGTACAGAAATGGCCAGAAATATCTCGCAACAGCGGATTTTGCGTCCGTCAAAATAACGAGAACGACCGTGCACTCACAGCGCGTTCAGGGAGCAGCACAGAGAAACCTCTTTTCGCTCTCGGAAGGTCGAGCATTGCTGTAATGGCGAAAGAAGAAACCAGTCTGCGTGATTGCGGCCAGGAAAGAGGCAGTTTCACGAATGCCAAAGCCTCCGCTTATGCACCTGAAATATTCTCTTTTTTGCACTATGCGACTACCATTCCGGACGTTTGAACTGGATGATTGACCTTCGGCTGATCCACTTTCAGTCCTTCCATCAGCCACCGATACTGCTGCGCGGTAATGCTTCGGGCGTCCTCCGTTTTCCGCGGCCATTGGAAGCTTCCGTTTTCCAGTCTCTTGTAGAGCAGGATGAATCCGTCCCCATCCCAATACAACCCTTTGATCCGGTCGGCACGTCGTCCGCAGAACAGAAACAGTGCCTCTTCAAATGGATCAAGCCGGTACTTTTCCTGAACCAGACCGGCCAGTCCATCGATACCTCTGCGAAGATCGGTATAGCCACACGCAATGATAACCTTATTCGGATGGAAGAATTCATTCAGCATGACAGCATTGCCAGCAGAACTGACCGGATGGTCTCTTCATCTGCACCGTGGAAGACCTTTGCGGTTACTCCGTTTATTTCGATGCTTATGAATGCTTCGCCTCTTGGCACCGGCATAGGCACTTCATAGAACCGGCCCTCTTCCGGACAAGTGGCATTGAATACCTTCTTCTGCCACCGGAAATAGGTGTTCGGTGCGATCCCATTCTCGGCGCACCAGGTTTTTACCGAAAGCCCGCTGGACCGGCATGCCCGGATCCTCTCAGCCCAGACTGCCAGATTGTTCTGGTTCGCCACAGTCTGCAGTGTCTGCTCCATATAATAATACCCCCATTCCTGCTGCAAGTCTCATCAAGTGGATGGAAGTTGCTGAGAGTTGCTGCAACTCCATGAGACTGGACGATACTTGCTGCAAGTTTGGGAGTATTATCTCAGATTATTGCCTGACGCTCAATGCGCCGGCAGCCTTTACGCTTACATTTAAGGTGGTTATAGTTTGTTCCAAGCGCATTGTTCACTGCATAGCATGCTGCAGTACGACCGGATGTAATCGCATAGGAATGAGCGACACCTTCTGCATTTGCATAGTGGTCACCGTAGAGGCCACCG
>Ga0256405_10005582_pt1 | contig 21459 bp, 20 predicted proteins | sample RumenRJG_02DNA_FD_189096 | JGI IMG/M metagenome (GOLD analysis project Ga0256405, IMG submission 189096) | Bovine rumen microbial communities from Lethbridge, Alberta, Canada - RJG_02 | ecosystem: Host-associated > Mammals > Digestive system > Stomach > Rumen | place: Canada: Alberta... | reverse complement strand
ATCATCAGCTACTATACAAAAGTACATTGAAAGCCAAGGTTAATGTCTACGAATTTACAAGGCTCCTCCCACCGCCCAAGGGCAGTGGGTTTCCGCCTACGAAACCGAAAGGATTTTATTTATGAAAATAGGAGAAAAGCAGACGCTGACCATCAGCCGGTTTAAGGAGTTTGGCGCCTACCTGTCAGATGACGGCAGCGAATCCGTCCTTCTGCCGAAGAAGGAGGTTCCGCAGGGAGCAAAAGAGGGAGACAGCGTCGAGGTTTTCTTGTACAAAGACTCACAGGACCGCCTGATCGCGACGGTGCAGGAGCCGATTCTTTCCCTGCATCAGACCGGATTGTTGAAGGTGAAGGAGACCGGTAAGATCGGCGCGTTTCTGGACTGGGGACTGCCGAAGGACCTTCTTCTGCCGTTCCGCGAACAGACGAAGCGGGTAAGAAGCGGCGAAGAGGTGTTGGTGGCGCCCTATATTGATAAGTCCGGACGCCTGGCGGCGACCATGAATGTGTATCCTTACCTGGAACAGAATTCTCCTTATCAGAAAGAGGACAGAGTCCGTGCCCGGATCTACGAGACGAGCGAGAACTTCGGCGTGTTTGCCGCCGTAGACGATCGCTACAGTGCGCTGATCCCGAAGCAGGAGGCGCAGACCGGACTCAGAATCGGGCAGATCGTGGAAGCGAGAGTGACCGCGGTGCTGCCGGACGGGAAGCTGAATCTGTCTGTCCGGGAGAAGGCGTATCTTCAGATTGACATAGATGCCGAAGCCATTGTGAAGGTGATTGAGGAGTATGAGGGTGTGCTCCCGTTCGATGACAAGGTATCACCGGAGATCATTCAGCGGGAATTCTCCCTGAGCAAGAACGCGTTTAAGCGTGCGGTCGGGCATCTCCTGAAGGAAGGCAGGATTGAGATCAAAGACAGAAGGATCTATCTGAAATGAAAAACATTCCGGCGGGACAGATTGTAAAGAGGCTGCAGGGCGATCGGAAAACAGAAAGGGAAAACGGGCTGTGCCGCTATGCGGCGCAGCCCGTTTGAACTCCTTATCCTGCTCCTGCAAGAAGGCAGGAGCGCAGTTCGTTTTCTTATCTTCTTCTGAGCTTCTTATAGAAGTAGACAGACTGATAGGTGACGTTTTCGCAGGGAACGCCATTCGCGAGCGTTAACTGAGGATAGAAGTAGTAATAGGTGTAGTAGGCAAACTTACGGCCGAACTTCTTGATCTTCTTGGTGGACTTACCGGGCTTGACGTTTGCGATCGGCCGGTATCCGTCATTTCTTGAGGTTGACATCATGACCGTTACGGCTGTAACCCCAGGAATTGCCGGGCATTTCAGCTTCAGGTATTTTTTCTTTTTGGAAGCCTTGTCAATAAACTTGACGGTAGAATATGCCTTAAGGGGAGAAAACTCACCGACATACTGCTTGACACCCCTCACTCTGATGAAGGGACGCACCCGATAATAATAGATCTGGTTGTCTCCGGAGGTAAAGCTGATGCTGGCATAGCTGTATGCATCCTTTGACGCGAGCACATTCATGTTCACGTCCAGAATCTGAACCTCTCCGTACACATCACTGTAGCCGGTATTAAATTTTACAGAGACCGAACTTGCGGAATAATATGCAAGTCCGAAGCTGTCTGTTCCCATCGTCACGGTGGCCGCGTCTGCCTTGAAGCCGCTCAGTGCGATGCAGGCAAAGCATGCGATCAGCATCAGAAACACGACTCTTAATTTGTTTGCTGCCGTTTCTCTTTTCATACTCTGTTCTCCTCTCCGATTGCATCTCCCGCCGATCCCTTCCGGACGGGATATTTCATATTGTCCTTTCCATTGTACGATGATTCCTTCGCGCATGCAATGACCGAAGCACGTAAAATGACGGGAGATGCATCCGGAGGATATGGCATATTACACAGTTTCGCTGTGTCAATTTCGTGAAAAGTAGCCGAAAAATGGAAAATGCAAAAAACGCTTGCATTCTGTTTGGATCGTGCTATATTGGGGGCCGTAAAGAGAAATGACTAGAACGATCAGGGAAGCCCTATATAGAACCCATATAGAAGAAATAGGGCGGAAAGGAGAGTATTTATGAAGTTACAGAATGTTAAGAATCCGGAGAAGCTGTTTGAGGTAATCGATTCCTGCCAGGGCAAGGTTGAGCTGGTGACAGGTGAAGGCGACAGACTGAATCTGAAGAGCAAGCTCAGCCAGTACCTGTCTCTCGCGAACATTTTCTCAGTGAAGGAGCAGATTCCGGAGCTCGAGCTGGTCGCTTATGATCCGTCTGACGTGAAGAAGCTGATTGATTTCATGATCAACGAGTAATGCAGCGATTGTATAGAAGATAGAAAGATTTCGAAAAGGCGCTTTCGGTGTTTTCCGAAGGCGCTTTTCGTGTTAGAATCTTTTTATTGATGGATATTAAGAAGATCCGGGGGAGAAAACTATGCAAAACCGAAGCAGATTAGCCGGGATTCAATATCTGGTTATGATGATTGTATGGATTCTGACAGGTCTCCTGATCAGTGTGGCCGGTCTGGATCGTTTTTTGAACTATTACAGCGCGCATTCTCTGGTTGAGCTGGAGCTTCTGATACCGGCTGTTGTACTTCTGGTCATGGACCGCTTTGAAGTGATGCGCGGGACACGGTTAAAGATTGTCAGTGTGAAGGTGATTCTCTGGACGCTTCTTCTGGCGGTGATTCTGCTTCCGATTATGACATTTCTGAACCTGGCAAGCCAACTGCTGGTTCCGAACAACATTGTTGTGCGGATTGAGCAGTTTACCATGCTGACAGGTGCTTCTGTCTGGGACAAGCCGATCTGGCTGAATCTGTTCTATATGGCAGTTCTTCCGGCAGTGGTGGAGGAGTTTCTGTTCCGCGGCGTGCTGTTTCAGGGGTTCCGCAGCTGCGGCCTGCTCAAGACAGCAGTGATCACATCCCTGATGTTTGCGCTCGCGCACGGCAATCTGAATCAGTTTCTGTACGCGTTTGCGATCGGTCTGTTTCTGGCGTATCTGGTCGAGGCTTCCGGGTCGGTCTATATTTCCATGATCGCGCATATGTGTCTGAATGCCGTTACGGTCGTGATGGTTTATCTGCAGCGGTTTCTCCCTGAGAACATCGCAAGTGCGCTTGTGGAGGCGGAGAATACTTCCGTGCGGGATCTGAGCCTGGTCTTCTGGATCATCTGCGGTGCGATTGCTGTGGCGTGTGTTGTTCTGGCGATTATCGTGATTCGCACGATTTCGAAGACGACGGAGAGGGATCTGATCTACCGGGAGGCAAGGAAGGGACATGACCGTATAAAAGGGAAGGAAGGCCGCATTTTCTCAGTGGAGCTTCTGATCGGTCTGATGATTCCGACGGTGTATATCGCCTTTATGCTGCTCGGTGAGCTGATCCGGAATTAAACGTGGAATCGTGGAATAAAGTGGTGATGGCCGCCTGGTCCTGTAAGGCCAGGCGGTTCTTTTATCTCAGCCCCCGGCGGATCGCCGTTGGCGTACCGGAATGGAAGAAGGAGAAACAAAGTGAGCTTTGTGCATCTTCATACACATACTGAATACAGTCTGCTGGACGGCTCCAACAAGATTCGTGAGTACGTCAGCCGCGTGAAGGAGCTGGGCATGGACAGCGCGGCCATCACGGACCATGGCGTTATGTACGGCGTGGTGGATTTCTATGAAGCGTGCAGGAAGCAGGGGATCCGCCCGGTGCTTGGCTGCGAGGTCTATGTTGCGCCCGGCTCCCGGTTTGACCGGGAAAATGTGAGCGGGGAGGACCGGTATTATCACCTGATCCTGCTGGCGGAGAACAATACCGGCTACAGGAACCTGATCAAGATTGTCTCAAAGGGATTCACGGAAGGCTTCTATTACCGTCCGCGCGTGGATAAAGAAGTGCTCAGACAGTACCATGAAGGCCTGATCTGTACCTCAGCCTGCCTGGCGGGAGAGATTGCCAGGCTGCTGGTGCGTGGATTCTATGAGGAGGCAAAGGAGGCAGCGCTTTCCTATCAGGAGATCTTCGGGAAGGATCATTTCTACTTAGAGCTGCAGGATCATGGTCTTGAGGACCAGAAGCTCGTGAATCAGATGCTGCTTCGTATGTCCCGGGAGACGGGCATTGCGCTGGTTGCCACCAATGATTGTCACTATACCCGGGCAGAGGATGCCGATGCGCATGATGTCCTTTTGTGTCTGCAGACCGGAAAGAAGCTCTCCGATGAGAACCGGATGCGCTATGAAGGGGGACAGTACTATGTGAAGAGTCCGGAGGAGATGGAGACGCTGTTCCCTTATGCGAAGGAGGCGCTTGAGAACACACAGAAGATTGCCGACCGCTGCGAGGTGACCATTGAGTTCGGCCAGTATAAGCTGCCGCGTTTCGATGTTCCGGACGGAAAAAATGCCTGGGAATATCTGCAGGAGCTGTGCCGGAAGGGGCTGTCGGAGCGCTATGATCCGGTCAGCGAGGAAGCGAAGGCGCGCATGGAGAGTGAGCTGAACATCATTCACTCCATGGGATTTGTCGATTATTTCCTGATTGTGTGGGATTATGTGCGCTATGCCAGGAGCCAGAACATCGCTGTAGGTCCGGGCAGAGGATCTGCCGCAGGCAGCATCGTTTCCTACTGCCTGGGAATCACGCAGATCGATCCGATTCGTTATCAGCTGCTGTTCGAGCGCTTTCTGAATCCGGAGCGTGTCTCCATGCCGGATATCGATATTGATTTCGAACCGGAGCGCCGGTCGGAGGTCTTTGACTATGTGGTACGGAAGTACGGCAAGGAGAACGTCGCGCAGATCATCACCTTCGGTACCCTTCAGCCGCGCGGCGTGGTGCGTGATGTCGGAAGAGTGATGGATCTTCCGTACGCCTTGTGCGATTCCATTGCCAAGCTGATTCCCGCCCGCAATCCGCTTAACAGCGGACAGGCCATGACCATTGAGGTCGCGCTTGAGGTCAGCCGGGAGCTGCGGGAGATGGCTCAGTCTGATCCGCGGATCCGGACCCTCCTCGATATGTCCGCAAAGCTGGAAGGCCTTCCGCGCAATGTCGGAACACATGCGGCCGGCGTTGTGATCTGCCAGAGGGCGGTGGATGATTTTGTTCCGCTGGCACTCACCTCCGAGGGCAATCTTGTGACGCAGTTCACCAAGGATACGGTGGAACATCTGGGCCTTCTGAAGATGGACTTTCTGGGTCTGCGCAACCTGACGGTCATCAAGGAGGCGGTCAGAATGATCTCCGAGCGGGAAAAGCAAAGGTCTGCGCTCTGCGGAAAAGGGAGCGCACTCTGGGAGGCATGCCCCAAGGATGAAGCGGGAAACCTTGACCTGAACCGTGTCAGCACAGACGATGAGAAGGTATTTGCGTATATCGCTTCGGGAAAATGCGAAGGGATCTTTCAGCTGGAATCAGCCGGTATGAAGAGCTTCATGAAGGAGCTCAAGCCCGGATGCCTGGAAGATATCATAGCCGGGATCGCGCTGTACCGTCCGGGCCCCATGAGCTTCATCCCCGCATACATCCGGGGCAAGGAAAATGCATCTGCCACGCAGTATGATACCCCGCTTCTGGAACCGATCCTGAAGGCAACCTACGGGTGCATCGTCTATCAGGAGCAGGTCATGCAGATCGTCCGCGATCTGGGCGGATATTCCTATGGCCGGAGCGATCTGGTACGCCGTGCGATGTCCAAGAAGAAGGCGGATGTTATGGCAAAGGAACGCAGGAACTTTGTCAGCGGCAACCCGAAGGAGGGGGTTCCGGGCTGCGCGGCGCACGGCATCGACGAGGCGACGGCCAACAGGATCTTTGACAGCATGATGAGCTTCGCGGAATACGCGTTCAACAAGGCACACTCCGCCACATACGCTGTTGTGACCTATCAGACCGCATGGCTGAAGTACTATTATCCGATCGAATACATGGCGGCGCTCATGACATCGGTCATCGACAATCCGGGAAAGGTCGCGGAATATATTATGTCCAGCCGGAGCATGGGCATCCGGATGCTCCCGCCTGACGTCAATGAGAGTGTGGAAGGTTTTTCCGTGACCGGCGGACTGGAGGATGCCGGGGACAGTGATCCTGCCGCGAAGGCAAGCATCCGGTATGCGCTTGGCGCAATCAAGAGTGTCGGCCATCCGGTGATCCGCGCGATCCTGGAGAACAGGGAGAAGGAAGGGCGCTTCCCGGACCTGAACGCCTTTGCCCGAAGGGTTTCCGCACAGGTCAACAAAAAGGCGGCGGAGAATTTTATCAAGGCAGGCGCATTTGACAGTTTGGGCGCAAACCGGCGTCAGATGCTTCTGATGCTGGAACATATCTGGGACAGCACCGCGCGGGAGCGCAAGTCCCAGATCACAGGACAGATGTCTTTGTTTGATTATTTCGGCACGGGAGAGGGGACGCCGGATCCGGGCGTTTCGATGCCGGATGTGGAAGAATTCGATAAGGAGCAGCTGCTCGCGTTCGAGAAGGAGGTGCTTGGGATCTATGCAAGCGGCCATCCGCTGGAACAGCAGGAGGCGCTCTGGAGAAAAAACATCACGGCGCTTTCTACTGATTTCGCGATCAATGATGAGACCGGACAGGCGGACAAACTGATTGATCAGTCTGTGAAGCAGATTGGCGGAATCGTGGAAAATGTGACGATGAAGTACACGAAGAACAGCAAGACCATGGCCTTTTTGCAGGTGGAGGATCTGGTTGGATCTGTGGAGGTTTTGGTATTTCCGCGTGTCTATGAGAGATACCGTGCCTGCTGTGAAAAGGATAAGAGAATCTTTGTCTCCGGAAGGGTCTCCCTGGAAGACAATAAGAACGCAAAGCTTCTGGCAGACAGGATCTGTACCTTCCAGGAGGTTCCCCAGGATCTGTGGCTGCGATTTGCAGATATGGATTCCTACCGGAAAGCGGAAAAAGAGGTGCAGCGCATTCTGACCATGGGGCAGGCGGGGCCGGATGCAGCCGGCGGCAGTGAGAATCCTGCCTTGCAGACGAGCGATCCGGCATCCGCATCTTCCGCCGGAAACCGGATCTCCTGTGTGGGAAAAGTCATGATCTATGTACAGAACCCGCGCAGCGTCAAGGAATTGAAACTCCCGGGGAAGCTCTATCTCACGATGTCGGTAACCGGTGCGCTGGAGGAAGCCTTCGGAAAAGAGAATCTGTCACTGGTTCCCGGCCGCGCACCGCTGTGAAGGGGCACCGGATCAGGTGCTTTCTGATGATATGCCCGGCATAGGCTGGAACTTATATCCGATGCCCCAGACGGTTTCGATCATCCAGTTTTCGGAGAAGAGCTTGCGGCGCAGCCTCTTGATATGAACATCGATGGTGCGGGAGTCTCCTGCATAGTCGTAGCCCCATATGAGTCTGAGAAGATGTTCACGTGTAAAGACTTCACCCGGCTGGGCAGCAAGATAATAGAGAAGCTCAATCTCCTTTGGGGGCATGGAGATCCGCTCTCCGCGAAAGGAGACACTGTATCGGTTCAGGTCGATCGTCAGATCCGGATATTCAAGAAGCTTTGGCAGATCTTGTTTTTGCTTCGCGACGCGGATCATAGTTCTGCGAATGACGGCATGCACACGGGCCGCGAGTTCGCGCTGGTCAAATGGCTTGACCAGATAATCATCCGCACCGTCCTCCAGCCAGCGAACCTTGTCCGAAACATCAGACGCGCTGCTGACAACAATGACAGGGATCTGTGTTATTTCCTGAAATTTGATGAGTTGACTGTGGGAGGTGGATCCGTCTGAGGAAGGATCCAGAATCACCAGATCCGGATAGGCGGACCGGATCGGTTTGGTGAAATCAGAGATGCTGTGGATACAGCTTACTTTGTAGTTCTTTTGTTTAAGGGTGTCCGAGAGCTCTTGTGTCAGTTCAGGAGTTGTTCCTGCGAGCAGGATCCTATAGTTTTCTGTCATTCCCGTTATGTCCCTCCTTATGATGGCTGTGATGCTGATCCTGACACTTCCATTATAACACCATGGCATCGTGGTTGTCTTTTTTGTGACGAAAAAGTTTCTCTTCTGCAACAGAATCAGTGTCTGCTTTCTAAAAACAGGGCAACGTGGTAAGATAAGGAAGAAATGACAAGAAGCGATGGATCTTAGGAAGGACAAAAGATGAAACTGATCGAAACACTGCGCGAAGGAGATCATGTCGCAGATGTGTATCTGTGCAAAACGCGTCAGCAGGCTACTTCAAAAACGGGAAAGGAATATGAAAATGTTACGCTGCAGGACTGCAGCGGGATGATTGACTGTAAGATCTGGGAACCGAATTCGACCGGAATCGAAGAATTCGGGCCGTTTGATTATATCTATGTCGTCGGCGAGGTAACCACATTCCAGAATAACCTGCAGCTGAATATCAAACGCGTCCGGGTTGCCAGGAGTGAGGAATACCGTTCGGAGGATTACCTTCCTGTCAGTGAGAATGACACGAAAGTGATGTACCAGGAGCTGAGAAATATCCTTCGCACTGTAAAGAATCAGTGGCTCAAGGCATTGATCGACAGGTATTTTGACGATCCTGCGTTTGAGGAGGCTTTCTGCAGACACTCCGCAGCGAAGACGATTCATCACAGCTTTGTCGGGGGATTGTGCGAACATACCTTGAGTGTCGTAAAGATGTGCGAGTTTTACTGCACGGCATATCCTTATCTGAATCATGACCTGCTGATTACGGCAGCAGCATTTCATGATGTCGGAAAGCTGAAGGAGCTTTCCAACTTTCCGGCAAATGACTACACGGATGACGGGCAGCTGCTTGGTCATATTGTGATGGGAAGCGAGCTGATCGGATCAGCGTGCAGACGGATTCCCGGTTTTCCGCACCGCCTGCTGAGTGAGCTTCAGCACTGCATTCTTGCACACCATGGCGAGTATGAATACGGAAGCCCGAAGAAGCCGGCGCTGGCAGAGGCGCTGGCGCTGAATCTGGCGGACAACGCAGACGCCAAGCTTGAGACGATGAAAGAGATTCTGGCGGCGGCCAGGAACAAAGGAGCGGATGAATGGCTCGGATTCAACCGGCTGATGGAGTCCAATCTCCGGAAGACGGGAGAATGGTAGAAGCCGCCTGGCCGCGGATGACTGACAGTGATTGCCGCAGAGCCGGCCGAAGGGTGGATAACGCGTGAAAAAGAATGACATCATAGAAGTGACAATTGAAGACATGTCCTCAGAAGGATTGGGAATCGGCCATGCCATGGGCATGGCCGTATTTGTAAAGGACACTGTGCCCGGAGACAGGGTTCTGGCAGGGATCGTCAAGATGAAAAAGACTTACGCATTTGCCAGGCTGGAGGAGATCCTCGCTCCGGGAAAGGACCGGGTGGAACCGGTATGTCCTGTTGCGCGCAAGTGCGGGGGCTGCCAGATCCAGGAGATGAGCTATCCGGCACAGCTGAAGCTAAAGGAGCGGAAGGTTCGCGAAAACCTGCAAAGGATCGGCGGTCTCAATCCGGACGAAGGCGTGTTTCTGCCCATTCTTGGTATGGAGAATCCCTGGCATTACCGGAATAAGGCCCAGTTTCCGATCGGCAGGGATAAAGAGGGCAATTTGATCGCCGGATTCTATGCGGGACGGACCCACTCTATTATCGACTATCATCGATGCGAGATCGGGATCGATGAGAATAAGCCGGTTCTGGAGGCGGTGCTTTCCTGGATGAAGGAATACAGGATTGCGCCTTATGATGAGAAGGATGGCAGCGGCGTGATCCGGCATGTCTGCACCCGTGCCGGCTTCTCCACACAGGACCTGATGGTGGTGATCGTAGCGGCTGCTTCAAAGCTGAAAGAGGAGCAGGCATTGGTCCGGCGGCTGCAGGAAGCATCGGGACGGTTCCGGCTCAGGAGTGTTGTCCTGAACAGCAACCTGGAAAAAACGAATGTGATTCTGGGACGGAAGAACCGTGTCCTGTACGGGGAGGACTATATTGAGGACCGGATCGGTCCCCTGACCTATCGGATCAGCGCCGGATCCTTCTATCAGGTGAATCCGGTTCAGACGGAGGCTCTGTACCGCACGGCTCTGGAATTCGCGGCTCTGACCGGCAGTGAAACCGTGTGGGACCTTTACTGCGGAACCGGGACGATCTCCTTGTTTCTCGCGCAGCGGGCGGAGCGTGTCATCGGGATTGAAGTGGTTGCGGAAGCGGTGGAAAAGGCGAAGGAGAACGCCCGCCTGAATCAGATCGATAACTGTGAATTTATCACCGGCAAGGCGGAGGATCTGGCCGGAAGCCTACCGGACGCGGATGTGATTGTGGTGGATCCGCCCCGCAAAGGGCTGGACCGGATTGTGACAGATACCATTCTTCGCGTCAGGCCGGAGCGGGTTGTCTATGTCAGCTGTGACAGCGCAACCCTGGCGCGCGATCTGGCACTGTTTACGGCAGGCGGATACGAACTGAGGAAGATTCAGCCCGTAGACCAGTTCTGCCACAGTGTCCACGTCGAAAGCTGTGTGCTCCTCGAGCGTGTGAGCAACCGAAAAGCGGCTTGTTATTTCGCAAAAATAAAAATTGATTAAAAATGCGAAACGGGATACCCTGCTGTTAGCAGGAGGTATTGCATGAAACTAATCAACAGAGATAGATTAGTCGGGATAGATGAGAGGTATGGTGCTTTGAAAAAATATTGGCCACCGGCAGTAATGCTGGCGATTTTTGAAACCGTGGCAGTGACGCTGTGGCTGACAAAGGACAATATATTTTACCTTTTTAATTTCAGCTACATCGGACTGTCCATATCCTTTGGCGTTTTCCTGTTTATCAGGAAGTACAAGCATGCCAGACGTATTGTGCAGCTGCTTGTAGGATTGTATATGCTGGTATATCTGGGACTGATCTGTAACGAGAATATGCAGATTGAAGGGTTCTGGTATTATCTGTTCACCGGGGTATTCGAAGCGGCGACGATCCACTATGCAGTGGCTAAGATCTTCGGCCCATTGATATTTGGAAGAGGCTGGTGCGGATATGCCTGCTGGACGGCAATGGTCCTGGACTTTCTGCCGTATAAGGTTCCGGAGTATCCGAGGAAAAAGATTGGATGGATCAGATACATCACCTTTGCGGCATCTCTGGTGTTTGTGGCGGCATTGTTTCTCGCGAAGGCCGGAAACATGGAAAGGATCATGTTTTGGGCGTTTATCATTGGGAATCTTGCATATTATGGAGTTGGCATAGCCCTGGCATTCGCCTTTCACGACAACAGAGCATTCTGCAAGTATATCTGCCCGATCACTGTTTTTCTGAAACCGATGAGTTATTTCTCTTTGCTGCGGATCAAATGCGATAAAGATAAGTGTATTTCCTGCGGCAAGTGTAAAAGAGTCTGTCCCATGAATGTGGATGTAACAGACAATTCAAGAAAGAGAGCAAACGGAACGGAATGTATCCTGTGCATGGAGTGTGCCAGGAGCTGTCCTAAGGATGCGCTGTAACATCCAAACCGACAGATCGAGGCATCCGAAAGCAGTGAGTTAACTTCCAGAACTGCGTTATGGGAGGAGGAGCAGGAGGAGTATGACCGGAGAATATGCAAAGAGGAACGGCTGTACTCTGTGTCCCAGGAGATGCGGCGTGGACCGGACGCGTGGCCAGATCGGCTATTGCCAGAGCGGCGCTGTGATGCGCGTGGCCAGAGCGGCCTTGCATTTTTGGGAGGAGCCCTGCATTTCGGGAACGGAAGGCTCCGGTGCCGTGTTCTTTACCGGCTGTAATCTCCGCTGCCGGTTCTGCCAGAACGCGGAGATCTCCGGCAGGAAGGCACAGTCCGGCGTGGAAGTGACGCCGGAGCAGCTGTCGGAGATCTTTCTGGATCTTCAAAGGCAGGGCGCGAACAATATCAACCTTGTGACGGCCGGCCATTACATTCTTCCGTGTACAGAGGCACTTAGGATGGCAAAAAAGGGCGGGCTGACCATCCCGGTGGTGTACAACAGCAGCGGCTATGAGCTGAGCGAAACGCTGCGCCTGCTATACGGACTGGTGGATATCTATCTGCCGGATTTTAAGTACATGGATCCGGAGCTTTCCGGTCTCTATTCCGGCGCTCCGGACTACCCGCAGATTGCGATGGATGCGCTGTCTGAGATGGTGCGGCAGATCGAAACGCGGTATGGAGAAGGTGCGGGGTTTGACGGCGAAGGCAGGATGACGCACGGAGTGATTGTGCGGCAGCTTCTTCTTCCTGGGCATGTCCATGATGCGAAAAAGATCATTGACTATCTGTACCAGACCTACCGGGACAGAATCTGGATCAGTATGATGAGTCAGTACACGCCGATGGCATCGGTGAAGGAGGATCCGCTTCTGGGCCGCAGAGTTACCAGGCGGGAATATGACAGAGTGGTAGACTATGCGCTGTCTCTGGGCGTAACCTGCGCATTTATCCAGGAGAGAGAAGTGGCACTTGAGAGCTTTATCCCGGCGTTTGACGGGACAGGGCTTCCTTCTGCTTCTTCGCCGGAATTGTGATTGAGAAGGTTGTCATGCAGATGGAAAAGTATTATATTGCCGCACGGCCCGGAAGTGAAGTATATTATATGGAAAGGGAGCAGGAAGATTTCCTGAATAAGGGGTAACATGAGAAAACTAAGGGAAAACATTGTCTTTAAGACTATCTTTACACTGGTTGTTCTGTTGATTGTCTATTCCATGGTTGTGAGTTTGATCGGTTATCGGGAACTGACGGATGCGCTTTTGAACCAGTATGCCGACGGAGCGTTCCGGACAGCGGGAATCGCCGCACGCTTTATTGATCCGGACAGGATCGATGAATACGCAGACAGCGGCGGCGAGGGAGAGGAGTATACAAAGGTGGATGACCGCCTTGCCTCGATCTGCAATTCGACCGGATCGACCTTCGTCTATGTAATTATGCCGGATCGCACGGATTACAAACACATCACATTTCTGTTCTCCGAGATGAACCAGGAGAGCCAATATACCAGGTATGAGTTCGGCTATGTCCGTGAAACGACAAATGAAGAGTATGAGCAGAAGTACAAAAGGATCTGCGAAGAGAACTCCTCGAAGGAGCTGGGGATCCGGGACAAGGGGTATATTGAGACGGATCCGCATATTACCGCGATGATTCCGCTGATCGACAAAGGCGGATCCTGCAAGGCGATTTTGTGCGTACAGATGCAGATGGAAGAGATTGTCGCGGTCAGGAATGCTTATGTCGGGAAGATACTTCTGACGCTGAGCATCACTGCGCTGATCGTGATTCTGATGCTCAGCATGCGGCTGAACCGCTCTTTGCTTACGCCAATCCGCATCATTGCCGCCGAGGCAACCCGTTTTGCGTCAGAGAATGTCAAGACCGGAAAGAAACTGACAAGCACCATCCACAACGTAGACGATATCGGTCAGCTGGCGGGTGCGGTTGATCAGATGGAGACGCAGATCAATGAGTATGTAACAAATCTGACCAGAGTGACAGCGGAAAAGGAGCGGATCAGCACAGAGCTTTCGCTGGCATCCAGGATCCAGATGGATATGCTGCCCAATATTTTCCCGGCATTTCCCGACAGAACGGACTTCGACATCTACGCGTCGATGATTCCCGCCAGAGAGATTGGCGGAGACTTTTACAACTTCTTCCTCATCGATGATACGCATCTTTGTGCTGTGATCGCGGATGTATCCGGAAAGGGAGTTCCCGCGGCGCTGTTCATGATGGCGTCCACCATCGTACTGGTGGACAATGCCTGCATGGGAAAGTCTCCCGCTGAGATCCTGGAGAGTGCGAATGATGCAATCTGCGCGACGAACCGGGAGGAGATGTTTGTAACGGTATGGCTTGGAATTCTGGATCTTGAGACAGGAAAGCTGACCGCTGCCAACGCAGGACACGAATATCCGGTGATCCGGCATCCCGGAGGCTCTTATGAGATGATCAAGGATGTGCACGGATTCGTGATCGGCGGACTGGAAGACGTCCACTACAGGAATTATGAACTGACCATGGAGCCTGGCTCATCGCTGTTTGTGTACACAGACGGTGTTCCGGAGGCAACGAACAAGGAGAACGAACTATTTGGCACACAGCGCATGCTGGATGCGCTGAACGCAGAGCCGGACGCGGAGCCGGAGAAGCTTCTTGAAAATGTCAAGGCAGCCGTGGACGCTTTTACCGCGGACGCAGAGCAGTTTGATGATCTGACGATGCTGTGTCTGGAATACAACGGAACATGATGTCTGGTCATTTCAGCCCATGGACATCGATGACAACATATTCTGACCGGCAGCCGGTCTTGAAGATCAGATTCCAGTCACTGATTCCTGAGGTGACGATATAGTCTGTGTTTCCTCTTCTTTCCAGGCCGTAGCTGCGGTCATACTGGCGGGTCAGCACACCGATATTGTTGAAGGGGAAGAACTGCCCGCCGTGGGTATGGCCGCTCAGCACCAGACTGGCGCCTGCCGCTTCTTCCTGATCATATTCGCAGGGCTGATGATCCAGAACGATCCTGTACAGATCCGGTTCGAGCCCTTCCATCAGCTGTGCGGGAGTCTTACGGCCCGCACCGCGGTCTTCTTCCGACTTATCCTGACGGCCGATGACGTAGAACCGGTCATCGATCAGCCGGACTTCATCCTGAAGGACGATCACATCATTTTTCGCAAGATTCTCCATGAGGTCATCATTCGTCCAGCCCTTCGCCTCGTCATTGAAGTATCCTTTGTCGTGATTGCCATAACAGAAATATACGCCGTAGGAAGTCTCCAATTCTCCCAGTGCCTCGCAGCTTCCGATCATATCCTCCCTGGAAGTGTCATCATCGACAAAATCGCCTGTGACAACGACAAGATCCGGGTTGAGCGCATTGATCGCAAGCATATAGTCACGGAACTTCTGTGCATGGAAGGTTGCACCGACATGGGAATCCGCGAACTGGACTATGCGGAGATCTCCTTTCAGAGCGTCACTTTCCAGGCTGTAATCTTTTTCCCACACATGCGTGCACAGATACCAGGCGATGATCATGTAGCATATGGTAAACAGAATCGCGCAGACGCCGGGAAGATACTCCCGGAAGCTTTTGTGCGTCCCTCTTTTCAGAAGATAAAAGAAGAGCTCGCTCAGCAGCCAGAAGCCTGCGAGATGGACCATGCAGATCACCGAATTGACCGAGCCGATCAAGAGCCCCAAAAGGAAGAATAATAGCGCCCAGACGGCGAAGCAGACCCAGAATGCCAGACGTTTCCTGCCGCCCATGAGACTCTGGACCAGCGGAAAAGAAGCGGTCCGCCTGGAGACATAGGACATAAAAAAGGCAACGCCGGCAACTACGCCAATGACAATTACGATAAATGCTCCCATTCTATTCCTGCCTGTTCTTGCATGATGAGATACGCGGGTAATCATGAATATCATAGCAAAAAACAGGCGGAAGCAAAACATTCAAGTCTGCCACCGGCAGACTTGCGCCCGAGCGCGTTCTCCGCTTCGCTTCGGTCGGTGCGAAACGCGTGCCAGTGACTTATAGCGATGCTTCACGGCTTGCCTCGGGGATCGCGGCCCGGAAGCTGAGAGAAGCGAATCTCAGCTGCGCGCCGTCCTTCAGTAGGACGGACCGTCCGCTTTCCAGGCGGTGTCCGTCTAAAAAGGTTCCGTTTGTCGAGAACAGGTCTGTCACGTAATAGCCATCGATGCGGCGCTCTATTCTCGCATGCTTTCTGCTGACTGTGTCATCAGGAAGAACCACGTCTGCCTGAGCGCTTTTTTTCCCAAGAATGAGATAATCCTGATCCAGCAAAATATCAGGATAGAGATCCTTCCGGAGGCTGACCAGAGACGGGACCTGCGGGCGGAGACATCTTGTCTGTTCTTGCCGGACGGAAGATGCGCCGTTGCCGACACGATGATCATATCCGCCGCTGCCGATGGGAGGGTCATATCCGCCGCTGCCGATGGGATGGGCAGATGCGCCGCTGCCGGTGGGGCGATCATATGCGCCGGATCTTACGGCGGCCGGATCTTTGACTGCGCTCTTTCCAAAGCGGGCATCCTCCGCATACAGTTCCTCTCTGAGCGACTGGTAGAACAGTTCATCGCTTTGTGACGCTTCTTCCTCATCGAACCAGATATTCCTGCCTTCCGAGGCATGCTTTTCCAGGGACGAGTGGATGATCCAGATCAGGGCGGCACACAGAAATCCCATCCCCATCATCTGGGTCAGATCCATCTGAAAGACAACGATGAGAACAACGGCGGCAGGGAGGATAACGGCGGCGGGAAGAAGAGGGCCAGGGAGCGCGCCGGACAGATTCCGGCGCTGTTTTTTCCGGGCGGCGGCAGTTCTTTGCCCGGCCGCTTTTCTGCGGCTGTGACCGGAGGTGCTTTTTGCTCTCCTGCGCCTTGTGTCCGGCGGAGGAAGCCTTCTGACATTTGAGTCTGAGAACTCTTCCCGTTCCGGGATGCCGGAGCGTACCGTTTCCTGTGCGGCTTTGGGAGGATTGTCCTTGGCCGGGGCAGCGGCATCCTCACCTCTTTGGCCTGATTGCAGAAGCCGGGAAAGAATCTCCGTCAGGTCATAGGAATCGGAAGAGACCTGGTCGTAGAGCGGGTACACCAGAGAGACCGCGGTCTGATCGGAATGATCCAGCTTCTTCAGGAAAAACTCTGACAGAAGGCGGACAGAATCCGGCTCTGTGTCAGAGACATGCGGAATATAGCACAGCAGAACCTCATCACCGCCCGGTCCCAGGAAGATACAGTCCGGATCCAGATAAAGATCCCGGACGCTCATCAGCAACGAGGGCATCCTGGAAGCGGTATCCTTCAGCGCGGACAGGATCTTTCTCACGTCGCTTCCGGTCAGAGAGACACTTTTGAAGCGGGAGGAAATGCTCGTGCAGGCGGTGACATCAGCCTGCAGACGTTTCTTTCCGTCCTTCGCAAAGACACTGACCGGAAGGATACCGCTCAGCTTCTGCCTCAGTGCCATCTGCATAACATATTCATCTTCATCGATCTGATCTTCTGTGAGCAAAAGATAGACACGGTCAAGTTCTTTTCTGTATTCCTTCTCCATGTGGCAGATGTTCCCTTCTTCCGGCAGAATCCCTCTGCTGCACAACGTTTTTGTCTGTTTAGCTGTCTCCCTTCAGCAAGGAGCTGACATATTCCAGTCCGCGGATCTTCCGGATGACATCCGCGGGATACAGCAGAGTCCGCTTCGCGGCGGCTCCGGTACTCAGCCTGCTTTTGCCGAAGAGGATCCGGATCAGCCCGGGAAGCGGCAGGGTACCGCTGTAGTGCACAGAGGCCTGCTCCCTTGATACGCTGACATTGCAGGACACATTCTTTGTCGGACCGGTTTGCTTTTCCAGATGTTTGGCCTGCTTTGGGAGCCGGTTATTACCGCTCTCCTTCCAGTTATTCAGGTCCGCCTGCGCCGTGATCTGCTGCGCGGCTCCGTTGAGGACGCCTTTGTCATGCAGGAAAAAACCATAGTAGAAGATGGCAAGAAGCACAGGAAGCATGACGGTCATCAGAAGCGAAGCCTCCACGGTGAAGCTTGCGCGCATGCGGCCGGGAGAAGGAGGACCCAAGCCATCCGGAAGGCCGGGGTGGAGACGGCCGGGCAGCACAGGATGATGACAGACAGAAACCACCGGATCTTGGCGGACACCGGGTGCAGAATTCATAGGATCACCTCCGCGGTCAGCATGACGATGTGAGACGCTGCGAGAAAGGGGAGAAACGGAAGATAGTCCGATCTTTTTACCCGCCTCAGGAGAAGAAGAACAGCGGAGAACACCGCGCACATAACCAGAGCTGCCGTCAGGGCGGCAAAGATTCTTTCCGCTCCGATCGCCGCTCCGCAGGCCGTCACCGCCAGCGCGTCGCCCATGCCCAGGGACGCGCGAAAGATCAGCGCGAGAAGCAGGAGAAGAATTCCCGGAAATAAACCTGCGAAGAATTGCAGCAGGGTCAGATCCCGCAGAAACAGGTGCAGAAGGCCGGTTCCGGCACCAAAGACAGGTGCTGCCCATCCGGGGATGGTCCTTGTGCGGAGATCGCTCACAGAAAGAAGACACAGAAACAGGGTGGTCAGAAGCAGGCAGATCTTCATGCGCGCTCAGCCTCCTCTTGCTTTGCGGCAGTCCTTGCACTCATGCATATGGCCGCACTCGTCCAGATCCATCTCATGTACGGTTCGCTTCAGGCTGGAACAGTTTACACTGGTGTGATAGCAGTTCCCGTAGGGATCCACATAATACTGTCCGGTGTTGTGATTTCCGCAGTAGGGACACTTTTTGTACTTTCCCCCGTTGACATTGCGGGCAGACGTCAAACGGCTCTTTGACACGGGAATGATCGTTACGCGCAGATGAGAACAGTCAGAGTTGGTGTGATAGACACTGCCATGCTCCGTGACGTAGACCGTCCGGTGCGCACTGTCCTGTGATGCATCTTCTTCTCCCCGTCCGGAATGTCCTGACTTTCCGACCCATCCCCGCACCACCGCCTTCTGAACAAAAAAGGTGAATGGCAGCTGGATCAGGGAATACTTTGGCCTGGGCTGGTAGGAGAGCACCAGGCGGATATAATCATCTCCCTTGAGATAAGAGGAATTCAGAAAGCTGGCATTGCGGACAGCCTCCTTGTCGGCTGCGGTCTGGATGACCTGGGAAGTGGCCCATGCATCTGACAGAGCAGCACGGATGATGTGATTCGAATCCCCGTATTCCTGTTTGTAGGCGGCAATCGCCATCTCCTGCGCCGTGGTGGTGAGGGAACCGGAATACTGCGCGGCAGTGCGCATCACGCAGGCATATTGCAGGATGATGGCACAGAGTACGAAGAAAACAGGCAGCTCCAGCGCGGCTTCTACGGTAAGGGAAGCGGAGGAATGCGAGGTGAAAAAGAATGTCCTTCGGCCTGCACGTGCGTGAATCGGAGAGAGTACGCTTTCCTTTCTTTGAGATAAATTGACAGAATCTGATTTCAGTAAATGGATAAATCTGTGGACGATTAGAGAAAACAGACATCTTCTTCGATCGGGGAAGGTGGGGGCCGTTCCCCTGTTGTTGGAGAGACTATGTGAAGATGTCAGAATGGTATATACGGTTTTGGGTTGATTCAACTGACTTGACGTGCATGGGAAGAACATCCTTTTTCACCTCGCTTTCCGCACAGACTTTGCCCGCAGAAAACATTGCGGACGTTACCCCTCAGTGGGGCGGCCCCGCCTCTGCAGGCGGAGGGGAACAAACCTGCTTCAGTGCCGGTTACGGTTTTCGGACAGCTCTGCCGGTACGGTCTTTGCAGTGACAGATCCGGACAAATGACCGGAGCAGACCTTCTTTCGTCCCAAAGCCGCAACCGGCCGGGGTGATTCGATCAGACTAGACTAGACTCCGTTTGCGTCACTCGCCGCTCTGGACAGAATATCCTTGACGATCTGTGTCACCTGTTTTTTGAAGATGACGACCAAAGAGATGAGTACGACGAGAATCAGAATAATCTCGACGACACCGACACCTTCTTCATCCGCGGCGATCTCACGGACCGCGGAGGAAACGGCGTCTTTCAGACGTTTCAGCAGTTTCCACATGAACAGTACCTCCTTTCCGGTCATATTTTCCGAAGCTCCGGCGAAGGCTGCGCTCATTGAGTCCCTTCAGATTCATACACTTCCCACAGGTCTTCCTGCCCGGTAAAATGCATCAGCGTAAGGGTACAGCATCGCCGGAGCGATGGAATCAAAACGAGTGAAAAAGCGGCCGGACACGGCCGGATCAATCATCAGAATGTGTCTGAAATGACGGGATAGGTGCGTTATAACACAGCCCGCAAAAAGGCGCAATCAGAACCGGCTTCAGGAGTGCATTTTCGGAGAATGCAATAAGAATCCGGAGATGAGGAGAAAGAAGATTCGTCGTATTTGTCCGTCCTGAGACATAAATATATGAATCCTTCCACAGGAAACTGCAGTCCGGTCATTGATATGGTATGATGACTACGGAGCGAAGTGCGGGACAATCCGCAATCAAGAACAGCACAGTCGGGAAGACCATGCGGCAAAGATGTGACACCCTGTGACCTGGTTCGTCAGGACTCCGTCTTACAGGACAGAAGGAAACGATATGGAAGATGTCAAAATCATCGAACTATACTGGGCCCGCTCCCAGGAGGCAATCGAACAGACCAGAATCAAATACGGGAGGCTGATCTGTTCAATCTGCATGAAGATTCTCAGGATCGCTGAGGACGCATTTGAATGTGAAAATGACACTTACCTGAAGGCGTGGGACTCCATGCCGCCCCATAGGCCGGAGCATCTGAGCGCTTATCTGGGCAGGATTGCAAGGAACCTTTCTCTGGACCGTTATGAGAAGGAGCATGCGCAAAAACGCGGAGGATCGCAGGTCCCGCTGATTCTGGATGAACTGGAGGAATGCATTCCGTCCGCTCCGGACAGCGGCCTGCCGCTGGAGATGAAGGACCTGCTGAACCGGTTCCTGGAAAGCCAGACAGAGCGCGCGAGGATTCTGTTTCTGCGCAGATACTGGTTTGGAGACAGCGTGAAAGAGATTGCCGAGCGGTATGATCTCGGAGAGAGCCTGGTGAAAATGACACTACTGCGCACCCGGAATGCGCTGCGCGCGCTTCTTGAGAAGGAAGGGGTAACGATATGAGCAGCGGAAATAGGAACACAGAACAGGCTGAGCGGCTGCTGCGCGCGCTCGGAGAGATCGATGACCGGTTTCTGATGGAAGCGATGGCACCCGAAGAAGCAGAAGAATACTCCGGTCAGACGCAGACACAGCAGAACCAGCCGCAATCAGATGTCCGCCCGGAAGCGCAGCCGGCAGAGGAAAGGACAAGGACGCCCGGCAGGAGAAGACTGCGCAGATACAGCGCCTGGGCCCTGACTGCGGCGGCATGCCTGACCGTAGTTGTGATCGGCCGGTTTGTCAGTGTCAACCAGGTCTCGACTGAAAAAGAGCAGCCGACCGCGATTGTGAAAGAAGAGCAGGCGGAAGAAGCGGTCCAGGATGCCGGCAGTGCAGAGGCTGACGGAGAGATCCTGAAGGCAGAAGACAGCGCCGCACCGGCAGCATCAGACAGTGCCGTGCCGGAAGCGTCGGGCAGTGTGGCTTTGGAGGCATCTGACAAGGCTGCTGTGGAGATGGCGGATAGCGCCGCGCCGGAAGAAGCTCAGATGGAAGCGGCAGAAGACAGTGCACAGGAGGCAGAAGCACCGGAAGCAGCATCGAATACAGCCGGAGCCGGAGCCAGCGCCCTGGTGACGATGCCAAACCCCTTCGTGGAAACGAAGACGCTGGAGGAAGCCTGCAAAAAGGCCGGATTCTCCCTGTCGCTTCCGAAGGAAGAGGAACCTTGTGAGAAGATCTTCCGCGTGATGCCTGGCCAGATGATCGAGGT
>Ga0256405_10005581_pt1 | contig 21463 bp, 13 predicted proteins | sample RumenRJG_02DNA_FD_189096 | JGI IMG/M metagenome (GOLD analysis project Ga0256405, IMG submission 189096) | Bovine rumen microbial communities from Lethbridge, Alberta, Canada - RJG_02 | ecosystem: Host-associated > Mammals > Digestive system > Stomach > Rumen | place: Canada: Alberta... | reverse complement strand
TGAGCGGCTGGCGGAGATTTTCCTGGAGCAGCAGGCGCGGGGGGCGGCGACGTTGGATTTGGTGACGCCGACGCATTTTGTGCCGCAGATTTTGCATGCGTTGGCTTTGGCGCGGGCGCAAGGGTTTGCCTTGCCCGTGGTGTATAATTCGAGCGGCTATGAGACCGTGGAGACCATCGATGCGCTTGCTGGGCAGGTGGCGATTTATCTGCCGGATTTGAAGTATGCGAGCGCGGAGAGTGCGGGGGAGTATTCGGCGGCGCCGGATTATTTCCCCGTGGCACAGGCGGCTTTGCGGCGCATGGTGGCGCAGGTGGGGCCGGTGGAGTTTGCGGCGGATGGGCACATGGTGCGCGGTGTGCTGGTGCGGCATATGGTGCTGCCGGGGCATCGTCATGAGAGTATGGCGCTTCTCGATTGGCTGTGGCAGGAGTTTGGCGATACGGTGCAGCTTTCGTTGATGAATCAGTACACGCCGATGTTTCATGCGGCGGAGCATCGGCCGCTGCACAGGCGGCTGACGACGTTTGAGTATGAGTCGGTGGTGGAGCATGCGCTGGAGCTCGGCATTACGCATTGTTATGTGCAGGAGCGGCGGGCGGCGTCCAGGGAGTATGTGCCGTGCTTCGATGGGCGCGGCGTGCGGTAACAGTTGCTGTATGATGCAACATACGTCTACTAATGCCAACTTTCAGTCAAGTTAAACTTTACAGAAACTACCATATAATATACAGATATAAATAAAACTTGTAAACCTTCCTCTTTCATGCTAGAATAAAAGAAATTTTATTCCAGTGAGTTGTAGGGAGGTATTTTTTATGCAGGTGATTCATACCGACAAGGCGCCGGCGGCGGTGGGGCCTTACAGCCAGGCCATTGCGGCGGGAGATACGTTGTATCTCTCCGGGCAGATTGCCATCGATCCAGCGGCGGGCAGGATTGTGGCCACGGATATCGCGGGGCAGGCGGAGCAGTGCTGCCGCAATGTGGAGGCGGTGCTGGCGGCTGCGGGCGCGAGCATGGCGGATGTGGTGAAGACGACGTGCTTCCTCGCCGATATTGCGGACTTCAAGGCTTTCAACGAGGTGTATGCGAAGCATTTCGTGAGCAAGCCCGCGCGCAGCTGCGTGGCGGTGAAGGACCTGCCAGCCGGTGCGCTCTGCGAGGTGGAGGCCACGGCGGTACGTCAGCAATAAGCAGGGAATCCGCCGCAGGGAGCGATTGACGTGCTCTGTGAGGGACGGATTTTGCAGGCAATTTGTATACTGTATATTTTAAGGAGAGGTATTATGCGCAGCGATGTTGTCAAGAAGGGCGTCACGAGGACGGCGCACCGTACGTTATTCCATGCCATGGGCTACAGCGATGAGGATTTGCAGAAGCCGCTCATCGGCGTGGTCAACGCGTTCAACGAGATTATCCCGGGCCATATCCATCTGCGGGAAATCGCGCAGGCTGTCAAGCTGGGGATTGCTGCGGCAGGCGGCACGCCGGTGGAGTTCCCGGCCATCGGCATTTGCGATGGCATCGCGATGGGTCATGATGGCATGAAGTACCCGCTGGCGAGCCGCGAGCTTATCTGCGATTCGATTGAGGCCATGGCCAATGCTCACGCCTTTGACGGCCTCGTGATGATCCCGAACTGCGACAAGATCGTGCCGGGCATGCTCATGGCGGCCGGGCGCGTAAACATCCCCACGGTGGTCGTGAGTGGCGGTCCGATGCTGGCTGGTCGGTATCAGGGCAGGGATGTGAGCGTCAGCACGATGTTTGAGGCCGCAGGCAAGGTAGAGTCCGGCCAGCTTTCGCGCGAGGAAATGGCTACGATGGAGCATTGCGCCTGCCCTGGCTGCGGCTCCTGCGCGGGCTTGTTCACGGCCAATACGATGAACTGCCTCACCGAGGTGCTGGGCATGGGCCTGCCGGGCAACGGCACGATTCCTGCGGCTTATACGGGCGCGCGCCGCATCCTCGCCAAGAAAGCTGGCGCGACGGTTATGGAACTGGTGAAGAAGCAGATCAGGCCGCGCGACATCATGACGATGCAGGCCTTCGAGAACGCGATTGCCGTGGATATGGCTATCGGCGGCTCGACGAATACGGTGTTGCATCTGCCGGCCATTGCGCATGAGGCAGGCCTTGAGCTGCCGCTCGCGAAGTTCGATGAGATCAGCCGCAAGGCCGCCTATATCTGCAAGCTCAGCCCGGGCGGCACGTATCACATGCAGGATCTCAACGAGGCGGGCGGCATCAACGCGGTCATGCAGGAGCTGACGAAGACAGGGCTCATCCATACGGATGCGCTGACGGTTACGGGCACGGTGGCCGAGCGCATCAAGGGCGCATCAATCCAGCGTCCGGAGGTCATCCATACCGTGGAGAACGCCTATATGCATAAGGGCGGCATCGCAATCCTCACGGGCAATCTCGCGCCGCACGGCTCCGTCATCAAGGAGAGTGCCGTGGAGCCGGAGCTGCTCACCTATGAGGGCACGGCGAAGTGCTACAATTCCGAGGAGGAGGCCATCAAGGCCATCATGGGCGGCGAAATCAAGGAGGGCCATGTGGTGGTCATCCGCTACGAGGGCCCGAAGGGTGGCCCCGGCATGCGCGAGATGCTGAATCCGACGGCCGTGATTACGGGCATGGGGCTGAAGGTGGCTCTGCTGACGGATGGCCGCTTCAGCGGCGCGAGTCGCGGCGCCTGCGTCGGCCATATCTCGCCGGAGGCCATGGAGGGCGGCCCTATCGCGCTCATTGAGGATGGGGATAAGATCCTCGTCGATGTGCCCAACCGCAAGCTGGAGCTCGAGGTCAGCGACGAGGAGCTGGCGCGCCGCAAGGCGAACTGGCAACAGCCGGAGCCCAAGGTAAAGACGGGCTATCTCTCGCGCTATGCGCGCCTCGTCACCTCGGCCAATACGGGCGCGGTGTTGCAGTAAGGCGTAGCCAGCGCCAATCAGGCAGCTAAAAATGCCACCTCTCCGCAGGAGTTGCGGGAAGGTGGCATTTTCTTGTGGGTTATGTTCAGTCGCCCAAAACCATTTCGTCCAGGCGCTTGCCGCCGGGCACCATGGGATAGACGTTCTCGTCCTCGGGGATGAAGACGTCGAGCAGGGCGGGGCCGTCGCTCTGCATCAGTTCCTTCACGGCGGCGGCGAGCTCGTCGGGCTGGTGTACGGCCCTGGCCGTGACGCCCATGGAGGCGGCGACGCGCGTGAGGTCCGGGCCGTCGTGGAGCAGGGATTCGGCGCTGTGGCCGTGATAGAACATGCGCTGCCACTGGTTCACCATGCCGAGCACACTGTTGTGCAGCACGACGGTCTTGACTGTGAGACCGTACTTATGCAGCGTAGCGAATTCCTGGCAGTTCATCATGATGCTTCCGTCGCCCGTGAAGAGCACGACCTGCTTCGCTTTCTGGCCGACCTTGGCGCCGAGGGCGGCGGGCAGGCCGTAGCCCATGGTGCCGAGGCCGCCGGAGGTGACGAAGTGGCGCGGCAGGCTGCTTTGCCAAAATTGGGCGGCCCAGATCTGATGCTGGCCGACGTCGGTGGCCACGATGGTGTCCTCGCTGGCGTATTGCTGCACCTCGGTGATGACGTCCTGCGGCGAAATCTGGCCGTCGAGGTGACGGCAGGCGAAGGGGTGCGTCCGGTGCGCTTCCTCCAGCTGCTGGCGCCAGTCCTGGCGCGCTCCGGCGTAGTCGGCGGGCAGATCCTGCCGGGCGGCAGCGGCGAAGGCGGGCAGCGACCAGCGCAGGTCGCCTTTGACCTTGAGATCGGGCTCGATGATCTTGCCGAGTTCGCGCGGGTCGATGTCGAAGTGTACGATTTTCGCATGCGGCGCAAAGGCCTTGACGTTGCCGGCCACGCGGTCGCTGAAGCGGCAGCCCACGGCGAGCAGCAGGTCGCATTGCATAACGGCGCGGTTGGCCGCGAAGGAGCCGTGCATGCCGACGAGGCCGAGGTTCGTGGCATAGCCATCGTCGATGGCGCCCTTGCCCATGAGCGTGGTCACGACGGGCAGCTGCGCCTGGGTGACGAAGCCGCGCAGGGCGTCTGCCGTGTCGGAGATGACCACGCCGCCGCCGACCATGAGCAGGGGCTTTTTCGCCTCGCGCAGCAGCCTGACGGCTTCCCTGATGCTGTTTTCGTCGCCTTTTTCAACGGTGTTGGCCGCGGGCTCATCGGGATAGGTGAAGTCGAGAGTCGCCTGAAAGACGTTCTTCGCGATGTCGATGCAGACGGGGCCGGGGCGGCCGCTCACGGCCAGCGTGAAGGCTTCGCGCAGCACGCGGGGCAGGTCATCCGCATTTCTGACGAGATAATTGCGTTTGCAGATGGCCCTGGTGATGCTGGTGACGTCGGCCTCCTGAAAGGAATCCTTGCCTAAGAGGTGTGTGGGTACCTGACCGCTGATCACGACGAGGGGCACGGAGTCACTGTTGGCTGTGGCTAGCCCAGTGACCATGTTGCAGATGCCGGGGCCGGAGGTGGCGAAGCAGACGCCGGGCTTGCCCGTGACGCGGGCGTAGCCATCGGCGGCATGCACGGCACCCTGTTCGTGGCCCGTGAGGATATGGGGGAATTTTGCCTGATAGAGGGCATCGTAGAGGTCGAGGACAGCGCCGCCGGGATAGCCAAAGACGACGGGGACTTTTTCATGTTTCAGGCAGGCGATTACAGCCTGTGCACCAGTCATATGCATAGAGTTCTCCTTATCTATATACACGACAAGCCTTCCATTTTGGAAGGCTTGCGTTCTTGCCAGGGAAAATGCGGGTCTTAGTCCTTTTGGTCGTTGTCGTGCAGCCACGGCATCATGTCGCGCAGCTTGGCACCGACCTTCTCGATCGGATGCTCGGCGTGCTGGCGGCGCATGGCGAGGAAGTGGGCGCGGCCGGCGGCACGGTTCTCCAGCAGCCAATCCTTGGCGAAGGAGCCGTCCTGAATATCGTGCAGGACTTCCTTCATGGCCTGTTTTGACTCCTGCGTGACCACGCGGGGCCCTGAGGTGTAGTCGCCGTACTCCGCCGTGTCACTGATGGAGCGGCGCATCTTGGCCATGCCGCCTTCGTACATGAGGTCGACGATGAGCTTCATCTCATGGAAGGTCTCGAAGTAGGCGATCTCCGGCTGGTAGCCCGCCTCGACCAGCGTTTCGAAGCCGTTGGTGATCAGCTGGCAGATGCCGCCGCAGAGCACGGCCTGCTCGCCGAAGAGGTCGGTCTCCGTCTCTTCCTGGAACGTCGTCTGGATAACGCCGGCACGCGTGCCGCCGATGCCGCGCGCATAGGCCAGGGCCAGGTCAAAGCACTGGCCAGAGGCATCCTGCTGTACCGCGAAGACGTCCGGCACGCCACCGCCCTCGACGAAGGTGCGGCGCACGAGATGGCCCGGGCCCTTCGGCGCGACCATGAAGACATCGACATCGGCCGGCGGTACGATCTGCTGGAAGTGGATATTGAAGCCGTGGGCAAAGGCCAGCGCGCTGCCCGCCTTCAGGTTCGGGCCAATCTCAGTCTTGTAAACATCCGCCTGTTTCTCGTCGGGGATCAGCACCATGGTGACATCCGCGTCTGCCACTGCCTCGGCGACGGTTTTGACGGTCAGGCCGGCGGCCTCTGCCCGGGCGGCGGATTTGCTGCCTTTGTACAGGCCGACGACGACATCGACGCCGCTTTCCTTCAGGTTCAGTGCGTGAGCGTGACCCTGGCTGCCATAGCCGATAATGGCGACCTTTTTATCCTTCAGTACCGACCAGTTCGCGTCTTTGTCATAATAAACTTTTGCCATGGTGATTCGCTCCTTTGCTCTCCACGTTTGATTGCGTAAAAAATAAAAAATTTTGTATACAATTTATGGTTTCACTTGTTCGCGCCGGTTTTGAAAAAGCTTGTTTGTAGTTTACAATTCGCATTGTGTTTTGTCAATACCTTTGAATAAAAATTACATAGAGTTTTTCATAAAAGGACAATATTACTTAAAGTGCGCGATGAAAGGACAGAAAATGGCAGACATGGGATGAATAAGGGGAAAGATAAGCATATTTGCAGCAAGGGGGTTGACATTCTGTCTGCCATTAGGCTATAGTTAGGAGCAATTCGTTATGATTTGTCAGCTGAGGAAAGGATGTTGTGTTTTATGGATTATGCAGAAGTGGCAGATTCGGCCGGACTGCAGGATGTGGAGCAGGCGGCAGAGCGGCTCAAGGGTGTTGCGCGCCATACGCCGCTGATCGCGAGCGAGTATTTCTCGGTGCTTTCGGGCAACGAGGTGCGGCTGAAGGCGGAGAACCTGCAGCATACCGGCGCGTTCAAGCTGCGCGGGGCCTACAATAAGATTTCTCAGCTGACGCCGGAGGAGCGGGCGAAGGGCGTCATCACGTCTTCGGCCGGCAACCACGCGCAGGGCGTGGCCTATGCGGCGCAGAAACTCGGCGTCAAAGCCGTGATCTGCATGCCCGCGACGACGCCGATTCTCAAGGTCGAAGGCACGCGCGCACTCGGCGCGGAGGTCGTGCTGCACGGCGATGGCTTCGATGATGCCTATGCCTACAGCCTGGAGCTGCAGAAAAAGCGTGGTTATGTCTATGTGCATCCCTTTGATGACCTGCAGGTACTGCTCGGCCAGGGCACGACGGCGCTGGAAATCCTGCAGGACTGGCAGGATGTGGACGTCATCCTCGTGCCTGTGGGTGGCGGCGGCTTTGCTTCGGGCGTGGCACTGGCCGCGAAGTGCCTGAACCCGCACGTGCAGGTCTATGGCGTTGAGCCGGAGCATGCGGCCTGCATGAAGACGGCGCTGAAGCAGGGCGGGATTACGACACTTGCGAGTGCCGATACCGTGGCCGACGGTTGTGCCGTGAAGCGCGCGGGGAATCTCACCTATGCCTTCTGCCAGAAATACCTCGACGGCATCCTCACGGTCTCGGAAATGGAAATCATGAATGCGCTGCTCTCGCTCATTGAGAAGCACAAGCTTATCGCCGAGGGCGCGGGCGTGCTTTCGCTGGCGGCGCTCAGCAAGCTGCCCTGCCGCCACAAGAAGGTTGCGGCCATCGTCTCGGGCGGCAACATCGATATCTCCACGATTTCAGCCCTCATCGATAAAGCCCTCATCGCGCGCGGCCGTGTCTTCTGCTTCTCGGTACAGCTTCCGGACAAGCCGGGTCAGTTGCTGGCGGTATCGCAGATCCTCGCTGATCAGGGCGCGAATGTCATCAGGCTGGACCACGATCAGGCCATGGTCACGGACAGTTTCCAGAAGGTCGTGCTGACCGTGACGGTGGAGACGCACAACCAGCAGCACATCGACCGCATCTGCCGCGCGCTGGAAAAGGGCGGTTACGCGGTCACGAAAGTCTATTGAGTTCTCGCCAGAGTTTCGGCAAATCATACATAAAAACGGCAGCTGCCCGCATGGGGCGGCTGCCGTTTCGTTTATGGCATGAGCCGTAGGTTCGTATATTATTGTTCCGGGCCGCCATCCGGGTCCTCCAGCAGGTTGTGCTCGCCGAGCATCGTCGTGAGGTCCTTGCGGTGGAAGCGGTATTTTTGCGAGCTCAGGTCTTGCCCAGCGTCGTAGTGGTTCGAGGGGGCGTTCAGGAGGCCGCTGATGGTATCGTAGAGCATGTCGTTCGTGAAGTAGCGGCTGCGGTGGCCCCAGAGTGCGAGCGCCTGCGTCGGCAGGGCCGCGCGGTACTCCGGTGAGAGATAGACGAACATCGGGATGCGCACCATGTCGAAGCTGAACACGTCCGGGTTGTGGGAGATAGCCAGGTTCTCGCCGTGATCGGAGAAGTAGAGCATGGCCTGCAGGTGCAGGTTCTGCTTCGCATATTCATAGATCTGTTGCAGGACGTGGTCGGTGTAGAGGATACTGTTCGCGTACGAGGGCTCGGAGGAGAGCGAGGATTCGCCATCCTCCGTCTGGAAGACCTCGTAGTCCTTGGGATAGCGGTTGTTGTAGTAGATGTGGCTGCCCATGATGTGCAGCACGAGGAAGTTGTTCTGCGTCGGGTCGACCTGTGCGAGGTAGGGCAGCAGCTCCTCATCGTATTTGTCGGAGAAGTTGTAGGAGTCATCTGTCCAGGCCGCGACGTCGGCTGTCTTGGCGACGAGCGTAATCGCGCTGTCGTACTGGCCGTAACGGCCCTGATTGCTGAACCAGTAGGTGTGGTAGCCGGCTTTCTTTGCGACGTCGACGATGGAGTTCGACTCGAAGAATTCCTTATCGTTGTACTGGCTCTGTTCCGTCAGCACACGCTGCAGCACGGGCACGGTCTGCGACCAGGAGGAGTAGACGTTCTGGAAGAGCGTGAAATCGCCGTTATTGGCCATCTGCGAGAGCCAGGGCGTATTGTCGTAGGCATAGTCCGGCGTGAAGGCCTTCATATAGTTGCGCGAGGCAGACTCGCCGATCACGACGATGACGGTGCCGGGGGCCTTGGCGGCGAGCGTCTGTGTGCCGTCGACCTTCAGCTCGGCAAAGCGGTCGTCGTGGGTGACGCTGTAGGTCTGTGTCTGTTCGACGTAGGAGTTGACGTCTTTCCACTGGCCCGCAATAGATGTCTCCGGCACCGTGAAGCGCAGGGCGATGGCCGCGGCGAGGAAGACGAGCACGAGGGAGACGAACTGGCTCGGATGTGCTGCGCCGTCGGCCGCCTCCATGCGCCGCGCGAACTGAAGATGGCAGCGGTAAGCCCACCAGAGGAAGAGGCCGATGCCGCAGACGATGAGCAGTGTCGGCACGGGGCCGACATTGGAATGAATGAAGTCCATGCTCTCCCGGTAGTTCGTGAGGTAGACGGCCATGAGTGAGGCCGGCGAGAGGCAGTGCCAGAACATGACGTAGTAGGCGTACTGCATAAAGGGGATGATGAGCAGCAGAAAATTCAGCAGCGCGAGGAAGACGGCGGCGAGGCGCATCCAGCCCGTGCGCATGAGAATGGCACCCAGCGAAGTGAGCAGTACGATCTCGCTGGTGCCCACGAGGAAGTCGAAGAAGACGAGCTGCTGGTACCAGTAGGTATTGTATGTCCAGAAGTAGAGCAACGGGAAGGCCGTTGCCCAGGCGAGGCCCGTGACGAGGTTCGGCAGCATGGGCTTCGAAAACAGCGAGACGCCTGTGCCGAACTGCATCATTTCCAGTGCGAGGATGATGGGGACGAGCGAGGGAATGATATTCTCGCTGCCCATGTTCTGTCCGATATCCAGATAAAAGGAATTCATGCAGAGATAGTAGATGCAGGCCATGAGCAGCCAGCTCCAGGGCGGCATCAGGCGGGAAGTATTCGATGAAGGCATATAGCCGTGCTCCTTTCAGAAAAATTCGCAGGCTGTAGCATAATATACAGCAGATTTCTTCTTTTTATCGTATACTTTGCAGTACGTAGATACTCTAGATGATTCTACTAGGCTGGCTTATTTCTGTCAATAGAAACATGGCCGTTCACAGTGAGCATACTTGTTTCCTATCTATAATGGACGTATAAAATATACCATATACACAATGGATTGTTGACAAATTTAACTAATAAATTTATCATTGTATTATGAATCACCATGGATTGTGAATACTGTGTTAAGGAGTGGCCGTAATGGATAAAGATGATCCCTTACTGTTAGAAAATCAATTATGTTTCCCCCTCTATGCCTGCTCCCGGGAAATCGTCAAGGTCTACCGGCCCTGGCTGGATGAGCTGGGCATCACCTATACGCAGTACATCACGCTCATGGTGCTCTGGGAGGAGCAGCAGATCAGTGTCAAGGATCTGGGGGCGCGCCTGCGCCTGGATTCTGGCACGCTGACGCCGCTGCTGAAGAAGCTGGAGGCCAAGGGATATCTGCATCGCCAGCGCTCGGTGTCGGATGAGCGCGTCGTGCTGGCCTGTATCACGGAGGCCGGCAATGCGCTGAAGGCGCGGGCACAGGATATCCCGCTGGCGCTGAAGCGCTATCTGCAGTCGTTCCCGCAGGAGAAATCGCGGGAGCTGTACCGGTTGCTCTATGAGCTCATCGGCGTGCTGGATGCGTCGGCAAAAAAATAATTTTTTATCCCGCCGAGGGGAGGAAACATGCGGTTTCCTCCCCCTTTTTCGTGACGAAAAGCACAGCTGTATGCACTTTGATGCATTGCCAGAATCTCTTTCCTCCGCTATAATGTATAACTGTTATGACGCACATAAACCACAAGATATAGTGAAAGGCAGGGGGACGTGCTACTAGATATAGCACAGTGACAAGATGATCAAGACTGTTATCAAACGTTCCGGCCATACCGTGGCCTATAATCGGGAGAAGATCCGCAACGCCATTGCCGCCGCCAACGTGGATGCGGGCAGCCAGATGGCTGAGCGCGACGTCGACGCAGTGACGCAGCAGGTCGAGTGGGACCTGCAGGATCACGACAGCATCGGGGTCGAGGAGATTCAGGATATCGTTGAGCAGGAGCTCATGAAGTATGACTTCTACGATGTGGCGAAGAAATATATCACCTATCGCCAGAAGCACGCTGAGCGCCGGGCCGCACAGAAGCACCTTATGCAGACGTATCAGGATATCTTCTTTGCCGACGCCAAGGATGTCGACCTGAAGCGCGATAACGCGAACATCAACACGGATGCGCCCATGGGCATCATGCTGAAGCTCGGTGCCGAGGGTGCGAAGCACTTTGTCGATAACTATGTGCTCGATGAGGAGTCGGCCGAGGCCGACCGTGAGAACTACATCCATATCCACGACAAGGATTTCTCGCTGATCACCTTCAACTGCTGCCAGATCGACCTGCTGAAGCTGTTCCACGGTGGCTTCTCCACGGGACACGGCTTCCTGCGCGAGCCGAACAGCATCCGCGCCTATGCGAGCCTCGCCTGCATCGCGATCCAGAGCAACCAGAACGATATGTTCGGCGGCCAGTCCATCAACGCCTTTGACTTTGCGATGGCCGAGGGTGTGCGCAAGTCGTTCCACAAGGCCGTGGAGGATGAGGCATATAAAGCCGTGATCTACCGCTATGGTATCGACCTGGCTGGCGAGGAAAAGGCGTTCAAGAAGACCTTTGCCACGGCGCTGGACATGGCACATTGCAACTACACGGAATCCGCTGAGGATGCACATCGCGCCGAAGGGCTTGAGGCGATTCGCGATGCACTGCATCAGGTGTGCCCGGAGCAGGATTTCCCGGAGCAGGACGTTGCGAATATTTATGCGCTGGCCTGTGCTGATGTGGAGGAAGAGACGCATCAGGCTATGGAGGCGCTGATCCACAATTTCAACACGCTGCACAGCCGCGCGGGCGCGCAGGTGCCGTTCTCGTCCATCAACTACGGCATGGATACGACGCCGGAGGGCCGCCTCGCGACGAAAGAGGTGCTCAATGCAATCTGGGCCGGCCTCGGCAACGGTGAGACGCCGATTTTCCCGATTTCCGTGTTCCAGCTGAAGGCGGGCGTGAACTACAACCCGGGTGACAGGAACTACGACCTGTTCCAAAAGGCTTGCAAGGTCAGCGCGAAGCGCCTGTTCCCGAACTTCGTGAACCTCGATGCGCCCTACAACCTGCAGTACTACAAGCCGGGCGACTATAACACCTATACGGCGACCATGGGCTGCCGCACGCGTGTGGCCAGCAACGTCAATGGCCCGGAGCAGTTCGGCAGCCGTGGCAACTTCGCCTTCACGACCATCAACCTGCCGAAGCTCGCCATCGAGGCGAAGCTCTATGGCAAGGACGACCAGGAAAAGGTTATGGCGAAGTTTTGGGAGCTCTTCGATAAGTACATCAATCTCTCCAAGCGTTACCTGGAGCAGCGCTATGATATCATCGCGCACAAGAAAGTCAAGAACTTCCCCTTCTGCATGGGTCAGGGTGTCTGGATGGACAGCGAGAAGCTCGGTCCCGAGGATGAAATCGCGCCGGTGCTCAAGCATTGTTCCATCTCCATCGGCTTCTGCGGCCTCGCGGAGTGCCTCGTCGAGCTCACGGGCAAGCATCACGGCGAGTCGGAGAAGTCGCAGGAGCTCGGCCTCAAAATCGTCGGCCATCTGCGCGAGACCACGGATCGTTTCACGCAGGAAACTCATATGAACTGGTCCACCTTCGGCACGCCGGCGGAGTCGACGGCAGGCCAGTTCCAGCGCGCCAACCGCAAGAAGTACGGCCTGATCCCGGGTGTGACGGATCGCGGCTACATGACGAATTCCAGCCACGTGCCGGTCTACTACCCCATCAAGGCCATCGACAAGATCCGCATCGAGGCCCCGTACCACGCGCTGGAGAATGCGGGCCACATCGCCTATATCGAGATGGATGGCGACCCGACGAAGAACGTCAAGGCCTTCGAGACCGTCGTGCGCGCCATGCACGATGCCGACATGGGCTATTTCTCCATCAACCATCCCGTCGACCGCGACCCGGTCTGCGGCTATACGGGACTCATCGAGAACGAGTGTCCGCACTGCCATCGCAAAGAGGTGGAAAAGGGCACGTTCGTCGTGCCGCGCATGAACTAAAACACGTATCAGCGGCCTCAATAGCAGCTGCAATATAAAAAGCGGGCGGCCCTGCATATCCTTCCTTGGTATGTAGGGCCGTTTTGTGGTACAATTCTCCATGTATGTGATGGGAATTTTATGGTCAACGCCCGCGCTGCGTTGAGAGAGGCAGGTATTCTATGACACTCCTGGACCCCGGTATGCTGGCGTACCTTATTTTCTTCGGCTTCATGGCTTCCTTCATCGACGCCATCGTGGGCGGCGGCGGCCTCATCTCCATCCCCGCTCTCATGGCCACGGGAATTTCACCCGTGTTTGCGCTGGGCACGAACAAGGCCGCGGCCGTTATGGGCGCTACGGCGAGCTTTGCGGCGTTCCTGCGCTCGGGTAAGATCGACGGCTGGCTCATCCGGCGGCTGTTCCCGCTCTCGCTCATCGGCTCGTGCATCGGCGTGCTCGTCGTGCGCGAGGTGCCGCCGGATATCCTGCGCCCGCTCGTCGTCGCGATGCTCATCGTCGTGCTCATATACAGTATCGTGAAAAAAGACTGGGGCAAGACTTCGACCTATCACGGGGTGACGCGGCGCATGCTCGTGCTCTCCATGGTCGTGGCACTGGGCATGGGGTTTTACGACGGCTTCTTCGGTCCCGGCACGGGCTCGTTCCTGCTCTTTGCCTTCCTTTCGCTGGGCTTCGATTTCCTCGGTGCGGCGGCCAATGCGCGCGCGCTGAACTTCGCGAGCAACGTGGCAGGCGTCACGGTCTTCGCTTACTGTGGGCTCATCGACCTTTCCTACGCACTGCCCATGGGCCTCGCGATGATCGTGGGGGCCTGGTGCGGGGCGCGTACGGCGCTGAAACACGGCACGGGCTTCGTGCGGCCGCTTTTCATCATCATGACGACCGTGCTGGTCGGCAAGCAGCTGCTGGCACTTTTTGAATAAATATAGAAGGAGCAGTCAGGCCTTTGAATATTCCGGAATATATGACGTTTGACTTCCTGCAGACGCTGCGGCGCAATCATCCCGCCTGGCGTCTGCTTTGTGCGGATCAGGCACCGCTGCTGGCGGCGTTCTTCTACCGCGAGTTCCTGGCTGCGCATCGGCGGGGCATTGAGACGGAGGAGATCCTGCAGGATCTCGACCTCTTTCTCTACGATGTCTCCCAGCAGACGGGCGAACTGGCGGGGCGCACGCCGCAGGAGTACCTCGACCGCTGGACGGAGCAGGGCTGGCTGAGAAAGTATGCCTGGCATGACGCCTGGTATTACGATCTCACGGCGACGGCGCAGAAGGCCGTGGACTGGCTCGTGAGCCTGCACCAGCGCGCCTTCGTGGGCACGGAGTCGCGGCTCCATACCGTGTTCGGCCTGCTGCAGGAAATCGCGCGTGATACGGATACGGACGCGGCGCGGCGGGCGGATTGGCTGCGCGGGGAAATTGCGCGGCTGCAGGCGGAACTCGCGCAGGTGGAGGCGACGGGCAAGGTACAGCCCCGGCTCAATGAGTTGCAGGTCAAGGAACGCTTCCTGCAGGCGGAGTCCACGGCCACGGCCCTGCTCGCGGATTTTCGCGAGGTGGAGGAGAACTTCCGCATGCTCACGCAGCAGGTGCGCGACGAAATCGTGCAGTGGGAAAAAGGCAAGGGCGAACTGCTCGCAAAGGTGTTCCAGGAGAGCGACGTGATCCGCGACTCCGAGCAGGGACGCAGCTTCGCGGCGTTCTGGCGCTACCTCATGGCGGCGCAGCAGCAGGAGACGTTCCGCGCGACGCTGCGGCAGATCAGCGAGGTGCCGGCGGTGCAGAAGCTGCTGCCCGAGCATCCGCTCTCAGACATCGGGCCGCAGTGGCTGCAGGCCGCGGCGGCCGTACAACAGACCATCGGCCAGCTCTCGGCGCAGATTCGCCGCTACGTCAACGAAGACTATCTGCAGCAGGAAAAGGCCATCTACCAGCGCATCGCGAACATCGAGCGGCTGGCTGTAGACGTGCGGCAGGGCGGGAGCTTGCCCAAGGGCGATTTCCTCGCTATCGAGGCGGCGGCTCCCGCCGTGGTCATGCCCATGGAGCGCAAGCTTTTCGTCGTGCCGCGGCCTACGAAGCTGGAGAACCGGATGCTCACGGTCGGCGATGCGTCGGGCGGCAAGCTGACGCCGCTGTTCCAGCAGGTGAGCATCGACCCGCAGAAGCTGCGTCAGCAGATTCGCGACGTGCGCGGTACGCGGCCCGAGGTGTCGCTGAAGGAAGTGCTGCAGGCCTATCCGCTGCAGCAGGGTATCACGGAGCTGCTGGCCTATCTGGTATTGGCCAGCCATAAAGAGGGAGTATTCCAGCCCGATACGCTGGATACGCTGCTCTTTGAGCGCGACGGTCGGCAGCTGGCCGCCATCTGCGAGCGCGTGGTCTATCGGCAGGAAGATGAGGAGGCGAAGCCTTGATGGCAGAGGAACAAGTACGGACGGAAAGCGCCGGGCGCGGCAAGCAGGAACAGCAGTTTGCGCGCGCGGCCATCGCATTGCTCAAGGGTGTGGTGAGCCGTAGACGGGACGAGGAACTCTGGCAGGGCCTGCTCGCGCAGCAGGCGGCGCTGCACGACTATTTCGCGCGCATCAGCCTGCAGCTCGTGCTCAACGTGGCGGATGAATACGCCTACCTGCGGCAGGAAGAGGGCACGGGCCTGCCGCGCCTCGTGCCGCGCAATCAGCTGGGCTATGGTCTCTCGCTGCTGCTCGTCGAGCTGCGCAAGACCCTGGGCGAGCTGACGGCACTGGAGGGCGGCGCGACCATCGTGACGCTGTCGGAAATGGTGGGGCGGCTAAAGCCGTTCTTCCCCGTGGCCGGCGACGAGCTGAAATTCCAGCAACAGGTGGAGCGCTACCTGCATCAGGCCGGGGAAATGGGCTTTCTGCGTCAGCTGCCGGAGCCGGCGGACAGCTACGAGGTGCGGCCACTCATCCGCAGTTTTGTCGACGACCAGTGGCTGAGTGATTTCGAGGAGCGCCTGCAGGAGTATCAGGCGTACGGCAAGGCGCAGGCGGCGGAGGTTGAACAGGAGCCGGGCCTGTTTGCCGTAGAGGAGGAGCAGCATGAATCTCTTTGAACTGGCCGCGGGGCAGGAAGCTGCGCCACAGCCGCTGGGCTTTCGCCTGCAGCGGCTCGAGGTCTATAACTGGGGCACATTCGATGGGCAGGTCTGGGCACTGGATCTGCATGGCGATACGGCCCTGCTCACGGGCGATGTAGGCTCGGGCAAATCGACGCTCGTCGATGCGGTTATCACGCTTCTGGTGCCGCCGCGCAAAGTCACCTATAACAAGGCGGCCGATGCGAGCGCGAAGGAGCGTAGTCTCACTTCCTACGTGCGCGGTTACTACGGCCAAAGCCGCACGCAGGATGGCGGCGGGCGGCCCGAGGCCCTGCGCACGCGGGAGAGCTACACGGTCATCCTCGGCGTCTTTGGCGACCGTAACTTCGGCCGCACGGTGACGCTGGCGCAGGTGTTCTGGTTCCCCGATGCGACGGCCAGCACGCCGAGCCGCTTCTACGTCAAGGCGGACGGCACGCTCTCCATCGTCAAGGATTTTTCAAACCTCGGCACGGATATGCGCGCCTTCCGCAAGCAGCTGGAGCAGCGCCGCACCGTGCACACCTTCGACGACTATCCCGCGTACGGGCACGAGTTCCGCAAGGCCTTCGGCCTCCGGCAGGTGCAGGCCATGGATCTGTTCCAGCAGACGGTCTCGATGAAGAAAGTGGACAGCCTTACGGATTTCGTACGGCAGAATATGCTGGAGCAGCCGGCCATCGACCAGGAAATCGAGCTGTTGCTCAGCCAGTACCACGACCTCGAGCAGGCCCATGAGGCCGTGGAGCGGGCGAAAAAACAGCTCGCTGTGCTGGAGCCGCTGGAGCAGGCGTATGGCACGTATCAGGATCTCGCGCGCCAGCTGCGGGAGTGCGAGGCCATGACGCAGGCGCTCTCGGCCTGGCTGGGCGAGGCGGACTATGCACGTCTGCAGCGCCGTCTGCACAGCCAGCAGGAAGAAGCGAAGCGCCTGCAGGAAGAGTCGAAGGACAGCGAGCAGCGCATCGCACGCCAGCAGCAGGAGCTCGACGAGCTGCGCCTCACACTGCGGCAGAACGGCGGCGATCAGCTGGAAAGCATGCAGCAAAAGCTCAAGCGCCTGCAGCATCAGGAACAGGACGCCCGGGCGCAGCGCCAGCGCTATGCCCAATGGGCGGAAGAACTCGACCTGCCTATGCCTGAAGATGAAGCGGGCTTTGCCGCCAATGGGGAGCGCCTCACCGCGCTCACGCAGGAGCTCGCTGAGCAGCGCGATACGCTGGTCGACGAGGCGGCGGACTACAGCAATAATGTTCAGGAGCAGCAGAAGCGCCAGCAGGAGCTGCAGCAGGAAATCGCGTCGCTCTCCCAGCGCAAGAGCAACATCCCGCGCCAGTTCGTCGAGCTGCGCGGCCGGCTCTGCCAGGCGCTGGACGTGGCGGAGCAGGAACTGCCCTTCGCGGGTGAGCTCATGGCCGTCAAAGAGGAAGAATCCGCCTGGGAAGGCGCGCTGGAGCGCCTGTTGCATGGCTTCGGCCTCTCGCTGCTCGTGCCTGAGGTGCATTATACCGAAGTGCTGCGTTGGCTGGAAGGGCAAAAGCTCGGCTTGAAGCTCGTCTACTTCCGCGTGCCGGCGGAGGCGGAGGATATGGCGGACGACGAGACCATGCCGGATGGCACGGCCTGCAGCAAGCTGCAGCTGCGTCCCGAGGCCCCGCTGCGCGGCTGGCTCGCGCAGGAACTGCGCCAACGTTACAACCATGTCTGCTGCGAGGATGTGAAGGATTTCCGCCAGCAGCGCTTCGCGCTTTCGCCGCAGGGCCAGATCAAGACGAACGGGCGGCGTCACGAGAAGGACGACCGCTACGATATCCACGACCGGCATCACTATGTGCTGGGCTTCTCGAACCAGCGAAAGCTGCAGACGCTGCAGGATGATCTCGCCGTGGCGAAGTCGGAAAAGGAGTTTTTCCAGAAGCAGCTGCGGGCGAACAAGCAGGCGCAGGCCAAATGCCAGCAGCAGGCGACGAACGTGCAGCTGCTGGCCCAGGTCACGCAGTATGCAGCCATCGATACGGCGGCGCAGGGCAAGGCCGTGGCGGAGTGCCGTGCGCTCGTCGACCAGTTGCGTCAGCAAAATGACGCCTATCGCCAGCTGGAGCAGGCGGCGGCTAAGGCACAGGCGGAACTGACGCGCCTGCGCAACGCGGCGCTGACCTTGCAGTCGAAGCTCAGCGGGGCACAGAATAGCTGTAAATTGCTGAAAGAGCAGATGGCATCGGATGAGCGTCTGGCCGCAAAGCTTACGCAGGCCGAGAAGGACTACGCCTATCCTCTGCTGCAGAAATATGCCGTGAAGGCCCTGGCGGCGGTGGCGGAAGATACGCCGCTGCCGGAACGTCAATCCGTTTACAGCGAATGGATCAATCATCTGCGGCTGTCCCTGACGAAAAAGCAGGAAAAGGCTGCGTCCAGCCTGCAGACCCAGATCGGGATTTTCCGCAGCAAGTGGCCGGAGAACTGTCTCGATTTCTCGACGTCGGCCGAGGGGGCCTCGGATTACGTAGATTTCCTGGCGAAGCTGCGGCGCGACGACCTGCCGCGCTTCGAGGGGCGATTCCGCGAGATGTTGCGCGAGAACACCATCAATCAGCTCGTGCTTTTCCATACGCATCTGCAGAACTGCTGCCGCAGCATCGAGGAGCGCATCGCGCGCATCAACGAGTCGCTGGCGGAGATCGACTACAATCCCGGCCGCTATATTCAGATCAGCTGCATTGCGAACCACAACGAGATCATCAACGAGTTCCGCCAGAATCTGCGCCTTTGCACGAGTGATGTGCTGACGGGCGACGACGAGACCTACAGCGAGCGCAAGTTCGAGGAAGTTACGCAGATCCTCGCGCGCCTGCAGGGGCGACCCGAGCATACGGAGACCGATGCGAAGTGGCGCCAGCAGGTCACAGACGTGCGCAACTGGTACAAGTTCGCGGCCGAAGAGTGCTGGCGCGAGACGGGCGAGGAGTACGAGCACTACACGGACTCGGGTGGCAAGTCGGGCGGCCAGAAGGAGAAGCTGGCCTACACGATCCTCGCGGCATCCATCGTCTACAATTTCGGCCTCGAGGGCCAGCATGCGGGCGAGCAGTCCTTCCGCTTCGTTGTCATCGATGAGGCCTTCCTCAAGAGCTCCGACGAATCCGCACGCTTCGGTCTCGAGCTCTTCCAGAAGCTCGACCTGCAGCTCCTCGTCGTCACTCCGCTGCTGAAGATTGCCACCATTGAGCCCTACGTTCAGCACGTGGGCTTCGTCTACCTCAAAGACGCCGAGCACCGCTCCTACCTGCGCAACCTCACCATTAAGGAATTCCAGGACGAAAAGGCGGCCTTCGACGCATCAACGGAACATGAATAACGAACGGCTGGTCGCTCTCTCAAACTTCGCACATAGGTTATTTACCATGTGCGAAGTTTGAGTTATCAAAAGGCAATCTGCATATTGGTTATTAACGGCAGACTATGCTATACTGTTAGTGAAGAAAAATGCGTAAAACTGCAAAAAAATTCACTAGGAGCCGCCGTATGATTTTTGAACGTCGCAAATATTTGCGGATGGCAAAAGTACCCGCACGCAGCTGGAGGTAGATTTTGTCTGCAACCAGACATCGAGGCGCTATTACATCCAGTCCGCACTTTCCCTACCCACAAAGGAAAAGCTACAGCAGGAGGAGGCTTCTTTGCTGCATATCAATGATAGCTTCCAAAAGGTGATTATCGCCAAGGATGCGATTATCAGCCATTACAATGATGATGGCATCCTTATCTTGCCCCTGTTTGAGTTCCTGCTGCACGAAAATGCCTTGCAACATGTTCGGGTATAATCAATTCGCCATGTTATCATGGGCAAACGCCTTACAGGCGAAAAGCCTCCCGCTATGTCAGCGACTGAGCTGACGGCGGGAGGTTTTTTTGCGGTTAGTGCCAAATGTTACGGTATTGCGGTGGGGAGACTGGTATACTGAGGACAACAAGTTGATTCCGTTTATGATTTGTTGTGTATTGTTATAGAGAAGAGGAGCGAAAGACATGGAGAATCAGATGTTTTGCTTTCAGTGCCAGGAGACGGCGGGATGCAAGGGCTGCACGCGCGTAGGTGTCTGCGGCAAGAAGCCGGAGACGGCGGGCCTGCAGGATTTGCTCATCTATACGACGAAAGGCCTGTCGGCCGTGACGACGCGCCTGCGCGCTGAGGGCCAGCCGGTGTCCCGCGAGGTGAACCATCTGATCACGGTGAACCTGTTCGTGACGATCACGAACGCGAACTTCGACGATGAGGCCATTGCAGACCGCATCGAGAAGACGCTCTCGGTCAAGCAGGAACTGCTGGCCAGGCTGCAGGACCGCACGAACCTGCCGGAGGCTGCGCTCTGGAACGATGCCCGCGACAGCTTCGCGGCCAAGGCGGCGACGGATAAGGTCGGCGTGCTCGCCACGGAGAACGAGGATGTCCGCAGCCTGCGCGAGCTCATCACCTACGGCCTGAAAGGCCTTGCCGCCTACATGAAGCACGCGAATGTGCTCGATCATGAGAACGAGGCCATCGATGCTTTTCTGCAGGCCACGTTGGCGAAGCTGCTCGACGATAGCCTGACGGTGAACGACCTCGTCGCCCTCACGCTGGAGACGGGCAAGTGGGGCGTGGACGGCATGGCCCTCCTGGATGCTGCCAACACGGAGACGTATGGTAATCCGGAGCTCACGAAGGTGGACCTCGGCGTGCGCAAGAACCCGGGCATCCTGATTTCCGGCCACGACCTCAAGGACCTCGAGATGCTGCTGGAGCAGACGCAGGGCACGGGCGTCGATGTCTACACCCACGGCGAGATGCTGCCGGCGCACTACTATCCGAAGTTCAAGCAGTACAAGAACTTCGCAGGCAACTACGGCAACGCCTGGTGGCAGCAGAAGGATGAGTTCGAGAAGTTCAACGGCCCGATCCTCATGACGACGAACTGTGTCGTGCCGCCGAAAGACAGCTACAAAGACCGCCTGTTCACAACGGGCGCAGTCGGCGTATCCGGCTGCCAGCACATCGCGCTCAAAGCCGATGGCACGAAGGATTTCTCCCCCATCATCGAGCTGGCGAAGAAATGCGCGGCTCCGACGGAGCTGGAGCAGGGCGAGATCGTCGGCGGCTTCGCACATGTCCAGGTGCTCGCACTGGCCGACAAGGTCGTCGAGGCCGTGAAGTCCGGCGCCATCAAGAAGTTCGTGGTCATGGCCGGCTGCGATGGCCGCATGAAGAGCCGCGAGTACTACACGGAGTTCGCCAAGGCACTGCCGAAGGACACGATCATCCTCACGGCCGGCTGCGCGAAGTACAAATACATCAAGCTGCCGCTCGGCGATATCGGCGGTATCCCCCGTGTGCTCGATGCCGGCCAGTGCAACGACTCCTACAGTCTGGCGCTCATCGCCATGGCCCTGCAGAAGGCGTTCGGCCTCGATGACATCAACAAACTGCCGCTGGCGTTCAACATCGCCTGGTACGAGCAGAAAGCTGTCATCGTGCTGCTGGCTCTGCTGCACCTCGGTGTGAAGAACATTCACCTTGGCCCGACGCTCCCGGCCTTCCTTTCCCCGAATGTGGCGAAGGTGCTCGTCGAGAACTTCGGCATCGCCGGGATCTCCACGGTGGAAGACGATATCAAGACGCTGATTGGCTGATTCGAAAGAATCGCCTTGTATATAAGCAGATAAGGGGCTGTTGCACGTATCAACAACGTGTAGCCGCCCCTTTTAGTTTGCAAAAAATGTTGCCAAGGACTTAAAAATCCTTGGCAACAGGCGTAAAATATAGATATGCAACATCAAATTTTACAAGGAGATTATACATCCCTC
>Ga0256405_10005580_pt1 | contig 21465 bp, 21 predicted proteins | sample RumenRJG_02DNA_FD_189096 | JGI IMG/M metagenome (GOLD analysis project Ga0256405, IMG submission 189096) | Bovine rumen microbial communities from Lethbridge, Alberta, Canada - RJG_02 | ecosystem: Host-associated > Mammals > Digestive system > Stomach > Rumen | place: Canada: Alberta... | reverse complement strand
GGAAACGGCACGTACAAACAGGCGTTTTTCATGAGTGCGGATAAGGTTAAATTTCGGCAAATCGTGCAACCGGGCGACCAACTGCGCATCGAAGTAAAATTGCTTAAAATCAAAAATAACCGCATCGGTTACGCCGAAGGGCAATGCTTTGTGAAGGATAAAGTCGTCTCTTCCGCGGAATTGATGTTCATGATGGGAAACCGTTGACATGCCTGTCCATCCGACCGCCGTTGTCGAACCGGGTGCCTCGTTGGATGAAGGCGTCACCGTCGGCGCGTATGCCTATATCGGTGCACACGCAATCATCAGCGCAAACACCGTTATCGAACATCATGCAACGGTCGACGGTTACACGACCATCGGGAAGAATAATCACATTTACCCTTACGCCTTCATCGGCGGCAAAACGCACGACTTGAAGCACAAAGGCGGCATTTGCCGACTGAACATCGGTGACGGAAACACCTTCCGCGAGTATGTTTCGGTGCACACCTCCACCGCCGACGGCGATGCAACCGTCATCGGGAATTACAATTACATCCTGGCGTATTCGCACATCGGGCACGACTGCCGATTAGGCGATCATATTATTATGAGTGCGCAGGTGGCGACGGGCGGACATGTACATATTGATGATTACGCCAACATCGGCGGCAATTCCTCCATCCATCAATTTTGTCGCATCGGCGCGTATGCGATGCTCGCCGGGCACAGCTTTTTGAAAAAAGATCTGCCGCCGTTTATGATTGCCGCCGGTGCCCCCGCCGTCGTCAAAAGTTACAATCGCATCGGCATGATGCGCAACAACTTTTCGGAAGATGAGCGTATCTTCATCAAAGAGTGCTTCAAATTGCTGTACGAATCTCACTTTAATCGCACGCAGGCGTTGGAGGCGGTTCGGAAGTTACCGGATTTTTCGCGTTACCCGAAGATTAAGGATATTTTGGAGGCATTTTTTGAGGAAAATTCCGAAAGAGGACTGGCGTGATAATGTGTTAAATTAAAGGAAGAAGGAATTTCCATGGGGATGATGTTGCAGACAGCGGAGCTTTGCAAATTCTTTAAAAAACAAAAAGCGGTCGACAAGGTATCGCTGAACATTCAAAAGGGAAAGATATACGGACTGCTCGGTCCGAACGGAGCCGGCAAGTCTACCATTCTGAAAATGATCGTCGGAATGTTAAAGCCCGATTCGGGAGAAATTCTGTTCGACGGAAAACCGTGGAGCCGCAAGGTGCTCGTCAAAATTGGTGCTTTGATCGAAAATCCGCCGATTTACGAAAATCTGTCCGCAAGAGACAACCTGAAAGTTCGAACACTGCTGTTGAATGCGGATGAGAAGAAAATCGATGCCGTATTACGAACCGTTTCTCTCACGGATACCGGAAAGAAAAAAGCCGGGCAGTTCTCCCTCGGCATGAAACAAAGACTGGGGATTGCCATGGCGCTTCTCGGAAATCCCGAGTTATTAATCTTGGATGAACCCGTCAACGGTCTGGATCCGATAGGCATTGAGGAGCTGCGTCAATTGATCCGTTCTTTTCCGGCGCAGGGAATGACGGTTATTCTTTCCAGTCATATTCTTTCGGAAGTACAAATGGTCGCCGATCATGTAGGAATTATCTCGAATGGAGTTTTAGGATATGAAGGTCCGTTGAAAGCGGGAGAAAATCTGGAAGAACTTTTCATGAATGTGGTAAGAGAAAACGGAAGAACCGAGCATGATGATTAACATTCTTAAAGCAGAGTATAAGAAAACAAGGAACACCATGGAACGCAGAGGGATTGTACTCTTTCCGGTAGCGGTGTTTGCGTTGGCTTTTGTACTGACTTTGGGCATGACCGAAAGCTACGCGGAGAGCGTGTGGAACTGGTGGTATGTGCTTATGCTTCCGGGGATGATTGCCGTTTTCTGCTATCTGTCCGTATCAAGGGAGAAAAAAACCAAATACTGCCATATGATGACGCTTCCCGAAGATAAAGGAAAGTTGATGCTGGGTAAGATCCTTTATATAGGATGCGCGATCTTGGCATCCAACATCATTATATTCGCGGGAGCCTTTGTCGGCGGAACGCTTCTGACGACGAGCGTACCCGTGGGCGGTGCGGTTGCTTCCGTATTCGTACTGACCATTTCGGAACTTTGGCAGATACCCCTGTTTCTGTTTCTCGGCGAGCGCTTCGGCATGGTTTCGGAACTGTTGGTATGCGTCTTTTTGTCAATCGGCGGAACCGTTACGGCATCCTCCGGGAAATGGTTTATTTTGCCTTCCGCAATCCCGGGAAGAATTTTATGTCCGTTGTTGCATGTGCTTCCCAACGGTATTAAGGCGGAGGTCGGAGATCCGCTTCTGAATACCGCGGTGATTTTACCGGGGATAGGTATTTCCGTTATATGGTTCGGAATTGCAACGGCATTGTTTCTTCATTGGTTTCGGAAATTCGAGGTGAATCAAAAATGCTGAGGAGATATCTCAGGGCGGACTTTTTAAAAATGAAAAACCTGCCCGTTTTATGGGCACATATTTGGATCCCCGTTGCGATCAACGCATTGTTTTTATCCTATTATGCCTTTACAGGATGGAGTGCATCCGCGAAGATTATCGGTTTTTTCGAGTCCGTCGGAGCGGGATTTCCGATTTTGATCGGCATCTTTGCCGCCGATGTCGCGGAGCATGAACAGAATGCCGGTCGTTTCCAAAATTTACTCTCACAACCCCGTAAGACAACGGCGTTTTGGTCGAAGGTTATCCTTCTGTTGCTCTTGGGACTTTTCTCGGTTGTTTTGACGGCCGTGATTTTCGGAGCGGGATTTCGGATGATCGCAAATAATTGCGATATCGGTGTGGTTACATATTTAACGGCGGCACTTATGATGTGGTGCAGCGCTATTCCGCTTTACATCGTGCAAATGATCATCGCATTCCGTTTCGGGAAAGGCGCGTCCGTCGGAACGGGTCTTTTTGCCGGACTGCTCGGCGCGCTCATGCTTACGGATTTGGGCAGGCTTGTGTGGGAATATGTACCGCCGTCATGGACGGGAAGAATGCCTGTCACGTATTTGCGCGTTGTGGTTGGAACACCCAATGCAGTCAACGAGTTAAAAAAGGCGATACCGATCGTTTGCGTTGTCACAATAATGAGTTTGTTGTGTTACCGACTGTGGACTTCCCGCTTTGAGGGCGACAGGATAACGGAATAGACGCTTGGGAGGAATTTGACGAAAAGGAGTAAGCGTTATAAATCCGCCACTCACCTCATCCTTTCCGCGAAACGGCTTCCCGATGTCCTTCGGACATGACGACCTTAAAACGAAACAGAGGGCGGTATATGCTCGGGCTCGATAAACAATCGCAGTCGTTTGGTGCAGGCGTATGCCTTCGGATTGCCGCGTTGTAAAAACTACAATCGCGTCGGCATAATGCACAACAACTTTTCGGAAGGAGAACGCATCTTCATTGAAGCATGTTTCAAGTTGTTGTACAAATCACACTTTAACCACACACAGGTATTGGAAGCGGTTCGGAAGTTGTTAAATTTTTTGCGATATCCGAAGGTTAAAGGTGTTTTTGAGACGTTTTTTAAGGGAAATGCCAAGGAGGCTTATTTAAGATCTAGATGATTGGCGATGGTGACTTTCCGATCGTACGCAATGGGATGGTATTCCTCTACGCAAAAGACAATGATTTTGACAAAAAATAGCGATTATAACAAAACAACCCCTTCTTACATATTGCTTTTAACGTTGGCATATATGCCGTTTCGTCCCAGTCTGAGATAAATCACTTATGGACACGCAGTCGCCTTTTTGCCCGACACCGCCTAAGCATTTTATTCCGACGCCGTTTGCCTATCACGAAGAATTGGAGCTCGATATCCAAACGCTTACCAACGAAGGGCGCGGGATTGGTCGGCATAACGATTGGGCGGTGATGGTTCCGTTTGTGATCCCGGGCGAACGCGTTCGGGTGCGTATTTTTCGCAATCATAAAAATTATTCCGAAGCCGATTTGGTCGAGGTTTTGACGCCGTCGCCGCAACGCGTTCAGTCGCGCTGTCCGTTGTTCGGACGTTGCGGCGGATGTCAGTATCAACATATGACCTACGAAGAACAATTGCGGTGGAAGCAACGACATGTCGCCGATTGCCTGGAACGCATCGGGAAAATACGTACGGAAGTCCAACCCGTGGTTGCGTCGGAGAAAATTTACGGTTACCGCACCAAATTGACGCCGCACTTTGAACGTTTTCGCGGGCAATGTCCCGTCGGTTTTTTGGCGAACGGCAGTCGACATACGATCGTCGATGTTCCGCAGTGTCCGATTGCAAGCGATGCCGTCAATGAAGCGCTTCCGAAGGTGCGGGAACGCATTGTGAACGGCTCCGCGCGCAACGGAACCGCGCTTTTGCGGGATTGCGACGACGGCGTGTTGACGGATTTTAACGCCTCCGGAACAGCGCATGTTCGCGGATTGACGTTTCATTTCCCCGCCGGCAGTTTCTTTCAAAATAATCCCTATATCCTGGAAGCACTCCTGTCGTATTTGGAAGCATTTTTCAAAGAGCATCCCGAATTGGAATTTTTGGCGGATACCTACTGCGGAACGGGCGTTTTCGGTATCGCACTGGCTTCCGTCGTGAAGCAATTCGTCGGTATTGAGATTGACGAAAAATCCGTTGCATTGGCACAAACCAATTTGCGGTGCAATCACGTTACCAACGGTTCCGTCGTGCACGGCAACAGTTCCAAACTTTTTAGAGAGATTACTTTCGATCCGCAAAAAACCTGCGTATTGCTGGATCCGCCGCGCAAAGGTACCGATGAAGCGTTTCTGCAGCAGTTGGCACGGTTCGCGCCGCGGGCGGTGATTTATGTTTCCTGCGCGCCCGATACGCAGGCAAGGGATTTGAAACGTTTGCTCGAATTCGCACCATATAACGTTACCTGCGTGCAACCGTTCGATATGTTCCCGCAAACCAAACACGTCGAAACCGTTGTGCATTTGGATCGAACGGAAGGATGATGACGCGTGTTTAAATTGTGTCTTTGTACAAAATTTGAGGTTCATTTTCCATGGGGAAAGAATTATCGGAAATGACATTGAAGGAATTATGGGAATTATTCCCGATATTTCTTACGAAGCATAACGATGCATGGGCGAAGAATTATGAAGAGATGGAAGTTTTTATAAAAAGAATCCTTTCTGATTATTCCGTTATTCGCATCAGTCATATCGGCAGCACGGCCGTAAAAGGCATATGGGCTAAAAATATCATCGATATATTGATTGAAATCTCAAGTACTTCGGATCTGCATGCACCGGCTTTGGTATTGGAACAGAACGGCTTTATCATAATGTCCGAGAAACCCGACCGAATTTCTTTGAACCGCGGATATACCAAAGAAGGATTTGCGGATAAAGTCTTTCACGTTCATCTTCGATACCGTGGTGATAATGACGAATTGTACTTCAGAGATTATTTGAATGATCATCCGAAGATCGCAAAAGATTATGAGTGCTTGAAGATGCAATTATGCAAGCGGTACGAAACGGACAGAAACGCCTATACGGAAGCAAAAACGGATTTTATACGAAAATACACGAAAGAAGCTCGTGAATTATACGGTAACCGATATTGAGAAATTTGAGTTTATCGTCGGTTTGCTTTACGGGACCGCGGATTTTTGAAATTCTTTCCTTCGAAAAGGAATAACCATGGTTGATTACGGATTAAAAGATAAGGTCGCGATCGTTACGGGGGCAAACAATCCCCAAGGTATCGGGGCAACAACGGCGTTGGCGTTTGCCCGTGAAGGCGCGAAGGTGGTTTTAACCTACAAAAAAGTGCCCATGCCGTTCGATAAAAGCAAGGCGGATCAAAACGGAGCCGATCGGTACCACGCCGCCAACGCGGGGAATGCGGACATTGTGGAGCACAAACTCAAAGCAATGCACGCGGATTATCTGATTTTGGAACGCGATATTTCCGATGAAGCGGTTGTAAGGGAAATTTATTCAACCGCCCTGAAACGCTACGGAAGGGTTGATATTCTGGTCAATAATGCGGCAACATGCGACGAGAACGGTTCGGATACCGTCGAAGTCGTGAACCGAAACGTGATCGACGATACCTTCGCGGTCAATGTTCGCGGAAGCCTCCTCATGATGCGTGAATTTGTGAAACACCGCGGGGATTACGGGAGAATTGTCAACCTTTCCACGGATGCGGCGCAGGTGTTTGCGGGTCAAATCACCTACGGGGCAAGCAAGGCCGCGTTGGAAGCTTTGACACGCGCTGTTGCTTTGGAAGTCGCGAAGTACGGCATTACCGTAAATTGCGTGGCACCCGGACCGACGCAAACGGGCTGGATCGATGCCGATTTGGAGAAGGCGGTTGTTCCGCTTATTCCCATGGGGAAACTTATTCAGCCGGAAGATATTGCGGAAACGATTCTGTTTTTGGCAAGCGAACAAGCCGGCATGCTTACCGGGCAGGTCATCAAAGTATCCGGCGGGCACGCGCTCTGAGGTTTGATGCCTCCTGTCGCGCGAACCGTTGAGAACCTTGAGAATGTATCTGGAAACGAACCGATTGATTTTGCGTCCGTGGCGGGAGTCGGATGCGGAAGAATGTTACAAATACGCCAAGGATCCGCGCATCGGTCCGATGTGCGGCTGGCCGATACATGCAAGCATTGAGGATAGCCGACGGATCATACGGGAAGTGCTGTCCGTTCCCGAAACGTATGCGGTTGTGTTGAAAGGAACCAAATTACCGATCGGCAGTATCGGTCTGCATCGCAGGGATTTGGCGAAAAGGAATGACGAAGCGGAACTCGGTTATTGGATCGGGGTTCCGTATTGGGGGCGCGGTTTCGCGTCGGAAGCCGCGCGCGAACTTCTGCGTCACGCATTTGAAGATCTCGATTTGAGGCGTGTTTGGTGCGGGTATTATGCCGGAAATGAACGTTCGAAGCGCATCTCGGAGAAACTCGGGTTTAGGTATCGGCGGACGATCGAAAATGTATTCGTTCCGCAAATGAGCGAAACGCGTAAGGGATACGTCAGCTATCTGACGAAAGAAGAATGGCTTTCGGTACAATAACGTTCCGCTTGACATGAGTAATCCGCATATCGACAAAACACGCTTGCGGTGCTTTAAAAAGCGTTGTTTTGCGAATGACGATTATACACAACTCGCCGTACAGTCCGAAAGTCATTGCTGTTTATACAAAGCCGCGTTACACTCAAAGAAAGTGTTTGAAGTGTTCAAAACACATGCGATGAAAATTTCGGCGCAACATGAGGCATTTCCAAGCTCCCGACGCAATCGAAGTCAAAGGTGCGCGGGTTCATAATTTAAAAAATATCGATGTTTCCGTGCCGCTCGGGAAGCTGGTCGGGATTTGCGGCGTGTCGGGTTCGGGTAAATCTTCCCTCGCACTCGGCGTCTTGTATGCCGAAGGATCGCGACGTTATTTGGAAGCTTTATCGACTTACACGCGGCGGCGACTGTCGCAACCGACGGAGGCGCTTGTCGAAAACGTCGAAAACGTTCCGGCGGCGCTTGCGTTGCACCAACGTCCAGCGGTTCCGAGTATCCGTTCGACCTTCGGAACGACCACCGAACTTTCCAATGTGTTGCGGTTAATGTTTTCGCGGCTCGGAAGCCACGTGTGTCCGAACGGGCATCACGTCCGGCCGTCGCCGAACGTTGCGTTGATGAAGCCTCTGCAATGTCCCGAATGCGGCGCCACCTTTGAAGGTCCGGGCGCGGAATCGTTTGCGTTCAATTCGGACGGTGCCTGTCCGCGTTGTACCGGAACGGGTTTTGTTCGGGAGGTCGATGACCGCTTGCTTGTTTCCGACGAAAACAAAACCCTGCAAGAGGGTGCCGTCGACGCCTGGAACCGCTTCGGGATTTCGTGGATGTATTTGGTGGCAGGCGAATTGGGTGTCCGCACGAACGTTCCGTTTCGGGAACTGACGACCGAGGAAAAGAAAATCATCTACGAAGGCGAAGCGGTACAGCGTCGCGTTATGATTCCGTCAAAGAACGGCAAACTTTTCGAGTTAAACTGCACCTACCGCAATGCGCACAAGGCGATTGAGGAGGCACTGCATCGGGCGCAGTCGGAAAAGGGCGTGGAGCGCATTCACAAATATCTGTCCGTTCACACCTGTCCCGACTGCAACGGAACGCGTTTAAACGCAAAGGTTCGAAGTTCGACGTTGTGCGGGAAAACGTTGCCGGAGGTTGAAGCGATGACGCTCGATGATTTAATCGATTGGATTCCGACGATACCGCAACGCATGCCGTCGGAATTGCGGCAAGTCGCCGAAAGCATCATCGGGCAATTTTTGAGATACTCGAAGCGTTTAAAGGACCTGGGGCTCGGTTATCTGTCGCCGAACCGCGCCGGCAATACGCTTTCCACGGGCGAACGGCAACGGATGCAGCTTGCCAAGGCGGTACGTAACAAAACCACGGGGGTGCTTTACGTGCTGGACGAGCCTTCCGTCGGTCTGCATCCGAAAAACGTCGACGGGCTGACGGGCGTGATTGAGGACTTGATTGCGCACGGCAATTCCGTTGTTTTGGTCGATCACGACACGCGCATTTTAAAGCGGTGCGATTATTTGATTGAAATGGGGGAGGGTGCCGGTGAGAACGGCGGCAACGTCCTCTGTGTCGGAAGCGTGACCGAGATTATTGCCTCTCCGAAAACACGCATCGGACCGTTTTTGGCAACAAATGAAGCCTTTTCGGCGCGGAAACGATGCAATACGGACGAACTTTTTAAAAACGGTTTGTTGCATCTCGAAACAAACGAAATTTATAACGTTAAACCGCTTCGGGTCGACATTCCCAAAGGGCGTTTGACGGCGATTACGGGCATCAGCGGTTCGGGAAAAACGACGATGCTTCTGGAAAGTTTTATTCCCGCCGTTCGAGCCGTCGTTACCGGCGAAAAATTGCCTGAGCATGTTCAATGTATCAAAGCGGAAGGCATTCGGCGCGTGCATCTCATCGACGCGTCGCCGATCGGTGCCAACGTTCGGTCGACGGTCGCCACCTACAGCGGCGTATCGGATAACCTGCGGAAACTCTTCGCCGCGACGCCCGATGCGCGGAAAAGCGGCTTAAAGTCGGAAGATTTTACGTACAATACGGGTTCGTTGCGCTGTCCGACCTGCGACGGTACAGGGCAAATCTCCATGGATGTGCAATTCCTTCCCGATGTTACCGTCATCTGTCCCGACTGCCACGGACGGCGTTACGGGAAAGATGCCGATAAAGTTCGTTACCGCGGAAAAGATAAAACTTCAAACGGCGTCAGCATTGCCGATTGCATGAGCATGACCGTTCAACGGGCATTGGGCGTTTTTTCAGACGTTAAGGATATTAAAAACAAACTTAAAACGTTGTCGAATTTGGGACTTTCCTACCTGACGCTCGGCGAAGCGACCACGATGCTTTCGGGAGGCGAAGCGCAACGCTTAAAGTTGGCGGGCGAAATCGGTAAATCCCAAAACGACGCCGTGTTTGTGTTCGACGAGCCGTCCGTCGGTCTGCATCCGTTGGATGTGCGCGTGTTGATCGAAATTTTTCAGACGCTGCTCGACAGCGGCGCAACGGTCATTGTCATTGAGCATGATTTGGATGTCATTGCCAATGCCGATTATGTTATTGACCTGGATATTGACCGCAACGGTCGCGGCGGGATGGTTGCCCTTGGAACGCCGGATGAAATTCGCAATAACCCGAACGGTGTGACGGGGAAGTATTTATAACAAAAGATATTTATAACAAAAACGCTTTCCGTTGTGTCTGCCGGCAACATTTAATGTGACCGTCGGGTACCCGCGGGCGTGCCAGGCGGATGCTTTAATCAAAGCCAAGTATTCCCGGCACAACGGCGGAATGACTAAACAGTATTCTTAAAAGCCGCCCAAAACCCACCGAAGAACATTCGGGACGGGAACGATCCGTTGCTTACCGTGTGCCGAAGATCCCGAAATCTTCCTTTCGACATTCGGGATCGCATCGATAAAACACGACAGGCTTGGGGCTTTGTTAGCCCCGTTTCACGTCCCGTCCTGAAATCTCAGGTATCCTCATTGTCGTCATCATCCGCACGTCCTTTTTCATTCCCGATCTTACTTTTTCTCTGCGTTGCGAACCGCTTTCAGAGTGGTCAAAGACTTGGGTAAATCTTCATCTTTCTTCGTCAAATCCTTGTAGGCTTCCCAGCGTTTTAACTGATAATCTTCCCAGTCCTTTATGGTACCTCCTTCCGTCGTATCCCAGTCGGTGAAGCCTCGCAAAGTTTCCAAGAACATTTTGCAACGATCTTCCAAAGCCTTTCTGTTTTCATTTCGAAGCGCATCGTTCTTTTCTACCCACTTTTCCGTGATGTTTTTATAGTTTATTTTCCTTATATGCTCTTGGGTGTCTTTGTTTTTAATTGGTTCGAAGGAATTATCATTCCAATTGATCACTTCTTGATATCTCTTCATCAGTTGCCCAAAGGAAAAACTTTCTTTCCAGTTTTTTATATCTTTTATATATAGGTTTTTGATTGAGTCACTGGCGTCGAATTTATCAAAAGGCAGCGAAAAATCCGGGTAAGACAAAAAGAAACGGAGCGTGACTGCTGCAAGGTGGCACGGAATAATATTTCATATAGTTGCGATTTTTATCTTTTTTTGAAAAACCTTTTACCCAATCGCAAAAGCGCAAAAAACGCTTCCGCTGTTCTCTCGACAAAGGAAACCCGTTGCACAGACGCAACGCAAAATCGGCATTGATATCCCGAAGAAGCGAATGTTTTTCGTCGAACAACACTTCGGGAACTCAAACCTGACGCCGTGGGAATCGACGGAGTCAAAGAACTCCTTAAATTTCGCAGCAAATTTCATAGAACTATCCTTATCCTTAAGAAGTTTCGCCGGCGCAACGACATCTTTCAGTGACACGACATCCTATCGTCTTCTTTCGGAACAAAATTACTTGTTGGCGCTTCGAAAACGTTCGAGGCAACCGTAAAGACCTGATCCTGTCCTCTTCTCTTCTTATCCTCATCTTTTTCCCTAATCGGGTTAAAGACATCCTGAACTTCGTTTTCGTCCCATTCAAACCGTGAACGGAGGTCATACTTAATTTCGACGACGTCTCGGTTTTCTTTTTTACCGTGCGATTTGATAATCCAACCCGACTTCGATAATGTTTTTCTCGTATCTTTACTAATGCAATCTGCATACACGATCATCGATACACACCGGATGTACTGCAGGTACCTCATGACGTTCGCTTTTGCCTCAATTCTCTTTGCAAGAATGGCATCCAATCTCTTAGAGGATTTGGTATATTCGGTATATCTTATCTTACTCTCGACGTCGCTACCAATACCCAACTGCAGAATGTTTACAAATTGTACAAAGGGATCCTTTTGGGCGATCGGTTTGTCATTGTGTCCGTCATTCCATTCTTTAATAAACGCCTCTTGATCCTTTTCAGACCATTGCGCCATGAAATCCAAACGCGACAACCGATAGAGAATCCAACCTTTTACTTTTCTCAAATCATGCCCCTTGCACTCGCACTTCCCATCGCACTTGCACTTTTTCCACTTTGCTATGCGCGCTACCTGCTCTACGGGTTTCAATTTTTCACCGAGAGTATATCCGCACGCTTGATACTTCTTATTCCACTCGTCAATGAATGCCTTTTCGCTGCCGGCGCTTCATCGAGGAGGCTCAGCAACTCAACGAGACGCAACTGTCTCTCAAGTTTTCTCACAAAGTCCTTATCCAAGTTTTCGCTTATCTGAAACTCCTGGGTCACGGCATCTTCTTCCTTGAGCAACGGTTTGGTATCGTTTTTATTTTTTTTGTTTTCATGAGCTTTATTCCATTGTTTCGTGAACGCCTTCCGCACATCGGGTTCCCACTGGAACATGCGTTTCAACAAGTCAGGGTACTCCAACATACGAATGGACGGTTTTTCGAGCCCCAGTTTGGAAATGAGCAACAACTTATTCTCTTCTTTCCATTTCTTATCTCCCTCAATGAGCGCCCATTGCTCCATGAAGTCCAAATGATCGACGAGCTGCAGACCCTTATTTTTTTCATTCCACGCCTGGATGCCCTTCTTCAACTCAGTCGATTGCAATTGCTCCATCAAACGAAGCTGTTCCTTGAGCTCCGAGCGCTCCGCGTCTGACAATTTCTTATCGGCCTCCAGTTTGTATTTTAATTCATATTCGACCACATTATCATAAGTGTTATTATCCACGCCGGAAACCGCATTACAAAAACTATTGATGCTTTTATGCACATTACCCCAGGTGTGCTTTCCACCTCCGAACGTAAACACACCGTCCTTGTCTCCGATCGTGAAGTCGATGATATCGATCGGTTCATACGGCACGAGCGGCTCTGCGTCTTTATTTGCATCTTCATTGTTCTTATTCTTCTTCTCCGTCGGCAGATTTTCGTACTTATAAGAACAATCCTCCTGATTTTGCATTCTCCCGGAAAAAGCTGCCAACAGCTTTCGTTTGGGCGTGCTCATTTCTTCTTTGGAAGCGTCGAGAATATCCTCCAAAGTTGCCCTGTTCCACAGCAACCGTCTTTTTCCGTTCTCCGTCTTCGCAACCACATACCGACCTTTCGAATAGACCTGTAACCAGCCGCCGCCGTCTTTGTCATTTTCTGTGGTGTTCTTTGGGTCTCCATAGGAATACCACCCGGCAATCTTATCATTTTCACGTTTAACGAACGACAATTTATACTGCTTTCCCCATGTTTTCCAATCTTTAAAGGCACCCTTCGTTTCTTTCGGCATATAGCGGCAGATGAATCTCACGTCGTTCACCTTCAACAGCTGTTTGACGGCATCTTTGGTTAAATACTTCTTGTGCCCGGCACTGTTTTTCTCCATGAGTGAAAAATCAACGCAAAAGGATCTCCGGATGTTCTGCCAATGCTTCAATGAATTCCCCGAAGTCGGTCGTCGGATCTTCAAACCATTTCTCCCACTCCTTCGTCCACTTTAAAGTACGCATGGGTTGGTTATTGGGTGCATTTCCCATACTATAGTAGGAGGTGGTAATGGGCCTGGTTTCGCTCTCAAATTTCGGCATCGACGTATGCTGCTCAAACGTTATCGCCCCCTCGGGCGATACGTCCACGCGCCGATCTATATTTCTTGTCTTGAGCATTTTATTAACGTCGTATTGGAACACGTCCGGCTTCAAACCCTCCATCGATGTCAATGTCAAGTCTTCCAAACCCTTAAAATCATCTCTCCTCAAGAGACTTGCGACGGTTTCTCTCAGCATGAAGGTCGGATCCTTAACCTTACCCCACCAAGTACTCTTCCACGCATCTTTACCCTTCCCCGCACCTTCGTAGAGATCCGGATTGAACGGAAGCTCCAGGTGCTGTACCGTTGTAACTTTGCTTGCGGTGCCAACGTCGTCAAGTACTTGGGATAACGTTTTCCCGGCGACATCCTGCTCGAAAAGCTTTAAGGTACCGTCGCTTTTCACGCGTTCCGATAATTCCTTTTTCTCCAAGGTAACCGATACGAACCCATTCTTTACTTCGGCATTAATTCTGTAAGGTAGCCATTTTATATTTAAACTTTTCACCTCCTTGGCAAACGACGTCGCTTCATCTTCGTTAATATTCGTCACCTGTATTTCCCACGGACGATTGGATTCCTGGGCTTTCGGGAGGAATGCTTTCAGATCTTCAATGATGGTTTCTTTGGAGGGTTGGCTACATTTGATTCTAATCTTAAAGACCTTATCGTTTCCATTTGCATCCTTGATTTCAGGTCCTTTCTCGACGCATTCGAGTACCATGCCGAGCGGTACGTGAGTGTAGGGCTCCGACCAGTACTCATCAATGCTGTACGAATCGCTTCCTTTACAAACGTATTCTTTTTTAAACAAACTTTCGTCAAAAATCCGTTTGGCGCCTTTCCCGAGGGGCAAAAACTCCAGAGTACATTTTTTGTTCGTCCAGGAAGGCGCTGCATCGCATACTTCCCCGGTCATGCCATGCCTGCAGTCTGAAGAGAAATAGGTAGAGAGTTCCTTCTCGAAGACGATTTTCCAACCGGTTCGCCCGCCGCCGTCTTTGATAACGTTTTTGAACGGATGGAATCCGAAAACATCAGGAGGAATAACAACCCCCTCGGCTACGTTCAATTCCTTTACGGAGGAACTCCGTAGGCTTGCCGCGAAAAGGATCGGCAGAAATCCGTCCGTTTGAGCCGTCAGTTCCTTGGTAACTTTGAGTTTGTTGGGTTGTCGAAGTTCTCCCTGCCAAAGATCATACATCGCTTTGTTGACAAAAAGAAGCGTCCGATTGCCGCAGAGGATTATGTAACGCTGCACGCCCGTCTCTTTGTTTAACGCGAGCAATGCCTTCGCCTCGTCAATAACGGGATTCTTGAAGGATATCATCCAACCGGTACGTCCAACTGGACTTTTGAGAACCGACTCAACCGCTTTCTTTAATGCTTCGAACTCCGGTTTATGCTTTTCATCATAAAATACCTTACCGTTGTTTTTTGGGGAGTTCAGGTATTTCAATGTATTTCCTATCGATAACACACCCCATTCGTCCAGGGCTCTTCGGTAGACATCATCGGGCTTCCTTTCCTTTCCATGGGAATCGAAGTTTATACTTCTGACAAAATAATCTTCGGGAGACAAGGTTTTTACAATCAGCGAGTAGAAGAAATCGATATTCAGGCCTTTACGTTTTTCTTTGGTAGACAATATAATACGCTGTTGATCATTTTTTATTCCGTTTTCTTGCAAAGCCCCTTCGAAGGCATTACATTCATCTTCTTTTTCTTCCCCGAAGTTCACTTTTATCCGCCAATTGTTTCGTTTAACCGGTACTTCCTGACAAAAGGCCCTGATCCCGGACGCCAAAGTCTTTAACGCTTCTTTATCATCGTCGACGTTGAACACTAATTCGGTCACCTTGGAGTTGGGATTATCCGCCGCCTTCAGAGCCGACACCGTGTCGAGTTTCCAATATTGAGGCAGAATCGTGTGCGACTTTTCCTCTTCTTTGAATTTGTCCTCGAAAATCTCCGATATCTTTTCGGAGAGTTTTTCTTTGGAATCGGAAGGATAAAACGCAACGCTGAGTTCTTTCTCGCTGCTTGGGGTACAATCCAAAGCCCAACCGTCCTTCATGTCCTTCACCAGGTTTTCCATCGAATCATACTTGGCGTCTTTGAAGATCAAATACCAGGAACGCTGGATGCCGGTCTGCAGAATCGTCTGTATAGTATTTTTCGCAACATTTCTACCAAAACCGGATGCTATCAAGTGACCTTTGGCGTCCTGCGTATTCAGTTGCTGGCAAAGTACCCGGAGCGTTTTTGCATCCGCATTCAACGTCGAAATATTAAACGATTTCCTATCCTCCTTATTCTCCTCTATTGCCTTGAGTAACAATTCCCGGCGATCTTCCAAAAATGTTTTACGGGATATAGTACGGCAACACGTTTCTTTCGATTTATCATCCTCGGACAGAGTAAAAAAACATTTCCTCGTGCCGTCATTGCCGTATCTTTCAAGAAGCTTCTTGATGACATCGGAATTCTCGCATGTAACTTTGACGGATCGCTCTTCCGGTATTTTTCCAAGCATGTACTCTACGGCAGACAAAAATATACTTTTACCTTCGGTGGATAATACTTTTAATGCTTCTGCCGGAACAACCAATTCCTGTAAGCCTTCTTTGGCGGCATCCTCCAATACATCTTTCAGACTGGCTCCATCTTCGATGATATCTTCCTTTACCAAACTCAGCTTCCCGTTATCTTTGACCGCATCCAAAAGGCAATGGAATCGGCTTTTCAGGGTGATGAATTCTACGGTACCGTTGTCTCTGGTTTTATACGAGATTAGATCTTTGCAGTCCGGGTATTTTTCCAGAGACTCTTGAACCTGTTTTGGGTCTATTTTTAACGCTTCCGCAAAATCAATATTCAAATCGTAGCTCCGTTCGCCTCTCGGTTTGGACACGTAAGTTTTAATCTTTCCAAGGAGGGTGTCGAGATCCGGAATCGTGCGAAAGGAGATATTACCATAGTCCGTTTGCCCCGGTGCCATTCTTGCCGCTACAAGTTTTTCAAAGAAACCTTTGGTACAATCCTAATCGTATTTACGGACCACAAAAACATTAGCTCGATTTTTCTCTATCCAATTCACCTTCTCTTTTTCTTTTTTAGAAAAATAATCCCCAATGGGAACAAAGGTAACGGTTCCTTCTTTCGAATCGCAAAGGCAACCGAACATCCCGGAAAAGTTGCCTTCCATCACGTCCGCTTCGAATGTTTCCGGGAAGAATTTTTCAGCGTTCTTTTCTTCCTCGTTCTCTTCTTCCTCGTTCTCTTCTTCGGATACCAACTTGATGTAACGATTCATCGGTTGCCGCTTGTCTTCTTCTTTGGAACCGCAATATGTTCGTGCCCATGCGATCAGAGCATTTTGCAAAGGATGGTCTTTGCGCCACCGAATGGTTACCGTCCCTTTCGTCGAGTTCTTCTCAAGCGCATCGAAAATTTCCTCTACGGTTGCCAAGCCGAACATTTCTTCCGAAAGCTTTATATCCGCATCGCCGTCGGTTTGGATTTCTTGCAACAGTGCGTTTTTCCTATCGAGCAACGCCTCTGCCTTGTTATCGGCAACGGTCTTGTTTTCCGGAACCGACAAATCGGCTCCCGGCAGGAACCAAATATCGTTTATTTCATCGGCTTTATACACGCCGTGTGCGCTGCCTTTTCCTTTATTCTTCAAACCATTGAAGCACTCTCCCGACATCAAACCTTTGTTCACCAGAACATCAATGCCGCGTTCCGACAATGCCGTCACAAGCGGGTCAGTGACTCCTGATCCTTCATTCCTGTTACTCAAATCGACACAAACGCGTTCGAGTTTTTGTTTCTCGGCGGCTTCTGCAATTTTATCCGCAAATATCCAGTATCCCGTTGTATCTTTCGAGCGAAGGGCGTACTCAAATAAGTACTGTGCGTACGCGTTCCAAACCAATCGTGTAACGTCCAAGTTCTTTTTTTCATCTTGCGTCTCAATTTTCTCTTCGATAAACTAAACACCGCTCGATTGCGGACGAACGGAAAACGAAAGGTATTCCGAGCCTCCACGCTCTTTTTGGTTTTTATCGTCTTTGAACAGATTGCGGTCATCGAAATGTGTCGCAGAGCTCTTTGGAATCCAAAGTTCCGCTTTTCCGAGGAGACCGAAATGCTTTACGTCTTCCTTCGTTTTGAAGATGTCATTAAACACTCTCGCATTGAGCGGCGCTTGCGAAAAGTTAATGGATGTGTCAATGGATGTCGCATTATCCTCGCTCAGAAGTAATACAAGATCTTTGGCGGAGCACTTTCGAAGCGCTTCCAAACCATCTTTCTCGAGAACTGCTTTGCCGCAGTCGGTTACATTAACGAACTCGCGCAATCGTTTGCTTCCCAGTTTCGGAAGATGTGCATCATCCCACTCTTTCTTTTTCCTCGTCCGTTCGCGCAATGCAATCCGATTGGAGCACTCCGACAGTGACCTTTATGTCCCGGGATTCTTTCGCTCTTTTGAAAGACGTCGACACCCGAAACGCGATCCCCGGATATTTCTTAGTTACGTAGCCGAAGTAACTGCAATAATCCCAATGTTCGCTGAAAACGAGTTCTTCCAATCCGCGGACATCGATGGTTTTTACAACTTTATCGCCGCACATCCACGAATTGCCCTGCTTCTCAACGTATTTCTGAAGCAGATTATAAAAGTAATTATCCCCGCCATGTGACGCTTTTCTTAAATTCTTCGCTAATCGGAGATCCTTCGTCCAGTCGAGAACACCGTCATCCGTCATGGTCGGTGTGTACAGCTTTTTATCCTTCCACCGATCGATACGTTCCTCAACAGTTTCAAACCTGAAGCTTTCGTCCGTATGTTTGACAAGGTACCGATGTTCCTTCCCGAACGTTTCGTTCAACACCTTCAGTTCATCATCCGTGAGAGATGGCGCCCATTGCAGTTTCGTATCAAGATCATCCTCCGTTGCGGAGAGCTCCGTTAATACATTCGCCTGTTGGTTTCCGTACGTTTTACACAACGGGAACTTCACCCCTGCGGGTTGGATATCCGTGAAACACGCCTTGTGAAACCCGTCGGATCGCATTCGAACAGAATTCTCGCCCGCATGCGTCTCTCGACGTCCCGTACATTCATATCCGCGTCCGACCTGCCCGTCAGATCGAGTTCTTTTCCGGAAAATGTGCTTTTAAGATCTGCCGTGCCGTCATCTTTCCGATACCCCAATGCGTCAAACAACGCCTTCCGACCTTCGGTGCTAAAGGCTTTGTAATGTGTTACAGCCATGACGTCATCTTTGTCGACATAGCGCGGTTCCATGTAGACGCACACCTTCTTTCGTGAAAAGGTTTCTAAACAACGCCGTTCCGGCCGAAAACCGCGTTCCGTCGCGGAAACAAAGGTGCATCAGAGGCTTTTTGGGATTGTCCTGAACCAATAAAATCATCTTCCCGCATTCTTTCGCAAACCATCGGAAATCATCGGGAAGAAGGCTTTTTTCGTAAAGATTATTCGCCCTCATGGCGGCGATGCGTTTGCCGGCAGCAACCGTAGTGAAATTGATTTCCAAATCGTCCCGTCTGCTTTTTGCAAGTTTGAGTGACTTGGTCTCCTTGTCGGTTATCGCCGATCCCTTGCTTTCTAAATCGTTGATACGTTGAGTATACGCATCCCATTTCGCCGCATCTTCCGGCAAAAATTTGAACGTATCTCCGTTCTTTCCTTTACGTTCCTCCATTTTTACGGCTCCCACTTTACCGGCTGCGCCGGTACGCGAATTCTTTATTTCGTCCGCCGTCCATTTCCTGTTTGGAGCTTTGTCCTTCTTCGAGCCGTCAATCAGGGCCTTCCCTTTCAGAACGGAGATAACACCACAATTACCGTTGCCTTTGTTTTCCAGGAAGTTCGAAGCATCGAGACGGATGCCGTCAAAGACATTTTTCCGATCCAAAAGCGATACGTCAGGGAATGCCCCGTTACCACTAGTACACGATGCATTTCAACACACGCGAAGCAAACGCTTTGGTCATGTTTTCGTCTTTCAGAATCGGATTTATCTTATCGAAAAGCGCCTTTTCGAACGCCTTTCCCTTGTGCTTCAGCAGGTCTTTTACTACCCACCGAGGCATTTCTTCGAATTTGTCTCTGTCCTCCCAAAATAAATCTCCTCTGTACACCTTTACGGTATTTTTTAAACCGTTGCACTTGCAATATCCCGACAACAGGCGTTTAAAACAGGTGCGCATATCTTCTCCCGATTTTGTCTCCGGTTCTTTTTCGATATTTTCGGGAATTGCCTTTATATCTTTTGGCTCGAAATTCGAAATGATGGTCTCAATCGCTTTCAGGCAGCCCTCGAACTGTTTTTTAATAGCCTCCGGCGAAAGTATTTCTGTTGTAGCCTCATCCTCCTTTTCCTCATTCAGTTTCTTTTCCGGTCGATTGTTCCAGGCGTTTTGGATTTTGGTAACCGCCGCGTCGTTGTATTCTTTTGCCGAGACGATGAGGTAAGCGGGCGTTCCCGTGTTTAGAAGGTCAACATTCATGCCGACGTCCTGCAGTTCTTTTTGGCGGTTTATGTCCTTCAACCGGAACGTTACATCGGGGATGGATTGTATATCCTTCGGCGAAAAATCGATGATATCCTTGTCGTTGGCTGTGCCCGACATCTCCGGCTCCAAATTTTCCGTGACGACGTAAGTAATTTTCTTTTTCGGGGAAGCATCATTGTACCACTCTATCCAACCGACCAAACCGAAACTTTGGATGGTTCGGTCTTTAATCTGCTTCTTTATTTTATCGGAAACCTTAAGTTTTCCCTCCCCGTCGGCCTTCATGCCGTGTTGCCTTTCTTTCGCCTCCTTCTCGGTTTCAAAGCGGATACTGTCTTTGAGCCAATCCCAAATCAGATGCCTTTTGTCATACGGGAGAGTCCTGTTGATCGTCCGGACAAAGTCTTTCACATCCACGAAGGTCCCTATGATGATCGTAAGGTTTAATCCCTTCGATTTTTCTGTTTTCGAAAAGCCCTGCAGAATGTCCACAAGCGTGTCGAAAATGTCATCATAAATGTCACAATATTCCCCTATATCCAATCAATGTCAACGGCGCATCCGACGTTCGGTTTAGCGAAAACTTCATCACGTCTTTCACGCTGCGGGAAAGTGCAAAATATCGGGGTATCCGCACATCCGTGTGTCGATCGAAATACGCTTTTACGGCATCTTCGTCGATTTTGCCGACTTTTTGGAAACGAACCGTCACATTGTTTTCCGTGGCGACGTTCAAACCGCACAGGGCCGCTTCGGCGTTGGCGGTTGTCGCAAAATTATTCGGCAATCGGTTTTGGAACTCGAGCGTCAGACATTCGGCGTCATCGTTTTCGCAGGCGTTGGTCAAACAATTCTTCAGCGCATCCGCATCGCGGTAATGCATTTTGATTTTGGTTTGGCACTGTTTATTCCGTTGGAGAAATGCTTGTATTTCAGAGAATACGTCCGAATCATCCCATACGTCCATGATGTCTTTCGAGAGGACGATGTCGGCGGTCAGCAAATTTCCGTCGGCATCCTCCGTTTTGGAGACCGGGTTCCCGAAGGGAGCATTCAAATTGTCGAATCTTATGGACTGCAGTATTCTGTCCTGTTGCGTCGTCAGCCCTCCGCCGCTGAAACATACGAAGACATATACCTGTCGTCTTCATTCTTTTTTTGCGTCACGAAGCGTTTATCCTCTTTGGCTTCTTTGGCAACTTTCCCATCGGTGATAAAAACAAATCCTTTTGCGCGTGCCATTTGGTCTGCGCTCAAATGAACAAGGGGAGAGGCGGCATTGTCAAGCAAATCGACTATAACGATGGGGTTTCGCGTAGCTTTGTTTTTTTCGCCTCGTTTTCGTTATACTTTAAAACTCCTTCAATCAGCTTTTCGCCGGTCATGTGTTTGTTTTCCAAATCGGACGCCAATTTTTTGCTGTTCAGGCAACCGTCCTTGGGCGTGAACGAACCATCGCGGAGCCTTAGGCTTAGGTAATCCTTCTTTTCTTGAGCCTTCTCCTCCGCCTTCTCCTCCGCCATATCCCATATTGCCTGGAACAAATCGGGCGTATTGATGTCTGGCTTTCCCGCCAAGGTCGTACCGCCGCGGGATGTTTCCGATGCGTTCTTCGTTCTCTTCGTCTCTTTCTTTATCTTGCCGTCTCTCTCTTGGTCTCACCCGTATCGGGCTTCTTATTGTCGGGAAGGGCGACGGGGAAATTGTCGAAATAAACCGCAACTCTGCCGAATTTATCCGGATACAGCGAGATGCCTTTAATCG